>Ga0209596_1001231_pt1 | contig 22399 bp, 21 predicted proteins | sample M_130807_MF_Meta_FD_187314 | JGI IMG/M metagenome (GOLD analysis project Ga0209596, IMG submission 187314) | Freshwater microbial communities from Lake Montjoie, Canada to study carbon cycling - M_130807_MF_MetaG (SPAdes) (version 2) | ecosystem: Environmental > Aquatic > Freshwater > Lake...
GAGGATGGACGACGAGAACAAGCTGCTTCAGGGAATCGTGATGCGCGTGCTTCAGGAGGATGCGAACCGCAGCCAGAGGAAGAAGATGATCCAGGGCGAAGTCAGCAAGCTGCACATCCAGTCGGATGCGCTGCTGCGGCAGATCACCTACCTTTCCCAGCCGGTGGTGCAGTTGAGCGCGAAGGAAAGGAAGCTGTTCAAGAAGCCGGCCATCGAGGTGCAGGACGTAAACACGCTCGTCGCGGTGAAGACCGACAGCGTGCCGCCTGCCGCTGATCCTGTGACGCCAGCGAACACAACCGAGCCGCCGAAGACCGTGCCGGAAACGCCGGACCCCGTTCCTTCCCCGAAGCCGCCGGAGAACACGAAGCCCACGCCGGAGCCTGCGAAGACCGACGTCCCGCCTGCCGCCACCGCGAAGACGAAAGCCACCGATGATCTCCCGGTGAAGGATCCCGCCGACACGAAACCCGAGGGCACGAAGACGTCGGACACAAAGCCGGCCGGCACGAAATCAACCGACGGCGGAGCCCCGTCGTCCGGCACAGCCAGCGCTGCCGCGAAGCTGTCACCGGAAGTGCGCGCGATCGCCGATCAGGCGAAGAAGGCATTCGACGGCGAGAAGTTTTCCGAGGCGGAGCGGCTGTACGCCAAGGCGCTCCAGTTGGCGCCGAACAATGTCTTTCTGCAATCGAACGACGCCGTCGCGAAGTATCGCCTGGGAAAATACAAGCAGGCTGAGGAGAGCTTCAAGAAGGCGCTGGCCATCGCGCCCGAGGACGCGTTCTGCTGGTCCACGCTCGGAATCGTCTATTATCAGGAGGAAAAATATGACGACGCCGTGAATGCGCTCACGAAGTCGCTCGCGATCAACCAGCGGAATCCCACGGCGCACAATTACCTCGGCATTACCGCCGCGCATAAAGGCTGGCTGGAGGCCGCGCAGAAGGAACTCGAGAGCGCCGTGCAGCTCGATCCGAAATACGGCGACGCGTGGTACAATCTCGCAATCACCCTCGCGAGCAAGACGCCGCCGGACAAGGAGGAGGCGCGCAAGGCTTACGAAAAGGCCCTCGAACTCGGCGTGCCGAAGAGCGAGGAGATGGAGACGCTGCTGAAAAAGTAGCGGGCTCGCCGGAGCCGGTTGGCGCGCTGGCGAACCGCTTTTATTTCGCGAGAAAGTAGCCGCGCTGCTTTGCGGTGATCTCGTGGCCGAGGCGTTCGAGCACGGCCAGCATGTCCTCCCACACTTTGCGTTTTTCCGTGTTCGACGGGTTGTGCAGCAGGTAGGAGGGATGAAATGTGGGCATCATCGGGATGCCCCGGAATTCCTTCCATGTCCCGCGCATTTGCGCGATGCCCGCCTTGTCAATTCCGAGCAGCCCCTCGACGGCGGTGCCGCCGAGCGCGACGATCACCTTTGGCTGGATGATCTCGATCTGGCGGAGCAGGTAGGGCTTGCAGACGTCCATTTCCGCGTGTGTCGGTTTGCGGTTGCCGGATTCGCCGGGCGGCGTGTTTGGGCGGCACTTGAGGATGTTCGCGATGTAAACATCCGCGCGGCGGAAATTCATCGCGTCGATCATTTTCGTGAGGGTCTGTCCCGGCTTGCCGACGAATGGTTCGCCGACGAGATCCTCGTCCGCGCCGGGCGCTTCGCCGACGAACATCACGTCGGCATCGGGATTGCCCACCCCGAAGACCACCTGGGTGCGGGTCTGGACGAGGTGAGGGCACTTTGTGCAGGCGAGCACGGGGCCGCGGAGGGCATTAAGCTGCGCGGATTTTGCTGACGAACCTGACGTGGAAACAGGCGCAACAGATTCGCGTCCTTTTGCTTCTGGCGCGATTGAAAATGTAATCTTCGGTGCATTTTCAGGACGGCTGCGTGTTTCAGCCGACGCGGGCGCGGCGGCAGCAGGCTGGGGGGCACGGCTCACCGTCCGGGGTGCTGCGGATGCTGCGGATGCTGTCGCGCGCAGCCGTTCGCAACTGTCCAGAGATCCGCGGAGGTGGACGCCATTGGCTTGCATCTGCTTCAGCGCGGCGAAAACGATGTCTGTCGGTTGGTCGCTCATCGGGGCGGTTGAGAGTTGAATGTTGAGGGTTGAGCGTTGAGAGGCGGGTAGTGGTGAGCGGTGCGGGTGCGGGGGTACTCTCAACCTTCAACTCTCAACTCCGCCGGCACGCCGGCGGCGAGGAAATCCGGCGGGATCGGCGAGGTGAAGTCGAGTGGGATTCCTGTGCGCGGATGCGAGAACCCGAGCTTCCAAGCGTGCAGCAACTGCCGCGCAAAGCCCGCGCGTTTCCCATACACTTCGTCGCCGACCACCGGGTGCCCGAGGTGCTTCATGTGGACGCGGATCTGGTGCGTGCGGCCGGTGTGCAGAGTGCATCGCACGAGCGTGCCGCAGGGCAGGGCGGCGAGCACGAGCCAGTCGGTCACGGCCTCGCGTCCGTCGCGCACGCGGATGCCCATTTTCTGCCGGTGAACGGGATGTCGTCCGAGGGGGACATTGATGGTGCCCTTCTTTTTCTTCAAAATGCCCGCGCAGATCGCGAGGTAGATCTTGCGCACTTCGCGCCCGGCGAACTGCTCGGTGAGTGACTGGTGCGCGGCGTCGTTTTTAGCGGCGACGAGGCAGCCGCTCGTCTCCTTGTCCAGCCGGTGGACGATGCCGGGTCGCTCCACGCCGCCGATGCCGCTGAGCGAAGTGCAGTGGTGCAGCAGCGCATTCACGAGCGTGCCGCCCGCGTGGCCGGGCGCGGGATGTACGACGAGGCCGGCGGGTTTGTTGATCACGATGAGGTCGTCGTCCTCGAACAGGATTTCGAGAGCGATGTCCTCGGGCAGATTTTCCGACGCGATCACGGACGGCACGGTGAGCGCGATTGCTTCCCCGCCGCGCAGCTTGCACGAGCGCAGCTTCGGCTCGCCGTTCACGAGCACGCGGCCTTCTTCCATGAGCGCTTGGATGCGCGAGCGCGAGAGTTCCGGGATGCGTGAGGCGAGGAAATGATCGAGCCGCGAGCCCGCGTCGGCGGGCTCGGAGGAAAATTCAAAACGCGTCTCGCTCATGTTTTTTTCAGATTGTCGATGATCGCGGGCGGAGGACGGCGTGCTTCGGGGAGCGCGGGCGCCCCCGCCCGCAGTTTTCTGCGCCTCGCGGAAAACACCAGGACACCCAAGGCTCACCGAAAACAAGCTGACGCCCGGTGTGCCGCGCGAGGGCGCGCGGCACTGCGTGCGGGGCGCACGCGCTCCCCCGATGCACGCCGTTCGTGCCACCGAGCGTCCTGTTCATTTTAAAAAACTGCATCACTTCGCGGCCCGGGGTTTCGCCTGCTCGCCGGAGACGCGTTTCATCGCGCAGGTCTCCGCTGCGTGGATGACGAGGTCGGCGACGCGGCGCTTCAGCCGGTACCCGCGGAAGAGCAGCAATGAGACGAACGCCGCGGAGAAAATCCACAGCCAGCGATCGTGCGCGTGTGAAAAAATCCGCCGGTAGAGCAGCGTGCTCAGGAGGATCACGCTCACAAGGAATGTCGTCGGCACCATCATCAGCCCGAGGCGCGCGCGCGTGAGGCACTTCGGTCCGCCGTGGTACTCGGTCACGGTCGCGACCTTCACGCTCCACCACAGGTTGCCGTACACGAGCACGTCCCACGATTTCCAGCCCGTGTCCGTCGAGTAGCGCCAGCCTTCGTCCTCGAGCAGCTTCACGGTTTCCGTGATCAGCGCCTCGCGGCCCTGTCCGGTTTCATTCCAGAAATCGAGCTGCCGTGTGCTGCCGGTGTGCGCCTCGCGCCCGATTCCCGGCTCGGGCTTTGCGATGACTCCGGCGGGCGTGCGCTTGAACTTGAGCCAGGTGAAGTAGCGCGCCCATCCGCGGCCTAGCGGCTGCATGAACGCGAGGAACGCGACGAGCAACCGTGCGGCAATCGTGTCGTATTTCGGCTCGATGCGGATGTTCGTCATCCAGCTCAGCGCGACGCTGATCGTGCCGAGCAGCATGATCACCGGAACGACGCGCAGCCATTCCAGCGGGATGCCGAGCACGCCGATGAAAAGCGTGAGCGCGATCCATTCGATGCTGCTGAGATATGCCGCGATCTGCGATTGCGGCGCGTGGTAGAGCGATTGGAAAAGTCCCTGCCCGAACACGCCGTGGTAGATCAGCGGACGGCTGAAGAGCCATGTGAGCCGCGGCGCGCCGTAGATCTGTCCCTTCCATTTCGCGGTGCCCGTCGGGCCGAAAAAAATGAGGTGCTTGAAGCGCAGCAACGCCTCGGCCTCGCCGTAGCCTTCCTGCTGTTTGCGGAAGGCCGTGAGCGTGAAGCGCCGATAGTGCCACACGATCGCGCTCGGAGAAAACGCGACTTCGCCGCCCGAAGTCTGCAGGCGCCAGCAGAAGTCCACGTCGTCGCCCGCCTTGCGATATTCCGTGTCGAATCCGCCGACCGAGTCAAACGCCCAGCGCCAGAACGCCATATTGCAGCCGGGCACATGCTCCGCGACAAAATCCGTGAGGAGCACGTGGCTCGGCCCGCCGGGGCTCGCCGCGACCGCGGCCTGCACCCAGTTCACTGCGGGCGGCGAAATGTTCGGCCCGCCGACGCCCGCGTAGCTGCCGCTCGTGAGCACGGCGATGAGGTAGTAGAGCCAGTCGGCATCGGGCATGCAGTCGCTGTCCGTGTAAGCGATCACTTCGCCGGACGATGCGTAGGCACCGACATTGCGCGCGTAGCTGAGGCCCATGTTTTTCTGCACCACGCTCACGAAGTGCGGGATCTTCCGCTGGAACTGCGCGCGGTGCGCCTGCCACTGCTTCACGATCTTCTGCGTGTCGTCCTTCGAGCCGTCGTCCACGAGCACGATTTCAAAGTCGGGATAGCGCACATCATCGAGCGCGCGCAGGCAGTCGCCGAGCGTCTTCCCGCCGTTGTAGCTGCACACGATCACGCTCACTTTCGGATAGTGCGCGAGCGGCACGACCGTGGTGATCGGCGCGCCGGTGCCGAGCTTTGCCTTCAGAGTGTGGAAGGCCTTCTTTGGTTTCCGATCCTCCGTGACGAGGCCGAATTTCCAGTCCGTCACTTCATTTCCTCCGGTGAACCACTCGTCCGTCCAGGAGAAAAAAATCGTCCCTGCCGCGCCGCCCTTCACGACGACCTCGAGGTGCCAGTCGAGCACTTCGGACTGCCGGTCCTCGCCGTTGCGCAGCGTGTCCATGCCGAATTCGCCGAGAATCAGCGGCTTTTCCTCCGCGATGTTTTGCAGCCGCGCGAGGTAGCGCTCGAAGTCCGCGCGACGTTCGAGATACACATTTAGCGAGAGAAAATCCACGTTCGCGGGACGCAGATACTCGGTCGGCGGAAAGCTCGCGTAGCTGTAGAGCGGGCGCGGATCGATCGATCTCGCGACATCAATCAGCTTCTCCAAAAACCTCTGGACGCGGTCCGCGCCGAGCCAGCGGATGATCGTCGTCGGTACCTCGTTGCCCACGAGATACGCGAAGATTGCGGGGTGCCCGACATTTTTCCCGACGATGTCGCGAACCACGCCGATGATCTGCCGCTTCAGCGATCGCGAATTCAGAAACTCCACATGTTGCGTCCACGGGATGCTCACCAGCACTCGCAGCCCGAGTTCCGCCGCGAGGTCGAGCAGCCACCGCGAGGGGACATGATACACGCGGATGAGATTGATCCCCATCTCGCGCATCTGCGCAAAATCACGCCGCGCCTGCTCCGGCGTGCTCATGAATTCGCCGTCCGCATTCGGCCTGAACGGCCCGTAAGTCACGCCCCGCAAAAACCACGGCTTGTCGCCCTCGAAAAAAAACTTCGCGCGGACTTGGATCGGCGGGAGGTCGGCGGCGGGTTTGATGGTTTCGGACATGTGGGCGGCCCTTTTACGGATGCCGCCGCGTCACCGCAAGCAGACGCATTCGGATGGCGCACGATGGCCGGGCGGAGGATTGCGCAGCGCGGAGAAGTGTGCAGAACCTTCCGCGCACGGTTCCACCGAAAACACACTCCACTCCCATGCTGAAAAAAATCCTCATCTCCCTACTCGCGCTCATCGTCGTGCTCGTGATCATTGTCGCTGTGCAGCCGTCGGAATTCCGGATCACGCGCAAGGCCGTCATCCCTGCGCCGCCCGCCGCGGTATTCGAGCAGATCAACGACTTTCAAAAATGGAACGCATGGTCTCCGTGGGCGAAGCTCGATCCGAATGCGAAGAACACCTTTGAAGGCCCGACTGTGGGAGTCGGCGCGAAGTTTCTGTGGTCGGGCAACAATGAGGTCGGAGAGGGCTCGATGACGATCACGGCCAGCAAGCCGGGCGAAAGGGTCGTGATGGATCTGGTGTTCATCAAGCCGTTCGCCGCGTCGAGCGTCACGGAGTTCACGATGAAGCTGGAGGGCGCTGGCACCGAGGTGACGTGGAGCATGTCGGGCAAGAACAACTTCATCGGAAAGGCCGCCGGGCTTTTCATGAATTGCGACAAGATGGTCGGCACGAAATTCGAGGAGGGCTTCGCAAATCTGAAGCGCGTCGTGGCGAGGCCGTAACGGGACATCCGAAAACAGGCGCGGCGCCTCGGAGTGCGGCGGGAAGGATATTGAATCTGCAATCGCTGCAGCGCAGGCAGGTGGGCTTGAATGATGGTGTAGATGATTGGGGATTCGGGCATGACTTGATTACGCGAATGCGCAATTGGCTATTATCCAAAAGCCGGCGATGGGAGGTTACGCAAAGGCGCAAAGGCGCGAAAAAGAAGCGGATGCCAACAAAGCGCCTTTCTCCCATTGGGTAAGTGCGAACCAACGCGGATCCCTTTGCGCCTTTGCGTGGCTTCTCTTCCTCCCATCGCTGCAGAGTTGAGGCGAAAACGAACACTTGCATAAAAGCCAATGCGAACGATTCTGCGCGCCCTTCGGCTGGCCAGTTGACCCGTCGAAGTAGCTCTCACGAGCTTTTCAACCCGGCGAAGGTCACAACCCCGCCAATTCATTCGCAAAAGCCAAACCAACCATGCCTGTTCAAGATGATGTTATCACAATCGAGGGAAAAATCACGTCGGTCCTCGCCGGAACCATGTTTCGTGTCGAACTGGCCAACAAGCACCTCGTGCTCGGACACATCTCAGGCAAGATGCGCAAGCGGTTCATCCGCCTCGCGATGGGAGATCGCGTGAAAATGGAAATGTCCCCTTACGACCTCACGAAAGCGCGCATCGTTTATCGTTTGGGGTAGGTAGGCAAATCCTTGGTTGAGTGGCAGGAGGCTGAAGCCGTGACTTTGCCGGGGCTACCTCTTCGGGTTCCGAAAAGGAGACAAGGGGCAGACGGATTGATGGATTCAATGGCACTCATTTTCTGCTCGCCGGGCGAGCCGCTGCGTCGAATCGCGTTGGCGGCTCACACCTTCACCCGCTCGATCCGCGCGCCGAGGGCGTTGAGCTTTTCGTCAATGGACTCGTAGCCGCGGTCAATGTGATAGACGCGGTTCACTTCCGTGACGCCATCGGCTTGGAGGCCGGCGAGGACGAGCGCGGCGCTTGCGCGGAGGTCGCTCGCCATCACGGGCGCGCCGCTCAGGCTTTTCACGCCTTTGATGGTCGCCGTGTTGCCGTCGAGCGAGATGTCCGCGCCCATGCGCTTCAGCTCGCTGACGTGCATGTAGCGCTGAGGAAAAATCGTCTCGCTGATGACGCTGACGCCGCTCGTGCGGCACAGCAGCGCGCACATCTGCGCCTGCATGTCGGTCGGGAATCCGGGGTAGGGCTCGGTGGTGAGGCGCAGCGGCTTCGGGTTGCCGTTGCCGCGCACGGTGATCGAATTCGCGGCGGTCTCCACCTCGTAGCCGCTCTCGCGGACGTGCGCGATCACGTTCGCAAGATGCTCCGGTTTCACGCGCAGCAATTTCACCTCGGTGCCCATCATCGCGCCTGCGACGAGATACGTGCCGGCCTCGATGCGGTCGGGGATGACGCTGTGCTCCGCGCCGTGCAGTTTCTTCACGCCCTCGATGACGATGCGCCGCGTGCCCGCGCCCTCGATCTTTGCGCCCATCTTGTTCAGGAAATCCGCGAGGTCCACGACCTCGGGCTCGGCAGCCGCGCCCTCGATCACGGTGACGCCTTTCGCGAGCGTGGCGGCCATCATCACGTTGTCGGTGCCGAGCACGGTCGGGCCGTTTTTCCCGAGGAGGTTCATCTGCGCGCCGCGTAGCGTGCGGGCGGAAAGTTTCACATTGCCGTGATCGATCACGCTCGTCGCGCCGAGCGACTCGAAGCCGCGGAGGTGAAGATCGATCGGGCGGTCGCCGATGACGCAGCCGCCGGGGAGCGAGACGATCGCCTTCTTTTTCCGCCCGAGCAGCGGGCCGAGCACGCAGACGGATGCGCGCATTTTCCGCACGATGTCGTAGGGCGCCTCGGAAATGATCTTCGCGGCCTCGACTCGCACGGTGCCGCTCGCGCGTTCGACGCTTGCGCCGAGGTGCGAGAGGATTTGCAGCATGAAGTGGATATCCGAGAGGTCGGGCACGTTCGAGACGACGCACGGCTCCTTCGTGAGCAGCGTGGCGGCGAGGATGGGCAGCGCGCTGTTTTTGCTGCCGGAGATCCGGACGCTGCCGCTGAGCTTGTGTCCGCCGTGAACGAGAATCTTATCCATGAGTGGTGATGAGGAAATGCGTTGCCGAGTTCTCAGGGGAAAGAGTCACGCGAAGGCGCGAAGACGCAAAGGGCGCCTTACGCCTTTGCGCGTTTGCGTGATCAAAAAATACGGTTTGCGGAGCGGCGTTGGAGTTCATTTCAGCACAGTGATGATGAAACGTTCGCGGCCTTGCAGATCTTTCAAAATTCTTGCGTCGCGAAATCCGTGTGCGGGAAATTCCGAGCTGAGGATCACCGTTTGATCGAGGCCAACTTCCAGCGCGAGCGTGCCGCCGGTGCGCAATTTTGCAGCAGCCTGCGGGAGCAGGCGGCGGATGAGATCGAGGCCGTCCGCGCCGCCGTCGAGCGCGGCGCGCGGGTCGCGCTGCACCTCGGGCTGGAGCGCGGCGAGTTCTCCGGTGGGAATGTAGGGCAGGTTTGCGACGATGAGATCGAACGGCGCTTCGGCGGCGGAGAGTAGATCGCTTTTTGCAAAAGTGACGCGCGCTGTGAGCCCGCAATGATCCGCGTTTTCCCGCGCGAGCGCGAGCGCGTTGTCGGCGGCGTCGAGGCCTGTGACTCTTGCATCAGGCAATGCATGTGCGAGCGCGAGCGCGATGCACCCGCTGCCGGTGCCGACATCGGCGATGCGTCCGCCTTTCCATGCGCAGTCGGCGGCGGCGAGCATCTCGCAAAGCTGCTCTGTCTCGGGGCGCGGGATGAGCGCGCGCGCGTCGGTCTTCAACGTGAGGCCGAGGAACTCGACGGTGCCGAGCAGGTGCTGGAGCGGCTCGCGTTGCGCGCGGCGGCGGACGAGTTCGCGCAGCGGCGCGAGTTCCGCCTCGGTGAGCGCGCGGTCGAATTCCATGTAGATGTCCATGCGCTTTTTCTTCAGCACATGCGCGAGCAGGTGCTCGATGTTGAGCCGCGGGCTTTCTACGCCGCTCTTTTGGAAAAACGCTGTCGTCGCGGTGATGACTTCGAGCACGGTCTTCATGGGCGAGGGCTGCGTCACTGCGTGGATTGCAGCTCGTGATTCAGCACGCTCACGCAGTAGATCGCCGCGGTCTCGGTGCGCAAAATGATCGGGCCGAGTGTGACGGGCCGGCTGCCGTGGCTCTTTGCGAGCGCGAGTTCCGCCGGGGTGAAGTCGCCCTCGGGGCCGATGAGGATCAGCACGCTGCGCGGACGCTTCTCGCCGATCTCCGCGAGCACCTGCTTGAGAGGCCGTGCGTCGCTTTGCAGCGAAGCGATGAGCATGAGGTCAAATTTTTCATTCCGCTCGAAAAGTTCGCGCGGCGTGCAGGGCTTCGCGACGCGCGGGAGGAAATTCTGCCCGCACTGCTTGCATGCCTCGATCGCGGTGCGCTGCCACTTCGCCTGCTTGCGGATGTGATCGTCCTCCGTGCCGCGCACGACGGTGCGCTCGCTCATCAGCGGTGCGATTGCGCCGACTCCGAGTTCCGTCGCCTTCTCGATGATCAGCTCCATGTTTTTCCCCTTCGGCACGGCCTGCGCGAGCGTGATGCGGCAGGGCAGGGGAGCTGTTTTTGCGAGCGAAAGCTTCCGCAGCTCCGTGCCGGACTTGCTGTGTTTCCCCAGCTCGACTTCCGCTTCTTGGCCCTCGCCGTCGAATACCGTCGCGCGTTCGCCGGCCTTCATCCGGAGCACGTCGAAGGCGTGGTGCGTCTCGGCTGCATCAAGCGCTAGACGGTCGGGATTCCACGCGACGCCGGGAATGTAAAAGCGCGGCATCGCTATTGGAAAAACTCACGCGCCCGATCAAGGAAACTCTTGTGTGCGGGCGGCACCTCGTCGCCGAGGAGTTCGGCGAATTCCTGCAGCTTGTGCTTCTGCTCGGAGGTGAGCTTTTTCGGCACTGCGATTTGCGTGCGCACATGCAGGTCGCCCGTGTCGCCGCCGCCGAGTTCGGGCATGCCTTTGCCGCGCAACTTGAAGGTCGTGCCGCTCTGCGTGCCGGCAGGAATTTTCAGCGACGCCTCGCCGTGCAGCGTGTTCACCTTGATCTCGCCGCCGAGCGCCGCCATCGCGAAGCTGATCGGCAGATCGCAGAAGAGGGTTGAGTCCTCGCGTTCGAAAATTTCGTGCTCCTTCACATGGATCACGACGTAAAGATCGCCCGCCTGCCCGCCGCGGACGCCGGCCTCGCCGTTGCCCGTGCTGCGGAGGCGCGAGCCGTCCTCGATGCCCGCCGGGATTTTCAGTTTGATGCGCGTGCTCTGCTCCGAACGGCCTTCGCCGCGGCATTCGCCGCACGGCTTCTCGACGCTCTGCCCCGAGCCCCGGCAGCGCGGGCAAGTCTGCGCGACTTGGAAAAATCCGCGCGATGTCACGACCTGGCCGCGGCCTCCGCAGGTGCTGCACGTCACGACGCGTGAGCCTTTTTCCGCGCCGGTGCCGTTGCATGAGCCGCACGCGCTGGGCTTGGAGACTTCGATCTCCTTCTCGGCACCGAACGCCGCCTCCTCGAGGGTGATCTGCATGTCGTAGCGCAGGTCGCTGCCGCGCTGCCGGCTCTCGCGTTCCTGCTTCGCTCCGCCGCCGCCGAAGAACTGCTCGAAGATATTTCCACCACCGCCACCACCGCCGCCGCCGAAGACCTCGCGGAAAATATCGAACGGATCGTGGAAGCCCGCACCGCCGCCGCGAGCAGCGCCGCCCTGTGCGAATGCGGCGTGGCCGTAGCGGTCGTACGCGGCGCGTTTGTCCGGATCGGAGACCGCCTCGTACGCCTCGCCGAGTTCCTTGAAATTGTCCTCCGCGTGCTTGTCGCCCGGATTTTTGTCCGGGTGCAGTTTCACCGCGAGCTTGCGGTAGGCCTTCTTGATTTCATCCGCCGATGCGCCTTTGGCAACGCCGAGGATTTCGTAGTAGTCGCGTTTTTTGGACATTCGATTGGGGCGCTACGCTGCGGGTGCGCCCTTGCTCACGACCACCATGGCCGCGCGCAGCAGCCGGTCGCGCAGGCGGAATCCGCGGCGCAACTGCCGGATGACCTGCCCCTCGGGTGCCTTCGCGTCCTCCTCCTGGCTCACGGCTTCGTGAAGGTTCGGATCGAATTTCGCGCCGACCGTCTCGATCACTTCCACGCCGCTGCCGCTCATGAATTCCTTGAGCTGCCGCTCGATCATTTCCATTCCCACGACGATCGGCGATTTCGGATCGCCCTTGCGGACTTCCATCATGCCGAGATCGAAATTGTCCAGCACCGGAAGCAGCCGCTCCAGCAGGATTGCCTGGGCGCGTTTGAAATCCTCGTCGCGCTCGCGGGCGACGCGCTTGCGGTAGTTGTCGAGATCGGCGGTGGCGCGCATCGCGGCGTCTTTCCACTTCGCGGCCTCGGCCTCTGCGGCCTCGAAGGGGTCAAGCGCGTCGGCCTCCGCATTGGCGGCGTTGGATTCGTCTGTTTCGGGTTTCCCCGTGGTGTCAACGTTTGGTGTGCTCATTTTTTCAAGATGGTGATCAGTGTGATGTCGTCGTGCGGGGGTTGGTCGCCGATGAAGGCTTTCACGTCACTGGTGACGCGCTGCACAATGCCGGCTGCGTCTTCGGATGCGCTTGCCTGGACAGAGCGAATCATCGCTTCCAACCCGAACTCGTCCCCGTTCCTGTCTTGCGCTTCGGTGACGCCGTCGGTGTAGAGGATCAGGCAGTCACCGGGTTCGAGGACCAGGGAAAAATCGTTCGTCACCCTATTGAATGCGCTCCCGCTGTCAATGCCCACAGCCATGCCCGGCGGGTTCACCTTCGTGACGCTCTTGTCTGCCGCGCGGTACACGAGCGGCGCGTCGTGTCCGGCGCGCACGAGGCGGATTTCATTGCTCCGCCGATCGAGCACGACGTATGCGAGCGAGATGAACATGTCCTCGCGGATGTCCGGGTAAAGTTGCGCGTTCAGCCTGCGGATCACGTCCGCTGGCGAGCCCTCGCCGCGTGCGAGGAGGCGCAGCGCCGTGCGCGTCATCGCCATCAGCAGCGCGGCGGGGATGCCTTTTCCGGACACGTCCGCAATCGCCACTCCGCAGCGGTCTTCGTCGAGAGGGATGTAGTCGAAATAATCGCCGCTCACGTAGCGTGCCGGCATGTTCGTGCCGGCCACGTCGAAGCCCGCGATCACCGGCGGCTCGCTCGGAAGCAGGATGCGCTGCACCTCGTTGGCGATGTTCAGATCCTTCTCGATCTGCTGCTTCTCCGCGGCCTCGTGGTGGAGGAACGCATCGAACAGCGAGAATGCCGACTGCTCGGCGAGCGCCTTGAACGTGTTGAAATGCCCCGGCCCGAACGGCGGGCTCTTTCCCGAGCGTGCGAGCGCGAGTACGCCGAGGTTCTGCCCCGCGTAAATGAGCGGCGCGATGAATGCCGAGTTCACCCCGTAAGCCAGCAGGCGCTCCAGCCGCGCGTCCGTCGGCAGCAGCGAGATCGCGCTGTTCTCCGAGAGCGCGATGCCGATGAGACCTTCGCCGACTTTCACCGCCTGCAGCCGGATCTGCGCGTGGATGGATGTCGGCGCGGTGCCGTTCGGCTTCGGCAGTTCGACAAAAGGCGGCGATCCTTTCGAGACATACGACGGTTGGAGCGCCGTGCCGTTCTTGTTCGTGAGATAGAGCGCGCCGCCGTCCGCCTCGAGGGTTCGCAGCGCGCCCTCCACGATCCGCCCGTCGAGATCGCCCGCGTGCGCATCGTCCTTCAGCGCCTCGCCGATGCCGTGGAGGAAATCGAACACGCGCCGTTCCTCCGTCTGGATCTTCACCTTTTCGCGCATCAGATCCGTGACCTGGCGCCGGTGGAGTCGCGCCGCCATCACGCTCCATGCGGCTGTTGCGACGAGCGCGGTGGAGAGGATGATTTCGGCCAGCATAGGATTTTGCGGGCGGTGAAAATGAGTCCGCACAGGCCCCGTCTGCAAGCATTGGATTTCGCCGTGGACATTATGGAAAATGCGCGCACCTGCGGCTGCGCGAGTGGTGCAGCGGCGCCGCGCTTTCCTTTCTCGCGCTCCGCTCCCGGCCTGCGCAGAGTGCCGCCCCTTTCCCATGAACTCCCGCGCCGTCCTCGCCGTGCTCCTGTGTGTGAACCTCGACCCCGCGCATTCCGCGGAGCGCCCGCCGCTCGCCGCTCGCGTGAAGGAATTCATCGCAGAGCACAAGACGCCCGAGGCCATTGATGCGAAGCTGAAGGAGTGGACTGCGAAGGAGCCGGAAAATCCCGATCCCTACATCCTCGCTGCAAACGCATACCTCGCTGCGGCGGACAACGTGAGCATCACGGCCGACACAGAGCGCCCGGGATTCGCGATCGTGGATCCGAAGACGAAGAAAAGAGTCGGCACCATAGGGAGCGCGCCCGTTCCGAAGCTTCAGATGAAAGGCGAGAGCATCCTCGCTGCGGCTGTGGAGAAATTTCCGCACCGCCTCGACATCCACGTCGGGCGCATGAGCATCTGCGAACGTGCCGACGACATGAAGGCGCTCGAACGCGCCGCACTCGCCACGCTCGGTGCAGTCGCCGCGCAGGGGGACAAACTCCGCTGGAGCGACGATACGCCCATCACCATCCCGCTGGAGGAAAAAGTCGTGGGCGAAATCCACGGGCGCATCCGCCTCCTGTTTTCAAAGGAGAAGCCCGAGACCGACAAGGCCGGCCACGGGATCGCGCTCGCAGGGCTGAAGCTCTACCCGAAAAACGTGAGGCTGCTGAACATCGCCGCCGTCTATCACACGTACAACAAAGAATGGGAGCAGGCACGCGCGCTCCTCATGAAAGCTTCGGAGTCCGACCCCGACGATCTGCTCGTGCTGATGAATATCGCGATGATCTCCGTGAGCATGAATGACACCGCCGACGCCAAGGCGCGCTTCGAGGCAATCATCAAAAAAGCGCCCGACAGCGAGCAGGCGCAGCAGGCGAAGGAGGAGTTGAAAAAACTGAAAGTGCCCGCTGCGAAGAAACGCTGACGCCAGAGATTTCCGCGGGATATATGAGCGCGTGAGGCCAAAGCGCTTGACGCTCCCGCGCTGGTGGCGACGATGCGCGGACATGCGATTTCAGACATTTTACGAAGGGCGGCATTTTCTTCTGCCCTCGCTCTTGGTGACAATTTTCGGCGGCTGGCTTTCCGCGGACTGGCTCGGCTGGCTGTGGCTCACGATTCCTGCGGCCCTCGTGTTCGTCTTCTGCGTGAATTTTTTCCGCGACCCGGACCGCACCGTGGCTTCGGGTGCGGACATCGTCGTCGCGGCGGCGGATGGCGTCGTGGATGCGATCGAAATCGTCGAGGAAAAGGAAGTGCTGGGCCGCCAGTGCAGGCGCGTGAGCATCTTTCTGAATGTCTTCGACGTGCATGTGAACCGTGCGCCCATCGCCGGGAAAATCATCTACACGAAGCACCATCCCGGCACGTATCTCGATGCGCGCGACCCGTACTGCCACCAGAAAAACGAGGCGCTCACGTGGGCCTTCGCCGGCGAGCGCGCGACGCTCGTGGTGCGCCAGATCACCGGCGCGATCGCGCGGCGCATCGTGCCGTGGAGCAAGCTCGGCGCTACCGTGGAGAAGGGGCACCGGTTCGGAATGATCCGCTTCGGCTCGCGCACGGACATCTTCCTGCCGCTCGACGCGGAGATCCTCGTGAAAATCGGCGACCGCGTGGAGGGCTGCACGAGCCTCATCGCGCGCCTCGCCGCGCCGGATGCCGGGTATGTCGCAAGTGCGGCACTGCCTTCGGTTTTGATCTAACCCTCCGCCGCGATGACCGAGAACAGACCCCCCAGCGCACCGCGGAAGGAAGCCGACGACGGCTCGCCCAAAATCTACCTCCTCCCGAATCTGATGACCGCGGGGAATCTCTTCTGCGGATTCCTTGCGACGCTGAAGATTCTCCACGGCACGCTTGAGGTGCAACTCAAGGCCAGCGTCGCGACGCAGGCTGCGGACATGGCGCGCGCGCTCGACGCGGGGAACTACGATTTCAAGATGGCGATCTGGTGCATCTTGGCGGCGTGCATTTTCGATCTGCTCGACGGACGGCTCGCGCGCCTCGGCGGGACGGACAGCCCGTTCGGACGCGAGTTCGATTCGCTGGCGGACATCGTGAGCTTCGGCGTCGCGCCCGCGCTGCTGGTGAGCCGCGTGGTGCTGCGCGAATTCGACCAGATCGGCTGGCTCGTCGCGTCGGTCTATCTCATCTGCGGCGCCATGCGGCTTGCGCGGTTCAACTGCATCGCCGCTTCCGGCGTGCCCGGTGCCGGCAAGGACTTCAAGGGCTTCCCGATTCCCGCCGCGGCCGGCCTCGTCGCGAGCATCACGCTTTTCATGCTGTGGCTGAACAATGACCGCCTCGAGCACAGCCTCACGAAATGGGTGCTGCCGCCGCTGCTGCTCATCCTCTCGTGGATGATGTTCAGCGGCTTCAGGTATCCGAGCTTCAAGGCGATCAACTGGCGCACCACGCGCACCGTGCCGAAGTTCATCGCGATCGTCACGGTCATCAGCCTCACGGTGATGTATTACAATTGGATGCCGGCGGTGATCTTCATCAGCTACCTGCTCTACGGATTCCTGCGTCCGTTCCTGTCGCGGAAGATTAAGGAAGGCATCGAGGATGAGATCGAGGACGAGGACGAGCCCGGGAGCCCGTGACGCGGGGCTGCACGTTGAATATTGGACGTTGAGCGTTTGACGTTAAACGTTTGGCCCGCCGCAGGCGCGGTGCGAACAGGACGCGCATCCGGAAACCGAAAGGCCGCTGCGCGGGGCTCAACGTCAAACGTTTAACGCTCTAACGTTCAACATCCAGCGTCCGAGGCTACAAAACCTTGTCCGCATCATCCCCGAGGAACATGCGGAAGCGGTTCTTATCAATCGCCTTCATGTACGCCTCGATGGGGCTGACCATGCCTTGCTGCATGACGCTCCAGATCGCGTCGTCCATGAACTGCATGCCCTCGCCCTTTCCGCCGACGAGCACGTCCTGAAGTTTCTGCGTCGCACCTTCGCGGATGATGGAACTCGCGGCGGTGTTCACGACGAGGATTTCGTTCACGGCGAGACGTCCGCCGGTGTCGCAGCGCTTCAGCAGGAGCTGCGCGACGACTCCGCGCAGGGAATTCGCGAGCATCGTGCGGACTTGCGACTGCTGGTCGGATGGGAACACGTCCACGAGACGGTCCACGGTCTTGCGCGCGTTGTTCGTGTGCAGCGTGCCGAAGACGAGCAGGCCGGTCTCCGCCGCGGTGAGCGCGAGCTGGATGGTCTCAAGGTCGCGCATTTCGCCGACGAGCACGATGTCGGCATCCTCGCGCAGCGATGCCTTCAGGCCCTGCGAAAATGTCGGCGTGTGCTCGGGCACTTCGCGCTGCGTGATGATGCTCTTCTTGTTCACATGCACGAACTCGATCGGCTCCTCGACGGTGATGATGTGCCGCGTCTGGTTCGTATTGATGTAGTCAATCAGCGCCGCGAGCGTCGTGGATTTCCCCGAGCCGGTCGGGCCGGTCACGAGCACCATTCCGCCGCGCAGATGCCCGAAGCTTTTCACGACTTCGGGAATGCCGAGCTGTTCGAGCGTCATGATCTTCGTCGGGATGAGACGGAAGACGCAGCCGAGGCCGTTGCTCTGCTTGAGGTAATTGCAGCGGAAGCGCGAGTCCGCGTTCATCTCGTAGGCGAAGTCTAGGTCGCCGGTGTCCATGTACCGCGCCCAGCGTTCCGGCCCGCAGATCTCGCTCATCATGTAGGCCATCTCCTCGCGCGTGAGCAGTTCCTCGCGGATCGGCTTCATCTCGCCGTGATGCCGGATCTTTGGGGGCGATCCCTCGGCAAGGTGGAGATCGGATGCGCCCGCCTGCACGAGGACTTCGAAGAACTGATCTATGTAAGCCATGGGAAGGATTTGAGAGTTGAAAGTTGAGTGTTGAGAGGAAGATGAAAGTTGCGGAACGGATGTTGAGATTGGAGAGGCGGGATTTTCTTCCTCGCAACTCTCAATCCTCAACTCAGGAGCGCCTGCCGCATGACGGCCTTCTGCTCGCAACGCGCGTAGCATTCCTCCTTCGTGATCAGGCCTTCGTTGAAAAGTTCGAGCAGGGAATCATCCATGAGCCTCATGCCCATTTTGCCGCCGGTCTGCATCACGCCGGGGAGCATGAATGTCTTGCCGTCGCGGATGCACGCGGCGACGGCCTCGGTGCGCATCAGCACTTCGAGCGCGAGCACGCGACCCTTGCCGTCCGCGCGCGGGACAAGCTGCTGCGAGATGATGCCGCGAAGAGATTCGGCGACCATCACGCGGATCTGATCGCGCTGCTCCGTGGGGAAGACATCGAGCACGCGATCCAGTGTGCGCGCGGCGCTGCCGGTGTGCAGCGTCGCGAGCACGAGATGGCCCGTCTCGGATGCGGTGATGGCGAGCTGGATCGTTTCGAGGTCGCGCATTTCACCGACCATGATCACGTCCGGGTCCTCACGCAGCGCGCCGCGGAGTGCGTGCGAAAATCCCTTCGTGTGCGTGTGGACTTCGCGCTGCGTGACGTGGCAGTTCTTGGACGGGATCACGTATTCGATCGGATCCTCCAGCGTGATGATGTGGTCGTGCCGCGTCTCGTTCACGTAGTCCACCATCGCGCTGAGCGTGGTGCTCTTTCCGGAGCCGACGGAGCCCGTCACGAGGATGAGGCCGTTCTGATATTGCGTGAGCATCTTCAGGCTGCTTGGCAGGCCGAGTTCGTCCATCGTCCGCAGCTTCGTGCTGATGATGCGGAAGACCATGTCGATCCCGAGCCGGTGGCGCACCACGGATGCGCGGAAACGCCCGATCGGGGTCGCGTAGGCAAAATCCACATCACCGCGCTCGTGCAGGAGCTTCTGCTGCGCCGCGTCGAGGAATCCCATCGCGAGGCGCTCGGTGTCCGCGGCGGTGAGCATCGGGGCGCTGGGCCAGATCGGCTCCACGATTCCGAAGCGCCGCCATGTGGGCTGGCAATTCACGGGGAGGTGGATGTCCGACGCGTCGGACTCCTGCCCTTCGCGGAGGTAGTCGTCCACATGATCGGGGATATGCGTCGGCATGTCGGAGACTACGGCCACGGCGGCGATGGGCATGGCGCTAGCGGGTTCCTGAGGGTGGTTCGGATCCATTTTGATTCGGGAAAAGCGGCGAGACAGCTAGAGGGCTTCGGATTGAAATCAATTTAAACCATGCATCACGGCCTCGGTGTGTCGTCGTGTTCTCCGGGTTTTCCCCGGCGCTGGAAGCGTCTCAGGATCTCGGCAAGGCCTCCGCCTGCGAGGTCGGAAAAAAAAGGACGTGCAAAATTCATCGCAAATTTTGCGGCGGAAAAGATCGCGCCAAGCTTTCCTGCCGCGCCGAGCACCTTGCCCGTCGTCTGTTCGACGAAGACCGTCTTTTTTCGCGACGGCAGCTTCGAGAGCACGAAGCCGAAAATCGCCGCGCCGCTGAGCCACGCGGGCTTGTGACGCTGGAAGTTTTCCTTCGCACGCGCCGTCACGTCGAGGCTGCGGCGCAGCGCCTCGCCGGTCGCGGACAGCCGTGCGCGCGCGGCCGCGAGTTCGGCTACGATTGCGAGTTTGTCGTGTTCTGCTGGTCCAGCCATTCCTGATCCTTCTTAAGCTCGGCGGTCGTGATGGGAAAGAGCGTTGTGCCGAGTCTTGATTTCAGCGCGAGCGCGAGCGCGATGACTCCTGCGAAATGCAGCGCAGCCATCACAAGCGCCGCCCACACCCAGCCATTCGTGCCGCCGAATGCCTTCGCGAGCAGGAACACCGCGGCGAGGCACGCGAAGAGCCAGCCGAACGCGCCGAGCACGATCGCGACACCGGCGATGATGAGCAGCTTGAAGCTGTGCGCCGCGGCCTCGCGGCCTTCGAGCGATGCGAGCCGCAGCCGCGCCGAGGCGTATTGCGCGCACGCGGCGAGAAATGTCCGCGCCCTGCCGACCACGCCCTCGGTCCCGTTCTCGGGCGATGGTTCCTTTTCAGGCATCAGCAAAAGGCATCAGGCACTAGCGCCGGAAGATCAGCCCGATCACAAACCCCACGCCGAGCGCTCCGAGGATGCTCTTGGTCGGATGCGCACGGACGTAATCCTCGATTTCCTTCTGCACATTTTGCGCCTTCTCCTTCCACTCGCCTGCGATGCCGCCGGCGCGCTCGCGGAACTCGCGCGCAGCCTCCGCCGCCGCGTCCCGCATCTCGGTCGCCGCCGCGCGTGCGTGCGCATTGGACGCCTCGAAATGATCCTGGTTGCCGTTGGGTTGGGTGGTGTCGCTCATTGTTCGCGGAAGATGATTCGGGCTTTGGTGAGATCGTAGGGCGACATCTCCAGTTCGACTTTGTCACCCGGCACGATGCGTATGAAGTTCTTGCGCATCTTGCCAGAGATATGTGCGAGGAGGCTGTGGCCATTGGCCAGTTCGACGCGGAACATCGTGCCGGGGAGCACGTCCTTCACGGTGGCTTCGGTGCGGATGCAGTCTTCTTTGGACATGGAGCGCGCGTCACTTCTGCCTTTGTTCCCGGAAAAATCAACTACGGAGTGCGTGGCCGACGGAAACCCGTTTCGGGCAACGGAGCGGGAGTGCCGCGGCTGTTCTTTTGGCGAAACCTCCAGTTTCCATTCCCCGGCCTTGAGCGGCGCCAGGGGCCTGTCCTTTTCGGAGCGGCCGTTCGAGGCCCATTCGGAAGTTTGAGGTGGGGAGTGTTCATGACTTTGGATCTTCGCCGTTTCGGGGCACGGGTTGTCAAATGATTGTGCAGGCGTTGCAAATTCCTTGGTCGTGCTGGCGACAACGCACGAACCATCTCTCACGGAGTGTCTTACGTGTGTATAGAAAATGTTCGACAATGAAATGAACGTTCAGATAGAAACTTGAGAGAAGCGAATGGAAAATTCAGGCCTTGGTGGTGAGAATCACAATTCAGGGCCGATGGCTCGGAGTATTTGTCGTGCGGAACGGGCACTACATTTCGGCCTCGGCTCGGACGCCACAGGTTCCGGATTTTCCGTCAGTTCGGCCTTTGGCTCCGGTCGCTTATTCTCGAAATTTTCCATGCACATCCGCTGTCCTCATTGTTCGACCAATTATAGTTGGACCCGCCCGGCCTGTCCACGCTGTTGGCGACCCAACGGCCGCCGCCCCGCCATGCTCGCGTGGAAGCTCCTCATCGTCATCGCCTCGTGCGTGCTCATCGCATTCCTCGCCAAGGCAGTCATCACCGCGTCGGACGACTCATCCGCGGCACCAGGGTCGGGCTTCTGGCGCGATCTGTTCTCGCCGTCCACGCCCGCTCCGCAGCCCGGTCCTGTCTTCCGCGACGCGCGCTGACACGGCGAGAAGACTGCGCCTGTTTGATTTTGAGTTGGCGACGGCCAGCTTGACACGCTGCATCAGGCTCATACTGTGTCAGCCCCTTTTCCCGTAACAGGCTTCCGCATGTGCGGGTGCCCGGGCGAAGGGGACAAATCGGCAACCGTGGTTTGAAACATACGTAATATCATGATCGAAATGAGAGAACTGCTCGCGAAGCATAAGGCGATTCGCGACTACAAAGAGGGAAGCATCGTCAAGGGAACCATCCTCGAAATCCGTCCGCGCGAAGTCCTCGTGGACATCGGCTACAAGAGCGAAGGCGCAATCGCCGCGCATGAGTTCGATGACATCGCGGACTTGGAAGTCGGCGACGAAGTCGAGGTGCTGATCTGCCGTCTGGAAAATGACGAGGGCATGGTGATCCTGTCCAAGGAACGCGCCGCCGCCAAACAGAACTGGGAGAAGATCGTGAAGGTCTTCGACGAGGGCGGGCTCATCAAGGGCAAGGTCAAGGCCGTGGTCAAAGGTGGACTGCTCGTCAATGTCGGCGTCGAGGCATTCCTGCCCGGCTCGCAGATCGACGTCATTCCCCCGAAGGATCTCACACAATTTGTCGGCAACACTTACGACTTCAAAATCGTCAAGCTCAACGACGACCGCCGCAACGTGGTGCTCAGCCGCCGCGAAATCATCGAAGCCGAGCGCAGCGAGAAGCGCGGTTCATTCATGGCCAGCAAGAAGCCCGGCGACGTCGTCAAGGGCGTGGTCAAGAACATCACCGACTTCGGTGCGTTCGTGGATCTCGACGGCATGGACGGATTGCTGCACATCACGGACATCACGTGGGGCCGCCTGAACCACCCGAGCGAAGTGCTCAAGGTGGGCATGGAACTCGACGTCGTGATTCTCGAAATCAACAAGGACAAGGAGCGCGTCTCGCTCGGTCTGAAGCAGAACCTCAAGAATCCTTGGGACAAGATCGAAGAGCGTTTCGCAGTCGGTGCGAAGGTCAAGGGCAAGGTCACGAACCTCATGCCCTACGGCGCATTCATCGAACTCGAAGAGGGCGTCGAAGGACTCATCCACGTCTCCGAACTCTCGTGGACGAAGCGCATCGCGCGTCCGAGCGATGTTCTGGTGATGGGTCAGGAAATCGAGGCCATCGTGCTCGGCGTGAACAAGGACGAGCAGAAGATCTCGCTCGGCGTCCGCCAGCTCGACACGAACCCGTGGGACGAAATGGAGCACAAGTACCCGATCGGCAAGACCGTGAAGGGCACCGTGCGCAACATGACGGCCTACGGCGCATTCGTCGAACTCGAGGAAGGCGTGGACGGAATGGTCCACGTTTCCGACATGAGCTGGACCCGCAAGATCAATCAC
>Ga0209596_1001236_pt1 | contig 22379 bp, 29 predicted proteins | sample M_130807_MF_Meta_FD_187314 | JGI IMG/M metagenome (GOLD analysis project Ga0209596, IMG submission 187314) | Freshwater microbial communities from Lake Montjoie, Canada to study carbon cycling - M_130807_MF_MetaG (SPAdes) (version 2) | ecosystem: Environmental > Aquatic > Freshwater > Lake...
GCGTTACAGGGCCGTCTGGCAAGCTGCGCGAGGCTTTGAATGCTCGGAGTATCCCGGTGACCATTCCGATAGTCGAGGCAGCAAGAAAGCGGGGAACAAACAACAAGATGGTCTACGAGGCTGCATCTGACGCGGCCATCGAAGTTGTGGTCAACTTTCCAACGATTATGGAAAGCGACGTTCCGGCGCAGGTTAACGCCATTGTCGCGGCCTACATGGGTGGCCAGGGTATCGACCAGAAAGAAGCGGTGCGGCTGCTCGGACAACAGGTTGACATTGAAAACAACGAGGACGTGCTGGAGCTGCAATATCCGTCTGAAGGTCCAGACGCCTACAACCCGCTGCGGACCAATGACTCAATGGATACCGCAGAACAGCCTAACCCAGCGGTGCAGACGGAGGAAGCTCGGGCGGCGGTGACGCGATTGTCTCGGGCGCTGAAGTTGTTCCGCGAGGCTATCCGGTGATCGAGTTCATGGCACACGACGACTGCTGCTCTAAGCATTTCTCGCGGGCGTGCAAGGCCGATCTGGTAAACACTGATGCGTGGACGTGTCCAAAATGCGGCTGCGAATGGCGGGCGGCTGAAGTTGCCGATGCGGCAAGAACGTGGACCCCAATTATTACAACAGAGATTATCCGGGTGCGCGGGTGATCGCTGAAATCTACGCGCTGGCAGAACTCATTGAGGCCGAAATTAAAGGCTTGCGGGCACCGGAACACGCACGAGCACTGGAGCCCATCGTTCGCAAAGTCACGCGGCTGATGGCGCGTTACTTTCGACGGCAAGGGCGTCTGATGGTGTCAGCGATAACGATGAAAGAAACCGAAGCTGACGTTGTAGACGGGTGGATGAGTTCCATTTCACCGCTGGCGTTGTCGATTGCGGCAAATGATTCAATCCGATACGAAGCGCTGATTGAACTGGCAATCATAAAGGCCGAAGCGCAACTATCGGCGCAACTGGACACCGCGGCGCTGATCCCAGACACCAAGATGAGCCAGTACCTGAAAACTAATTCACTCTCAAAGCTGACCGGCACGCTGGCGGAGACGACAAAGCAGAAGTTGCGGGATGCCATCACCCTGGCAGTTCGGCAGGGCGGCACAGCTGACGACATTGTTGGGGCAATCAAAGCAACAGTAAAGGAATTTAGCAGCGTCAGGGCTGAACTCATTGCACAGACGGAAGTGAACAACGCGTACAACTTTGGGCGAACCGAACTGGCGCGGTCTGCCGGGTTTACGGAAAAGCGGTGGGTTACGGAATCCGGCAATCCGTGCGCGATCTGCATCCTGAACGAGGCCGAAGGGTACATCGGAATTGATGAGACGTTTTTGTCTGGCAATCAAAGGCCGACCGCACACCCGCGCTGTTACTGTTCGCTGGACTTCCGGCAGGTCACACTTTGAAGCCCTGACGCCGGAACGCTGCCAAGATAAAGTTTTTTGAAGCGTCATAGGCAGGGCGCAGGAACGGGCGGGCAGCCATACCGATCCAGCCTTGTCCCTTGTAGTCGTAGATCCAACTGCCAGTGATCGGAACACCTTCAGTTGGTAGCGGCGGGTGTGGCGCGGCGGCACCAACGAGGCCGGTACCGTACTCCACAAACGCGGCATGGTTTGCGCCTGCGTAGATCGTGCCGACGACGATCTTACCCTTGAGCTCCACCTGCATAGCAATCGAACTGCGCAATTCTCCAGTGTCTACCGGCACGAGGATCTTGGCAGCGTCCATGACCGCAACGCTCGATTCCTTTACCGCCTCGACTACCCGGGCTGTGATCATTTCCTCAATCGCAGCAAGATTGCCAGGCTTAAAACCGGAACTGGCGCGAGGATTCACTGTTTTCAGGTTACGACGAAATCAACGTGCTTTGGGCGGACCAATGTGGGGCGCATAGCCTGCCGAACGACTCCAACAGCTTCACCGGCTGAGATCTGGGCGCGACCCATTGCATCAAACGTTGCCATTAGAGCCTCGCGCATGGCTTCGCAGCCATCACCGAATCCGGCTCCACGAGCCTGCACGAGCTTTGTTTCGGTGTACTCGCGCTGATAGGCTGCTCGACACTCCAGACACCATGCGTCTTTACCTCGGGCGGCGGGCCGGTCACAACCTTCCTTGGAGCACGTCTTGTCGTTTGCCATCGCTCTTAATGTTACTAAAACATTCTCACGGTTTCTTGTGGTGACCGTGGCGTGAACTGTACTATCAGCCCAGATGGCACTTCGGACAGGATTCACGGTTGTAGCGCAGAAGTTGCAGGAAGCGGCAGCGGGCATGTCTACCGCCGATCTTGAAATGCGGCTTCGCAAGGCTTTAGACGAAGCACACGAGAATTCTGGCATGTATGGAAATATTGTGGCCGTGTTTGGCGACGAGAATGCCGGGCAGGTGGTTTACTCACACAACGACGACCTGATGAAGGCAGCGTATACCTGCAGCGCATCGGGCGCAACCATCGCAATGGATAGCGCTGTCGAAGTCATGCCGATGACGACCTACGAAATGCACATGGGTGAGATCGAAGCGACCGAAGCCGGGGCGCGCAACTCGAAGCGCGACATGTCTCAGCTCCAAGCGATACACGATGCGTCAATGAAGCTCGGTGCGTCCTGCGGAATGAAGGAAGCGGCAATCACAGCATCGGCAGACCTCAAGCTGGTGGAGTCAACCGGCGCGGAGTTCCTGACCAGCATTCAGCTGACTGAGGCAATGCGGACGTCGTACCCGATCAAGCTCATCTCACCGGGCACTGGCAGCACGGCGCACTATCCGGCTGCAGTCCTGGAAGCGGCAGCCGGCAAGTTTGGGCCCGGCACGCTGATGTTCTGGAATCACCCGACCCAAGCTGAAGAAGCGGCGCGGCCTGAAGGCAATCTCGATCAACTGGCGGCAATCATCACCAGCCCTGCAAGGTACGAAGCAAACGGCGTAAAAGGTCCGGGGCTGTACGCAGAGGCAAAGGTGATGGCGGATTACGCGCAGAAGGTCGAAGAGCGTGCACCACACATCGGGCTAAGTATCAGGGCCGGTGGCAAGGGCACAGGCCGTCTAGTCGACGGGAAACCCGAACTGGCCAGCATCGATTATGTGGAATCTGTGGACTACGTTACCAAGGCAGGGCGCGGCGGTTTGGCGCTTGCTGAAGCGGCACGGGACGCAGGAATTTTAGAAGGAGGCGAGTCCGACATGATGGATACAGCCGAAGTGCAAAAGATCGTAGAAGCGGCGGTCAAAACGGCGGTAGCTCAGGCGACCGCACCGCTTCAGGAGCGAGCCCGGCGCGGTGATGCAATTGTCATCGCCAACCAGGCTCTGGCAAGCATTGGATTCACCGAAGCTCAAAAGGCTTTCGTGATCGACACGGTTCTTCGGGAATCGATTCCGATGAAAGACGGCTCTGTTGACGCGGAGGGCTTCATCGCTATCGTGACGGCAGAGGCTCGGCGATTCGGCCAGGCTATCGGCAACGGCGGACGCGTGCTCAACATCGGCACCGAAGTTGTTCGAGATCCTGTCAAGCTCGCCGAAGCAAAACAGACGGCGCAGGATGACCACGAACGCGAAGTTGCAATCTTCACGCGGCTTGGTCTTTCCGAAGCTGGTTCGAAGGCCGCTGTGGCCGGGAGGGTTCAGTAATGGCAACAAATCAGGCTATCAACGGACGCTGGAACATTAACGTGCCGGTACCGTCTGCGGTGACGGTTGGACAGGCAGTCATGCTGGGTCAGATTGGAACTCCGGGATGTATCCCCGGCATCATTCTGGCGCTGCAGCCGCTGCCGACTCCGACAAGTCCGACAACGGCAACTATTGACACTGGGGAGGACTGTTATTTCCTCACCGTGATTGCACGGTCTGCAAACTCTCCTCTTGTCAATTCGGCCATCAAACCCGGCGACCAGCTTTATGCTGACGCGGGCACCTACGATGCAACCACGAACATTCGGTACGGATTCAACCTCGACAAAAATTCAAGCGGCACAGCGTTTGGCAACGCACTGACTGCGGTTTCGTCTGGCACCACAAGCACTACCTGCACGGTCCGTCTGGAGGGCAATTAAATGAGCGAACTCGATCTGTACACAGGGTCTGCGCTGACCGGCGGGGCCGTAGACGTTCCCGGATTCTCTGCTGTCACAATGGCCGAAAACGCTGCGAGGCGTCGTCGTGTCATTGGCGCTGCTGAGATCTGGGCCGACTTCAAGGAAGGCCGTCTGGACCCGTTCTACATGCGGCAGGCGTTTAACCTGACTGAAGCCGGGGCGTTTCGCACTCTCTGTGCACGCTATCCGCTAGTATTTCGCGAAACAATGACCAGCAGCGATTTCTCGGCGTTGACGGTTGATGTTCTCGACCGCGAACTGTTGGGCGATTACAGCGAAGTGCCGATCCCGGTTCTGCCTCTCGTCAAGAAAACAACGCTGGGCGACTTCCGCAACAAGAAGATCTTCATTATGGACGGACTCGAAACACCGTTCAATGCCGTTGCCGAAATGCAGGATCTCCCGCTCGGCGACATGACGCAGCGCACCCCTATCACCTACGCACCTTTGAAATACGAGAAGGGCGCAAAGGTCAGCTGGGAAGCTGTCATCAACGATGATCTTGGAATCTTCCGTGATCTGTCCCAGCGGCTGGCACGTGGCGCACGGCGCACGAAGAGCAAGTTCATCACGAACCTGTATTCGGGCACTACCGGGCCGAACTCTACGCTGTTCTCTACCACGTTCGCCAATCAAATCATCACGGCAAACGGGGCGGCATCCAATAATCCGGCGCTCAGCGTTCAGGGGCTTTCCGACGGCATGACCGTCTTCATGAATCAGGTAGACACCGGCGGCGATCCCATCGAAATCCCCGGGCGCATGTTCTTGGTAGTTGGGCCTTCTCTTTACGTGACGGCTCAGAACATTATGCACCAGCTCAGCGTTGACGTCAACGTCAATGGCGGTTTAAACGTTAGCTCTGGCTCGGGCGCAACAACCACTTTGGCCAGTGCACAGCGCGTCAGGGTAGACAACTGGATTATTGGTAACCTCACCGTTATCATGGACCCGTATCTGCCCATCGTAACGACCAGCGCGGGCGTGAAATATACGCAATGGTACATTTTTGCTGACCCGGCTTCTCAAGGCCGACCGGCTCTTGAAATCGGCGACCTGCGCGGCTACGAGACACCTCAGCTGTACCGCAAGGTCCCGAACACCATGTCACTCTCAGGCGTTGTCGACCAGACCCTCGGCGACTTCCGGACAATGGCAAGCGAGTTCAAAGCGGTCATGGCGTTTGGCGGCGTTCAGCTTGACGGACGTTCGGCTGTGTCTTCCACCGGGCAGGGCGTTTAAGGCGCAGCAATTGGCTATACGGTGACGCCGCGCTGACAACTCGGGTGAGGGGTCAACGCGGCGTTTCTGTTTTGAGCAAAGGGTAAAATGAGCATAGTCTGCGATACCGGCTTTATCAACATTGTCGATCCGTTCCTGAACCCGGATAGTACCGTGTGGACCGGCTCGATTACCTACACGTTGCAGTACGCCACGACGGTTGCTGGTGCAACGCTGGTTGAGGCGCGGCAGGTTATCAACGTCTCAGACGGGATTGATATTTGTTTGGCTCCTGGGCTGTACACAGTCGCTTACAACCAAAGCGGCCAGCGGTTGCCGGTTACTTCTCAGTGGACAGTGCCACCGACCGGCGGGCCGTACACCATTGCAGATCTGGAAGGCGTCGTACCCGTGGCTGGTTCGTTGACCGTGACCGGGCCATTTATTGCGATGTCCACGGTAACCATGAACTCGCTGATAAATGCAGCGGCGCGGCCTTACGTTGCCACAAACTCAGTGGGATTGTTGAGCACCGGAAACCTAGCGTTGATAGCGATATCTGGCTCAGCGTCAGACCTTGCATCTGGTACGGTAGCGGCAACACGGGGCGGCGCGGGTACGCTATCCGGGATTCTCAAGGCGAATGGCGCGGGCGTCGTTTCGGCGGCGGCTGCGGGAACGGACTACGCAGTAGCCACGAACGGAACGCTCGGGCAGGCGCTGACAAGCAACGGCACTGGCGGGTTCGGAACAGCGGTGACGCTGGCCACCGTGGCAACATCGGGTAGCGCGTCTGACCTCACAGCGGGAACATTGGCAGAAGCACGGGGTGGCGCAGGAACGCTGACCGGCATTCTGAAGGCAAACGGTGCTGGCGTTGTTTCAGCGGCAACAGCCGGTACTGATTACGCAGTAGCCACCAACGGGACAATCGGGCAAGCTTTAACGAGCAACGGTACCGGCGGATTTTCGACGGCGCTGACTCTCGCAACGGTGGCGACATCCGGCAGCGCAACGGATCTCAGCAGCGGGACACTTCCAGCGGCAAGAATGCCAGCTATCACCGGAGACGTGACAACCACGGTTGGCACGGTAGCGGCAACAGTCGTAAAAATCAACGGGACCACATTGTCTGGGCTGGCAACTGGACTGCTAAAAAACACCACAGCAACCGGCGTCCCGTCAATCGCCGTGGCCGGTACCGACCTGATCGGAGGCGTTGGCAATTTGACCACCGTTGGCTCAGTGCCTTATGTTTCGGCCTCTGGAATTCTCAATCAGGACGTTGGCCAGTTCTTCTGGGACGCGACAAACAACAGGCTTGGGATTGGGACCAGCAGCCCACCTGAGTCCCTTTACATCTACAGGCCGTCGGCCAGTATTGGTATCGAAACTTCCAGCGGGACCGGGGCTAGACTGAATCTAGACTCGCGAGGGGTATCCGGCGGGCGGCAGTATTACGTGATCTCTGGGGAGACATCCTCTGTGTGCGGGACGGGGGCTTTCGGTGTCTATGATGTCGGCGCGGCGGGTTGCAGAATTGCGATCTCAAATACTGGGAATGTCGGCATCGGGACGACATCGCCAGTGTACCTGCTCGATGTCGCAAAATCAGGAGCCAGTGGCACAGCACGGTTTTACGACCAGACAGCAACGACAGGGGCGACCCGTGTTGTGATTAGCCTTGGCGCGGCGGACACAAGCTCTACACAGGTGTTTGAAATCGGCGGGCTCATGAAGTTTAGTGGCTCCAATTCTACCGGAGCCGGGACTGCGCTGCTCAGTACAAATTCCCCGGCTGTGACTAACACGGCACCGTATACGTGGTTCAAGGTGCTGACCTCAGACGGATCAACCGGATATATCCCGGTGTGGAAATAGGATAACGACACTATGAAAATCATCATTGAAGCCGACAACCAGACCGTAGAAGCCACCGTATCCGATGAAGCCGTAGCAGCCATGAAAAGTTTCATAGCAGAACAAAATGACGACGGCACGCCACGGTATGCAAGCATCCATGAATTGCTGATCAAGCATTTCCGCGATTCTCTGGCAACGCCGTTGGTGCAACGTTACTCAGCTGCGGTGGCAGAGGCAGAGGCAGCAAGGGTATCGGCTAACCTCGCGGCGGCAGAATCGGCAGCCGGTACCGTCGTGGTAAAAGCGACGAAATAATCATGGCTTTCACCTACGATTTCGACACGCAACCCGCAATCAGTTACGTGAGACTGTTGATCTCCGACACTGACAGCCAGAACTTTGTGTTCGCGGATGCTGAAGTCAGCGCAGCGTTTACGATTCAGGGCGGAACGTTCCAGAGCGCTCAGTTCTACTCGCCACCGGCGGGCGCAAACGTGCCGGCTTCTGCGGTGTCATACCTGCGCGTCGCGGCTCTTCTGCTGGATGCGATGGCGGCAAACTCTTCGAAGTTGGCAATGTTCACGCGCATCCTTGATGTCGAAATGAAGCCCGCGGAAGGCGCAAAGATGCTGCGGGAGCAAGCGGCGCAGTACCGAACCACAGACGACGAATCCGGCGCGTTCATGATTATCGAGCAGTGCTCCACCTCGTTCGCGTACCGGCAGCGCTGGTGGAATCAAGCGCAGAGGCAGGCGTATCTGTAATGCAGCAAGGCTTCAGTCACGCGCTTTCCGCAATCATGCCTCTGGCGGTCCAGACGGGCCTGTTTATCTCGCTGGCGACCTTCTATGCTCCGGTGCAAACGCAGGGCGTAACGGGAAACTTTATCGGCACGTTCGCGGCGGTGTCCGGCATGGTCAACATTGCCTGTATGGATGCGCCTGACGGGTTCAGTGCGACGGAGCGGAAGTCTGTACCGGATGTGCTGGCGGAACGGTTTCGGCATGTCCTGCTGACCGGCTGGTATCCATTGGCAAGTAACGCGGCGGCAGGGCTGGGCTGGCAGGTTGACGTAGACGGCACGCGCTACGACCTCCTCGGCGCCGAATCCGACAGCCAGCATACACAGACGCGACTGAAGCTTCAAAGGGTAACGGTGGCCACTCCATGATAAATCGAATCAAAGTTTCAAGAGCAGGCTTGATCTCAACAGATGTTACTCCGATGCTGTCTATTCAGCAATCTGGATGGGTTCACTGGAGCCTGCCACGGGGCGCGGGATTGATCGGGCGGTGGAATGATCTGGTGGTCTGGTTGTGGAGAAACGTTCTACCATGAGCAGCCTGAAGGCCAGACTGTACAGTGCGGCCAGCGTTGACGCGGGGCTGGTGGCGTTGCTCGGTTCCTCACCGTTTCGCTGGTTCGATCAGCGGCTACCTCAGGGCCGGGACTTTCCAGCTGTGGTAGTAGAGATGGTGGGAAACCCGGGCGATTACGTAGGCTCGGGCAAGATGCCAACGGGCTGGACGCGATGCCAGTTCCGGATTTACGGCAGCGGCAACGATTCGGAAAATGCAGAGCTTGTGGTTCTGGCGCTCACGGCATTTCTTAACACTTTCGACGGGCCCGGTATTCCAGGCCTTGCAACGTATCCAAATCTGATAGCGAACGATATTGACATGGGGATCGCTCAGACAGACCCTCTCACGTTTATGCGCCTGGTAGACGTGAGGCTGTACGTAAATCAGGACGCATAGGAGAACAAACGACATGCCTGCACCAGCATCACAGACATCCGGCGTCGGAGCCGGTCTTTCATTCACGGGATTTCAGCTTCAAGCCGGCAACGGCTCAAGCCCGGAAACCTTCACGACAATTTGCAACGTGTCCGATTTCACGATGCCGTTGAAAGCCGAAACCGCTGACGTTACCAACGCGGGAGACCTTTGGCGTCGTCGCATCAGCACGCTGCTCGACATGGGAACGATTAAGTTCAAAATTTTCTACATGCCGAAGGAAGCAACCCACCAGAACTCTACATCGGGCGTGATTCGCGGTTTAAGGCTGCTGATGATCAATCAGACGCTGGTCAACTGGAAGGCGATTTATCCGGATCAGGCTGTGGCGTCCACCGATTACTTCTCGGCTTACGTGACCGGATTCAACGAGACCGGCAAGGTTGGCGACGTGTTTACTGCCGACATCGAACTGTCAAATAATGGAGCCCCCACGCTTCAGTAACGCGCTATGACACCTCAAACGGTTCAACCGATCAAATGGCCGTCAGTCACGCTGGCTGGCGGTCAGATGCTTACGTTTCGGCTTTCCTATGCTGCACACTTCCAACTGGCGCAATGGGGCAAGAACGTGGCCACAGCGTCAGTGCTCGAGCTCGCAGCAGCGGCGGCCGGCAGCTTCGACCCAATCACGGGCAAGTGGCGCTCTGAAGGCTTCCAGCGTGCTCTGGACTTTGCAGACATCATGGAACCATCGGACGAACCCCTGGTGACCGAAGCGCTTATCGAAGCGGTAAAAAAAGCAGTGCCGGACGCGGAAATCTCAGTGCAGGCGATACCGGCGGAAACGACCGCGCTGGCCTGAACGAAGAAGACTGGCTGACAGTGTGGGCGTTCGGGATCTCCCGAGACGGTTTGGGCTTGACAGAGGCGACTTTGTGGAACCTGACCCCTCGGGAGTTTTCCGCATTACGGCAGGTATGGCTGGATGGCATAGAGCGACAGAACTATCTGCACGCTTCGATTCAGGCAACCCTGTATAACGCACATTTTGACAGCGATGGAACGCCGTGGACCCCAGAAGACCTGCTTGGCAAGGGCGACCGGGCCGAACGGAAGTCTAAAGCTTTGGCGGATAAGTGGATGGCTACCAGACCGGATAAACAGATGGCCGGCGAAGTTGAAGACCTGCCCGACTGGGCGACTCGAAAGAATGCGGTGGTGAACTAATGGATCTCGGAAGCGTCCGCGTAAACATTGAAGGCGACCCGACTAAACTTCAGGCGGATCTGAAAGCAGCCGAAGCGGCAGCCGCAAACGCTGGCGGCAAGATTGCGCAGGCGTTTAATAAATCTGCCGGCAGCATAAACAATACGACTGCAACGATTAAACAGGTTGCGTCTGGTATTACTCAAACCGGAGAAGCTGCTGAAAAAGCAGGGCAAAAAATGCAAACGTTCGTCGGCGCAATTCCCGGTCTTGGAGTTGCGGCAGAACGTTTTATCGGGTTGATACCTGGACTTGGCCAAGTCTTGGTGAATTTGTTTCCGGTTCTTGGTGCCATTGCGTTTGCCACAGCTATTGTTCGCATCACAGGAAACATCACTGAATTGTTTGAGGGAGCTGGCAAGGGTGGTGCCGTTATACATGCGGCGTTTGCTGATCTGATTCAGGCCGGTCGCCAGACGAACGACGAACTGCAACTCTCCAATGACAAACTGGCGAATGAGATTGCGAAGATTGAACACAAGCCTCAGAACGGGCTAAAAGAAGCTCTGGACGAAGCTCGGGTGGCGGCTGACAAGCTCCAGCAATCTCTCGCGAAAGATCTGAAAACAACTCAGGATATCTTTACAGCCAACAAGGTCGGGATTGCACGGCAGATCATCGGAGAGGCCGGAACCGAAGACATTGAAGAACGCCTTCGGGCGTTTCAGGTTCGCATCGCGGCGCTCACCGAAAAGGGCAACCAGGGCATTCAGGCTGCAACGAACGTGCCGGAAGTTGGCGGCGTGTCCCTGTTCGCCGCTGAGACGTCCCAAGCGCTCAAACGTGCGGCTCAGACGAAGCTAAATACCGAACTCACCAAAGAGTACACGGCAGAGGTTGCGAGACTTCAGAACCTGCTGAAATCGGCGGTTGCGGCTCCCGGCGGGTATGCGGTCGACAAGTCGGCGCGGATCGCTTTGCTGGAAGGTGAGATTGCGTCTCTACAAGAGCAAGCCAAAGGTATCGGTCTCGGTTCTGTCAACGCAAACCTGAAAGGCGACAAAGAGGCCGCGCAGATAACTGACGCAGTTCAAAAAAAAGCGACCGAGGATGCCAAACGCCATACGCAGGAGATGGGCCAGGCTGATCAACTGGCGCTGGCGGAACTGAAGTCTAACCACCAGGTAACCATCGGAGAAGAACTTAAGTTTTGGCAGCAACGTCTGGCGGTCGAGTCCGACAATACCGAACGGTACCGCGACATCACGATCAAGCTCGGGACGCTCAACCAAGAGCGAAATAGACTCATCGAGTCCATCGCGAAACGTGGAGCGTCAGTGATGGATGCTGAGGCAAAGAAAGCTCAACAGCATCTGGCGAAGTTTACAGAACTGGCTCTGGAATCTGAGGCGCTGGCAAACCGCATCGCAGCGGACATGATCAAGGCGCGGGAACGTGCGCAAGAAAATCAAACGATGCGCACCGCAGCCGGGGCCGAAGGCGCGGCGGAAAGTCGAAAACTTCAGAATGAACGTGCTTACGGTCTAGCAGTAGTTCACACGCTTCAGCAACAGGTTCAGCATATGCGGGAACTTGCTCAGTTTGATCGCGAAAAAGGTAACGCGAGGATTGCAGAACTCGAATCGCTTCAGAAGATCGCAGAAGCCGCTGGCGACGAAACGAAGGCAGCACAGTACTCGCTTCAGTTAGAGCGCGAACGTGTCGGGGTCACAAACGAACAGTATGCAGCGGAGTCGCGCATTCTGGAGTTAAAGCAAAAAGAATCTCCGATGGGGATTCTAAAAACCGGATTGGCTGGAGTGGCTGGTTCCGATAAGACGATAGGGCAGAAGTTGGCGACCACTGGCGTGCAACTAACAGCGATGACCGTTGACGGTTTGTCGTCATCATTGGCGCGGGCGGCAGTCGAAGGCGGCAAGGTTGGTCACATGCTGCGGGACGTTGGCAAGCAACTTGCCATGACTGCGGCGACCAGCGTTCTCAAGATCGGACTCCAGGCTGCATTGCAGGGCATCCTGAAACTGATTCCGGCGTTTGCGGGAGTAGCAACGGCTCAAGTCGGAGCGGCAGCAACTTCGCACGAGGCTACATCTGCTCTCAACGTTGCGTCAGTTATGAGCTACGCGGCGGTTGGAGCAGCAGCGGCAGCGGCAGCTACAGCAGCAATTCCTATAATTGGACCAGCACTGGCACCTGGAGTCGCAGCGGCCATTTATGGTCAGATATCTTCGTTCGCTCCGTTGGCTGCATTTGCGGACGGCGGCAGACCAGAACCGGGAAAAATGGCGATTGTTGGCGAACGCGGGCCGGAATTGTTTATACCGGATCAGGCCGGGCGTATCGTTCCAAATCACATGCTGACCGGCGGCGCGGGGCTCAGTTTTCCGTCAGCATCTTCCAGCAGCGGCGGTATCAATATCGGCAGCATCACGGCTAACGGCGTCAACAATCCGCGTGAGTTCGTGCGGGAAGTGGCGCGGCAACTCCCGGCGTATTTGAAGAGCACGAACCCAAAGTATTCACCGGCGTCTCGGTAGGGGATTAAAAAATCATTCTGATTTATTCGGTACCGTAAAATAAGGCGAAATGGCTTACTCAGGATCGTTTACCAAATCGAGCGCGGTCACAACTCAGGCCATCATCGGGCTGGGTTTTCAGGCATCGTGCATAATCTTCTTCAGCGCGGGCAACACGTCCTCGGCAACGTGGCAAGCTGGCGTCAAACAGATGGCCGGGTTTTGGTCACCGTTCGGCGGCGGGTACTCAGTCTGCGCGGCGATTCAGGATGCGGCGGGTACCAGCAACACGGCGCGGTACTTTGCGGACGAAGCTCTCAACTTCGTGACCAACTCCGGGGCGGTAGAATCGCTGGGGCACCTGACAATCGACGCTGACGGGTTCACTGTAAACTGGACCGTCAACACAGCGGCCACCGGCTATGTAGTCAACTACATCGCGTTTACGGCTACCGAAGCGCCACTATCCCAGACTATTAACTGGAACATGCCGACTTCTGGCGATGCGGTTGTTACCGGGCTGACGTGGGAACCAAATCTCGTGTTCCATCTTCACGCGGGCGCCGTCACAGCGGCGCTACCAGCAGGCGCGACCGGCGCGGCGTTTGGGTTTGGATGCATGGGTCCAAACGCCACGGACAGCGTAGCGGCCACCGAAACCGGGCAATGGTTTCAGGCCTTATTCAGCTCCGACAACGTGGGCACGGCAGCGGCGTTCTCGAAGTTCTCCAGCCCGTCGGGCGCTTCTGCTTCAAAAGGCTGCGTTCTCGGGCTGTCGGGTATCGGCGCGGATACCCTTCGGGGCACGTTCAAGAGCTTCGACGGGGGCGGCTTCACGCTCAACTTTCCCAGCAGCCCATCAGGTGCGTTTCAGGCCGTCAGTTTGTGTCTGCAGGTATCGGATGCGTGGGTAGGATCGTTCACGAAGAGTACGGCAGCGGCTCCAGTTACGCAGACCGTTAAAAGCGGGCTTGCATTTAATCCTGGGCTTGCGTTGTATGCTACGACATCAAAGACCAGCGGCGCAGGCACTGGCGGGCTCCGTGCGTCAATTGCAGCACGTGATACGGCGACCTCCTCAGTCTCAACGGCGGTGCAGGACGAAAACGGCGCGGGAACGTCGAACGCGCATTCGTACACGTCCGATTACCTTCAGATCGCCAACAACGATACCCAGACAAGAACTGCCGTCGGCGTGCCATCGTTTCCGGGCTCTGGGGCTCTGACGGTCAATTGGACCACGAACGACGCGAACGGTACGGTAATCGGGTTCGTCACAATGGCGTCTGTCTCGGTGCCACCGGTTCCCGCTACTGCATGGCTGGTCATCAACGAGCCTATAGGCGGCCTGACGGACCAGACGGCACGACTTGACTTTAGCGGAACTGGCTCAGACTTTCAGCTCATGATGCGGCAGCGGGGCACGGCAACGGTGCCGATTCGCGTGGCGGCCGGCGATGCGTACTCGCCCACGATGGGCTCTCAGTTGTTCATTTACGACGTCGGGCCGACTGCGACCACGCTGGTATTCGTCGGCACGATTGACCGGATTGAGGAATCATGGGACGGCGTGGCAGGGTACCGGAAGTATCTCTGCTCCGTGGTGTCGCTGGAGCAATGCCTGGACGCGATTCTGGTACCGCCTCAGGCCTTCATCAATGTGACCGCGGGGTCTATTGTAACGAGCCTGTTTAACGCGCTGATGACCGGCTCACCGATCACGCTCGGCACGATCTCGGGAGGCTCCACTATCCCGTCTCTGGTGATCTCTGATTACACTCCGCTCTCCGACATCATCAGCAACCTGGCCACGTCATCTCAGTTTGTCTGGTACGTGGATCCGGCAACGCAAGAACTGGAGTTCCACGTTCCCAGCCTGACCGCAGCACCGTTCTCGCTGGTGACCGAAGATATTAACTGGGATTCCATGAAGTGGGAGCAGAACCGGCAGGACTTCCGCAACCGGCAGATTATCCAACTATCAGCAAATGCGTTTGCCAACTCCTCCGAACTGTTCGCGCCGAACGGAACCGACACGTTTACGCTGCGAGAACTGCCAAATCAGATCGTAGCGGCCTGGGTGACGAAGAACACGCAAAACACGGCGGTAGGCACGTTCTCCGGACTGCCGGCAGACGGTAACACGGTAACCATCAGCTACCCGGCTGGTGGGTCTCTGTACAACTGGGCGGCGCTGGCACCGTACGCTCTGGGCCAGATCATCATCGACCCGGCGGGCCACGTTCAGAAGGTCACTACAGCGGGCACGTCCGGCGCTGCGCAACCGACATGGAACGCATCTGGCAGCACAACGGTTGACGCGACAGTCATATGGACCGACCAGGGTATCAGCGGCGGCGGCGACTTTGCAGATACGGTTTATACGTTCGTGACCGCTCTGGACAATCGAGAGTGGGGCGAAGTGCTGATCGGAGCGACGGCGGCGGCGTGTGCGACCAATTTTGCGTATGCGTTGAATGCCACGGAATCTCAACGCGGCTTGACGTATTCGATGCCGACATGGGAAAACCCTTTACTGAATGCGGACGCGCCGGCGGCTGGTGTGTTCACCGTGCGGAACAAAAGCGCGGGGGCCGGGTACATTGCTGCGCTAGCGGAAGCGGCCACGAACTTTGTATGGTCTGCAGTTCTCACCGCAGGCGGTACTACCGTTATCGGCACCGAGACTCTGCAAGTGGCAGTAGAAGGAACCTCAAACACGGCGAATTTGTATTACACACCTGGCAGCGCGTCTGTGGAACTCGCCAGCGTGCCGGGAGGACCGTCGCTACCGATCACGGCTCCGTGGTCCCTGCAGGTAGAGTACAACCGGCTGGGCGGCGATTGCATTGTGGTGGAAGATACCGCGCTGGTTCAGGCTCGGGCCGCAATTGAGGACGGCACCGGAAAATACCAGCAGAAGATCAGCGACACAAACAACACAAGCGCTCCCACCGGGCTGCTGGCGGCGCAACAGGCCTTGGAAGCCTATTCCACACTGCCAGTCTCGTTTAGCTTTGATACCTACTTTCCGGGCCTGACACCGGGGCAATATCTGACAATCAACATGAGCGACAAGCCAGTTGGAATTGCGGCGCTGGTCAATGGCGATTACGTGATTCAGGAAGTCCAGGGCAAGCTGGTCGAAGTCGATACATATCTGGACCAAGCAGGGATGCCAGCAGGCGCGAACGCGGGACACTACCTCTACACTGTAACCGTCATTAACGTTGGCGTCATAGGTTCGTATCTCGACTTCTGGGCTGGCATGGGCGGCGGCTCTGGCGGTAGTTCGTCGGGCCCAGTCGTAGCGGGCGCGGCGCCAGCAGGTTCAGCAACGGCTACAGTGACCAGCGTGGCTCTTACGGCTCCGACTCAGTTTGCGGTGACAGGTTCTCCCGTGACTACCGCAGGAACGCTTGCTATTGCCTGGAACACGCAAACGGCAAACACCGTGCTGGCTGGACCAGCAGCAGGCGTGGCGGCAGTTCCGACGTTTCGGGCGTTGGTTGCAGCAGATATCGGTTTCTCGTTTGTTACCAGCGTGGGAATTACGCTCAGCGGCCTGTCCGCGTTGTTTACGGTTTCCGGATCTCCAGTTACGTCGGCTGGCAGCATCACGTTGAGCATTGCAACTGCACTGAGTAACCGCGTATATGCGGGCCCAACATCCGGTGCGGCTGCGGCTCCTACGTTCCGCAGTTTAGTAGCAGCCGATATCCCCAGCTTGGCCAGCACGTATCTGGTAATTGCAAACAACCTCAGCGACCTGACCAACACGACATCCGCACGGTCGAATCTCGGGTTGGGAAGCGCGGCGCAAAACAATACCGTAGATTTTTTGCTGGCGGCGGATGGTGTTTCTGATACGTTTAACGTCGTTACAGCGGTCAATGTTGATGGCGGAGGACTGGTTACCAGCGTAGATACTTTGACGCTGCAATTCACCGATGGCCAGCTTGTCAGTGTAACCTAGTTGCATGGTTCTAACGGTTCGAGACATCCTCATAGCAGTCGATTCCGGGGCGCTGAAGCGTCTGGCGGGACAGCCTATACCAGCGATGGGCGCGTGGAAGCTGCGACGCATCCTGCGGCTTCTGGAAGCAGAATACGGGGCAGCAGCGGCGGCACGGGTGGCGCTGATGACGGACGCAAACAGCATTCCGGTCAACGACGGCGCGGCGCGGATGGTAAAGCCGGAGTTTGCGGCAGCGTTCGAAGCTGATCCGGTATTCGCGCAGATTGTGACGTTGGATTGTCAACCGTTGCCGGTGGATCTACTGGACGGGGCGACGATCTCGGCGTCTGACATGGAACTGGTTTCAGCGTTGCTGACCTAGAGGACAAGATCAAAATGAAATACGCCGCGTTGCTTGCCATCCTGATTACGTCTGCGTGTCGCTCACCATCTGTGGCTACGGTGCCCGTGCAAGTTTGCACGAACGATTATGCGTTGTGCGCCGCGACGAATTGCACGCCGGGAAGAGGTCAAATAACGGTCAATACGATGGGCGCTGTCACGACGTGGCAAGCCGCTGACTGCCTGTGTCCGATCCTGCGTGGGCCGTCCGTATCGTCCCCCGGCACCGGCAACATGCCAGAGGGCAACAAGTGCGTGGACCCGGTCATTGTAGACGGCAAAACGGGCGTTTGGAGCGCTTACTCAATTCGCACGAAAATCCCGCAGGCTCCTGACTGGCAGCACACGACGCCAGCTCCTCCGCATGTTTGCAATACCGTTACTGAGGGTATGGCGCAGTGTTATTCGTTCGCATGTAGTCCTGCTGGCGAGGCAATCGGACCAGACGGCAAGCCGACGGGCGTGATGCTGGCGTCATGCAGATGTCCGATGAATGAAGCGCCAAACGGGCAGGCAATTGACGTTCTGACCGCTCAGATCATTACGCAGGCTGCAACGTGTAACATGCCGGTGGGCGGGCCTGCGCCAGACGTATCGGGCAAAGCGGCTGCATTAATGCTTCAGTAAGGTTTACATCAGTGATGCTATAGTTGGAGTATGGCAAAAAAAAGTAAGGCATCCGGTTTACCGGAAGGCACCTGCTCATTGATTGTGAAGATTCCGTCGGCTACGGCGGCAGCGCTGCGGGCAACCGGGACAGCGTCTACGAGCATCAGCAGTATTATCCGCGACGTCATGGAGGATGCGTTCGGCGTCGGAAAACCGGCACCGGCGCTACTGGACACGCTGACACCACCACGCGGCGACGATAGCTGGGTACGCCTACCGGTCTACTGTTCAACCGTGACGCGGGACAGGGGCTTGGCAGAGGTAAAGCGGCGAGAGCTCGACAAAAACGGCACGCGGAAACCGCTTGGCATTGCGCCTGCGGTTGCATGGCTACTGGTTCAAAGATTTCGCTAACCCGCAGTAAATCATTAGTTATGCTATACTAGATTTGTGGCTTGTAGGAGGGCTACCAAAATGACTAAACTTCACCCTGTTTTTGCACCAATCGTCGCGGGCTGGATCGCGGCGGTAACACCGGTTGCGCGAGTCTCCAAAGACGTTGACGCCAGCGAGTTTGGGCCAGAAGAATGGCACACCGAACGTCTGGACCACACGGAAGAACGCTGCGCTCACTGCGTGCGGGAGTGCTACACAGATCGGTTGGTAGCGACGACAGCCGGGAAGCTCTGCTTCACCTGCATCCTGGACTACGAAGAAGGCGGCCGGTAATGGAATTGATGGCACAATTGCAATCGCGACTGCTGGACGCGCAGGCATCCCGAAGTATTTGGATGGAGCGCAGCAAGGCTAATGCTCGCGAACTTAACGAGGCCTACGACGCTATGTGCGAGATTGCGCAGATGCTGGATTGTGCCGAAGACTGGCCGTCAATCAAAACGGCGTTGGCCAGCAGAGTGTCTAAATGCTTTTAGGTCCAGACGGTCGCCCGGCGCTGGCGGTACCGTACGGTGAACGGAAGATGACGGAGATCACGAAGTCATTCACCTACACCGTGAACCATCAGCAGTACGCTGGGGGGAAGCCATTCGAAAGCACGCAGTTGTTTTGCTCCCAGAAAACCCAGTGTTTCGAAGATGAGAAGGAAGACGCCGGAACCGCGCTGTATGTGTTCTGCAAAGCTGAAGTGCTGAAGGGGCGGCAGGATGTTATCAGGAGTTTGGCGGCAAGAGTGGGAAGGGAATAGCGATGAAAGCAGAATACACGAGCAGTAACGGGCGGCTAAAGTTTGCCGTCGAAGGCGCGACGCCGAAGGATCTGTTTAGCGAACTGGCCGGGATTCAGGAGGTGTTTGACGCGGAAAATCGATGCGGCTGCTGTCAGGCCGACGACCTGCATTATCGGGTTCGAACGTCGGTAGCGAAGGCCGGCAAAAATGCTGGCAAGAGCTACGACTATTACGAATTGGTCTGCATGGCGTGCAATGCTCGGTTTTCGTTTGGCCAAAGCATGGACCTAAAGAACTTGTTTCCAAAACGGCGAGAAGACGGCAAGAACCTACCCAACGGCGGCTGGTCGAAGTATGACGCAAACTCAGCAGCGGGACAGGAATACGCTGACGAACATCAAAGGCCGCAACCGGCGGCGGCGATGCCTCAGGCTGGAGGTAACGAGCTTGCCGGGTGGCTGGATCGGCTCGACCGCGATACCAACAAGTTCCCTGCCATTTGCGAGATCCTGCTCGAACGCCTGACTGAATGCGGGTCTACGGCAGTACGCGAGTATGACCGAATTGCGGAAGCGTTTGGCGCGAAAAAGCGCGTGGAACTGAATGATTACAAAGCCTGCGTGTGCGACCTGCACGCGGCGCTGAAGCGGTTTGAGAAGTAGGAGATACGACAATGGCGCGACCACGTAAAAGTACGAAAGACGAATGGCTCGACCAGTTCGCGGACTGGGAGACCGAAACGCAAGAAAGCCTAATTGATACGTGCGAACTTCTGCACCGGCAAGCAAAGCGCAGGGAAGGGCGGAAGGGTGCGGGTGCGGAGCCTGCACAACTTCCGCTGGCTACGGAGGAATCAGCATCATGAGCGGCCTGTCTCTCTGGAACATAGAACAGGGATTAGCAGACCTGTTTGAGCAGCGGGAAGAACTGCTGACCGGCACGCCGGATATTGCCAGCATGGGACCGGACCCGCAGGCGGAACACGCGGCGCGGCTGGTGGAGGTAGACCTTGCGATAGCGGAGTACATCAAGGCCGAAGTGGCAAAGGTTGACGGCGTTCGCGGCTGGTGGAAGCATCTGGAGATGATGCGGGACGCAGCGAAAGATGAGGCTGAGACCATGCAGGACCGGGCCCAGGCCTTTGGTCGGCAACTGACGGTCTTGAAATCGGCCATTCTGGTGACGCTGGAAGAAATGGAGTTCCGGGCCGGGAAGCCTCGCAAGCTGGAAGGCAAAACGGGAAGTATCTCTTTGGTAGGGAATGGCGGCCGGCGACCTGTCGTTATTACTGACGAGGCTCTGATACCGGACGAATACCGCACGGTGACCGTGAAGATGAATGCCGAACTCTGGCGGAAAGTCTGCGCAGCGTTGCCGGATCTCGCAGGGATGCAGGAGTGCAAAAAAGACCCCAACCTGACGCTGATTTACAACGCGCTAGAGTCTGGGATGGATGGTGTGCCGGGGGCAATCCTCGCGCCTCTCGGATCTCATGTGAGGGTCAAGTAATCCCGGCAGGGTGCCGAAACGACAAAGGAGACGAAGTGCCTAAGAAACTGAAGATAAAACAGGTAACACTAAAAAGCGTCACCATCACGCCGGGAGATCAGATGCTGAAGCTGAAATTCCCGTTTTCCCATCGAATTGCGGAAGCGCTTGGCTGGGCTCAGGAACTCCCGGAAATGACCGGCACATGGTCACCAGATGTTCCGCACAACCGCGTGGAGGTTCGGACGATTGAGTTCAAACCAACCGACGAGACGCAGACGGGGCGCGGCTTTCAGCTCGAATGCCACGGCTACATGGAAAACTTCACCGTCGTGCGAAAGGCGGCGAAAGGCAAGGACTCGAAGAAAACCGGAATCAAACGCACGGACATTACCTGCACAGTGGCGTTTATGGACGAGAATGGCGCCGGTTTGCTGACGAACTACATGAGGGCGGTGCCAAGCTCGAACGTGGTGGTTAGCTACGACCCAACGCCGGTACAGGAAGAGTTGCCAGCAACATCAACAGACGAAGAGCAGCCTCCGTTGCCGGGTGCCGATGTTGAGCAGACGGACTATGTGGACGCTGAAGAAATTACGCAGGATGACTGAGAAGCAATACCAGGAACTTTGCGCTCGAGCCGGTATATCACCATTGGCTGGCTCGGGCAAGGCAAAGGCGCACAAGTACAACGCGGTGAAAAAGATCGTCGACGGCGTGACGTTTGACTCTGCCGGTGAGGCGCGGGCGTTCGCGCTGCTGACGCTGTGGCATAAGGTCGGGGCGATCCAGAGCCTGGAGCGGCAACCACGCTACACCCTCATGGATGGCTACATTGACGCCACGGGCCGCAAGGTGCGACCGATGGAGTATGTGCCGGACTTCCGCTTCATCCGCGATAACCGCATCGTTGTGGTGGACTTTAAGGGCATGCGGACGGAAGCCTACAAACTGAAGGCGAAGCTGTTTCGGCAGCGGTACCCTTATCTGGTGTTCGAGGAGTGGGACGTTACTACGCTGAAGCAAAACGGAGTATAATGGGTTTGTCGGATTGATCCCCGACACGGATTTTGGCACACAAGGGAGTCTTCCATCTGCCCGGAAGGCTCCCTGCCATCCTTCTAAAACTTGGGCAGAAGGGCAGAACAATGACAAACGAGACGGCGCAACCTGCGCCAAAAACAGAACACGCATCGATACGCGCCGTGCGGGCGTTTGTGCAGAAGCACGCGCCACAACAGAGCCCGGAGGATGTGGAGCTATTCATCAACGACCTGATGCGGCTGCTGCGCGTCGTGATCCGTGAGGCGGCGCATGAAGTCACCAGCTACATGCTGCAAGGTCTGCGGCGATGAAGGCGTACAAGTCTCCAGCGTTTCAATTCTACCCGGATTCTTGGCTCTCTTCGATGGACATTACCCTTATGACATCAGCCGAAGAGGGTGCATATATTCGCCTCTTGTGCCATGCTTGGCTTTCTCCAGATTGCGGCCTTCCAGCCGACTCCAGAGCGCTTCAGACTTTGTCTAGACTTGGCTCAGCATGGTCAAAAAGCGAAGCCACCATCAGGGCGAAGTTTCGACAGGAAGACGGGCGCATATACAACGACAGGCTTCTCGCAGAACGTAGCAAACAAGAGGTTTGGCGTGAGAAAAGCAGCGCAGGTGGTAAGCGCTCAGGTGCAACCAGACGTGAAGCAAACCACGAACCAAAAACGAAGGGTGGTTCACTTTTGGTTGATGATTTCAGCGAACCAAATGGCAACTCTTCTTCTCCGTCTTCATTTCCAGTAAATACAAAAGCAAAAGAACACACACCACCAGCGGCAAAAAGCGCCGCCGTGTCTGTGATCGATCCGGTGGAAGGTTGGTTCTCTCAGGAGTTCTGGCCGGTCTATCCCCGGAGAGAGGCGAAGGTCGCAGCCCTGAAAGCGGCGCGGTCCGTGCTGAAAACTCCAGAGCTTCGGGCGGCGGCTCTTCGGGCGCTGACGTTGCAGCTTCCGGACCTGACCAGCAGACCTCCAGACAAACGACCTCACCCGGCGACGTGGATTAGCG
>Ga0209596_1001237_pt1 | contig 22376 bp, 20 predicted proteins | sample M_130807_MF_Meta_FD_187314 | JGI IMG/M metagenome (GOLD analysis project Ga0209596, IMG submission 187314) | Freshwater microbial communities from Lake Montjoie, Canada to study carbon cycling - M_130807_MF_MetaG (SPAdes) (version 2) | ecosystem: Environmental > Aquatic > Freshwater > Lake...
ACCGCAGGTGCAGCGCAGGCCGCAATTATCTCTTCCATGCTCTACTCACCGCGCGTTGAGCACAATGCAACAGTGCGCGAGTTAAAAGATGCGCTAGGGGCTCTAGGCGTACAGATGCGCCCATGGGTCGATTGAGCTAGCTGCACCGAGGCCGAGGTAATTTCGGCAAGACCGCTATCTGCGAGACAGCGGATTTAGTTCGCTTAAGCGACGGGTACTGCTGGCGCTACTACTGGCTCGGTCCACAGTTGTGAAGCGTCAGACCAGAGTCGCTCTAGTGCGTAGAAGTCGCGCACCTCGTCGAGGAAGATGTGTGCAACGAAGTCGCCGTAATCCATGAGGACCCAACCGAGATCGTCTAGGCCTTCGGTGCGGAGCGGGGATGTACCGTCATGGAGTCGAATCTTCTCCTCGATCTCATCAACGATTGCGCGCACCAAACGAGGGTTAGAGGCGCTAGCAATTACAAACGCCTCTGTGATGCCGATGATGGATCCAACATCAAGCACAAGTATGTCGGTGCCCTTCTTCTCCGAGGCAGCAACAGCCGCAACTATTGCGCGCACATGACTCTCGCGCGTTGCGTCATTGGGTGTCGTTGTCACTTGGTGGAGCCTTTCGGATTGAAGTCTGGGCCGACGATGATGGTCACGTCAGTAATACCGATCGCACGATCGGCCCGTCGTAGCGAACCAACACCCACTGCCTCAAGAAACTTCTCAGCAGCGCGACGATCTGCTTCACGGTAGTAGATCACCTGCGTCTCAGTTACACCGAAGTCCGGAACATTCCCCGTAAGGCGAACATCCCCCCCAATTGGCACCACCAAACGGGCAACAGCCTGAGCCAGTCCTACGGTACCTACTCCGTTGAGAATCTCAATCCGCGGGCGTCTGCCATCAATTCCAAGGCGAGCATCTGGAAAGAGCCTCTTGACAACACCTGGAAGCGCAGAGCTCCGAACACTCAATCTCTCGTCTCCGCTTGTACCGATGGAGTCAACAGGCAACGTGTCATAGGACGCAGGCTTCAAACCTGCAACGCTCGCGATCGGAGCAGCGATCGGCACGGCGGCGATCGTTGCACTCGCTACAGCGGGCTTCTTCAGGCGCTTCATCCACCCCTCTAAGACAGCCTGCACGGTTACTAAGCGATTGACTTCGCTACCAACCTGATCCTCTGTTAACAAGCGAGCAATCTCCTCGGCTTTGAGCCTCTGGAGCCCGCCCGGGAATGCGTCGCGCTTATCTGCAGCGAAACGAACAGCACTACGTAGATCAACCTCGAACGGTGCAGCCGGCGTAATCGCAGCAAGAAGTGTTGCATCATCAACTATTGACGGAGCACCAGCATTAACTCCGGTGAGATTCTGTACGGTCGTCCGCAGAAGAGAGTCGTCACCAACCGATGGGACCTGTGCGAGCGTCTGGATTCCAAGTGAAGGAACCTCGACTTGAGTAGACGAAGGAAGCATCAAGATGGATCCGGAGTCGCCAGATCTACCGAGCAGGAGAATTAGATCTGCCTCATTGCTGGGCCCAACATGTGCGATGAGCGCTGCCTCTGTCGCGAGCGCCGGCAACTGATATTTTGAACGTGCACCATTTGTTGTCTCCGAAGAGCCGCGTAATACAAAACCGATCGCCACAGCTATCCCGAGAGCGATCGCTATAGACGGCATAACAATTAGCCAGAACCGACGACGCTCGCGCTCTCTCGCTCGCCGCTCGCGCCCCGCCTGACGCCTACCGGCACTGCGAGCATCTTGGGGGCTCGCTGGCTCTATCTCTGATTCTGGCACCCGCTGCGTCATTGGGGTTGAGTGTAGAGGCCGTGCTCCTGTATGTAGTGGGCAGTCGGGGCCGGTACTAGCCCATCTATCGGGAGACCTTGCCTAAGACGCTCACGAACCAGCGACGAGGAGACATCGAAGCGATCGATCCTTACGTGCTCGACGCTCCAGCCATCCCCCGGGGGGAAGGCAGACTCGCCCTCACGCTCGACGACAACAATAGTGGCGAGTTCGCGCGTCTCATCAAGCCTGCGCCATGAAGGCATATTCACAACGGCGTCTGCACCGAGAATCAAGAATAATTCTCGCCCTTCCCTAGCGAGCGCCTCGAGAGTATCGGCTGTTACCGATGGCACCGAGGAGAGAACCTCAATGTCGCTAACTTCGAGACCCTCAATACCTTCTACAGCGAGCCTCGCCATCTCTAGGCGCTGCTCGGCGCTTGCAACTACTTTGCCGCTCTTTTGCCATGGATCGCCTGCGGGGATCAGCACTACGCGATCTAGGGCAAGGCTCCTGCGGGCTGAGATCGCTATAGCAACATGCGCAGAGTGAATCGGGTCAAATGTCCCACCAAGAATCCCAACGCGTTCATTCACAGTCCTGAGGATACCGGCACTCGTGCCTTCACACGCACGAAACTCTCCCGACTCACAAATCAACCTACGATTACCCCATGACCACTCCGGAGAACAGCCGCGAAGTAAAGGCCCATGCAGAACCGGTACCAGACCCAGCCGAGTCTGCTCATTCGTCCGCTGAGCACGTATTGATACGCGTCTGGCTCCCAGACCGCCCTGGAGCACTTGGACTCGTGGCCTCAAGAATTGGTGCGATGCGAGGCGATATCGTCGGCATCGATGTCTTAGAGACCGGTGAAGGCGTTGCAGTAGACGAGTTTGCTGTGAATATTCCTGACGCAGAGATGATTCCGATCTTGATCCGCGAGATCGAAGAGGTCGATGGCGTATCAGTTGAAGAGGTGCGAAGAGTTGGGGTATTCCCAGACCCAAGAGTCGATGCACTGAACTCTGCGGCGACAATCTGCGAAGCAACCTCGATCCCAGATCTCTGGCTACGACTAGCCACGCACACAATGAATGAGTTCTTAACTGACTGGTCGGCAGTTATTGATGATCAAGTCGTAATCGCATCCTGCGGAGACTCACCTGCGCATGCAGTTCTAGATGCCTACGCTGCAGGGGTCCGCTCGTCTGAGCTAGTCACAGCAGGTGCAGCCGGGCCCTCGGATCTGGCCATAGCGGTATTGCCTAACTCAAATGTCGTCCTGCTACTCGGGCGCGAGGGACACACCTTCAGGCAGAGAGAGCGGCTGCAGCTATTAGCCCTTGCACGTATCGCAGCGAGCATGGCGCCACTGCTCCCTTAATTGGCGTGCAGATCGGCGACACCATTTCTCTAGAAACGGAGTCATGCCGGTACCCTCTTAAATATGACAACCGGCGTCGTTGTATTCACTAGAGATCTACGGGTTCATGACCACCCTGCACTCGCTGCTGCGATTCGAGAGCACAAAAACATTGTTCCACTCTTTGTATTTGATGACGGGGTCGCACGCGCTGATTTTCGCCCTGCCAACAGAACCGCATTCATGCTTGAGTCGCTCGCCGATCTTGATTCCTCGCTGCAGAGTCGTGGGGCAAGACTCATATATCGCCAGGGCAACTGGGCAGATGAAGTATTAGCGCTCGCAGAGGAAGTAAGAGCATCTGCAATTCACATCTCAGAGGATGTAAGCGGATTCTCAACACGCCGCCTCGCTCAATTAACAGAACGATCTAAGGCATCCGAGATTCGAGTGCAGACTCATCCTGGGGTAATGGTCATCTCGCCCGGGGATGTTCTCCCCACAGGCGGCGATCACTTCAAGGTTTTCACGCCTTACTATCGAAAGTGGCTTGCTCTTCCTTGGCGAGCTCCGATAGCGGCGCCCAACGCAATACTCTCCGTTCAAGGCCTTGATTCGCTAAGCATTCCAAAAATAGAGGAACTCTCTCCTGGCCCGCTATCACCAAATCGCGCGAATGGCGGCGAGGGTATTGCTCGCCAAGTATTTAAGGCATGGAGAGAGAGCCACCTGCACGAATACGAAGCAATACACAACGATCTACCGGGTAACTCAACCTCACATCTTGCGCCTTACATACATTTTGGCTGCCTCTCCCCTCTCGAGCTTGCTGCGTCATCATTGGGGCGCGATGGAGCAGAGCAATGGGTTCGACAACTCTGCTGGCGAGACTTCTACCACCAGGTTCTCGCTGCGCGTCCAGATGCATCGTGGGCTGACTTTAAGCATCGCGGAGATCATTGGATCGACGACCCCGCTGCACTCCAAGCTTGGAAGGAAGGGCGCACAGGGTTCCCTGTCGTTGATGCCGGTATGCGCCAACTCTTAGATGAAGGATTCATGCATAACCGCACTCGCATGATTGTCGCTTCATTCTTAACCAAAGACCTAGGCATCGACTGGCGCCACGGAGCGCGCCACTTCCTCGAGTGGCTGACCGATGGAGACATTGCAAACAACAATCTCAACTGGCAATGGACCGCAGGCACCGGTACCGATACAAACCCGAATCGCATATTTAACCCTACGGTTCAGGGTCAGCGATTCGATCCTAAGGGAGAGTACGTAAGGCGTTATGTAAATGAGTTAGCGAGCATCCCGGATGGTTCGCTACATACTCTCGGACCGTTAGAGCGTGCTGCACTCGGGTACCCCGACCCGATAGTGGACCACCACGAAGCGATAGCCGAGTATCGACTACGTAGAGCCTAGAGACTCTTAAATATTTAGAGGCTTTAATCTCTCTGTCTTAGTAGCGGCAATGAGTGCGCGTCGCGTGAGACTTCGCTCTAGTCTCTAGCGATGGTTGAGATCCGCGAGGCGCACTCCAATGAGATTAAGTCAGTCGCCGCAACCATGGCTCGTGCATTTGACGACTCACCTGTAACTCAGTGGATTATGCCCACCGACCGACTTCGCCCGATCGCTCTTCGCGCCTTTTTTGGTGCGGCTGCACGTGACGCTCACCGACACGGCAAGGTCTGGGTCGCGATAAACGACGACAAGTTAGTCGGCGGATCAGTTTGGCTGCCGCCTCGCAAGTATCCCCTTACGCCTAAACGCGAGAGGGCGACGCTTTTCCCAATCATTCGCCTCGCACCCATAGCACCGTTTGCTCTGATACGCGCCCTCAAGTATCAAAACAGCGTTGCCCGCAGGCACTTAAAAGATGAGCACTGGTATCTAGCCAACCTCGGGGTCGAGCCAGCGTTTCAAGGGCGCGGCATCGGAGGCCTGCTCCTTCAACCCGGCATTACAAGTGCTGAGGGCGAGGGTATGCCGTGCTATTTGGAGACCGAGAAGATACGCAATCTCCCCTTCTACGGACGGTATGGCTTTGAGGTGACCGAGGAGTTCATCCCAACCCCAGACGGCCCACCCATCTGGGCGATGACACGAAACGCCTAAGGCGTTATTAGTTAGATCTCAAAACTCGAGGAGACAAAGGTCTCGAGTTGGCGAAGGTTGCGGCACTCGAAGACACCATCGCAGTAAATGCCGTAATCACCGACAACAGAGTCTCCGGTATTCCAATAGCCGCGCGGCTCGGGGTTTAGCCAGAACAACTTGCGAGATCGCTCACGAATCTCCTTGAGTACCGTTGCTTGGGTCGCGTGGTAATTATTGCGAGCATCTCCAAGGATGATCACCGTTGTCTTCTTCGTGATCTCGCTCATATGGCGCTGACCAAATATCTCGAATGCGTGTCCATAATCGGAGTGGCCGTCTACCCAGATCACGTCGGCCTCACTGTTCACTCTCTGAACCGCCTCAGTAATCTCATCTGATTCCTCGAAGAAACGTGTTACCTCATCGATACCGTCGATGAATACCCAGGAGCGCACCTTTGAGAACTGCCCAGCCATCGCGTAAACAAACTGGAGCGTGAAGCGAGCAAACGACGCTACAGATCCAGATATATCTGCAATAACCATGATCTCAGGCTTGGATGGCCTCGGGTTGCGAAACTTCGGCTCTAGAGGCACTCCACCGTAAGAGAGCGAGTGGCGCACTGTTCTGCGAAAATCAAGCTGCCCTCGACGACGACGTTTGCGCCGTTGAGCAAGGCGTGCTGCAAGTGCGCGCGTTAGCGGCTCAATGGCGCGCTGTAGTTGAAGCATCTCTTCTCGAGATGCGTGCATGAACTCGACATCCTCTGGGAGAGGCTTGCGGAGAGTGCGCGCCATCGCCTCAACTCCGCGATCCGCAATAAGGCGCCTGCGGATCTCCTCCTCAACCATTTCCTTAAATTTTTTGATCTTCATCTTGTGGTCATCAGAGGCAAGGCGTTCGGCGAGAACATCGTCAGGGGCATCACGCTCTTCACGCGATGTAGACATCATCTTCTCTGCTACACCGTCGAGATCAAGTTGACGCAGCGTGCGATAGAGATAGTAAGTACCCCCAACCGGCCTGCCAGGCTCCATACCCGCGAAACGCGATACAGCCATTGCAGCGATACTGCGCAGCATCTCGTCATCAGACTTCATCAGGGCCTGCATCAACATCTTGGCGAGGTCTTCGTTGCTAACGCCCTCACCTCCGCCACCGCCTCCAGGCTGCTTTCCGGCTCCGCCGCCCTCGGGCGATTCCCGATCGTCGCTCGAAGACTCAGAGCCCTCGTCGCCATCTACACCTGGGCTCCAGCGAGCGAAATAGACCTCAAAAACAGTGTCGAATGCGGGCCAATGCTGGTGATGCTTAACAAGGGTTGCAGCGAGTACTGCCTTGAACGACTCGCGATCCTCCATTGAGATGTACTCGACAGCGCGCATCGCATCGAGGTTCTCGGTCATTGAGACTGGGAGCCCGGCCGCGCGCAGTTCATGCACGAAGCCCTGAAGAACATCGAGCAGGTTCCCCGTAGTAACAACCCCGGGGGGCATCTCAAAGTTGTTGCGGTTCATCGAATCGAAGACCTTCGCTGAGTTGAAGACCACCTCAAGAGCGCTTCGGGCCAATCGGCAGAGGGCTGTCGACCCCAATCTCTTTTCGAGCCTTCGTGATATCAGATTGGTATTTAAGCAATACGTGCAGCGTGTCCGTGATCACCTGTGGATCTATCTGAGTGTGACCGAGGTAAAGCAGAGTGCGCGCCCAGTCGATCGTCTCAGAGATTGAAGGCGCCTTCTTTATGTCGAGTGCGCGGATCGAGCGAACCACCTGAGCAACCTGCTCTGCCAATGCGTCATCAATCTCGGGGACCCTCACGCGAACAATCTCTCGCTCACGGTCAAGGTCCGGGTAGTCGATGTGCAGGAATAGGCAGCGGCGCTTGAGTGCCTCAGAGAGTTCACGAGTGTTGTTTGAGGTGAGCATCACGATCGGGCGCTGGGTGCCAGTTACCGTCCCCAACTCAGGGATTGAGACTTGGAAATCTGAGAGAACCTCTAACAAGAGAGCCTCGGTCTCGACCTCGACGCGATCTACCTCATCGATGAGAAGTACAACCGGCTCCTCGGAGCGAATCGCCTCAAGAAGAGGGCGCTCTAGTAGGAACTGCTCGGAGAAGATGTCGCTCTCGACTGTCTCCCAATCGCGCTCATGCTCGCGGTCGGCCTGAATACGAAGAAGCTGCTTCTTGTAGTTCCATTCGTAGATGGCCTTACCCTCATCGAGCCCCTCGTAGCACTGGAGGCGGATCAGGCGAGAGTCAGTGATGAGGGCTACGGCCTTAGCAAGCTCAGTCTTGCCGACCCCAGCAGGGCCCTCAATGAGTACCGGCTTCTCAAGGCGATCAGCCAAGTAAATGACTCCAGCAATATTTGCATCAGCTAGGTAATCAACCGCTGCCAATCGCTCGGTTACATCAGCTACGGATTTAAAGCGCTCTGCCATCTCAGGTCCTTACCTGTCCGTCGCCCCAGACGACGTACTTGTATGTAGTTAATTCACGTAACCCCATTGGGCCACGTGCGTGGAGTTTTTGTGTAGATATTCCGATCTCGGCTCCGAAACCGAACTCTTCGCCATCGGTGAAGCGCGTTGAGGCGTTTACCAATACCGCCGCTGCATCAACCTCGCGAGTAAATCGACGGGCTGCATCGAGATCGGTAGTGATAATTGCCTCGCTGTGCCCAGTGCCGAAACGATTTATGTGATCGATTGCTTCATCTAGCGAAGAGACCACAGCAACACTCATTTTGAGTTCAAGAAACTCGCGCCCAAAATCATCATCGGTTGCAGGCTGAATGCTCGGCACACGACTCCTAGAGGCCTCATCGCCAACCAACACGACCCCTGCTGCCTCTAGATCCGCGCAGATGACTGGGAGGAGGGTCTCGGCTAGGTCGGCATGTATGACAAGCGACTCTGCTGCATTACAGACGCTCGTTCGCTGCGTTTTGGCGTTCATCACAATGCTTCGCGCCATCTCTGCATCGGCAGATGCATCGACATATATGTGGCAATTTCCGTCACCATCGATAATGACGGGCACCGTTGCGTTCTCGCGCACACTCTTGATAAGTGCGGGCCCACCACGCGGGATAAGGCAGTCGACATACTCGGTGAGGCGCATGACTCCAACTGCAGTCTCATGCGATGCATCGTCCACGAGCACGAGGCAATCCTCAGGCAGCCCCGCTGCAGCGAATCCTCTGCGCATAGCCTCAGCGATTGCAAGGTTTGAACGCAGTGCACTCCCGGAGCCGCGCAGTAGCGCAGCATTCCCCGACTTCAGACAGAGCCCAGCAGCATCAGAGGTGACGTTGGGTCGGTTTTCATAGATGATCGCTACGACCCCAAGGGGTACGCGCGTACGAGAGATCTCAAGACCATTAGGGCGGCGCCATCCGTCTAGAACCTCGCCTATCGGGTCTGGGAGCGTTGCTACCTGCCTCAAGCCTTGCGCCATCGCCTCGATGCGCGCGTCAGAGAGGCGCAGTCGATCGAGGGGCCCTGGCTCCATACCCGCGGCCTCAGCCGCTGCTAAATCAAGGGAGTTCTGCTCCTGGATCGTCTGGGAGTGGGCCACAAGTGCCTCAGCGGCCTCAAGAAGTGCAGAGTTTTTCAGAGAGGTCGAGGCGTTGGCCAGAATGCGGGCAGCTGCGCGAGCACGACGCCCTAATTCCTCTATTGAGACTGTGCTCGCTCGCTCCGCTGACATGGCTGTGGATTGTAGCGGTGCAGTGCCCAATGCCCTCCAAGGATTGATACCGATTGATACCGATTGATTCACCTGAGATCAGGCTCCCGAGAGATACGCCCCCTCATCGGGGTCATTTATCTATGGATTCAGGCTATTTAGGCCGCGAGAAGGGGCCGGGCGAGATCGCCACGGCCCCTACTCAGCGCTCTTCCCATTGTGGGTCCGGTGGATACCAGACCCTCCCCCCGTACCAATGGGCGAGCGAGCTAGGGACATTGTGACCCTAGACACACCTACTTGCAAGTCAGGGTCTCCTCAAGAGTCCGGAACTACTACAAGATCATCACAGTGGATGACCTCGCCCGGTGCTCCGGCAGGGAGTTCGCTGCTCTGCATCCCCGCATATGCCCTCACGTTGGCTGCTGAGAGCCGCGTCAATCCCTTGGCGAAGATTCTTCCATCTGGCCCCGCTATCTCTACAGCAGCCTCTGGTTCGAACTCCCCTATTACCTCCCGCACCCCAGCGGCTAGCAGGGATCGCCCGCCAACGGAGAGAGCGGTAACCGCTCCAGCATCAACGATTATTCGACCAGAGGCGGCACGAGCAAATGCAATCCAAAGTTTCCGGCCCGAGAGGCGCTCTTCGCGTGGGAGAACAGTGGTTCCGATACCTGACCCGCCGAGCGCTGCAGCGATTACTCCAGGGGTTGATGTAGCGGCGATGACAGTGCGTACCCCAGACCAAGATGCAATTTTCGCGGCAGCCAACTTGCTCGCCATGCCACCGCTTCCTCTCTTCGATCCAGCACCACCGGCTACTGCCTCGAGTTCGGCATCTACAGAGACAATCTCCTCGATGAGAGATGCGTCTGCATCGAGTCGCGGGTCCGCGGTATAGAGACCATCCGTGTCTGTTAGGAGCACAAGTGTCTCGGCTCCAATCATGTTCGCCACTAATGCTGCAATTCGGTCATTGTCGCCGTAACGAATCTCATCATCAGCAACGGTGTCGTTTTCGTTGACGATCGGTATCACGCCGAGTTCAAGTAGGCGCACGAGAGTCTCGCGAGCATGGAGATACTGGGAGCGCTGACCGAAGTCGTAAGGGTCTAAGAGCACCTGCCCGGGGACTATCGAATGGAGCGCTAAAAGAGTTCGCAGTTGCTCCATGAGCATCGGCTGTCCGACTGCAGCAATCGCCTGAAGCGTTCGGATATCTGATGGACGTTCGGTGAAACCTAGAGCAGGCAAGCCAGCGGCAATTGCCCCGGAGAGCACTAGGACCACTTCGTATCCAGCAGTCTTAGCCTCGGATAATTCTTGGGCGAGTTTCGAGAGAGCGACGAGGTCGAGCTCGCCGTGCTGAGCGGTTACAGACGAGGTTCCAACCTTGACGACCACACGCCCCTTCATTACATACCCTCGACATACTCAAGTTCGAGCTCGGAGATACGCACAAAATCACCTTCGCGCGCACCAGCGCGCGCTAGAGCGCGCTCGACACCCATTCTCCTGAATCTGTCATGCACATACTCAAGTGCCTCGAGATTTGTGAGATCAGCCATGGCGACAACGCGCTCCGCTGAACGCCCAGTAATTCGCCAGAGTCCAGGTCCTTCGCTCACAACCTCAAAGCCCTCGTCGGTTGGGCGGTGAACAACGAAAGCCTCGTGCTCTACAGCGACTTGGCGAGTCTCTTTAATGAGGTCCCCGAGCCTGCCCAAGAACTTATCGAGACCCTGCCTTGTAACTGCAGAGATCTCCATTGGGTTGTCACCCTCAAGGGCGAATAACGCAACATCTGCTTTGGTTCCGATTGAAATCCGCGGACGCTCAAGGAGATCTGGGCGATACCGCTCAAGCTCGTCAAGCAGAATGGCCTCTTGCTCCTCGGGGCTCCTGCCATCTACCGGCGCAAGGTCAAGAAGCACTACGAGCACTCTCGCTCTCTCGATGTGGCGCAGGAAACGATGCCCCAATCCGCGACCCTCGGCTGCTCCCTCGATCAGTCCTGGAATATCGGCGAGCACAAACTCGTGCTCATGAAAACGCACGACACCGAGGTTCGGCTCAAGGGTTGTAAACGGATAGTTAGCGATCTTGGGCTTCGCAGCGCTCACCGATGCGATGAGTGTCGACTTGCCAGAGTTAGGGAATCCAACAAGAGCAGCATCTGCCATGAGGCGCAGTTCAAGATCGAGCCAACGGTCCTCACCAAACTCGCCCTGCTCAGCAAAGGATGGGGCGCGACGCGAGTTAGAGAGGAAGCGAGCGTTACCGCGACCCCCTCTTCCGCCGTGGGCCGCTAGCCACATATCGCCATGGTTCACAAGATCAGCGACGACTTCTCCGGTTACATGATCCCGAATAGTTGTGGCCTCTGGAACTGAGACAATTAGATCTACGCCGCGAGCTCCATGGCGCTTTGCCCCGGATCCATGCACACCGCTATCTGCCTTACGGTGCGGGTGATCTCGGAATGCGAGGAGCGATGCGGCGTTACGATCGGCTTGAAGCCAGATGTCGCCGCCCTTACCGCCATCGCCGCCATCAGGGCCGCCCTCGGGTACATGGGCCTCACGCCTAAAAGCGACGCAGCCTGCACCGCCGTCGCCACCCCGGACATTGACTTGCGCTTCGTCTACAAAACCACTCATTAGGGCCTAAGGATAGAGAGACTGACAGAGGGTTGGGCGATAAATAAGCCTGCGAACTGCGGGGCGTCTATTCGCCTGTCTGGGTTAAACGGACTCGAGAGGCTGAATGTCTACGAGGCGACGGCCCTTGCGGCGACCGAAAGCAACAGTTCCGTCTGCCTTAGCGAAGAGCGTGTCGTCTCCACCGCGGCCAACATTGAGCCCTGGGTGGAACTGCGTTCCGCGCTGGCGCACAATGATGGAACCTGCAGTAACAACGGTTCCGCTATAGACCTTGACCCCTAGACGCTGGGCGTTTGAGTCACGCCCGTTACGAGAGGATGCTGCACCCTTTTTCTTCGACATTTCTAAGCCTTTCGGAGCCGTTCCTGATCTGCGTGCGCAGAGCAGTCGTACAAGAGATTTAATCAGTTTTTAGAGATCAGCCTTTTGAGATTTTAGTGATCTCGATGGTTGTGTATTTCTGCCTGTGTCCCCAACGCTTGCGCTGGTTCGACTTTGACTTGTATGTAAATCCATCGATCTTGGGTCCACGAGCCTCGCCGACAACCTTGGCTGTCACCGATGCCCCACCGAGTGCACTTGGGGTTGAGAGAACTGCCTCTCCATCAACGAGAAGAATTGCGCGTAGTGATACCTCTGCGCCTTCGTCCACGCCGAGGCGCTCGACATCAAGGGTCTGGCCCTCTTTAACGCGGTACTGCTTACCGCCGGTGCTGATTACTGCGTACATGAGAATAAAAGACCTTCCAAAACTTTCCAGAACTTTTTTGGGGACTCGGAGAGGCTACAGCATGGACTGGTCAACGGTGAAACCGCGCCCAGCACAGGTCGGGCAAACCTCTGAGAATGACTCTACTAACCCCTCAGATATGCGCTTTCTCGTCATCTCGACAAGGCCAAGCTCCGATATCTCAAATACCTGGGTACGGGTCTTATCTCTCGCGAGGGCGTCCCGCAGGACCCTAACCACCTCATCTCGGTTGCGCTTTACCTCCATATCGATGAAGTCGATGACGATGATTCCACCAATATCTCGAAGGCGCAGCTGGTGAGCCACCTCGGCAGCCGCCTCAAGATTGTTCTGGAATACCGTCTCCTCGAGATTGGACCGGCCGACGTTCTTGCCGGTGTTTACATCGATGACCGTCAGTGCCTCAGTGCGCTCAATAATCAACGAACCACCAGACGGCAGCCAGACCTTGCGCTCAAGAGCCTTGTGGAGTTGCTCATGAATGTGGAGACGCTCGAAGAGTGGAAGCTCCCCTGGCGCATCAACATGCAGCTCGACTCGCTCTGCTAGTTCAGGAGCGATTGCCTCGACGTAGGAACGCACTTCGTTGTAGAGCACCTCGTCATCAATGACGATAGATCGATACTCGGTGTTGAACTCCTCGCGAATAACGCGCACTACTAGTGGCGGCTCACGGTGAAGTAGGCAGGGTTTCCCAGAACGCTTCGCAGCGGCGGCGATTACTTGCCACTCTGCTTTAAGGCGGTTTAGGTCGCGCTCGAGTTCTTCGGCCGAGGCACCCGCTGCTGCTGTGCGCACAATGAGGCCAGCATCGTCGGGGCGAATCGCATCTAGAACTTTTCTCAGACGCCTGCGCTCTTCGTCCGGTAGGCGCTTAGATATCCCATAGGTCTGCGGCTGCCCTGGGACCATGACAACAAAGCGCCCTGCGAGGCTCACCTCTTGAGTAAGGCGCGCACCCTTCGCCCCGATTGGGTTCTTCGTGACCTGCACGATCACCATCTGACCGTTCTTTAGAAGACTCTCAATGCGCGGCTCTTGGTTCTCAACCTCACCGGCATCGAATGAGACATCTCCTCGGTAAAGCACTCCGTTTTTTGGAGTACTTATATCGATAAATGCAGCCTCCATACCTGGGAGAACATTCTGAACACGACCAAGGTAGATATTGCCGTCGATAGAGGTGTCGTCATCTGTCTCACGACTCACATAGTGCTCAGTCAGCACTCGCCCCTCTAAGACCGCAAGGTGAACTCCACCATCAGCGGCCTTGTGCACGCCCATCGTGTAACGACCAGTTGCACGGCCTTGACGGCTGCGACCTCGACGCCTCTCGCGTACTGCCTCATCTAGATCATCAAGGTCGCTTGCAGGGCCGAGGTCAGTATTACCTGCACCTGCAGCGACACCCACTCCCTGAGCCCCTCCTGCTCCACCGGAGCGACTACGTCCGCGGCCACCGCGCTTACGACGCTTCTTTGCAGCGCCGCTCGGGCTAGTGCCATCACTCTGTGCGCCAGACTGCGCTGAAGCGCCCTGCCCATTTGAGTTGCTCTTATTTGAGGGCGCGTTATTTGATGGCGCGTTATTTGATGGCGCTCCCTGCGAAGCAGATGCGGGCATTACCGGAGCAGGGCGCGAGTCACCAATTTTTGGACGAACAGGCTCGCTCGGTGCTGCCTGCTCGCCTTGGGACGGAGTGATTACTGGCACGACTTCTGGCACGACTACCGGTGTCACTTCTGGCGCGACTATTGGCGCTACCTGTGTAGCAGGCTGGCTGAGTTCCTCCATTAAAGGCGCCGTCACTATTGGGGCCTTAGCCGGAGCTATGCCTCCATCGGATGAGAGATCTATACCCGCCTCGCTCGCTGCCTTAGCGGCTACGTCTTCAGTCGTGAGCCCGCGATCGGCCGCTGCATCGTTGTAGTCGTCTCCTCCGCTTGACTCCTCAGAGTCTGGGGGTGCCGCGGCGCCCTGACCGCTCTGACCCTGACCGGTTCCAGGTGTGCGCTTGCGATTCTTTCCGCCGCGCGACCCTCTACGGCGTCGCGGCCGTGGAGTTCCATCTGGGTTCAATGACGGACCACTCGGGCGCGCTGCACCTGTTGGGGAGTCACTGCTAGATCCACCAGAAGAATCACCCGACGCAGCCGCGTCGGCAGGAGTATTAGAGCGTGGAGTCTCGCTAGCGTTATTTCCTTGCGAATTACCTGCGCTACTCGGCGTTTTATTCCCTGGTGTATTCGAGTTGGGTGTATTCGAGTTGGGTGTATTCGTATTCGGTGTTGAGTTCTCGTCTGACATTGGGTCCTCTTCTCATGACGCGCGTGCCTCGCTTACGCGCGCGGCGTCGGCGGTTAACGGCTCTTGCCGATTACCGTCGCGCTCAATCCATTGGGCTGTCCGGAGCACACGTACCGCTCGGAGATCTTCACCAAGAACAGTGACGATCTCCGACGGGCGCGCCGCCGGCTGCGTTGCAACCTCCGCAGTGAGCACAATGCCCACCGATCCAGACTCAATAACGCTCATGCGCTTGAGTGCCGGGCGGATATCCACGATGTCTTCCCGACCCTTGCGGATCCGGTTAACCGGTAGTGATTTCGTCTCAAATAACGCCTCAAGTCGAAGAGAGATCTCCTCGACACTTACTTCAGATTCATCCATTTTCGCGACCTCTAACTCCCACTCCACCGCGGTAACTGACTCCTGGAGTGCCGGGGCTCTATCTGCGAGCAGCGCAACCCCGGTTACCTCTATCCCCTCAGGCAGCGCCGCGGTCAGGCGTGCAGGGAGTGCCTCAAGATCAACGGGCTCTGAGAATCGCACATCCATGTACTCAGCGATGCTTTCATGCCCAACTGACAGGGCAAGCCCAAAACTCACTTTTGGCCGAGGAGAGAACCCCTCGGAGAGAGCGAGCGGTAGTGCCTCAATACGAAATGCTCGATCAAATGCGCGCGCAGCATCGCGATGCGAGATGAACCGCACCTTTCCGCGCTCTGCAAAACGCAGGCGAACTGGGAATGCCCCTTCACCGCGCAACGCCGACTCCTGGCTTAGTTAAGAATCGAACAGGGACGGCTCCACCGATGCTTAGGTCTTGGCCGGTGCCTTGACTCCCGCCTGCTGGAGCGAATGGCGAGGCCACTACATGCTCGATTGCGTAGTCAGTACACACTCCGCAGTCGTAGCACGGAGTCCAGCGACAATCGGGGAGCCCATGCTCAGCGAGGGCTGATTGCCAGTCCTGCCATAGGAAATCTTTGTGGAGCCCGGCTGTGATGTGGTCCCATGGCTGTATCTCTTCGCCGGTCCGGTGGCGAGTTGTATACCAATCTACGTCGAGCCCCTCAGCGGCCATCGCCTCAATCCAACGATCCACTTTGAAGTGCTCACTCCACTCTTGGAAGACTCCGCCACTGCGCCAGACGCGCTCAATAACTTTGCCGATACGCCTGTCGCCGCGGCTATTGATCCCCTCAACCATGGTGGCCTTCGGGTCGTGCCAAGAGAGTTTCACGCCACCTTTACGAGTTGCGTCTCGAAGCATCCCAACCTTGCGCTGTAGCTCCTCACTTGAGTTCTGCCCAAACCACTGAAATGGAGTGTGTGGCTTTGGAACAAATCCCCCGACAGATGCAGTACAGGATGCGGCCTTCGTATAACGCTTACCAATCTCGACAACGTTCTTAGCCAACTCGGCAATACCGAGAGTGTCATCATCCATCTCGGTCGGTAACCCGATCAGGAAATAAAGCTTCATGCGGCGCCAGCCCTGTGAAAACGCGCCATCCACAGCGGCATAGAGGTCTTCCTCTGTAATCAGTTTGTTGATGACCTGACGCAGACGCCACGAGCCTGCCTCTGGAGCGAACGTAAGGCCCGTGCGGCGAATGCGCTGAATCTCACTAGCAATACCGACTGTAAAAGCATCTACACGCAATGATGGAAGCGATACGCCGACATTGCCGCATGCCTCTTCCTGCCCATCGATAATGCCGCTCACTAACTCTCCAATGCCTGAGAAATCAGCACTCGAGAGAGAGGTAAGCGCAACCTCGTCATACCCCGTTCGCTTGAGCCCCTCTGCAACCATCGTTCGTGCCTGCTCGAGTGGACGCTCGCGCACTGGCCTCGTGATCATCCCTGCCTGACAGAAACGACAACCGCGAGTACAGCCACGGAAAATCTCTACGTTTAGGCGGTCGTGGACAACCTCAATGAGAGGGACCAACTGATTCTTAGGGTAGGGCCACTCACCGAGATCTGCGATGGTTCGCTTATCGACGGTAGAGGGAACATCTGGGTAGCGAGGGCGAACCTCGCGAATCGCCATACCGTCATACTCAACTTCATACATCGAGGGCACGTATACGCCCATGATTAGTGAGAGATCGTGGAGCACAGCCTCACGCCCACCGACTCGCCCTGAGCGCTTCCAAGCACCGATGACCTCGGTCATGTCGCCTACTACTTCTTCGCCATCACCAATTACGAAGGCATCGATGAAGTCAGCCATTGGCTCTGGGTTGAAGGTTGCATGACCTCCGGCAACCACAATCGGGTCCTCATCTCTGCGGGCCTCAGCACGCACGGGGACTCCGCTTAGGTCTAGGCAGTTGAGAACATTCGTGTAGACGAGCTCGGCTGCGAGCCCAAATGCGATTACATCAAACTCGCCGGCAGGCTTGTGGGTATCGAGGGAGAAGAACGGAACAGACCGGGCGCGCATAAGCGCCTCGAGGTCGGTCCACGGTGCGTACCCGCGTTCGGCGGCAGCGTCGTGGCGTTCATTTAGGATTTCGTAGAGGATCTGAAGTCCCTGGTTGGGCAGCCCGACCTCGTAAGTGTCGGGGTATACGAGAAGCCAGGACACTGCATCGGGGCGGTGGATCGGCACTTGCGCACCGCGCTCCATACCGATGTAACGAGCAGGCTTCTCAACCCTGTCCAGGAGCGGTTCGATCCGCGGCCATAGGGCAGTCATATCAGTTAGACCCTACTAGAGAGGAGCGGGTATCCCCGTTGTGGAGGTTGTGGCGGGCTCGGTGGTACTCGTAGTGGTCGAACTGCTGCTCGTCGAGGTAGATGACGATCCGCTAGGGGTCGTTGTGGTAGTCGATGGGGCCTGGGAGGTAGTTGTTGGGGCCTCATCAGCGAATGGTGGAGGCACATTCGGGCCATTAAGGACGTATACCGCCATCCCATTGGGCATCGCAGCGAATAGCCAGTCGGCTGAGGTCATCGGAACCCGCACACAGCCATGAGAAGCCGGGGTTGGGGGTATCGATAGAGAGCCGTGGACCGCAATATTGCCGTTGAAGTAGGAGGGTGAATAGAGGCGCCCCAGCTCCCCCACCTGCCAGCCGCGTACCTTGCCGCGCACTCTAAAAGCCCCACCAGGTGTGACTGCTACATCGCAGCGTCCCTTGTTACAGAATCGGTTGCCCGAACCAGTAGAGACAGCAACAACCTTGCCCACTACTCCGCCCTGAACATAGAAGAGGACCTGTCGCGCAACATCAACCTCGATATGGGTTCCCCCTGCAGCCGGGACCATTGTGGTGGGGATCTCCGCAGTCGCCAGGCGAGCTAATACATCATCGGTTGCGCGACCGCTCCGGGCCATGCCATTTACTTTCTGAAATGCGTAGACCGCTTGCTGCGTCGCTGCTCCAAAGTTGCCGTTCGCCTCTGGCAGGTCATAGTGGAGAGCGACAAGTCTCTGCTGCAGAGCCAGAACAGCGGGGCCGCTTGAGCCCTGCCCAAGCCCGAGGAGCGGCGCCTTGGTTGTGGTTGTGACAGGGATCGTCGTGGTAGTTGTAGTTGCTTCAGTGGTTGTGGTGGTGCTGCGGCGCTCGCGGGTCGTAGGTGTGACCAGCGAGCCCTGCCGCGACGCGTTAGAGGAGCACGCAATACCAAAGAGCGAGATGACAGCAAGTAACGCAATTAGGCGGATAGGTCTCAAGAGAATCTCCTCATTGAGACATTGGCGACGAGTCCGACACATGCGAATGATACAAAAGCCGATGACCCTCCGTAGGACATAAACGGCAGTGGAATCCCGGTAATCGGCATAATCCCCATTGTCATACCTACGTTCTCAAATACTTGGAAAGAGAACATTGCGACTACTCCGACGCATAAGAGCGCCCCGAAGAAATCATTCGAGACCGCCGCCGTTCGCCATGACCTCCAGACCACCAGTCCGAAGAGCGAGAGGAGCAACGCAGCCCCTAAAAAGCCGAGCTCCTCTCCTACGGCGGTAAAGATGAAGTCGGTGTGCTGCTCTGGAACGTGCCCAAGGCTTGTCTGCGAGCCATTGAATAGCCCTTGCCCAGTTAGACCGCCGTTTCCAATCGCAGTCTTAGATTGCTCAAGATTGTAGGTCGATCTCTGCGTGTCGCCGTTTTGATCAAGGAACGCCGTAAGCCGATCTACTTGATACTGCTCAAGCACTCCAACATTGATAGCAACGACCGCTCCGGTGACGCCGATGAGCGCAAGTACCGCTAGGTGTCGAGCCTTCACTCCGGCTACACCGAGAACCGCGATGATGATTGTCCCAATGACTAAAGCCGTCCCAAGATCAGGCTGGAGCATCACGAGGCCTAGAGGAATCGCTGCGATCCCAAGCACGACAAGTACGCGCCGCACATCCATGTCTCCACGATGCACAGCGGCGTAGGCGGCGGCCATGAGAATTACTGAGAACTTTGCGAACTCCGATGGCTGAATCGCAAAGGGGCCTAGAGCAAAACGCGCCTGGCTTCCATTTACGCTCGAGCCCAACGGAGTAAGTACGAAGGCAAGCATTGCAACAGTGAGCAGGTAGATACCGAGTGCCCACTCTCGCAGGCGGCGATAATCAATGAGGATCGTTACCGCCATGATGATGAGCCCAAGAATTACGAATAGGGCCTGTCGCTTGACGTAATAGAAGGGATCGCCAAAGGCAGCCTCGCCACGCAGGGTTGCCTTGCCTTTAGTTGACGAGTAGATCATCAACAGGCTCAAGACATTCATGATTAGAACCGGGACAATTAGAAACGGATCTAGGTGGCGAAACGGAGATGACTGAAACCGCGCTTTACGGTTACTCATCACCGTGGAGACTGGAGCGATGGTCGCCACTAGTTACCACCTTCATAGGCAAGCGACGCTACGGGGCCAACTGGTAATCCATTCAAGGCCTCAAAAATAGCGCGTGCAATTGGGGCGGCTGTCTCGGCGCCGTATCCGCCCTCCTCCACCACCACTGCGACTACGTAACGAGGGTTCTGAATGGGCGTAAAACCTACGAAGAGAGAGGTGTTCTGCTTTCCAGAAACCTGAGCTGTTCCAGTCTTGCCGCCCACCGACGGAGGCGTCTGCGGATATGGAGCAAAAGCCCCAAACGCTGTCCCGTTGCTCGACCCAACGACGCCACCGAAACCTGCAATCATCGTGTCGCGCGCTGGGACCGGCACCCTGCCTGCATCGACCGCAGGATTCTCTCGAGTTAGGCGCCCCTTGGCATCAAGAACGCGCGAGACGAGACGCGGGGTCGAGAGTCGGCCTCCTGAGGCGAAGGCTTGGTAAGCCATAGCAATCTGCAGCGGGGTCGCAAGCGAGTCGCCCTGCCCAACGGCTAACTGAACATTGTCTCCAGGGAGCCAATCTGGGTATGGAAACGCATCGGGCCTTGCATCGTGTATCCGCTGCTTCCATGCTGAGTCGGGGACACGCCCGGCTGCTTCGTTCGGCAGAGCAATACCTGTGGCGCGCCCGAAGCCGTATAGGCGGGCGGTCTCCTGAATGACGTCTCCCCCACTCTCATTACGCCTCTGCTTAGACCATAGAGAACCACCAATTGTGTAGAAGTAGACATCACTCGAGACAGTGAGGGCGCGCTGGAGACTTATCCTCCCGAATGGCTCAGAGTTTGAGTTAGTAAAGGTCTGCTCAGAGATTTTGTACTTACCTGTGTCCTCGACGGTTGAGTTCGGGGTGATCATCCCGGAGCGAAGTCCCGCAACAGCGGTAACAAGTTTAAATGTTGATCCGGGCGCATATTGACCTGCAATCGCTCGGTCAAGTAATGGGTAGTTGTTGACTGGATCGTTTAGAGCCTTCCAGCGCACGGTAGGAATTCCATTTATGAATTCGTTGGGGTCGAATGTTGGGTTCGAGGCGAGCGCAACTACCGATCCATCAGTCACGTCAATAACTACGACGGAACCAGCACCAGCCTTTAAGTTGATGAACTTATCTGTACGCGTGATGTCTCTGCGCGTTCTAGCGCTCGCCATGCCATCAGCAAGCGCAGTCTCCGCTACGCGCTGAATATCTAAATCAATAGTTAGTTGGACATCGTGGCCAACTTTGGGGGCGACGCGTCGAACGCTTCTAAGCACGTTGCCAGCGGCATCGACCTGGAACTCTTCTTTTCCAGGGGTGCCTCGAAGCGTCGACTCGTAGGTGAGCTCAATCCCCTCTTTGCCTATGTCCTCGCCGAGTCCGTACTTGGCGGAGGTTGGTCGTGCTGCGAGTTCATCTTCGTTGATCTCGCCTGTGTAGCCAAGGAGATGCGATGCGAGCGAACCATTTGGATACCTTCGAATCGCCATTGGCTCCGCGTTGACACCAGGGAAATCTTCTGAGTGCTCGCTGACAAATGTCAGTGCCTCAATCGGTACGTCTACTGCGACAGGGACAGGGGCGTATGGAGAGACGCGTTGATCTGCAAGGCGCGACTCAAGCGTCTTCGATGGGACTGCCAATAATTCTGAGAGTCGACCGACAACGATCTTCTGTTGCTCTGGGTCAATCCCTCGATCGATGGTGATGACATTGGCTATACGACTATCTGCGAGGACCTTGCCCTTGACATCGAGTATGCGCCCGCGCAGAGGGGCTTCCTGAAGGGTGCGGTAACTGTTGCTCTCGGCCTGAGCCACATACTCTGATCCCTGCGCAATCTGCAGGTACCACAGGCGAGCGAACATCGCCGAGAAAATGGCAACTACAACCACTCCAATGATGCTTAAGCGCAGTCTGGTTTGGTTCATGGGCAAATAGGTTTCATGGGCAGATTGTTTTCATGGGCAAATAGGTTTCATGGGCGGATGGTTTTCATGGCGAGTGTGGCTCACCATCCTTGCCCACTCGATAGGGATGCGGGGCGCGGCCTCTCATCGCTCAAGGCGAAGCGCACCACTGGGAATACCAGCGGGGCAATCAAGGCGTCATAGCAGGCAGCGATGAGCACTGTTCGTGCACTGCTCCAGCCCCAAAGTTGGCCCTGACCAACTATTGCCCCAAGGATAATAAATAGCGTTCCGCCGACGAGACCCGCAACAAAAGTCAGCGCTGACGCAAACCACCATGCACTGCGAAGCACTGCACCTTGGAGCACACCTACGGCGTAACCAACGATTGTCCAGACGAAGGAAGACATTCCAAGTGGAGTCTGAAGGAATAGATCAAGAGAGAATCCGGCTGCGAAGCCAAATACCGAGCCAGCCGCTGGACCAGCGATAAAAGCAACGGCGACCGTCGCAACGAGCCCGATCTCTGGGGCCACCCCAAATATCCGAGCGTGTGGGAATACAGCGGTCTGCAGCAGCACGACAGCAACGAGAATTAAGGTCAACCGAATTATCCGGATCACCCTGCTGACCCCGTTCCAGTCCATAGCAGCACGCGTACGAACTCGATTTGTCTCATATCTACTAAAGGAACAGCATAAATTGTCTGATCGAGATTAGCGGCCAACCGATTTACAGATGCAACTTTTCCAACCGGAAGCCCAGATGGATATGCAGCATTCTGAAGGCCAGAGGTGACGATTAGCTCGCCCTTTTTTACCGTTGTATCTGGTGCAACAAAATCAACACGCATCAGGTTCGAACCAGACCTACCCTGCGCTACTGCAAAAGTATTTGTAATCGAGAATCGCACCCCGATCCCGGAGTCTGGGTCTGTAATCAATCGGATTGTTGATCGCG
>Ga0209596_1001241_pt1 | contig 22339 bp, 21 predicted proteins | sample M_130807_MF_Meta_FD_187314 | JGI IMG/M metagenome (GOLD analysis project Ga0209596, IMG submission 187314) | Freshwater microbial communities from Lake Montjoie, Canada to study carbon cycling - M_130807_MF_MetaG (SPAdes) (version 2) | ecosystem: Environmental > Aquatic > Freshwater > Lake...
TGATTGGAATTCAGGAGAATTTGAGAAACAAATGCAATCCTTTTTTTAATAGATGAAAGTTATTCATATCACAACGAGCAATAAAGGTGGAGCAGGAATTGCTGCATTGCGTTTACACGAAGAGCTTCTTTCGTCAGGTATAGATTCCAAGCTGTTGTCGTTGTATCAGTTTCCTTCAACCATAAAAGAACAATATTTGTTCGACAAACGAGATTATATCCTTCCTTTATTTGTTGACGTTGTTTTTTTGCTTCGTAAAGTTTTGAAAAGACTGAATTTATATTCATCTCTATCGGAGAAATATTCAAAAAAATATTTAAAAAACAGACCAAAAGGATTTGAACATTTCAGCTTTCCTTTTTCTGATGTTTCTATTTTGAAACACCCTTTGGTTAAAAATGCGGATATTATTCATTTACATTGGGTGAGCGATGGATTTCTTGATTACAAGCATTTCTTTAATAATTGCGGTAAAAAAGTAGTGTGGACCTTACATGATATGAATCCATTTACTGGTGGTTGTCACCATGCTGATGGCTGTTTTAAGTTTGAAACAACATGCAGTCATTGTCCGCAGTTGAAAAGCACGATAGATGAAAACTTTTCGGAAACCCTATTGAATATCAAAAAAGCTTCCCTAAATAGAATTAAAACGGAGCAGTTGAAAATCACAGCTCCATCTCAATGGCTTACATCTCTTTCACAAAAAAGTAATTTGTTTAAACGATTTGCCCATTATACGATTCATAATTTGGCAGACGATCAGGTATTCAAGTTCAGAACAAAAGAGGAGGCGCGTCTAAAATTAAACATCCCGTTTGAAAAAAAAATGGTTTTGTTTGTAGCGCATAATGTTTCCGATAAAAGAAAAGGCACAGATTTTCTAATAGATGCTTTAAAACGTTTTAGTAACGATGATTCTATACTTGTTTGCTCAGTTGGTTCTTCTTCTGAACGGATCAGTTTTGATTTGGAACACAAAAAAATGGGATATGTGAACGATGAACAAACAATGGCCGAATTATATGCTTCCGCTGATGTTTTTGTATTGCCTTCCCTTGCAGAAAATTTTCCGAACACGATTTGCGAATCATTAATGTGCGGGACTCCTGTTGTCGCTTTTAATGTAGGTGGTATTTCAGAATTGGTGAATGATGAAAATGGGGTATTAGTGGAACCATTTAATGTTGATAAACTACATGATGCCATTGACTTTGTTTTGAAAAATCAATCTAAATTTGAAGGAGTGCATATTAGCAAAAATGCATTTAAACAGCTTGGTAAAAAAGGAATAGCAAAACAATTTATGGATCTGTATTCCGAAATACTTAATGTAAATGACTAAACTATCAATTATTACCATCAATTATAATGATCGTATTGGTCTTGAAAAAACCATACAGTCTGTTGTTTCTCAAAGTTTTCAAGATTTCGAGTTTATTATTATTGATGGGGGGTCAACAGATGGTAGTGTGGATGTGATCAAAAAATATGCAGATAAATTAAAATGTTGGGTATCAGAAAAAGATAAAGGTATCTATAATGCACAAAACAAAGGGCTGAAAAATGCTGGCGGAGAATATTGTTTGTTTTTGAATTCTGGAGATTATTTATGCGATGATTCTGTCTTGAAAAATGTGTTCTCGATTAATTATACGGATGATATCTTATATGGTGATATGAAAGTGGATTGGAACAACGGGAAAATCACTTTGGAGCAAATGCCTGAAAAGGTTACATTATCTCATATGTATCGTGATACAATCTGGCATCCCGTTTCATTTATTAAGAGCTCAGTTTTTGAAAAAATTGGCAATTATAATGAGGCCTATACGATGGTTGCAGATTATGAATTTTTCTTCAGAGCAATCGTTGTAAACAAGTTGTCTTCTAAACATTTGCCTTTTCCAATTTCTGTTTTTCTTTTTAACGGATTAAGTTCAAATGCAGAAAATAAAGCCACTGAGCGCTCCGAGCGATTGAAAGTTCACAAGACTTATTTGACCGATGCTGTAATTGAAGCTGAAGACAAGAAGATCATTGTTGAAAATGCTGCAAAAAGAAAATGGTATAATCGTATCATCAATAAATTAAAAGGCAAGAAATGATGGAACAGCCAACTCACCCATTGGTTTCTGTAATAATGCCATGCTATAATTATGCTAGCTTTTTAAAAGATAGCGTGGGCAGTATATTATCCCAAACGTATGCAAACTGGGAATGTATCATTATCGATGATGGATCAACTGATAATTCTAAAGAAGTTGCACTTCAGCTTTGTCAAAAAGATAATCGGATAAAATATGTTGTTCAGGTTAATTCCGGCCCTGCACTTGCTAGGAATCATGGATTGAAATTAGCAAAAGGTTCACTGATACAGTTTTTAGATGCTGATGACCTGATAGAAAGTCGGAAATTTGAAAAGCAAGTTGCCTTTTTTGACCAGCATCCCGATTGTGATATTGTGTATAGCAATGTAAAATATTTTTCATCGGAATCTCCGGATAAATTATATGATGACATAGATCTCAAATCTGGTCCATGGATGAAAAAGGTGAGTGGAATGGGAGATGCTATGATAATGGAATTACTTAACGCGAATATTATGGTGATCAACTCGCCACTCGTAAGGTCCGCTCTTTTTGATAAACATGGTTTGATGAACGAGGTTTTGCAATTCAATGAGGATTGGGAATTGTGGGCTAGATTTGCGATAGGAAATGCAGGATTTCAGTACAATGCTTCTAGCGGAACTCAGGCTTTGGTTCGGGTGCACAATAGTTATAGTAAGGATATTTTTAAGATGTATACATTTGGATTGAAAGCCTGTTTATTGCTTAACGAAAAAGTGAAAGGTCGAAAATTTAAAAAGATTATGATTCCTAAAATCAATTATCATATGAGAATCATTGATGAGAAATTGATAACATTATTATCCAAAGACAAACAGGAAGCTATCCTGAAAGCATCGATGATCTATTCTCAAACAGGCGTTTTCAGGTATTCAATGTATACAAAGCTTTTCAAGTATTTCCCTGTATGGTTTTGTTATCTTTACAGTAAGTTCATTTTTGCGATTCACAAATTTAAAAATGTAATTATTTATGCCTAAAGTTTCTATATGCATACCTACTTACAAGCAAGTAGAATATTTACGGAAGACTTTAAGTTCGCTAAAAGAACAAACTTTTATCGATTATGAGCTTATTGTTTCTGATGATTCTGCTGATGATTCTGCTGATGATTCTGTTTTTAATTTACTTCAGGAGTTTGATTTTAAAGGGAAATTAAAATATTTTAAGAATTCACCTGCACTGGGTTCACCAGCCAATTGGAATTTTGCAATTACCCAAGCTACGGGTGAATATATTAAAATCTTACATCACGATGACTTCTTTACGAGTTCAGAAAGTCTAGCAAAATATGTAAAACTACTGGATCAAAACCCATCTTCTTCATTTGCTTTTTCAGGTTCAGAAATTGAGTTACTATCATTAAAAATGAAAAAAGTACACCGTTGTTCTGCGAAAAAAATGCAGAAAATGGTCGCTTCACCTGAAATATTATTCTTTTCCAATTACATTGGCGCACCCAGTGCTACTATTTTTCGAAACAGTAAGGAAATACTTTTTGATGTTCATTTGAAATGGTTGGTGGATGTAGATTGGTATATACAAATGATCCGAAATAATTCAAAAATTGTAAGAACTCCCGAAGCACTTATTTGTACTGTTCACGGAGGAGTGGGGCAGATCACTCAATCCGTTTTTTCAGATAAAGAAATTCAAATAAATGAACATGTTTATTTTTTGAATAAAATTTTTAATAAAATAACAGGCAGAAAAAAGTATTCTGTTTTTTTTCAGTTGCTATTTAATAAATATAAGATTGAAAATGAAAATGATTTAAGTGCGATTACTTTTGTACCAAATCAATTGGAGTCGTTTTTTTCTGAAGTATTTAAATTGAAAAACAAAGCCATCTTTTTAAAAAAAGTAAATTATTGGCTAAGAAAATATACATTAAGCGATTATACACTCACTATCAAAAAAATGTTTAAATGATTGTAGTGAAATTAATGGGAGGCCTGGGTAACCAAATGTTTCAATACGCATTTGGCAAAAGTCTAGCTATGAAAAATCAAGTAGATTTGAAACTGGATGTTTCCGCTTTGGATGACCGCACAATCAGTGGTGAGTATACAATACGTAATTATGCATTACAGAATTTTAATATCACTGCAGCGATTGCCTCACAAGAAGAAGCTAGGTTGTTCAATAAAAGTAAAATAGGTAAATTGTTAGATCTGTTATCTTGCTTTGTCCCTTTTAAAAGTAAAAATTGCTATTTGCGTGAACCTTCTTTTTCATTTTTTGAAAATGCGCTTAATGCTCCTTCCAATACTTATATTGATGGTTATTGGCAGAGTGAAAAATATTTCAATTCCATCAGAAAACAATTAATGGATGATCTGATTCCTTCAAATTCTTTATCTCCTCAAAGCGTATTAATAGCCGATAAAATAAAAAACAGTGAGTCGGTAAGTATTCATGTTCGAAGAGGGGATTATCTTTCAATCCCAGAGAATAACAATTTGTATGAAAGTTGTTCTGAAAGCTATTATTACGAAGCCATTAAAGTTATTGTGTCAAAATTTCCGAATGCGACTTTTTATGTATTTTCTGATGAGCCAGAATGGTTTAAAAGAAATATAAAAATCGATCACCCTGTTGATTTTGTCACTCACAATCAAGGTGAAAACAGTTATGAAGATCTGATCTTGATGTCATATTGTAAACACAATATTATTGCAAACAGCTCATTCAGCTGGTGGGGAGCGTGGTTAAATGAAAATACGAATAAAATGGTGGTCGCGCCAAAAAAATGGTTTAAGGATAAATCAAAAAACACAACAGATCTAATTCCTCATCAATGGTTACAACTATGAAAACTCCCAAAGTGACCGTTTTGATGCCTGTTTATAACGGGGAGAAATATCTCAAAGAAGCAATTGAGAGTATTTTAAATCAGGATTTTACTGATTTCGAATTTTTAATAATAAATGATGGATCTACCGACGGTTCTAAGGAAATAATAGCTTCTTATTCAGATGAGCGAATATGTATAGTAGAGAATGAAAAAAATATCGGACTTGTGAATACCCTAAATAAAGGGTTGGTTTTAGCAAAAGGAGAGTATATTGCTCGGATGGACTGCGATGATATAAGTGTTAAAACAAGATTAAGCAAGCAAGTGAAGTTGATGGATAAGAATAAGGACATTGGAGCAAGTGGAAGTTTTTATCGTCTTCTAAGAAATAATAAAAATGCTATTGTTGATTTCCCTATTACCAATGAAGAGATAAAATGTTTTATGGTATTTAATTGTCCCATAGCTCACCCTTCAGCAATTATAAGAAGCAGTTTGATTAAACAGCATAATTTGCTTTATTCTTCCGACTATACGCATGCAGAAGATTATTATTTTTGGTCACAAATAGCTGAATATTCCCAATTAAAAAACACTTCTGAAGTATTATTAAATTACAGGGTTCATGAAAATCAAATTACGGGTAATGTAAAATTTCTTGGTGTTAAAATGAATACTTTAAACGCTATTCGTTCAAAACATCTAAAAATGTTGGGCGTTTCTCCTACATCGGAAGAAATGGATATTCATACTATGATTAGCGATGGAAATACTCTGACTTCATTGGAACAACTTGTAGCAGCTGAAATTTGGTTATTAAAAATTCTCAATTTAAATGAAAAGAATAAAATTTTAGATGTGTCGTATTTTGGTAAAATCATTTTAGAAAGATGGTTACGTTTATGTTATAATTTTTATGGTGGTAAAAAGGGGGGGGCTTACTTTTGTAATTCAGAATTATATAAAAATGTCAAATTGCCTATTTTACGTAAATTAGAGTTGTTTAAACAGATTTACTATTCATATAAAAGAAGGAGTTAATAAAATGAAGATTTGTTTATTAGCAGACGGAGAAAGTATTCACACCATCAGATGGTGCAAGCATTTCTTTGGCTTAGGACATGAGATTCATTTAATTACGTTCAAGAAAGTTGAAATGGATGATATTCACATTCATTTTATTGATAAAGGAAAAATAAATGTGGAAGGAGGTAATTGGAAAATTCTTCTTAAATTTTTACATATTAAGAAGGTTATCAAGTCAATTAATCCTGATGTATTACATTCTTTGTATACAACTAGCTACGGTTTAATAGGTGCATTATCTGGTTTTCATCCGTATATAGTTACTCCTTTAGGTTCAGATATTTTAATCACTCCCCAAAAATCAATTATTTACAGGGCATTATTGCGCTATACTTTTAAAAAAGCCGATTTAATTACATCTATGGCACCACACATGAAAGATGTAATGTTAAAATTAGGAGTTCCTTCAGTAAAAATTACAGATATTGTTTTAGGAATCAACACAGAAATATTTAATAAAAAGAATAGACGACTTTCAGAAGATAATTTTGTGATATGTAGTACGCGTAATCTTGAACACGTTTATAATATTCCACAATTTCTAAGCGCTATTGCGCTTGTTAAATCAAAAATTCCAACTTTGAAAGTTAAAATAATTGGCGATGGCTCCTTAAGATCTGAATTAGAGCGCTTGACTAGAGAGTTGAAAATTGATGATGTTGTTAGCTTTTTAGGAAAAGTTCCTCAAAATAAGGTGGTCGAACTGTTGAATTCATCGCATATTTCGGTTACCGTTTCTCTTTCAGATGGGAATAGTTTATCTTTAATAGAAGCAATGGCATGTGGAACGTATCCTATTGCTAGTGATATTCCTGCTAATCATGAATGGATAAAAGAAGGTGTAAATGGTAATTTTGTTAAAATTAACGGAGTGCAAGAGTTGGTTGATATTATCCAAAAAGTTTATCTTAACTTTGATACGATTATTGATAATGCCATGCTTGAAAGCGATAAAATAATTGCAGATAAAGGAACATGGCAAATAAATATGTTGAAGATGGAAAATATTTACAAAGAAATTTCTTCCCATGTCAAATAGGATTCTAATCATAGGAGCTGGAGGACATGGTAAAGTTGTATTCGATGCCATCATAGCTCAAGGTATTTATGAGATTTCGGGTTTTGTTGATAGTACGATTCCTGTTGGCACTATCATAGTGAATTCAGTTAAGGTTATCGCACATCAGGATGAATTAAGTTCATTAGATGGGAAATCAGATTTTTATGTTGTAGCGATTGGTAATAATAAGGTTAGATGTAAGGTAGCAGAACTAGCGAAATTAAAATTTAAGGCAGCAACAGTTATTCATCCTTCAGCAGTGATTGGTTCGGATGTTTTAATAAAAGAAGGTACAGTTGTTCTTGCAAACGCGGTTGTTAATGCTTCTTGCACTATTGGTGAAAATGCTATTGTGAATGCGGGCGTAGTTGTAGATCACGATTGTACTATTGGGGATAACGTTCATCTCTCGATTGGAACAATGATTGGAAGTAACTCGAAAATTGCCAATTTTAAAACAACCGCAATTGGTGAGAAAATAAATTCATTCTCCTTAATGGAATAATTAATAACATAACATTTAGATTGAAAATTTTAATTCTTACTCAGTATTTTTCACCAGAAGTAGGTGCTCCTCAAAACAGATTGTTTGAGTTGGCTGTTCGTCTTCAGCAAAAAGGTGCAGATGTGAGTATTCTTACTGCAATGCCGAATTATCCGCAAATGCAGGTTCATGATGCATATAAAGGTAAATTTTATCATTATGAAGAGATGAATCAGTTGCATGTTCATCGCTCTTGGATTTATGTTAGCAGAAGTAAAGGGATCGTAAAACGTTTACTCAATTATTTTTCATTTGTAAAAACATCGTTTTGGATTGGTTGGATTAAATTAGGCAAATTCGATTATATTCTTTGTGAAAGCCCGCCCTTATTTTTGGGGATCACCGCCTATTTACTTAAAAAATTGAAAGGCGCAAAATTAATATTTAATGTGTCTGACTTATGGCCGGAGAGTGCTGAAAAATTGGGATTGGTAACAAACCGGTTTTTTCTCAACTCAGCAACTAAATTAGAAGAGTTCTTGTATCGCAAATCAGACTTGATTTCAGGACAAACACAAGGCATTGTTAAAAATATATCATCACGTTTTCCCGACAAAAAAATATATTGGATGCCCAATGGTGTTGACCTTAATTATTATAAAGTAGGAGCTGTTGAAAGTAATTGGAGGCAACAAAATAAATTTGAACCAACTGATTTTTTATTGCTGTATGCTGGAATAATAGGTCATGCTCAAGGCTTGGAAGTGATTATTCTAGCTGCAGAAAAGTTAAAAGCATATACTGCGATTAAATTTGTATTGGTTGGCAGCGGTCCGGAGAAAGAAAGATTGCTTCAATTGAAAAAAGAATTAAAAATAGACAATGTGTTTTTCTTTGATGCGGTAACAAAAAAAGAAATGCCGGCAATTATCACTGCGATTGATGTTGCTGTCATCCCTTTAAAAAGAATTGATTTATTTAAAGGTGCTATACCGTCAAAAATATTTGAGAATCTTGCCATGAAAAAGCCGATTTTACTTGGTGTTGAAGGTGAAGCAAAAGAACTTTTTATTGATGAAGGGAAATGTGGCTTGGCATTCATTCCCGAAGATGAATCAGACTTGGCATCAAAAACCTTGGAATTGTTTAACAATCGGACTACTTTAGGTCAATTAGGTGAAAATGGATTTACGTATGTGGAGCGAAAATTTACCAGAGACAAAATTGCAAATGAATTCTGGGATTTTATTAATGAAAATAAATAAAGGGATTTGATTTTGAAAAAGGAACAGTTTCATATACGATCACATTATTTCCTGACGTTGCTCATTGCATTTTGTTTGCCTATAGCTCGTTTTACACCTATTTTTATAGCTCTTCTGCTTCTCAATTGGCTAGTGGAAGGTGACTTTAGAAATAAATTTAAGTCGATCGGGAAAAATAATGTAGCTCTTTTGTTTATTGGCTTTTATATTTTGCACTTGATAGGGTTGACATATACTCAAAATAGGGAGTCAGGACTTTTTGATATTCAGGTAAAGTTTTCTTTGTTAGTTTTCCCTTTGGTTTTTGCGACTAAACCAATTGCAAAGCCTGAAATGAAAAATGTTTTTTTTGCTTTCATCGCCGGAGCAATCGTTTCTTCCTTTATCCTCCTCACAAGAGCAATATATACTTATCTAGTAAATGGAGAGAACAATTTTTTTTACCAGGAATTCTCATCCTACCTTATTCATCCGAGTTACTTATCCATGTATTTTAATTTAGCAATTGCATGGCTTTTAATTCAAGTGCTAAATAAATCATTTATCCAAACCTATTCAACAGCTTATTCTTGCTTGATAATACTGTTTTTTTCTTTTGTTATTGTCCTCTTATCCTCTAAACTAGGACTTATCGTATTGATTTTACAATTCATCGGATTTCTGGTCTTTTTTATCATCAGTCGCAAAAAATATATTTTGGGTGGAGCAGGTCTTTTACTTATTTTAATTTCAGCATATTCTGTGATTACTTTTGTACCCGCCATTCGCGACAGAGTTCATAATGCAGTGATTGCTATTTCGGCTACTACCGATAGCGAAAAAGATTCGGAGAGTACAGCGGTTCGTTTGCTAATATGGAAGGCTGCTGATCAGGTTATTTCAGAAAATTTTTTATGGGGTACCGGTACTGGTGATGCCAAAGATGCCTTAATGAAAGAATATCAAAAACGAGGTATGACCGGTGCTTTGGAACATAAGTTAAATTCGCATAACGAATATTATCAGGTATTTTTGAGTTTGGGATTGATCGGTTTTCTACTGCTAATCGCTAGCTTGTTGCTACCTTTGAAAGAGGCTTTTAATACTTCAAATCATATTTATATATTATTTTTAGTAATCATTATTTTGAATTTTATACCAGAATCAATGTTTGAAACACAAGCAGGCGTTATGTTTTATGCCTTCTTTAATTCATTACTCTGTTTTTCTGATAGCAATTATTTAACCACTCAAAAAAGCCAATGATCCCATTTTCACCGCCACATATCGATCAAAAAATTATTGACGAAGTCACAAAAGTCCTTAAATCAGGATGGATCACTACTGGTCCACGAACAAAATTATTTGAAAAAGAGTTGACAAGGTATTGCGGCAACAAAAATACATTGTGTTTAAATAGTGCTACAGCTGGATTAGAGATTATGCTCAGGTGGTTTGGAGTTCAAGAAGGTGACGAAGTCATTCTTCCGGCCTACACTTATTCCGCTACGGCTAATGTGGTTGTTCATTGTGGAGCTAAGATTGTTTTTGTTGATGTTAATCCAACTGATTTTAATATTTCGGTCTCAAATATTGAAAAAGCAATTACTTCCAAAACAAAAGTTATTATGCCGGTTGATTTTGGAGGACATGTTTGTGATTATGATGAATTAAATGCTTTAGTAGTAAAACACAAAGACAAATTTATTCCACAAACGGAAGTGCAAAAAATGTTAGGCAGAATCTTGATTTTATCTGACTCAGCTCACTCATTTGGTGCTTCATACAAAGGTAAAAAGGCGGGTTCGCTTACCGATGTTTCAGTTTTTTCTTTTCATGCGGTTAAAAATCTCACAACTGCAGAAGGCGGTTCTGTAGCGCTTAATCTTCCTGCACCTTTTGATAATGAAGCTGTTTATAAAGCACTTTGCATTAAAACATTGCATGGTCAAGATAAAGATGCGCTGGCAAAAACACAAAAAGGGAATTGGAAATACGATATTGTTGAGGCGGGTTACAAATGTAACATGACTGATATTATGGCTGCAATTGGACTTGTTGAGCTTGAAAGATATGATTCTGAAACGTCTAAAGTTAGAGAACATATATTTAAGCAGTATGATGCTGCTTTTTCTCAATTTGACTGGGCTCAATTACCTGAATATAAAACCAAGGATAAAACATCGTGTTATCATTTGTACGCTCTCCGAATAAAAGGAGTGACCGAAGACCAGAGAGATGCAATCATCAAAGAAATTTTTGATTGCGACGTTTCTGTGAATGTGCATTTTATTCCTGTTCCTATGATGACTTATTACAAAGGACTTGGTTACACTATCAAAGATTACCCGGTAACCTATGATAATTTTTCCAGAGAGATCTCTTTGCCTGTATATTTTGATCTAACCGATGAGATGGTTAAGAACGTTATTGCTGCTGTTGTAGCCTCTGTAAAGAAAGTGATTAGTTAATTTAATCTAAATGTATTTTGAAACGAATCTTTGACATATTTTTTTCTTTCATAGGATTATTGATGTTATTGCCAATCTTTGTAATAATTGGCTTTGTAATATTTATTGATTCTCGGGGTGGAATTTTTTACAAACAGTTAAGAGTAGGTAAGAATAATGTTGATTTCTATCTTTTGAAGTTTCGTTCCATGAAAATAAATGCTGATAAAAGTGGTTTGTTGACTGTTGGCGGAAAGGATAGTAGAATAACACATGTTGGGTATTTTTTAAGGAAATATAAAATGGATGAATTGCCTCAATTAATCAATGTGCTTTTTGGAGACATGAGTTTGGTTGGTCCACGCCCTGAAGTAAGGAAATATGTCGATATGTATTCGGAGGTTCAAAAAAAGGTATTAAGCGTAAAACCGGGATTAACAGACTATGCCAGCATTGAATATCGAAATGAAAACGAATTGCTAGGTCAGGTTGACGATCCAGAAAAAGTATATATAAATGAAATTATGCCTGCAAAATTGCAGATGAATTTAAAATATATAGAAAATCAAAGTCTAGCTACAGATATAAAAATTATTTTCAGAACACTTGGAAAGATTGTAAGTTAAGACTCTCCTAACGAGCCTAACAAACCTTTCAGCTCCTCGCTTTTATCAGGATATCCTAGTTTTTCATAGGAAGAGATTAAGTTACGCAAAAGCCTTTTTATGATTTCGAGATTAGAGCAAGGCTCGTAAAAAAGTGCTAAAGGCTCTAATTTTAATTGCTTTAAAAAAGCATCAATTTCCTTTTGTCCAAATACTGCGCCTTTACTAAATGGGTTGATGTAAAAAAATACATTACTCCCTTCATTTCCTTTTTTTGATGGAACTCCCATGTGTTCAATGTCAACATAACATAAAATAAAATGTTCTGGAAGATTTACACCATAAATGGGTATATCAAGGCTCTGAGCAATAATGGTATAAATAATTGAAAGCAACAGAGGATTACCTTTTTTGCTTTCTAATACATTGTTGATATATGAATTTTGTGGCGCGTGATAATTAGTCGTATTCCCGCTGAAATTATGTACATCAAATAATATATGGTTTATGATCTTCACCTTTTCAAGTGCAGTTAAATTTTCATTCAGCTCTAACCACACATCTTGTTTTATTTGATCAATCATTTTCTTGATCTTAGCAACATCAATATCAGGATATTGATAGCGGGCAATCAACAACGCTCCTTCCAGCAGATTTTGCTGTTCGGGATGTGACCATTCTTTTAAAGCATCTTTGATAAGATCAAATTGGATCTGGTGGATGATATTCTCGATCCTGTTTTGAATCAACGTATCGAAGGAATGTTCCCATGCATCCTCTAGAACAGGAATCACCTCTTGTCCTAACGATAAAAACTTCATACTAACTTGCTTAAATACCGACTCATCGGGATCGTCTAACAAGCTAATAAGTGCATTGATTTCCTGTTTGTTCATACACGTTGGATAAACTATTTACACAAAAATAGACTGCAGGAATCAGTTATTTATAGTCTCCATCAATAAGATTTCAACTTTACTTTGTTAATCTCTCCAGTACAAGCTGTATTAATTTCTCCACTGCAATGTGATAATTTTTGCTGTATTGCTTCGCTACTCGATTTGCTATAATAGCACAAACGGTGCATGTTTGATGCCCTAATAGAGCTCCTAAACCATAGAGCGCTGAGGTCTCCATTTCGAAGTTGGTGATGCGGTTTTCATTAAATCTGAAATCGGTCAATTGTTGATTAAAATCTTCCACCCATGGTGTTAATCGCAATTTTCTTCCTTGTGGTCCATAAAAGCCTGGAGCTGTAGCTGTTACCCCTTTAATGAGGTCAAACCCTATTTTTTGGATCAAAGCCTCTGAGCCTTTTATTGCGTATGGATATGGTAAATTTTTATCCCAGTTCGTTTGTTGAATGAATGCTTCCGAAAGTGCATTGTCATTTACCTCAGGAAGATCATGGTAATAGTTCAGTAAACCATCAAAACCTAATCCGTGAGATGACACGACAAAATGATCGACTGGAATGTCCTGTTGCAATGCTCCAGAAGTTCCAATGCGCACAATATTTAAACTGGTATGTTCTTTTTTAATGGTTCTGCTTTTTAAATCAATATTTACTGCGGCATCTAACTCATTCAATAAGATATCGATATTGTCAGTTCCAATTCCTGAAGACAGAACCATGATTCGTTTTCCATTTAATGTGCCTGTATGGGTTACAAATTCTCTATTTTGAATTTTAAAATCTACTGTGTCAAAAAAGTTGGAAACAGTTTCTACACGTCCTTGATCACCAACAATAATAATGTTTTCAGCAATGTTTTCTGGTAAAAGGTTCAAATGATAAACGCTTCCGTTCGGATTAAGAATTAGTTCTGTTTCTGGTATGATATTGCTCATTTTTAAGATCTGTTAAATAAGGATTGCCTAAATTTGTTAGTAATCAATTAATTAGTTTAATTTGTGAATACCTTCTTCAAAAGTATTCAAAATTTATGATTCAATCTACCAATAAAATATTAGTTCCAATTGATTTTTCAGAACAATCGTTAGTTGCGTTGGAGCAGTCTTATAATTTGGCTCGTGAATACGATGCTGAAATAACATTACTTCATGTCATTGAGGAACATGGGGTGTTGTCCAAATTTTTCTCCCACCAGCAAAACGATGATTTTAAACACAATGTTCAAAAAGAGCTGGATGATTTAGCTTCGGATGTTGAGAAAAAAAGCAAAGTGAAAGTAAATACGCTAATTGCAAAAGGAACTATTTATGAAAAAGTGGCTGAAGTAGCAGAACTTATTAATGCTACGATGATAGTCATGGGCACCAATGGTGATGAAGGTAAACGTAAGAGATTTATAGGCTCGAATGCCCTTCGAGTTGTTCGAGAATCTACTGTTCCTGTTATAACGATTAAAGGGAAACATCACCGTAATGGGTGTAAAAATATTGTACTTCCTTTGGATCTTTCAAAAGAAACGAGAGAAAAGGTAACGAAAGCGATTGAACTTTCTAAATTATTTAACGGAGCCACCATCCGTGTTGTTTCGGTTTTATTTACCACAGATGAATTTATTGTGAATCGTCTCACACGACAATTAGGACAAGTGAAAACATTTCTGGAAAAGGAAGGTGTGGAATGTACAGCCGAAATAGTAAAAGGAATAAAAGGTGAAGAGACGTTGGCGGCAAATATTCTTGAATATGCAAATAGGGTAGAGGGCGACCTAATTATGATAATGACTCAACAAGAAGTTGATTTTACACAGTATTTTATTGGGTCTTCTGCACAAGAAATAATTAATCACTCTACCATTCCTGTGCTTAGTATACGTCCAGTTCATAAAAAAGACTTAACCACATTCCCAAATCCGTATTAGTATAGAAAGATAATTATATAATTAAATCATTTCAAAAAATAAACACATGAACACTTTTACCATCCAAAAAATTCTTATTCCAATTGATTTCTCGGAAACATCTTTACTAGCTATTGAACATGCTGGTTTTATGGCTCAATTATTTAAAGCGGAATTAGTTTTATTACACGTTGTTGAAAACAACTTCGAGAAATTTAGTGTGATATCCCCTGAACTAAGGATTTCAGCTCCTTCCGATTTAATAAATGCTATTGAGAAAAGATTAGAAGAAACCGCTGCCGATATTAGAAGCAAATATGGTGTTAAATCAACCTGTGTAACATCCTCTGGAAATATTTTCAATGAAATTGTTTCAATTTCAAAAGAACACAGTGTAGATTTAGTTGTGATGGGAACGCATGGTACTTCTGGCGTTGTTGAATTCTTTATCGGTAGTAATACCTACAAAATGGTTACGCAATCCGAATGTCCTATCATTTCAGTTCAGGCACATGCTAAAAAAATTGGTTTTAATGATATATTATTACCAATTGATGATTCACTACATTCTCGTCAGAAAGTGAACCACGCAATAGCATTGGCTAAACATTTTGCGTCAACCATTCATATTCTTGGATTGGATGATTCTAAAAAGGACGAGACCGCTCATAAAAAATTCGAGCTCAAACTCGAGCAGATTCAAGCTTACCTTAAAAAATGCGATATTCCTTCAACTTGTAAAACTATAGCAGGTAAAAATCAAGCAAAGGTTTCTTATGAGTATGCTAAATCTGTGAATGCCGATTTGATCGTTATTATGACAGATCAGGAAGAAGATATTACTGGTAGGCTTATGGGTACATTTGCACAGCAAATCATTAATCATTCAAAAATTCCAGTAATGAGTATTCAGCCCGTACAAGGATATGTTGAATTCCCTCACCTAGGAGGTGGTTATCACGGAGCATAAATAACACAAAATAAAAAAGCCTTCTATGCATGTATAGAAGGCTTTTTTTATGAACGGTTGTTTCTTATTTTGTCAAACTCCCAAATACTCTTTTCAAGATGTCTGTTACCCTGGCAACAGGGTCTTTTCTGATTTTTAACTCTTCATCGGCAATCAATTTGAATAATCCTTGCAAAGCTCTGTCTGTAACATAAGCAGTAAGATCTGGATTTTGTTTTTCTACAAATGGAACTTTATTGTATCCTGTGATGATAGGATTCCAATATTTTGTCAATTCCACTTTATTAATAGCTGTTTGAACTACAGGGGTGAATTTTGTTTTTAACTCAGCAGTTGTCTTATCTTTTAAATACTGTGTAGCTGCATTGTCTGCTCCTTTTAATATTGCAAATCCATCGCCAATGCTCATGCCTTTAATTGCATTGATAAAAACTGGAGCGGCATCTTTTGCAGCTTCTTCTGCAGCTTTGTTCAAGGTCATTTCAAATTTTTCTACTTGAGACCCCATTCCGAATTTTACTGCCCAGTCTTTCACCTTTTGTGCTTCTGTAGGAAAAGGAATGAATAAGGCAGGATTTTTATAATAACCATCAACTTTAGATGCAAATGCACTTGAGTTGTTTGTACCAACGGTTAACGCATCTCTTAAACCATTTATTACTTCATCGTTTGTTAAAGGGTTTTCTGCAGGTTTACCAGCTGTTACAACACTTTTAGCTGCGTTTGCTGTTTGCTGTATTTGTTGTGAAGTACATGCAGCTAACATCAATATTGTTAACGCAGGAAGAATTATTTTTTTCATTTTTTTAGTTTTTAATTTATTTTATTTGAAAATCGAGCAGTTTTTCATTTTCTATAGAAGCTTGCAGTCTGTCGCCAATTTCAACATTACCAACACCTTCCGGTGTTCCGGTGTAGATCAGGTCCCCCTTTTTTAGCGTAAGAAACGTTGATACATATGCAATAATAGTATCGAATGAAAACAAAAGATCTTTTGTATTTCCTTTCTGAACTACTTTTCCGTTTATTGTCAATTGAAAATTAATATCATTTAAATCCTTCAGATTTTTTTTGTCAATAAATTTGCCAATAGGTGCGGAGCCATCAAACGCTTTCGCTTTTTCCCACGGCAGGCCTTTTTCTTTGCATTTCGCTTGAATATCACGAGCAGTAAAGTCAATGCCTATTCCAATCTCGTCATAGTATTTATGGGCGAATTTTGGTTCAATATTTTTCCCTGGTTTATTGATTTTTATGACCAATTCTACTTCATGATGAATTTCTTTTGAAAAATCTGGATAGTAAAAAGGTGCATTGTCTTTAATTATTGCTGTATCCGGCTTTAAAAAAAAGACAGGCTCCGTTGGAACCGCAGCATTCATTTCTTTCGCATGTTCGGCATAATTTCTACCGATACAAATTATTTTCATAGCACTTAAAATTTTGATTCAAAAAACAACTCCTATTATTTATTGAAAGCCATTCGTAATTTTATTTCTGTTAAAACCTTTTTCGTATATAATGGAAAGTCACCATTTAGCATCCATGAATAATACGATGGTTCTTCTCTTAGCACTTGCTCAACAGGCTTCCCTGTATGTTTCCCAAAATTAAAAACTTCAACATTGTTTTCGTTGAAAATGATTCTTCCTGCGAGGTCTGCATTTTTATTGATGTTTGTAAAATCGTGTAATGCTTTAATGTCATTTTTAACCGGATTCGATTTTACTCCTTTCCGATCTTCAAATTCAACACCATCATATTTTTCGAGTTGAGCTAAAAATACTTCATAGGTAGCTTCAATGTCTGCTTGTGCACTATGAGCATTGATGATCTCTTTGCCACAATAAAATTTATACGCTGCTTTTAAAGTCCTTTGCTCCATTTGATGAAAAATGTTTTGTACATCAACGAATCGTCTTCCTTTCAGATCAAAATCGATCTCTGCACGTAAAAATTCTTCAACTAATATCGGGATATCAAATTTGTTGGAGTTGTATCCGGCTAAGTCGCAATCTTTCAAGAATTCTGCCAGACTTTTTGCGATTCCTTTAAATGTTGGTTCGCTTGCTACATCGGCATCATAAATGCCATGAATTTCTGAAGATTGAATTGGAATAGGGATAGTAGGATTGATCCTTTTTGTCTTTACTTCTTTTGATCCATCCGGAGATATTTTCAAAATGGCAATCTCTACAATTCTGTCCGAAGCTACATTTACTCCGGTAGTTTCAAGGTCAAAAAAAGCAATCGGGCGAGTTAAATTGGGTTTTATCATTATATAATTTAAGAATTAAAATTTCGATGGAGCAAATTTATTTTTGAAGTGAAAATTGTTTTTTAGTTTCTTTTAGACGTATTCCAATGTCGAAATTTTAAAAACACATCAGTTGCTGTTTGATTGGCATCGGCTTTTTCAAAATCAGCGTTGAGATGGCACTTTTATTTCTTTCTATAAGCCTTAAAACATGCTGGGTACCAAAGTACAAAAAATGTGTTTTAGTTAAAAGAATAAGTTCAAAAAATCAGAAAGCGCCCATTATTTGGAATAATGGGCGCTTTCTGAAAGATGTTTATTCATTTTTAATTTGCGGATACTCTTACAAACTGATACTTTTCATAGATTGCTCTATTCGTTAAATAATCCTGCTGATATTCAGGTCCATCTACAATGGTTTGAATATCTGTGAAACTAATTTTATCTATTGAAATACCGCGTGCTTTTAATGCAGTTATGAGTTGCTCTTTTATTTTATCTTTTCGTATTATCGATAATTCATTATTTGTTAGATAAGCTTTTGTTGGCACTTTTGAAGCACTTGAAATAATTGACAAGCTAATTGCGCCTTTGGACTTATAAAGTTCTTCCAAATGATTAATATAGTCCTTAAATGGCTTACCATTTACATCCGTTTGTGTTACGTTGTATTTGAAGTACGTCTCAAAATTAAACTTATTGGATGGAACACCTGTGCTGCCATCTTTCATGCTGCTATCTTTGTTTATTTCAAGATTAGTCGTACTTAGAGGCTCCTCTTTCTTTTCCGGTAAAGAAGCCATATAAATGTCTTTCCCTCCATATCCTTCAGGGCGAATAGAAGAATAGTATCCTCTTTTTCCATCCGATGATGTTACATAAAAAACATCATCATCTGTTGTGTTGATAGGGTAGCCCATATTTAATGGTTCATTCCAGGTATTTGATTTTTCATTTCTAGTAGCGTAGAAAACATCAAACCCTCCCATTGATTGGTGTCCTTTTGAACTAAAATACAAAGTATTTCCATTGGGATGAATATATGGAGACTCTTCATCATATGGAGTATTGATTGGTGCTCCAAGGTTTTGTGCTGAGCCCCATTGGCCATTCGGTAATTTTATTGATTTCCAAATATCACGTCCACCTAGTCCCCCCGGGCGATTACTTACAAAATATAACGTGTTTCCATCCGTACTCAAGAAAGCGCTGGTTTCCCATTGAGGGCTATTGATATCCGACCCCATTGCTTGAGGGGTTCCATCTAGTTTACTCAAATAAATATCACCACCATTTACATCTTTGTAAAGTAAAATAGTTTGCGCATCTGCAGTTAAGCCTAAATTAGCATCATTTGAAGTGGTATTGATGTTTTGACCAACAGATACAGGAGACGTCCAGGTGCTATCCGTTTTTTTGTATGCAATATAAATGTCCTCGTAAAATTGACCGTCATCCGTTTTTTCGCCACCAGTGCTTTCGGTTCTTCTGGACGTGAACATAATGGTTTTCTCATCCGGCGAAAGGATAGAGCTGTAATCCGGATATCCGCTATTTACAGTTTTTCCCAGATTTTTTAACACAAGGTTAGTAGGAGCTGCTACCAAAGCCTTTCCATTGTTACTTATTTCAATTTGTCTATCAATATCTTTTAAAAGACTTTCTAGTTTAGGACGAAGGAAAGATTTGAATTTTTCATAGCTTGCAATCGCTTCGTCGAATTTGTAATCATAATGAAGTGCTTGCCCGTAGTAATAGTAGGCATGAACAGGAGCCGATTTTTGAGATGGTTTTACATCATCATATGTTTTAGAAACGTTTGCGATTGCTTTCTTGAGATAGGGAAGAGCTTTCCCTTTATCGTCTTCGGTTTTCAAATAACAATAACCGATCTTGTAATTGATGTTAGCATTGGAAGAGTCGATTGCATATGCTTCCAAGTAATTTTGCAATGCAAGTACATAATTCCCTTCTAAAACAAGGTAGTTGCCCTCGGTAAATTTTTTTCGGTAATCGCTATTTCGATTTTGAGAAAAGCTGAAGGAAGAAATAAAAACACAGAATAAAATGAGAATCTTTTTTTTCATAAGAAGTAGCGATTTTGAAAAAAGTAATGATAATATATAAATATAAATATAATATCATAGTAACATACTAAAAAATAAATATTTTATAGTATAATTATCAACCAATAAAATAGTGGCGTTTACTTTCTAGAAAAAATTAAAAAACTAACCAATAATGGAACAAGTACCCGACTTCTTACTAGGATTCACGATTAATGTCCCATTGCTCCAAATAATCGGCCACTCTTCTAACAAACTGACCTCCTAATGAACCGTCAACAACCCGATGGTCATAGGAATGTGAAAGGTACATGAAATGACGAATGCCGATTAAATCTCCTTGAGGTGTTTCAATAACGGCAGGTTTCTTTTTAATAGCTCCCACAGCCATGATTGCAACCTGAGGTTGATTGATAATAGGGGTGCCCATTACATTGCCAAATGAGCCAACGTTGGTAAGCGTGTAGGTGCCTCCAGAGATTTCATCGGGTGATAATTTGCCCGCACGTGCTCGGTTCGCAAGATCATTTACCTGTTTGGTGATACCTGCCAGGTTCAAGGTGTCTGCATTTTTGATAACAGGAACAATTAAATTTCCTGATGGTAAGGCAGCGGCCATTCCAATATTAATATTCTTGCGTTTAATGATCTTCGTTCCATCTAGGGAAATATTGATCATTGGAAAATCTTTAATTGCTTTCACTAACGCTTCAATGAAAATAGGTGTGAAAGTCAATTTTTCGCCTTCACGTTTTTCAAAATTACCTTTTATTTTCTCTCTCCATTTTACAATATTCGTTACATCTGCTTCAACGAAAGAAGTTACATGCGGAGAAGTGTGTTTACTCATCACCATGTGGTCGGCAATGATCTTACGCATACGATCCATTTCGATGATCTCATCGCCAGCTCCAACTGAAATTGCAGGTTTATTTGCAGGAGCAACCGTATTGGAAACTACCTGTGGTTTTGTCTCAGTAACAGCAACTGTTTGCTTCCCTTTATTTGGAATATAAGCTAAAATATCATTTTTGGTAACGCGTCCATTCGAACCGGTTCCGGAAATAGACTCTAATTCAGCCATCGCAATACCTTCTTCTTTCGCGATGTTTCTTACAAGAGGAGAAAAGAATTTTCCGGAAGAAGAATTTTTTTCGAGTGGAACATGTTCAGTTACAGTTGCTAATTCTTTTTCAACTTTAGTGGGTTGAGCAGCGGCAGGCGTTTTAACTTCTGTTGTTTCAACAACAGCATTCGCATCGGTAGAAATGATGGCAATTGCTTTTCCAACTTGCACTACATCGCCTTCATTGAAAAGACGTTTAATAAGCGTTCCTTCAGCGGTAGAAGGGATTTCCGAATCTACTTTATCCGTTGCAATTTCTAAAACGGTTTCGTCAGCAGCAATTTTATCGCCTTCCTTTTTTAACCATTTGATAATTGTCGCTTCTGCAACACTTTCGCCCATTTTAGGCATAATCAACTCTACTTGTGCCATATGTGTTAAATCTTAATAGTAATAATCTGAATGTAAAGAGGGTACAAAAATAGCCTATTATTTACTCTTTTGCAATCCTTAAAACACCTTTAAATGGTTGAACTGTTTGACCTATGCGAAAAGTGGAAAATCCTTCATTAATTTATTCACTTCTTTTCTTACTTCCGTTATCACTTTTTCATTGTCATGATTCATTAATACTTTATCAATCAAATTCACGATTTTAGGAATGTGTTTTTCTTTGATACCTCTTGTTGTGATTGCTGCTGAACCAATGCGTATACCTGAAGTAACAAACGGAGATTTATCATCAAAAGGAACCATGTTTTTGTTCACAGTAATGTCTGCTTTAACAAGTGTTGTTTCAGCAAGTTTACCTGTCAAGTTTTTTGAACGAAGATCGATTAACATGCAATGGTTGTCGGTTCCACCTGAAATTACTTTATATCCTTTGTCAACAAAACATTTCGCCATTAATTTTGCATTCTTCATTAATTGAATACAATATTTCATGTAGCTGTCATCCAATGCTTCTTCAAATGCAACTGCTTTAGCCGCTATGACATGTTCTAGCGGTCCGCCTTGTGTACCAGGAAAAACAGCAGCATCTAATAGTTGTGACATCATTTTAATTTCTCCTTTTGGTGTTTTTTCTGCCCAAGGATTAGGAAAATCTTTTCCAATCATGATCATACCACCGCGAGGACCGCGTAATGTTTTATGCGTTGTGGTTGTTACAATATGGCAATATGGCAATGGGTCATTCATTAATCCACGGGCAATTAATCCGGATGGGTGAGAAATATCAGCCATTAAAAGTGCGCCCACTTTATCAGCTACTTTACGTAATTTTTTATAATCCCAGTCACGAGAATAA
>Ga0209596_1001242_pt1 | contig 22337 bp, 23 predicted proteins | sample M_130807_MF_Meta_FD_187314 | JGI IMG/M metagenome (GOLD analysis project Ga0209596, IMG submission 187314) | Freshwater microbial communities from Lake Montjoie, Canada to study carbon cycling - M_130807_MF_MetaG (SPAdes) (version 2) | ecosystem: Environmental > Aquatic > Freshwater > Lake...
AAGTTCTGAGGCTTTAACAAATCCTAATTCAGCATCAGTAATTTCAGGCTTATTTTCTTCGCTTGTCATTTGTGTTTCCTTGTAAGAGCGGGGCTGACTGCATCCGTCGAGACACAGCCAGCCCCTAGGTTTTTAGAATGGGATCTCATCAATGTCAATCGGCTTCGGCTGTGGAACTTCATCTTCTGCTGGGGCAGATTCTTCATCGTATTCGCGCAAACCAAACAAAGTAGTTCCCTTGTCGTTTTGGCAGTAAAGCAATTGAAACAACAACGATGACTTCATAACGCTGCGGCAGATGTCAACTAACTTTGTGTCAAAACATGACACCCACCACTCGTTTGACTCATCTTTAGAATCTTGAACCAAGATTCCTGTGCGAGAAGTGCCTACTTTGGTTGGCTTGCTCTCGCCAACATTGCGAATGTAAACAGGCTTTCCAATTACCGCTTCATTAGGCACTCGACTGGCACGGTGGTTAATCCTGCCTGTTGGTTCAATTACATCAACAGCCTGGTAAACATCACTTGCTTTCTTTGCCTTCGGCGCTGGCTTAGCCTTTGGCGCCTCAACAACTTCAGACTCAACATAAGTCGCCGTGTCCGTGTGTATCACTTCATTGCTGATTCCAGCGGCCGCAGGGATTTGAGCCTGGGCGCGCTCCACCTTTCGAGTGGCAACAACTGGTGCTTGCACTACGGACACGGCAACATGATCGTCCTGCGGCATCTCGTCAGTTGTGTACAGACCAGACAACTCCGCAGGAAATGACTTTCGCAAAGCCAAAGACTCTGCACATTTCGCAAGCATTACACTTGGATACTTTGCCCACATGTTTCCGCTTTGCGCGTACTCGCTCCAAATTGCCACGGCGAACAGCGGCTCGACAAATGTCGAACGACGAACGCCAACTTTAGCCGCCATTGGTGGCGTCTTACTTAACCAACAGTCCACCCAAACGCCATTTTCGCCGCACCACCATGCACCAACCTGACCCGCGTACTGACCGCTCCGTTGGGCAATAAGACGAGCGCCATCAATGCTGACCTGAGTGGTCATGACGCCGCCTCTTTTTATGGCATAAATTTGGCGGCTGAATGGGTCAAGGCCTGTTTTGGAACATATAGCCGCAAAAAGTTGCAACTCGTCTTGAGTGCAGCCCTTGGCAACAGTCCGCGCTACGAGCGCCATATCAATCTCATTGTGTTTTAGTGCTAAATCAGACATTTCAATCTCCTAGTAAAGTTTGTTTTTCCGTCAAAGAACGCCCCTGACAGAACTACATTGATAGCAGGTATATCGACCAGTGCAAGCATTATCTTGAATTTTGTGAAACATTTATTGAAATTTCTAAAGTTTTAGTTGACACATGTCGATATCTGAACTATGTTTGATCCATCAGGTCGGGCGACCTGAACCGCGCCAGCGGAGTCTGGCACTACTAGGAGACACTGAAATGACGACTGATTTAAAAACTGTTTGGCTTACTAAAGGCACTGAAGTAAAGATTATTGTTGGATCGCGCGAAGGCTACATTGGAAAGATTTTGCATGTTTGGCCTTTGTCTGTTGCTGGTTGCATTTACAAAGTTGTGCTAAATGTTCATTCAGGTTTTTATCAAGACAAACCTCAATATCAAAAACTTGTTTGTTTGTATACACAAGAACAAGTTGTTGAATACACGCAAGTTGAATTCTGTGTAGGAGGTCAACTATGAACAGCCGCAAGATAAATAAATATTTTATAGACGGCAAAGAAGTTCCTGCAAATAGATGCACGATTGTGTCTAAGTCTAGCCTGGGTTCATGGCTGCAACAAGCAGCAGAAGTTGTTCGCAACATCAAATCGTTTAATGGATGCTATGGCCTTTATCAAGCAATTGGTGGCAAACTTCAAATATGCGACAGGGTCATTCAATATTCAAAAACCCCAAGTAATCACAAATGTGATGCACGATGCCGCAATGCAAAGGGCAATCAATGCGAGTGTGAATGCGGCGGAGCAAATCATGGAATTGGAAGCACTGTAATTGCTCAAGAGACAGAAGAGCCAGATTATCCGTTTGATTTAATTGAAGACAATCGAGATGAGCAATATGAATGGACTCCTGCAATGGATAAAGCAGAAGGCGAAAAGATTGCAGCAGCCAAAGAAATGGAAGGTGGCAAGTGAAAGAAGCATTTAAAGATGAATGGAATGAAACAATTGCACAAACAATGTTGACAAAGTTGTTTAATGCATGGATAGATCTAAAAGCAAGACAAGGTTATCAACGACATGTTGATGGTGATTTATTACAACATATTTTTGAATCATGTTTAAAAGATGGATTTCAATTTGGAATGACAACGGGATTGACTGCAATGCTTGAATTGGCTGGATCAGTAGATTCTATGGATCTTGACGAAAAAATTAAAGCATTACAAGCAGCCAAAGATGTACTCAATCAAATGGGAGGTGGCAAGTGAACTTAGACAAGTACATGGAAATCCTGCATAAGGTCTGGGACACGGACGAGCAGACTGTGGACAACGAGCGCGGAACTAAGATCGTGTTAATCCCTGCTGACTTAGAACATGAAGTTGGTCACCATCCGCTGTCGTACCCAGAGCCAATGGCAACTTTGATGATTCAGCACTACAGCCTTCTCAGCGCTGAAGATCAGTTGAAATTGCGGAACTGCGATGGCGGTCTAGTCATTTGGGACATGGAAAGTATTCTAAGTCCTGAATATAAACTGTGCGAAACTTACGATGAGGCGCACAAACTTTATTCTGACATGTCGTGGGACGCAAACGAGAAAGCGGGTCGCCATTGAAATACATTCCATTTATCTTTGCGTTGGCGTTTGCGCCGACTGCGTACTCGCTGACCGAAGCGCAGACCGTGCAATTGCTTAAGGCAATTAAGCAAGTCGAGTCAGGTGGAGATTGTGCCGCAGTGGGAGATTGGGATTGTGGGACTCACACTTATAAAGCGATTGGCTGCTTTCAGATTCATTTTGTGTACTGGGCAGATGCGGTCGAGTACGACCAGACCATCGGAGGTTGTTATAACGATTGTTATAACGAGGCGTACGCCGAGCGTGTTGTGCGCGCATATATGAAGCGATACGCGCCAAAGAATGCCACCATAAAAGACATGGCGCGCATTCACAATGGTGGCCCACGCGGACACAAGAAATGGGCGACATGCTTGTACTGGGCAAAAGTATCAAAGGTGCTGAAGTGATTCAGCGCACCACATCACGCGATGCATACCAGTCTGTGGATGTCACGCACTTGCGCGGCAAAGTGTTGGCAATGCTTAAAAGATTGCAGGGCGCCACATGCGATGAAGCGCAGACGCTGCTTGGCATGACGCACCAGTCTTGCAGTCCATGCTTTACCTGGCTCTCAAAGGATGGACAAATCTACGACAGCGGCCAGCGCCGTGTAACTAGATCAGGGCGCAAGGCAATTGTGTGGCGTGTGTCAGACACATTTGACACGCTGTTCCCTGACCGCAATAAGCAGACCGTCAGCGAATTAAAAGATCAAGTCATTCGTCACGCAATTTTGGCGCGTGATACTGGCGACTGGAGCAGGTTCCAAGATTCGTTAGGAATCCTCAGCGCAAGGAAAGCAAATGCAAGCACCTAGACATTTAGACTGCGGCGCATGGAAGACTGGCAATTACCACATTCGCTATCGTCAGGACGGAAAAAATCTGACAAAGATTGTGACCCAGTCGCGATACAAGAGCCTTGTTGGAATGCGGCGCGCTTGCAATCGATGGCGCCACAAGAATGACGCGCACGACTTTGAGATTGTGATCGAGTACGAGCGTCTTGACCTAACAAAAATATTTAAGTTGGCAAGCGAATATGTCGATAGTCGTTGGGTCAATCGTTATGTTTGATACTATAAACCATGTGCTGGCGCGGCTCGCCCCCGAAATGTCGCGTAAGCACAACCTAGTGGGGCTTCACGGTGGGAACATCGTGGAGTCCTTTCCGATGGAAGAGAAGCGCAAAATTCCTAGCCGCAGGAATCCGCCATCACTTGTTGAGATGTTAAACGAGTCATGCGATTTGTTGCGTGACCTTAAACTGCACGGAATTGCTGGGGATCTAGAACAATTAGGTGAAGCGCTGGTTGGAATGCTTGCGCTTACGAAGCATGGTGATGCATTGTTTGGTGATGAGATCCGCAACTTCCTACAGATCAAGCACAAGATCACGCCACGGCGCGGAACAGAACTAGATCCAATGCTGGGCTTGCGTCACAATCACCGAGACCAAATCAAATGAAGCCTGAAACAATGCAGACAATATTGGAACATTTCAGCGGGTCTCGCTGGGCTATTCCTTCAAGCAAGCAACACGCTTCGTCAATTCAGGCGCTCGCTACATTTACCGATGAAACAATCGTAACGGCGGTAAAGCAAGCCAAGATCGGACTTGGTCGCACATTTATTTCTGTTGCTGAACTTGCGATTCAATGCAAGATGGTTGAACGCAAGGCAAAGAATATTGGAGTGCGAAATGAAATTGTATTTAGCCAGACCGAGGTAGACCAAGATCGTGATGCTTCGTTTAAATTTCTTTTAACTTTAAGTAAAGAAGAAATCAGAGCGGCCGTAAAACACGGTCGTGACTGTGGAGCATTAACAAACGATCCAATACCAAATGATCTGTTTGCGTGGCGGGCGTGGCAAATAGGCATGGTGTCTGCCTTGGCGCAAGCAATTGGGTGATAGCAACTATTGCTTCAAGCATTTTGCAATGGCACAATGACCACACATTGAGCGAATTTCAACCAATCACATTCAGGGTAGAAGGCGTACCAGTCGCGCAGCCGCGCCATCGCGCTTCGTTCCGTGGTGGATTTGCAAAGATGTATATTCCAAAAGACCATGCAATCCACCACTGGAAGAATTCCATTGCGCGCCAAGCATTTGAGCAAGTAGAAAATGTATGCGAACACGCGGTCAAGGTCGATGTCTTGTTTGTGTTTAAAGCGCGGCGTAAAACCGAGATAGGCAACTTTAAGACCAGCAAACCTGACATCGACAATTTGCTGAAGGCGGCGCTAGACAGTCTTACGGACGCGGGAATGTGGAGCGACGATTCACAAGTGGTGCAAGTAAATGCAGCCAAGATGTATGGCATCACGCCGTACATGGAAATTTCTATTCAACCAGTTGACTTTTCTGTCGAACAAAGAAAGAAACCCATTGGCAAAATCAAAACCGAAAATCAAAGTTGATGCTGTTGCGTTTGCAAACGGTGAACGCTACGAGCCAAGCAAAGTCAAACTGATTAAACCTAAGGTTCCGTTTGAATGGGAAGTCGAGCATCATGGTCGCAACATTCATGTGCTTAATTGCAGTGCGCCAAGTGTTGCAAAGTTTGAGCAATGGATTCTGTTGCTGTCAGACGTTCATATAGATAATCCAAGTTGTCAGCGGCATGTTTTAACGAAATTATTAAAATTAGCAGTGGAGCGCCGAGCAGCGATATTCTCGAACGGCGACATGCTCGATCTGATGCAGGGTTTTGGAGACCCAAGATCAAGCAAAGCGGCATTAAAGGTATTCCGTTCCGCGCTATTGTCCGAGCATTATTTTGACAGCGTCATTGATTCAACTGCAGACTATTTGTGTAGTGCAGAATGCGACTACGCTGGAACTAATTTTATTGCGCTAGGGGATGGAAATCATGAGACTGGATTCCAGAAGCGCAGGGACGTTGACGTCAATGCACACTTGTCGCGAGCGATCAAGAGCAGATGCGTGAGCAGCGTCAGCGCTGGTGGCTACCACGGATACTTGCGCGTCAAAATTAAGACTGGCGTGAACGCATTTCAATACCTGACATGGACTATGAAATATCACCACGGATCAGGCGGCGGTGGCTTGAGCGGTGGAACGCTGGATGCAAGGCGTGTGTTCACTTATGTAAACGCAGATCTTGCAGTAATGGGGCATAACCACGCTAGCAATCAGGTAGGTTTGGCAACAGAAATTTTGTCTAGCGCCAAGGGCCTTTACACGATAAAGCAAAAGTTTGTCGAGTTTTGTCGCATAGGCACCCTAAAAGACGAATGGCATGCCAATGGCTGGGCTGTCGAGCGCGGCGCTGGTACTGGCCCTGCACCTATCTGTCAGAAATGGGTGCGCCTGTTTATTGACTACGAGTATCAAAACGCAGAGCGCGACGAAGAGGGCAACATGATGAAGAGTCGCAGGACAATTCCACGGATCAACTGGGAGGTGACGGATGCGCGATGAAGCCAAGATTGTAATCAACGGCAAGCATTGGAAGATCAAGTTGGTTCCTGCCAAGGATCTGCCATCGGATGCTGACGGTACTTGCTCATATCCGCCAGGTCGATTCCCCAGTTTGGAAGTCAACAAGAACCTGACAGAGAAACAGATCATGGTCACCCTGATCCACGAACTGCTACATGCATCCTGCGAAGTGCTAGCGGAAGAGTCCGTAATCGCTATCAGCGAGGCTGTAGCAAAGGGACTGTGGGCGTTGCGGTATCGACGGACTTCGCCGAAGCAACGAACGCAGCGTTAAACTCAGCGTCTGACATGCGGCGAGCGGCAATGTATTCGCGGATACTTGCTGGGTTGGCGTCATCCATTACTGAACGCGCCAGCGTGGCGTCCATGACCTTGCGGCGCGGCAACCATCCCAAGGCGGCGCGCACGGCGCCTAACGCGCCAGACGCAGTCAGAATCCATGCAGCGCATATGCCAGCGGCGGCAATTGCCAGCCACTCAACCAATGTCATCCACGCTGGGGTCGCGTCCTTTGTTCCTGTCACAGAAATTGCAATCCGTTGCGAATGATCCAAAATAGAATATGCGTCCGCACGAATAGACTCAGCGGATTTGACCACCTCAGCCTGATCACTTGTCAAGGTAATTGCCTCAGCCTGTCTTGCGATTCTTTCGCTTAGGGCTGACACCTGGCTTGCGGATTGTGCAATCTGCCTTGTTGCGCTGCATCCCGCGCAACACACGATTGCCAGCAGCGCAATTACTTTTTTGTAATCCATGATTTGATTTCGTTGAACCCGAAACCAAACGAAGCACCCAGCCAGCCAGCAACCAAACACAAACTAGACCAAAAGATATTTCCAAGAAATGAATCCACTGTATGTCCTCTTTCATTTAATTTTATCCAAGCGACTAGCCAACATGGCTAGTTCCTTCACAATGTTCTCATCGTTCGCAACACTGCGAACCTGAGACTTTACCAGTTCAGAGCATATCACTTTCAGTTCGCCTGTGTCGATCTGTATGCGGCGCAGGGTCTCATCTTTGCGTCCTAAATCGACGGCCATCATCAGGACGCCTAGCGAGATCATGCACAGCGTTCCGATCTGTACTGACGATTGCAGGGTACTTGGAACGGACACAACAGTTTGCGGTATAACAGCCATGTTTAGGATCTCATACTTCCAAGTACAGATATCTGGACATAGACAGATGCTACATATTCACTTGTCTTAACGCCAATGGTGTACCACACAAGATCGGGTTCAAATCCGACATCTTGAGATGTCTTCTTCCAGGTGTCCACATCGTAGTAATTAACGCCATCCCATGATCGCTGGATTGTGACAATAGTTCCGCCAAGCGTTCCACCAGCCGCGTTGGAAATACTGACATTGAACCAGCCATTGATGCCAATTGGAGTTGTCCACTGGTTCTGCGCGCTGACTGTTCTGGCTGCTTGGATTGGCATTATGGGATCGCTATATAAAAAACTTTAAATTCTGTCAGACTTGCCGCTTGCGGCGTAATACGAAGCCTTAAATTAGGTGCTAAAATATCAACAGAGTATGTGCAAGCAATACCACCAGTATTGGTATTAACTGGTGTAGCGGTTATGACTGTTGTTGTGGCATTGCGTGTAGCCACAATTTCAGTAATCTGAAATCTAGATGTAGTTGTGTTTCTAGCCTGTATAAAATACTTGACGCTACTGCATCCAGATGTAGCCAAACTTAATAAAGTGTCTGTTGAAATTGATAATGTATTTTTAAATGCAGTTCCTTGAATAACCAAACTGCTGCCAGTACTTATTGTTGCACCTGTGACCTGATTAGTTGCTGTTAATGCTGATGCAGAAATAGTGTTTAAATCTGCATTAATATTTCCAGTTGCTGAATCTACACTTAGTGACCCACAAATAGAAACTGTTGCACTATCTATTACAACCGAAGAACCATCAACGGCTGATGTAAGTGTTCCATTCTCGCAATCCCACACAGTAGACATTGAAAAGTTAGTTGCGTTTAAATCTCCAATTGTAATTACATTACCACTCTCATTTTTAAGCCACGGAAATTGTGCATCAGTTACAACATAGTAAGAACTGATTTGTAGTTGCTTGGCAAGCGTATTGTCTTGGCTAAATATAGTTGTATTAAGCGCAGCATCCTCAAGTTTAAGACCAGCCGCTCCAGTAATCTGGCCAGTCACCCCAAGCGTTCCTGTAATCGTCGCGTTGCCAGTGACCGCGATATCGCCAGCAACAACATAGTTGCCGTCAACCGTGAGATCGCCCTCGACCTCAACATTGTTGAAGGTTGGATTGCGACCGAATACACCGCCTAGGTTCTTGATCATTGTCGTCAGTCATTCTGCTCTAAAGGAATGTTTCCTAGAGCAAGCCATGCTTGATATGTTGGATCATTAAGTGGGATAAGGCAATTTTCATAAGTTGAATCCCATACATTTTCAATGTCTACTACATAATCCGTTCCATGCTTGCGATACATGCTTGGTATTTTTTTCATATTATACTCCTAGCGTTAAAGTGTTAGGGGTTGTTCCAAAAACACATATATTAATAATTTTGTCTGGGCCAGCCGCAAATTCATTCATAACCCGAATGGTAGAACTATTTATTGCTTTTGTGATACTAATTCTGTCTGGTGTTCCAACAGCGTTTGTAAACTGACCCGATGGATTTGATAATAAAGTTACCGCACCACTAACATAATCAGCATGAATTAAACATGCCCATCCATTACTTGCGCTAACTGTAACAAGTTTTGAAGTTCCAGAATTAAACCGTACTGACTGTCCAATCGGGACTGAAACACTAGCGTTTGGGCTACCATCAACAGCACCAGCACAAGCAATACTAAAAGCGTCTGATCCTGTTGGAAAAGCCAGACCAGTAACATTTCTACCAATATAACCATTTGTGCCTGTATTTACTGACGAATAAAGCCAATTGTTTTGCGCTCCTGCCCAATATCCAGTATTGATAGAAATATATTGTGTGTTTGCTGTATTAGTGATTGGAAGACTTATTGATGCTGCATTTATACATCCTTGTACAGCATAATCTAGATTAAGTGCTCCAATTCTTCCACCATAAAATCCAAAATGAATATTGGGGTTAGTAATAGTTCCAGTAATAGTAATTGCTCCAGATGTACCACCCTGATCAATAAATGAACAAGCCGTAAACATTGTATGAGCGCAGGAATTCATATACAATGTGCCTAATAATCCACCAAAAATTTCGCACGACATAAACGAAGTAGACCTAACTTGACTTCCTGGATTTGATCCATTGAGATAGACTGCATAGTCATATCCATCTCCTGCGTCTGTTAAGTATAAATTATTAAAACTTAAATAGCCGCATGTTCCATAATAACCTACAGTTGTTGGGCTAGAAACAACAGAAATTAAACAACCTCCAGAACTAATTGGAGGCGCAACTGCTGTCATATTTAAATATGAAACGCTAGACGATAAAGATCCTTGTCCACTACCGCCTCTAATATTAAATATTCCATCCGCACTCGTAGCCGAAACAAATTGTTTGTAACAATAAGTGGTGTATGTGCCTGACCCAACAATGTTGGTCGAAGATGTAATGTCGTTTGGTCGTGTAAGAAAAGAATAACTGCCAGGAGGAAAATAAATTGTTTTGGTTTTTGTAGAAGTTTTAATTGCCTCAAGTGCTGCGTTTAATGTAGGAGTTGCGTCTAATACAGAATTAATAGTCCAAGCACCAACAGCAAATTCTTCAATACTATATGGTTCGTCTTTTAGTTTGGCATCGACCGTACGCGCAACTGCGCCTGTGCCAGTCTGTCGAAATCCGCTCAAGCGTGATCCAGCGGACACGGCCGTGGCGTTGGCTAGGTCTGTGCGTAGCGCGGAGTCGGAGCCTGTGCCGCTAGAAACAACTGGCAAGCCAAGACTGTCAAACGCTAAGTACTTGCCCTGTCGCGCCGCCACAACTGGCGTGGTCATGTCCAACACGCCGTCACTTAACGGAATCTTGATGGCTCGACTGTTCTGGTCAAGTTGCTGAATCTGAATCGTGGCGCGGTCTAGCGCGTCCGTAATGACCTCAGGGTAGAATCCGCCTTGGTTGGTTAAATCGGTCGGCTGCAAGTTGGCAATGTCGCTTGTGATGGTCAGGTTATAGCCGCTGGCTAGCACGGCTGGCAAAGTGATCGTTCCGCCTGGCGTTCCGTTTTGGTCACCGTTCAATTGAACCGTGTAGTCCGTGTTTAGCACCAGTATCGTTTCCACATTGCTGGTCGTGTTCAGTTTAGCCACCTGCATTTCTGCGGCGGCAAACACCTTGAATGCAAACGGAAATACCGTGGCGGCGCCACTGCCAATGTACGGCCCTGCGATTCTTACTGTGCTGGAAATAGTCATAGTTGTTCTCCTGTAGGATGTTAATTATTTGAGTAATGGGTATGGGTACCCTTATCGTTTCTTGCTCTCTTTAGTAGCCGTGCCTGTAATCAAACCGCGCATCAAATCTACCGTGCTTGTTGGCTCAACCTTGCCGCGATTGACATCAACTAGGTAACTGACTGGGCGACCAAGAATTGTCACAGGAACTCCAGTTGACAAACTAATCAGCGTCATAACATCTTTGACATCTTGACCAGTCACTTCTTTGCCTTCTGACACCACATCTAGAATTGCTCTTCCAACACCAACCGTTGAAGATGTCAGTGCGGATATGGATGGGCTAGATTGAATTCTGTCGTCGTATCCAGTTCCAGCCTTGCCCTTAATTACTGGCATAACAATCTGCGATAAAGCGGTCATTGCAGTTGATCCAAACGGAACCATTGCAACGGCGGATCTAGCCATTGATCCAAAGATCCAATCCATAAACACATCTAAATATCCATCGTTATCGTCGTCTTCCCAGCCCCCACGCATTGTTCTAACAATTGCATCGGAAATGATTGCTTGTGCCGCAAACCCAAGTATGAAGGTGCTGACTAACTTGCCTTTGTTTCCGCGCCATCCAAGATCCCTAAATATCTTCACATATTCGTCCGTGTTCAAGTTGGCAAGCATGTTGAAATATCCAGTAAATTGAATGAATGTCTTATAGAACGGAGTTCCAACTTCAAATGCTGCAATACCTTCTGGGTTCATTGTTCCTTGAGTTAATCGAACGGCGGCGTCAGCCCTGTTTACTGCTTCTCTTTGTGCTTCAAAGTCAGACATTCCAACACCAGATTCTTCAAGGTATTGGTTGTATGCGCCAGTCCATGTAACTACATCAACCATATTTTGAAACGCGCTTTGCAAAAAGTATCCGTGATGCGAAGACCATTTTTGAATCTTTTCAAATTTGTTTGGATTCAAAAGCAATTCGTTCATTTGATCTTGCAAATCAAATATCTGATTCTCCATTTTGTTTTTCATAAACGGAGACAGTTCACAAACTTCTTGTGCTGACTTGTTTGGACTTGCAACATACGCGTACAAAGCATTTCCTAGATGCGCTGGACTAACTTTAATTGCAGACATAAACAAACCAGTAACTTGTTGCAAAGCGTTAGTAATATTTCCAATCATCACAGAAATTCCAGTTCGTGATCGAACCGTTCTCCAAAAAGTATCAAACGCTTTGACGCGGCCACTCTCGTTTGTAATTTGTCTTGCCGCCCTATTTAGCCACGGCGTAAGCATGTCATCAATTGCCATTGCATCCATTTGCGTCAACTTGTCAGCAAACGAACTCTTCTTCAAGATTCGCAATACATCCTTTACGGCTGGCTGAACATGCGAATACCTGATGACATCATCAATATGTTTTGCCATCAATCGAATATCAAGTGACAAAGCCTTGTTGTATTTAACTCGACTCTTTGTAAATCCAGCGCCAGTACTTGGCATTGCCGCCCTAAAATCGCTTTCAAGTTCTGACATCTTTGCTTGGCGTTGGGCGTCACGAACAATAAATGGATCTGTCTTTGCAGGAACATATCCGCCGCGATAAGTACCAAACCGATTCGTAAACGGTGTTGCCTCAACTTCCTTAAAGTAGTAGCCTTCAATGTCGTAATGAGCCTTCTGAACCATTGACTTCAACTCTTCGTTTAAGTCCCACACCGCCTGAATAAAATCAAAGTGTTCTTTGGTTAGTGTTCCATCGCTGCTAACTCGCGCAACAAATTTATCCCAACGAGATGTGTCCATTGTTCCATCTTCAGAAACTGTTGCCCACTTACGACCAATCAGCAACTTTTCCAAATTGCTGATATTGCCTGAGTGCATAATGGCGCCAAGAAGTTCCGCAATTCCTATTCCTCCGTTGCCAGCACCAAATGTGTAATTGAGTTCTGGAGCGGCAATCTTTCCAGCAGAAAGTGAAACCTGTTTAAGAAGTTCAACATATCGCTTTACATAATTGTTGCGGTCAATTCGATATGCGTCAAGAGCCTGGCTAATTGGTCTCCAAATGTATTTAGTGAATGGGCCGCCAACATTGCCAGCGCCATCGGTCGAATCAGCCCAATGCTCAACCCTTCTAAGTATTGCCTTCATGGAATTGATGTGTCTTACTGCACGGTCTTTGCTTGTGACCGCTTGCGTTTCGCCAGCAATTGTTGTTGGAACTCCAATGACATCCAATCGTTTCTCAAGTTTTTCTGTGGCTTGACCAAGCGAAACCATCTTGCCTTCAATCTTGATTTGGTTCTCTCGCTTGGCAAGTTGCCACAAAGCGTCAACAGTTTCCTGCATTGACTGAAACTCTTCAAAGGTCAGCAACCTGTAATCAGGCGTTCCTACTTGAGCCTCGTTCACCATTGCGGAAATGGTTTCAAACAGACCTGGGTTGTATTCTTGAATTTGCTTTAGGTAAGCGCCAGGCAACTTATCGTGTTTACCAAGACCGTAGAACGCCAAGATGGATCTGGCTGCATTGACCAAGTCCATGTTGCGAGTCGCGGCAATCTTCTTATCATCCTTGAAGAATCGCTTAAATAGTGATACCTGTTTCTCAACTTCGGCAAGAATCTTGTATCCCTCTTTAGCAAGTTGATTCTGAATGACCTGCTGGTGGCTTGCCTTCTTGGCAACAATTGCAGGATCAACATCGCCGTACTGCTTCTTGTGCGCGTCAATTTTCGCCTGTGCGCGCTTGATCGCCTCCACGCTTTTGACCATCGCCTCGGACGCGGCAACAGACTCTTCCACTCCTGCTGCAATCTGCTCGTTAAATGACCGTGTGTAAGCGCTCTTGCCAGCCGTCTCAGGCGACTGCATTGCCTTGACCGCCGTGTGCTTGTCCTTAGCCACCTTGGCTTCGGCTGCGACATAGTTGCGTGGCTTGATGTCCTTGATAGCCATACGCCCAAGGATCGTCCTAGCGAGTTCCTTGGCGCCTTGCATGATGACCGCAACAGGCGTCTTCACCTTGGTCAGGTATCGGTTCTCAATGGCAACAATTCGTGCGCGTACTTCGTTGGCAAGAGCCTTGTTGACGGCTTCTTCTTTCTCGGCCTCGGTGTTCATGCCGCCATGCTCGTCCAGCATTCTGGCATCAGTTCGTTCTTTCAATTCATCTTTAAATGGTTTCAGTTCAGCCAACGCACGGATCAACTCGTCGCCGCTGCTAAAGCCAAACATCTCGGCTGCTAGGTCTGGCGCCAGTCCGCCTTCCATTGTCATGCCACGCAACTTGGTCAAGTCAACTGCTGGCGCCAAGCCAGTCGTGCTGGTTGGGTACATGCCGCCAACAGCAACGCTGTCAATTTTGTTGCCTACAAGTACTTCAATTTCCTTGCCGCTTGGGTCAACCATCTTGCCAGTCTTAAAGAATCGCTCTGCCTTGCGGACTGGTTCGTTGCCCATCTTGTCGGACTCTTCGCTACGAATAACCTTTCGGAATCCGTCTTCAGCGTCTTGCAATTTCTTAAAGAATCCTTCTTTAGCGTTTGACTCCCACTTCATTTCCTTGACAGTCTCTTTAAGCAATTCAGTAACAGAAGTCTCGTGTGACTTAGCAATTTCGGCTTGCATTGCAGCCCATTCTCCGTCATTCATCCCAGATTCTTCTTGCGTTTGGTACATGCCCTTAAAGTTGTCAATCGCCTCGCGCCGTGAGATCTGCTCTTCTGAAGCAAGCATTCTGTCAAACACGCCGCGTACCTCATCGGTCAAGAACGGAAGGTCGGTGCCAAACTGCTGCCTGTAGATTTCGTTTAGATCGTCGCGGATAGATTTATATGCTCGCGTCAACCAACGGCGAAAACGATCAAACATGCCCTGAAGTTCCACGCTTGGCGCCTTGCCTGTGTGCAAATACAGTTCCCAGTTGTAGGCAACCGCTTCGTGGTGTCTGCGCTGCTCGTCAAGAGTCATTGCATTCCAATTGGTTAGACGCTGATCAACATTGTCACCAGCAATGCTAAACCAATTTAGCAATATGTCGGCGTCTGCCCTTGACGCTTCGCTTGCGGCTGGATCGCTAGCAGTTCTAAACAGATCAACCACATACCAATGCGCTAGTTCGTGTGCAACAGTTGAATAGTCAGCATTCTTTCCAATGTCAATTAGATTCTTGATTGGATCGTATGCGCCGCGAGCGCCGCCTTCGGCTGCTTGGAATAGCGGCAGTCCCTGGCTTACTTGCTCGGCAAGGGCGGGAGTGACGGTGAAGCCTTGTTGAGACATACTCTTACCGCCAGCAAATTTAACTTTTAAATTGGCAGCAAACGCATTTGCTATTTCCCTTGTTCTTGCTTTATCACTAGTGTCTCGGTTCGCTTGTTGCAATTCTTCTAGTGATACATCAGATACATCGCTTTTTTCTAAGTCTGTTTCTGCTCTAAACTCGTTAATAGTAATTTCATCATTAATAAGTTTTACTGCTTGATTTGAAATTTCTTTGGCATTTATTTTAATTCCTTCAGTTTTTCCAATATTAACTTCCCCAATTTTGTCACTACCCAACTTCTTCAGCATCTTGCTTAATGCTGAAGGAACAATCGTGTCGTAAAATGCTTTCATTCCTTCGCCGCCAATTTGCAAGTCTCCGCCTTTCAACAAATGCGCTTGAACGGTTTCTTTATCAAATTGTTGTTTTTTAGTCTTTGTTTCAAGAAGTTTTCTTGCAGCCTCTTTGCCTATGTATGTACTAAGATTTTCTGGAAGTACAGTTTCTGAAACTATTGGTCTAAAATTTGAATCTACTCCAGTAATTTTTTCGTACACCAATAATTTTTTAGTACTTGGCACATATATAATTTCTCCAACTTTTTTACTTAGATCATATCGAGCCGCGCTTTGTTCTCCATTAATAAATGCAACCTTGTCATAACCGCCATTGACTGCCTCAAGCAGGATCTGCTTCAATCCTAGTTCAAGCCAGCCGCTAGTTGTTTCAACAAATGGTGCATAAGGAACTCCAGATTTCATGCTTTTTTTAATGATCCCTTGAGCATTTAACCAAACATTACCCTCGTCATAACCCGAAGCAATCGTTATTCCATTTTGATCTTTTGCTGACCACACATCACTGTTTGGATCTTTTGTAACACTAGAAATAATACGCTTAGAAATTCCAATAAAACCTTTTTCTCTGCCTTCTTGTCCCCAATCACTCTGCACTTCTTCAACAAACAGAACCTTCTTGCCGTCAGCGTCAACTCGGTCGTTTAGTCTTACATGAACAACTGGATTTTTAATTCCTGGCCAATGTGAAGATTTGAAAGAGTCATCACCTCTTAATGGTGATCCAAGGTTGTCCAAGCGCGTAATTTCTTGCGGCGTTGCATCGCGCAAGATGACTGCATCCTCACCATACTTTTTGCGTAATTCTTTTTGATAAGATCGAAAAGCAATATCATCGGCAGTTTTGTCTTTAGCGGGCAGCGTCACTACTAATTCGCGATAGTTTGTTCCGCCAGGCAGTTGAAATGCATCGTATTTAGTTTCAGACACATCTGATACATAATCAGAAACTAATCGAGTTTCTCCAGCATCATTAAGTTTTTCATTTAATAATGCTTCATATTGCAATTTAAGTTTTTCTGAAACTTCTGGTTTTTGCCATTGCTCAAGTGCGTCTCGTGCATCAATGTCAAATACTTGACCATCCACAAGTGTGTCTTGTATGTTGGTTGCAACTAAAGATAAAGTAAGTTTATTTCCTTTGGTTTCAACTTCTACCTTCACGCCGCCAGCGTCTAAGAACGCCTGAACCTGTTCTTTGGTGATCTTGCCCTCTTGCAGGTCAAGCCAGTTGTTAAGGCCAGACCAGTAGACTTCCTTTTCCTTGACAACACCCTTAGCGATCAAGCCCTTGATCTGCTGCTTCCAACTATCAGCGCTGGCTGACTTGGTTGTTGACTTGCCTACTTCGACGCCCAGAGCGGAGTAGAAGGTGGCGGGGACTGCATCCTGCCTCAATATGTTTGGATCTTGCTGACCAAATGTGCCGACATTGGCCACGGCTGATTTTATTTGAGTTGGAGTAAATGCAATTGCATTAAACGAGCCATCTTTGTCTCGCAAAATCACGCCGTCATATCCATCTCGAATCAATTCCGCAAATGATTTTTTGTCGTATTCATTCCACCCAGCAGGATTCTTTATGGATGCAAACAATTCCATAATGACACCACTACCAGCAGCACCAATTTCTCCACTCTCAATTGCTGCTTTGTCAGACGCAACCCAAAACACCCCTTGCGCCCCCTTTTTCATGTTTACTTTGGTGAACTTTTTATCAGTGCCGTGGTAAACCATTACTGGCTTGCCATCGGCATCAACAACCTTGCTGTCGCCAAACCACTCGGTAAAGTTTTGCCACACGCTAGATCCGTCAGGCGCTGTGCGGTCACCAAACTTTTCCTTTGCCCATGTAACTATTTCAGGTCGTTGGCTTGCTTCGTTAAATGCTGCTTGTTCACCAAGACCCAAGTCAGCGCGTGACGCTTGCTCCAACGATCCTTGCGCTGGCGCCTGTTGCGCGGCCTGTCGCTGCGACTGAATCGTGGGAACAGGATGTTGGGCAACCCACTGCGCTGGCGTGATTCCAGCAGCAGCAGCGGCTGTGACAGCGCGAGCCTGAACCAACTTGGCGGCAAACGCAGCCTCGGTCGCTGGTCTGCCAGCCGCAACTAGTTGGTCATTGACTACCTTCTCAATCTCTTTAGCCTCGCGCACGAACTGAGCGTTGGTCACTTCCTGCACAGCCATTTCGGCTTGCGCGTCTTTCATGTTTTGCTGCATCGACTCTTGCTGTGTAATCGCTTGCTTTGCGCTAATTGCGTCAGGCGCAAGTCGTGCGTGTTCCATCAATGGCGCCTCAAGTTTAGTTCCGACAATGTTGGCTGCAAACTGAGCGGTTGGGATCTGAATGTCGCCGCCAGAAGTAGCCTGTGCCAACTGTTCACGAACGCCAGGCAATGCGTTGTCGATCTGCTGTGCTGTCAAACCAGACTGGTTCAACACATTTGTCATCTCTTCAGCGTCAACATACATTGTCTCTGCCGCTGTTCCTTGGGATTGTGCCGCCACAAAGTTGGCTAGCGCGCTAGGCGATCTGCCCTTGAGTTTAGTCGCTTGCACATTCTTGCTGAGGTCTGTCAGGAACTGCTTGGTTTTGGCTGAATCCCTGATGTTCTTTGCGTCAACTGCTAAGTTTAACATAGGGCCAAACGCACCCATTACTGCGGTTGCTTTAAATGTCTGTTCAGATACATCTATCAATCTGTTTGCTAGTTCTTGCAAACCTTCTGGAGTTGAAAACTTTGATTCGTATTCGCCTGGTGCATATCTGCCCGCAACATCCTCGGCAACAATCGATGTCATTTCTTGCGATATTTCTTGAACTTGTTCTCCAAGAACTTCCATTCCAAAATATTTGCCAGCAGTCTTTATTGCGCTGATAGCGGTTGGCTTTGCAAGTTCTTGAATACCGCGCTTGATAATTGTTTCGCCGACAACCTTCTTTAGCGCAGCCTTAAACGGAGCGGTCGCCAATCCAAGCGTTCCAATTTCAATCAATCCATTGACAGTTCCACCAATAGAAGAAACGGTTCTTGCAACTTCCTTTGGAACTTTATTTCGCAACAATTCCTTATAAAGCATTCCGCCTTCAATTTGCGAAGTAACCATTCCAACGCCTGTGGTCATACCAATTTCAAGTCCTGCTAACATTCCTCCCGCTACTGTTGCGGGCGCAAGTGGGCCACCAGCCAAACCAAGCGCGCCACCTGTCAATCCGCCAGCAACCGCATACTTGCTGACCTCTGGAGCCATTGAAAACATTTGACCTGCCGCGTAAGACACGCCACCAAACAAATATGTGTTGATTGGCGGTGGCGCATTCTCTTCTAGCATCTTCAATCTTTGACGTGTTTCTTCACTTAGATCTTTTTCTTCCAATCCGTTGTTGCTCATCCAGTGATAAATCAAAGCCTCTTCAGTTTGATATTGAGATCCACCAAACTGTTGTGCAATTTCTGTTGCCACTTCTAGCGGAAATGGTTGACCAGTTGCGGCGGCGCCAAGAACTTTAAACAGTCCACCTAATGATGTGAGTTGCGGAATATCGTCATGTGCGACTGACGCAAATTCTCGATCCATCATTTGGCGACCAAGCACAGGATTCTTTGCCATCAAGTCATAAGATTCAAATCGTTTTTGATCAGCAGCCTTTTTGACACTAGCCATGTTTTGCATGGCAAGATCTTGACCAACACCAATTTGACCGCCAATGCTTTGAGCGGCTGCGGCTTCGTCTGGATTTGTTCCAGACACACTTGCAAATGTTGAATTTAAATTTGATTTGCGTTGCTGAATAATTCCAGAAACGGCTTGTTGTGCAGACGCAAGGCCAGTGTCGGTTTGTTCAATTGCTGGAGTTCGGTTCTTGACAATGTCTCCAACAATGGAATTGTAATTGCCAACATTCTGTGTCGGCGACATGTCAACAGCAGATCCTTCAGCAATTGGTTCCATTATTTCTTGGCTTTCATTTGTTGATATGCCTGAGCAATTTCTTGATCTGATAATTTGTGTATTCCAGCGGCTTGAACAATCATCGCGTAGTCCAGCGCGGGAATATCAATTCCCGCAATTGGGTAGATGGCACTTCTTAATTGTTCGGCAGTCATGGATGCAACTGGAACGCCAGGCTTATCCCATCCAATGGTAACAGTTGCTCGATCAAGTAATTTCTTACGAATAATATCTCGCTTTTCATTTGGATCTAAAGGCTTTCTGCCTTTTTGTTCCACATAAATCTCTTGCTTAATGCTTTGACTTAATATTAAATATTGGCGTTTCTTGTCTTCATTCTTTGAATCAACAAGATCAGACAACCCATTATTGATTAGTTCAACATCAAGAACACCAGCATCAAACGATGCTTGGTTTTGATTTTCTTTAAAGTCCTTGCTGTTCATTTCCTTAAGAAGCGATACATATGTCTGCTTCGTCATGTTTGGAGCATTGTCTTTTAACCACTCTGGCGTAAGAATCTTTGGGTTCTGTGCAAGTTGCACTTCAAAATCAAGATCGTTTCGCTCTCGCTGTTTTTTAGTAAACAGTTCTTGGTCTTCTGGAGAAAGTTGTCCAAACAAAACAGGATTGATTTCTGCAACATTCTTGTCTATTACAGAATTAAACACGGCAAGATATTGTTCCTTTGCATACGCTTGCTGTTGATCGTGTTGTTTAATTACGCTCGCCTTTGCTTGCGCTCGCATGGTTGGATCAGATACTTGCTCGGTAACAAGTTTGAGAGCATCTTGCAGTGTTTCTGGCGGCTTTGCCTTTTCCCTGTTGATCTTTGGATTTTCGTTGTTTGCGTTGCGTGGATCAATTGACTTGCCATTCTTTTTCATCTCGTATCGCATTGGCTCTTTGCGAGCGGTAGACAATTGTTCTCCAGTAACAAGTCTTTGACCAGCCTCAACCATGTCGGCGTCTGCAAGTCCTGACATCTTGACCATTACGCCGTCATCCATTGTCATCACAATGTCGGTGACGCCGTTAGTAGTAGCAATGGATGTGACTGTCCCATCAAACGGTGCAAGCACTGGTGTGCCTGGAGCCGCGTCAATATCAATTCCGTATTCGGCGCCATCGGGTGGAATTGTCATCTTTGCGCCGTCAATCGGCAATTGATATCCGCCAGTTGTTTGGCTGTCAGCAATACCACTAGACCAAATATTTGACGCAATTTGTGTTGGTGCAATTCGCTTAATGTTTGCGTCAACTGACGACATTAATGAATCAGCAGTCTTCATGTCAAGGTGGCCAGCCTTGTTCTGTTCTTTTACATAGTTCATTGCGGATTGGTATTTTCCATCAATCATCAATCTGCTTGTGACTCCTGTTGCAACTTGACTCCACACTTTAGTTTCAAGTTCTTTCATTTGAGCGGAGTTCTCGGCAAACCCTTGCAGCCGTCCAATCTCTTTGACTTCAGCCATAGCAACGCCAACATTTGCATTAAAAGATCCAACAGGAATCTTGGTGGTTACACCATTAACAACAACATCTGCGGTCTGATTTCGCTTGTTGTAATCGTTTACTGCAAGTCCAACATATTCGTTGGTTCGCGCCTCGGCTGATGTAATTGCAAGAACTTGTACTTGCTTGTTTCTGTGGTTAAGTATCTGACCTTGGAACGCCAACAGGTTCCTAGACGCAGCCTGTTTAAACATTTGCTTCTGTGTGTCGTTCTTTAAACCGTCCGCAATTCCACTTGCGGACTGAATCATTGCATCGTTGACTGACTGAAAGTTTGATTCAGCGTCAACGCCTTGCATGTTCATGTATCCATTTTGTCCGTTCAACAGTTGCTGTGTTGATTGCAGGAACTGGACATCAGCGGCTTTGGCGCCAGCCTCGTCAATTGCGTCTTGGATGTTGCTACCTACATTCCAAGCAACATTGCCAGCGCGTGTCATTGCCTCACCCAATTGCACTTGTTGGTCTGCCGCTAGGTTGCGGACTGGCTCAACACCTGGCGCCTGTAGCGGGACTTCTCCCCTGTCTTGCATGTCAGCCTGTGGAACAAACGATGAAGGTACTGTTGGCATTGTTTATCCAAATCTTACTGCTGAATCCGCAGCGATTAATTGGTTCAATCGATTGTCACGCGCCCAGTTCTGTCCGATGGATGCGGCGCTGGTCAACAGACTGGTTGACATTCCCATGTAGGGACTAATCGTTCCAGCCGTGGTGTTTAAGTTGTCAGCACTTAGACCAGACATAATGGACTGGTTGCGGTAGTTCATGGCTTGGTTCCTGATCGACTCAGCCTGTCGTACGCTGTTCGCAGACATAGTCATCCTGTCGATCTCTTTGATCAGATCCATGCTGCCAACAACCTCTGCGGCGCTTCCTACGCCACCCTGAATGCCGCGAGCAGCCATTGACGCTTTGGCTGACGATTTAGCCTGACCAGCAGCCATTGTGTAGCGACCGATCTGGCGCTCGCTAGACAGCAGCGATTGTTGCGCGCCAAACTCTGCGCTCTTGGCGTTGATCGCAGACATCTCTGACTGGAATTGTTGATTGAGTGCTTGGCTCTTGAGTTGGTTTTGCGCGCTCTTGGCTTGGTAGAAAGTTCCAATTGCGCTGTTGGCGGCGCCAAAGATCGCCATGATCGGGCCAAGCGTTTCTAGTCCGCTTGCCAAACCTTCGGCAAACGATGGCTGCATAGGGCCAACAAACCCTGCACTGCCTGGAGACGATGGATCGTATGTTGTGTTAAACGCTGACATTATTATGCTCCTATGACCGCTTCTATAGTGAACCCAACCACAGTCAGCGGAAGCGGATCGTGTTGGCGAATGTAAATCTGACCGCCTTGCGCCCATGTTGGCGTGATGTTGACATTGATTTCGTCGCTACGAAGCGCTGGCGGTTCGCCGTACAATTCAGTAGTTCGCATCTTGGCTTCGGTCAACTTGTCTTCGGTAGGGCCGACAAACAAACCGCTTGACTTAAATACGCGAACCCAAGCCTGATTGATGTTCTTGACTCGACCCTGACCAAATGCGTCAATGTTGATGGAC
>Ga0209596_1001244_pt1 | contig 22322 bp, 19 predicted proteins | sample M_130807_MF_Meta_FD_187314 | JGI IMG/M metagenome (GOLD analysis project Ga0209596, IMG submission 187314) | Freshwater microbial communities from Lake Montjoie, Canada to study carbon cycling - M_130807_MF_MetaG (SPAdes) (version 2) | ecosystem: Environmental > Aquatic > Freshwater > Lake...
CGCTGGCTGCTGCGGCTGATACACTTGCGGCGGATACGCTTGCTGCTGCGGCTGATACACTTGCGGCGGATACGCTTGCTGCTGTGGCTGATACACTTGCGGCGGATACGCTTGCTGCTGCGGCTGATACACTTGCGGCGGCGGCATTAACTCATTCAATCGCGTTTCTACCATCTTATTTAACCTTTGCTCAAAATTTTGTTTCTCCTTGTCTTCTTCCATTTTCTTCAGACGGGCATCGACAAATAATTGGTTGCGACGCAACTCGTGATTTTCTTTCAAGAGTCTTTTACGTTCATGTTCCTCTGCTGCTTGTTTCTTTTGGGCCACTTCTTCACAAAGCTGTTTGACCTTTTGTTCCAGCAAGTTGGATTTCGCAACTTCTTCGTCTTGCTCTTTTACAAGTAACCTTAGTGTTTTCAAATCAGGTACATCTCTCTTCGCATCTCTCTTCGCATCTCTTTCCGCATCTCTCTTCGTACGCTCTCTTGACATAAAATTATGGTACGCATTATGGTACGCTTCGTCAGTAGATGTTTCCCATCCAAGTCTTACATGCTCATAAAATTCTTTTCTGAACGCGTCCATGAGCGCGTCAGGAGAAAACCGAACAACAGTAGACATTAGTTTTTGTTAAGTCTTAAGAGTCGTAAAGAGTCTGAAGAGTCGTAAAGAGTCTGAAGAGTCGTAAAGAGTCTAAAGAGTCTAAAGAGTCTGAAGAGTCTTAAAGAGTCTTAAAGAGTCCGAAAAGTCGTAAAGAGTCTTCGGAAATTGCTTTCAATAGTATTAAAAATAATGAATATTTCAAAGAAAAAAAAATTCAATTTTTTTTTGAGTTTGATAATAAAAAAAATTTAATTTTTTTTTGAGTTTGATAATAAAAAAAATTTATTTTTTATAAGTTTTAAATGCTTTTGAGCTTTTGATTTCCTGCACTATTGATTTCCTGCACTATTGAGTTCATCTACTATCGGCTTCTTGCACTATTAGGCTCAATAGATTAGCTGATAGATATATTTATTGATTGCAGAAACCACTGCAGAAACCACTGCAGAAACCACAACAATCAATATACAGATTGCAAGAACACCCCAAAAAGGTTTTAAAGACTTTTCAGACTCATCTTTTTTTTCAATCTTCAAATTGTCACTATCTTTTAACATGGATTGAAGCTCTTTTTCCAACTTTTTGAGATTCTCGTAATTATTAGCCTTTGGCTTATTGAGCCTCAGAAGAAGTTCTTCACGCTCTTTGCGTTCTTCGTGCTCTTTGCGTTCTTCGCGCTCTTTGCGTTCTTCACGCTCTTTGCGTTCTTCACGCTCTTTGCGTTCTTCACGCTCTTTGCGTTCTGTGGACTCTTCGGGATATTGAAATATATTTTCATTTCTGTACCATATATAAAAATCATTTATAGTACTAGAGTCTTTTGCAATATTAGAATTCCACTCAACAAAAGCACGATAAACACGAGGTGTCATTATCTGTGTCATTGCCAGTGTCATTGGGATTGTCACAAAACTTAAATCCAAAAGTCTTTGAGAATTGTATTTCAATTGTATTAAAAATAATGGATATCTTATAGAAATAAAAATTCAATTTTTTTTTGAGTTTTTTTGTATTTTATAACTATTAGCTGTTTTTATGTTATTCAATAATCAGCCTTTAATATGCTTTAATTTCAGCTTTTGTCTTTACATTTATAAGGCTAAACGATTCAACAAAAAATGGAAATAATACAATTAGTACTAACATCACAAAAAGCGTAAAAAGTGTACAAAGCTCATAGAGCCCAAAAAACGTAAAAAGCGCAAAAAGCATTATGTGTATAAAGTGCATAAGATACATGTTATCTGTGTTATCTGTGTTATCTGTGTTATCTGTGTTATCTGTGTTATCTGTGTTATCTGTGTTATCTGTGTTATCTGTGTTATGCGTTTTATGTATAATATTAACATATTTGCATTCCAAACTAAGTTGTAACTGTAGATTCTCAAACTTTTGTTTACGAAGTTCAAGCTTGCGTACCATGTCAAGTTGTAATTGTAAATGTTTAAACTGTTGTTTATGAAGTTTAAGCTCACGTTTAGCAATTTCAGCAAACTCAATATTATTACGTTCTCGTGCTAAGTTGAGTTGTATCTGCATATGCTTGTATTTTTGGTTATTAAATTTAATTTTAATATTTAGCTCACTTTCAGCAATCTTAATATTATTATACTCGCATACTAAAACATTTTCATTATATTTGTACTTATAATTGTGCTTATTAGTCATAATGAGATTTTTGTATTAAAAAACTATACATTCAATAATAAAAGAAAATTCAATTTTTTTAATAATAAAATTGAATTTTCAAAAAAACTTTTTCATTATTTTTAATAAAAAAAAATTTTTTAACTCCTATAGCTAATGACGACTCAAATAGCAAGAGCTTTGTTGTTCTTTCTCTCGCTTTGCTCAGTTTTTAATGTATCACTTTCAGAGCAAAAGAACTATTTGACTAGTTCCTCATTCCTCATCTGCCTTATGAGAGCTCTCGTCAGAAAGCTGATGCTTACACTAACACTCGGTCACATGAGAGCTCTCGTCAGAAAGCTGATGCTTACACTAACACTCGGTCACATGAGAGCTCTCGTCAGAAAGCTTTTCCTCGTATGAGGTTGTGTGAGATAAAGCTTCACGAAGCTGATGCTCGCGTTTGGTCTTGAGAGACCAGGCGTGGTTATACGCACTCTCAAAAGACTGCGACTTTTTGAGAGCTTTTTGAAGCTCGCTCTTAAGGTCTTCTTCGCGGGAGATCGCGAGAGCCCTTTCATCACGAAGCTGCTGTTTGCGTACGGTCGCACGAAAGAGAGCTTCGCTAAGCTTGTTCTCCAGTTTTTCCTCGCGACCTTCTGCAACAGCCTTCACTCCGGTCAGCTTTCTGAAAGCTTCCGCAAGAAAGAGAGCTTCACTAAGCTTGTTCTCCAGGTTTTCCTCGCGACCTTGCGCGACAGCCCTCGCTTCGGTCAGCTTTTCGAGAGCTTCGCGAAGCTTCTGCTCGCGTACGGTCGCAAAAAAGAAATCTTCACGAAACTCGTCCTCCATGTCTTCCTCGCGGGAGATCGCAAGAGCCCTCGCATTACGAAACTCGTTCTCCATGTCTTTCTCGCGGGAGATCGCAAGAGCCCTCGCATCACAAAGCTCCTGCTCACGTACGGTCGCAAGAAAGAGAGCTTCACTAAGCTCGTTCTCCAGTTTTTCCTCGCGATCTTGCGCGACAGCCCTCGTTTCGGTCAGCCTTTTGAAAGCTTCGCAAAGCTGCTCATCGCGTAAGACCTCCATGAACCTTGAAAAGGTCAGCTTTTTGGTTAGCTCTTCTTCGCGTAAAGCTGCAACAGAACGAGTTTCACAAAGCTTGTTCTTCAGCTCTTTCACCTGACTGGTCAGCTTTTTTACCTGGCGGCGATTAGACTGATTGGTAGTGGCAGAGGTAGTGACAAACATATCAGTAGTCTGAGGAGTGATGGGTAGTGTCTGTAGTCGGACTGCCGATATGTAGTGTCTATAATCTGAGGGGGTAGTGTTATCTTTTATTCGCTAGATTATTTGGCAAAAGCATTTAAAAATAATGAATTTATCAGACATAAAATAATTCAATTTTTTTATTTAATAAGGCTCTTTACGATAGTCTTAAGTAAGGGTGGCTTATATAGCTCCAATATTGCGTTTAACATATAATATAATAAAAATATATTGACAAATAATAATTAAATTATTTTTATTAAGCTTATAAACAAAAATATGTATTTAGTGTATTTTTTCAAAGTATTTCATATGGATAAGTATTTTAGCCATTTCAAACTGATTTTTTGTTACAAAAAGCTTCCATTTTATATCTTTACAAAATAATAGTTCTAAATAGTTTAATTCATAAATGGTCATATTACCAAATTTAGCCCATGTACTATTACTTAAGTGGTAATTAGAATTATTCCAATCTTCATTCCATTTAACAACTACCATCATTATTGCAATAATCATATTTTTCCAATTTTTTGTATTAAGATAAATATTTTTGAGACGCCATAAATATATAAAAAGTAGTATGACACAAGAATTTGAAACTTTAAAAAAATTGATTATACTTTTAATCAAGTCTTTTACTTTATATATATATAATTTTTTTTGATTATTAATATCAATTATATATTTCTTAAGATTAATAAATTTTTTATCTGTCATATGATCAATATTATTGCTAATTATTTGTTCAATAAAACTTCCAATATACATATCTTCATTACCATAGAATTCTGAATATATATTATTTCTATCAAACTTTACTATATTATACCATTTATGAAAAACTATATATAATGACATTCTTACTATTTTATATTCTTTATATTTTAATTATATAAAAATCAATTTTTATTATGTTTATATTATAAATGAATTATCAATATAAATATTTAAAATATAAATCAAAGTATTTAGAAAAAAAATATGGTCGTAAATTTAGATATAAAATTGATAATGATAATGATAATGATTTAGATTTTAAACAAAAATATTTAAAATATAAATCAAAATATTTAGATATAAAATATGGTGGTGAAACTACTATTGAAGCTCGTGACAGAAAACAAGCTGAAGGTTTTAAAGCTGCAAAAATATTAGCAGCTAAACAATTAGAAGATGAAAAAATAGCAGCAGCTAAAAAATTAAAAGATATAGAAAATTTAGATAAAAAGAAAAAAATACTATTAGGTAAATTAAAGAAAATAATAATAAATACACCATATAAATTAAAATTAATAAATTGTACAAAAGGACAAGAGGAATACAAAAAAGGATTTTTTGGCGGTAAGACTAATGAAGTATATTGTCCACAACGATATTATTATTCTAATTACATTAATTCTTTAATTAAAATAGAATTAGATAATCATTATAAAAATATTAGTGATAACGAGAATAGAATAATTAACAAAATATTAGATGCTGCTCTTACAGAAGCTATTCGTTCTGATCAAAATAAACCACAATATATAAATGATATTAATAAATTAAAAACATATATAATTGAAAGAATATAATTAATCTAATCAAGATATTGAAACTTTTTTAAATAATTTTTTTGAAAAAAGAAGAGGGTACATTAGGTGGTGTTGTACAACATGGCAGTCATACATATATAAAACATAATATAAATAAAATAATAAATAAAAAATGTTTTTTAACACAAATTGTAATTGTTTTGAACATAGTTCGTACGATACACTTGATTATAATTTTTAAAAATTTGAAGATGATACTCCTAGTTATTGATAGTATTGATAGTCATATTCAAGAACATAACAAGCTTGGAAATATAGAAATATAATGGACATTGTGATAAATGAATATTTTATCTAAAATAAAAATAGTTAATTTATATATTAAGATAAAGTTTAACAAAAAAATTTATATTTTTTTAAATATATTGTATATATTATAAATGAATTATCAACAAAAATATTTAAAATATAAATCAAAGTATTTATATTTAAAAAATCAACAAGAAGGTGGTACTTTAGCAGCTGATGCAGCTAAAGTAGTAATAACATTAGCACCACCACAAGTAAAACTAGTAGCTGCAGCAGGTTCAATAGTAGCTAAACATCTACCTTTAGCTGAAGCAGCTAAAGCAGCTAAAGCAGCAGCTGAAGCTGCTTTAGCTGCTAAAGCACCTGCAGCAGCTAAAGGTATTTTAGCAGCTACAGCAGCTAAAGGTATTTTAGCAGCTGCAGCAGGTGCTAAATCACACTAATACGACACAAGCAAATTCTATATTAAAAGTTTAAATAATATAATAATTAATTAAAAATTTATAATAATGCTTAAAATAAGCTATAAACAATAATTAACAATTTAACTAATTTTTATGATGCCATTAATTTAAATGCATATTAAAAGTATAAGTTTTACATAATAATTTATCTTTTGTATTATAAATGAATTTTCAACATAAATATTTAAAATATAAATCAAAGTATTTTAAAATAAAATATGGTCATATTCAAATATTTAAATATAAAGTGAATTATGATAATGATAATAATTTAGAATATAAACAAAAATATTTAAAATATAAATCAAAGTATTTAGATATAAAATATGGTGGTGTTGGTCCTAGTATTTTAGGAAAATTAACAGCAGCTGGTAAATCAGCTATTAAACTTGCATCATATGTCAAAACAGCAGTTGTTACTGAATTAGAAAAGAGAAAACAAGAAAAAATAGCAACACCAGCAGCACATACACAAGTACCAGTACTACCTGCTAAACCAGCACCAGCACCAGCACCAGTACCAGCACCAGCACCAGTACCAGTACCAGCACCAGCACCGCCATCACATACACCACCTGCTAAACCAACACCAGCACCAGCACCAGTACCAGTACCAGTACCAGCACCAGCACCGCCATCACATACACGAGCACAAACACATACACCAATAGAAATACAAATACATAATAAAGTAAAAGGCTTGATTCAACAAATAATAGATGCACCACATGACTTAAAAATAAGTAATACTATTATTGATGGTTGTAAAGAAACAGAGTTTACAAAATTAGGAAGTAATAAACAACATATTTTAAATTTAATTAATAATGAAATTGAGGCAAATTTCAAAAATAATATTTTATTAATTACTGAAACTATTATTGATAAAATGTTAACAAAATCTTTAAATGAAGCTAAAACACAAAAATATATAATAAAAAAAAATAGTTTACAAGATTGTATAACAACAACAATAAGTGATGTATTAAGGGAAAATGATTATGACTATTATAGTAAACATTTTATCTTAAGAGCTTTGCCAAATCCTGCATCATCGCCAGCACTAGCACCATCACCATCACCATCACCATCACCATCACATGCACCACCTGCTATACAATTACAATTACATACAGAAGTAAAAGGCTTAATTGAAAATTTAATAAAAGGTGTTCAAGTATCAAAAAATTCTTTTATTAATTATTGTGTAAAAGAAGTGTTTCCTAAAAATAATAGAAATGAAATTTTTAATTTAATTAATACAGAAATTGAGATAAATGAAAAAAATAATATTTTTTTAATTTCTCTAACTAATATTTTTAATATTCTAAAGAATCCTTTAACCCAAGCTCTACAACATAAATATATAACATCTAAAGATGATTTAGAAAGTTGTTTAGTAATAGTAATAACTTTTGTATTAAAGGAAAAAAAAAATATAATAATTAGTAAATAAAATAACTAATTTTTTACAAAATAATTTATCTTTTGTATTATAAATGAATTTCCAACATAAATATTTAAAATATAAATCAAAGTATTTTGAAATAAAATATGGTCATATTCAAATATTTAAATATAAAGTAAATAATGATAATGATTTAGAATATAAACAAAAATATTTAAAATATAAATCAAAGTATTTAGATATAAAATATGGTGGTGTTGGTCCTAGTATTTTAGGAAAATTAGCAGCAGTTGTAACAAAAGCACTAGCAGCAACACCAGTACCAGCACCAGCAGCAGCAACACCAGCAGCAGCAACACCAGCACATGCACATGCAGCAACAGCAGCTGCTAAACCAACACCAACACCAGCACATGCACATGCACATGCACCAGCAGCAACAGCAGCAACAGCAGCAACAGCATCACCAGCACGAGCGCCACAAGATAAAAAAACAAAAGTAAAAAAACCATTAAAAGATAAATCAATAAATACTGAATTAAAAAATTTAATTGCTTTATTATTATCAACTGAACCAATAAAGATTGGCGAAGAAATAATGACAGCTATAAAACCTTGTGGAATACAAAAACTTGAAATTTCACAAGGAATAAATCGGGAAATTGAAAATTTTAATGATAAAAAGCCACCAGTACCAGTAAGGGATAGCAATATGAAAACGATAATAGAAACTTTTTTAAAGGATGCTGTAGAACCTCACAGATTTATAAATAAAGAATCTAAAGAAATTTTAGAACTATGTTTAGAAAAAGGAATAAATGATGTATTAAGTCATTATGATAATGACTATTATTATAATCATTATTTGCAACCTGCACCAGTATCACCAGTATCACTATCAAGCAAAATAGGAAATTTTATAGGTAATTTTATACCAAAGTCATCAGATAAGTCATCAGATAAGTTTTATGCAGATGCTATGAAAGCTCATCTGCTAGCAAATGAAAATAATTTATCTGATGACAAAGGGACTCGGGAAGGTTATAAAACAGACAATGGAGAAATATTTAAAACAAGTATTCTTAAAGATATTGAAAATGAATCAAAAAAACAAAAAATAAAAAACATAGCTGAAGTAATAAAAAATGTGTTAACAAAACAGAATAAATTACAATATCAAGGATATTTAGTAGCTCAAGTAACATCTTATAATAAAAAAAATAATAAAAATATAATTTAAACTAATTTTATTTAAAACTTTAAAATACAATATAAGACAATATATTTATTTAAATTAACTAATTTTTTATGATGCAGTAATTCTTGGCATAATATTAATTGCCAGTAATTCTTGAACCATTAATTTAAATGCATATGGAAGTGCAATAATAGAAATCTTTTTAGTTTCTTTACAACTATCACAAATATAATGATTACTATCTATTACTTTACGAGCAAATAATCCACAATTATCACAAACATGAATTAAATATTTATCAGATGTTTCCATAAATCTTTCTTTAAGAAACTGACTCAATCCATGAGCTATCATTGCATCACGTTCCATTTCTCCAAATCTTAAACCACCTTCTCTAGCTCTGCCTTCTGTAGGTTGTCTTGTTGATATAGCCATAGGACCTCTTGATCTTGAATTACCAGTCCATACTGCTTTACCATTCTTTCTTACCATAAATATTTCTGTTGGTACTTCAATACAATATACAGATCCTTTATAATCATAAACTTTATCTTCAATTATACCATCATTAACTATAATATCGTTATTCTTATTTATTTTAACATGATATTTATTATCTATCATTTCTATAATACTACTCCATCCAGCATGAATAGTTGTTTTCATAAATACATCTGCACATCTTATATCATCAGTTATATATTCATTACTATCTCCAATTAAAGTTTCAATAATTAGTTTCGCTTCATCTATTTCTTCATATATTGCATTATTTTTATATATAACTCTCTTTCCAATAATATTTTCTGCTTTCTCTAATATATATTCATCATTTGTATCAACTTTAATATACATTCTATGATTAAGTGTAACATCTAAATCTATTTCTTGATTCTTAATATTATACATTTTACCCTCATAATCTTCATAATGAAATACATTAATTGGATTTGTATATACAAGATTATTATTATCAAGTGTAGCTACTTTATGATTTACATTAATTTTATTAATAGCTATCCAACCTTCTGTTGTTAATACATCGTGTTCAGCTGTTAAACAATGAATCTTATCTAAAACCATGTGTTTTAATCTGAAATAATATGTCGGACCAATAAATATTTGCGATTCCATCTTTTTTCCTGTAAATCCACAATAAAGTGTTTCATTACCATGTTCTTCAAATCCATGTTCTTTTAATACCCTCTTTGCTTCTTCTATATCCACATTTGAAAAAGGTGTTGCATCAGTTAAATGACCGGATAGAGCAGATGCTTTGCCAAGAACACACTCAAATAACTGTCCTATGGTCATTCTACTTGGAATACAATTTGAAGCAACTAACCCTTCGGCAATAAAGTTATGATATGTAGATACTCCAATATCATAAACTTCATTTTGTCCTGCATCAGTAATATTATTTACTTTCATTGTAAAATATGGTATGTAATTATTTTCTCTTTTTACAATATAGTTAATTTTTCCGTCTTCTTTACGTGTGAACCATTCTTCACAACCAAGTTGTTTAATATATTCTTCAGCTGTATAAAACCTATCATGTTTAAATACAATTGGTTTATCTTTTCTATCTTGTCTTCTTTTATTATTAACATATGTTAAATCTAATGTTGAATAAAATGAATCTAATGGTTTATCTATTAAATATAATTCTTTTTTTGCTTTCACTAATACATCTTTCATCAGTATTTTTTCATTATTAAATATTTCATCGATCTTGATTAATAAATTTTGTGTTTGTTTTAATACATTATTATAGAATCTTTCATATGAAATAGCAATAGTTAATTTAGCTGATTTTTCTAAACAATGTCTAAATCCAATATTTTCTAAGAATTCAATATTAGATTCAACACCAATTTCACACTGAACTCTTGGTTCATTTTGATATAACTCTGTTTTAGTATGACAATCTCTAGTTCTAATAATCTTAGCTTTAACATCTAATTTATTCATTAATTTTATAATATTATTCATTTTATTTTCTAATGATTTTTTATATTTAACAATTATAGATTGTGAAAGTCTTATTGTTGAAAATATATTTTTTACTAAATAAGGAACATGAGCATCGCCACCAAAAAATCCTCCTAAAAATTCTCTAATAATTGATTTAGAACAATTTTCTTCAAATAAGAATTTAGGTAAAGATGCTTCTTGAGTTGTTCTTCTACCAGTCATTAAACCTTCTAATTTAACAATATTATTAATTAATTCACTTGGAATATTAATATTATATGTTAAATGATCTTGACATATTTTTGGAGATTTATTAGTAATTATTTCAATATCATTTAAAATACCTTCTGCATCTGATATATATCCCATGTTAACGCGTCCAACATATGTATTATTAGAATGACAAATAGTTCCATCTGTACTCAAATATCCTAATATCCTAGCAAATGCTAATGATTTTTCTCTATTTAAATTATCTTTAAAATTAAATTCATACTCTCCAACTTTTAATGACCAATCTTTTTCATCATCATATACTTTATCTTCTGTATATTCAATACCCATAATAACTTTATCTTCATTAATTTTAATATCTTTAGCTTCCTTGTATTCAAAGCCATCGCCAATTAATGTCTTAACTTTAATCTTATGGTCTGGAGTACAAGTAACTGTTCTTCCATCATACATTGTAATTTTAACAGTATCTTTAATACCTCTATTTTCAAGTCCTAATGAAAATGATGGAATAAATCCTGTTTTATCATTAAATGTCAATACTTTCTCTAATCCTTGGCTACTAAAACTATTAATCTTCTTAGATAATCCATTAGTCATTGAAATTAATGTTTCACCAGTAAAACAATTTGGATTAATAATAATATCTGGTTGAATACCATCTTTAGTAAAAGGCATATCTTCAGTAGGAAGAGAAATTCCAATACTTCCTTTTTGTGCATGACGACTACAATTACAACTCCATACATTATTATTATTATATCTAAACATAAATACATGTGAAGGAACTTCTAGACAATATACTTTACCTTCATGATAAACTATTTCTTCAATATGTTTTTTGTTATCATTATTAATATGTGGTTCATTTTTATATTTGTTGATTTTTACACAAAACATTTCATTTTCTTTAATTGTAGCACTCCATCCTGAATGAATAGCTAATTTCATAACATCATTTGCTAATTTATTTGATGATGTATAATAATTTTGTGATTTTGGAATTTTATTTGAAAAATATATCAAACTTGATAATAAAATTTTTGCTTGTCTAGAATTTAATTCAAATACAAAATCTGGAATATTTTTATTATAATCTTCTAACCACTCATATAATTCATTACATTCAATAATATTTTCAGAATAACATATATTATAATATAAATCCATTCTATTATATAATTTTGCATTTTTAGTATTTGTAATATAAATATTATTCTCTAATAAATATCCATTTCCAAAAAATATTCCTAAAAATTGTAGAAAATCATCCATTTTAAATATTTTACCATTAATATTAATTATTTCAACATCAGGAATATCAATAATACCATTCTTTTTAAGATTATATCTTTTTCCAATTAAATCTTTTGCTTTAATTGATTCAAATATTTTTTTATTTTTTTTCTTAGCCCACATTTCATGATCCATTGTAATACAAAAATTAACTTGCTTAGAAGTTAATTTATACATATCACCTTCATAACCCCATTCATAAATATCAATAGGTGTGTCATATTTAATATTATGTCCTTCATGTAAAGTAGCAATTTTAAATTCTTCTTTATTATGATATCTTTGGTAAAGTTCATTAAATTTAATCCATCCTTTGTTAGTTAAAACTTCATGATCACCTAACATACATACTTTATCACCAACTCTTGGAATTCTTTCAGATCTAACTTTAACATTATACATCTCAAAATTATCAGTGTTGTAAATACCAGTATAGACTTTATCAATGACACCTGTTACACCTGATTTATATTTTGTACTACTATCTTTATAAATTTTATTACTATTGTTTTTATCTGGTTGAATTTGTGATACCTTTCCAATAATAAAATCACCAGATTCAACTCTAGTTTCTTCTTCAATAAACCCTTTATCATTAAGTTTGTCATAATTACCAAACTGAATACCCATTGTTTGATTAGGATCAGGTTTAGTAAAAATATCATCACGTGATGTTGAAGGATTTTTTTGTATAACATCATGATATTTTGAAAAATATGATGCTCTCAATAAACCTCTATCAACAGATGATCTATTAATAATAAGCGAATCTTCCTGATTATAACCAGTATAACAAGCAATTGCTACAATTATATTTTCACCACTTGGTAAATTTAACATATTCGTATATTTTGCCATTCTCGTATGAACAATTGGTACCTGAGGATGAAATAATTGATATGTAAGATCAATTCTATGACGCAAACTTGTTGCATGAATACCCATTGCTTGCCTTGCTTGAGAAAAATTATAAATATTTCTTGGCGATTGATTATGTTCTGAAAATGGAATATTTGATGACACTGAACCCAACATCATAGCAGGATTTAATTCACAATGTGTAAATTTACGATAAACATTACTATATCTATTATTTATATTATTACCATTACTAATAACTTTATTTAACATTTTATTTCTTTCTTCATTTAAAATATCAGTAGTCATTGCAATCATTAAATTTTCGGATTCTTCACAATCAACATACTCAATAACATCATTATATTTAGAAATAAAATCATTCCAAGTTGATATTTTATCTGAATTAATATTCATATTTAAATTAATTTCATTTAACATTTCTTTAGTTAATAATAATTTATTATTTTTAACTTTTAATAATGGTCTATATAATCTTCCACCGTCTGTATTAATTCTTATTTCTTTCATTTTAAAATCATGAGATATTCCAACCATTTTTACAATTACACCTTTACTTCTCATATTTTTTAAATATTCTACAAATTCTATTGGTTTATCTGTCATTCCATACCATTGACCACTAATAAATATTTTTGTATTTAATTTAATTTTAATTGGTGACATATCCGTTAGATATGAAAATATTTCAGGTTTATCATCTAATAAATCTTTAATAATTTTTATTTGTTCTTTCGAATTTATAGTTACACTCGCAGATAATGCTAAATGCTTTTGAATACCAATCTTCTCCCCATCTGGAGATTCAACTGGATCAATAAAACCATATTGCCCACTATGAATATGACGCATTTTTTCCATTTTACTAGTAGCTGTATCACCTGATGGTGTAACAATTCTTCTAAAATATGAAATAGTATTTAAATAATTATATCTAAATAATGGTTGTGCATAACCTTTCTTTTTATTTGATCCCCAATTTCCTGTTGCTAAAGCTGTAGTAAAGCCTTGTTCAATAGTCATTGATTTAATCATACCAATAATATTACTTGGATTTACATCAGTTGTTAAACCACCCATACGTTTCTTAAAATTCTTTGAACATTCATTGATCATCTTCTTTAAATATTGCTCAAATAATCTTGACATTAAAGCACCAGGTAAATCAATTCTTTTATTAATAAAATTATCTCTATCATCAGGTTTAATTCTTTTTAAAATACATTGTAAAAGTTTATTACACATCATTCCCAAATAATAACCTTTTTCTAAAAATCCTTTTTCCATATGAGAAAAAAGTTCATTCTCTAAAATACTTAATAAATGTTCTCTTTTTTGCATATTTCTAATTTCTGAATCTGTTTCATTATATTTTCTTGATGTTCTCATTTTTTGAATTAAATAATTTTCGGCATCTTCTTTTGTCATAATAAAATGATCAACACCTTTATCATCTTTATATGATTCTAATAAACTATTAGTTAATGATGGTTTTATCATATTAATCATATTTGTATCTGTATCATCATATACAATATAATTAATAATATCTTGATCAGTTTCAAATCCCAATACTCTAAAAATAATAAAAATTGGAATTTCTGAAAAATGTGGCATTGTTAATAAAATTGTTTTATCTTTTAACATTTTAATTGATGTTATATTAATATTTGTACTATCTTGTGCTTTTGAATTTACTTGTACACTATACATAATACCATCTGGAAAATTAATATCTTTTTTTGGAAAAATTAGTTCTTTATTTTCACAAATTCTTTCATGAGAAACAACTACTTTTTCTAATCCTTTGATAAGAAAATAACATCCTGGATCATATATGCATTCTAAATTAGGAATATCTTTTTTAATATTAGTTGTACAATATTTAGAACGTACCATAACTGGTATGGCACCAATATTAATTTTTTTTTCATGATATAAAATTTTTTCATCAACAGTATTTAATTCAAAATTTATTATTTCTTGTATCTGTTTAATATCAACAATTAATTTACTACTATAATTAATATGTCTAATTCTTGCATCATTAGGAAAAATAGTATCATAATCAAATTCATCAGATGGAGATTTTAACATTATATTGTCAAATTTTAAAGAATATCTATAAATTTGTTTTCCTATAATATTTTCATGTATTACGTATTTTTTATTTAATTCTGAAATAATATTATCTTCAATAAATTGCTGATAGGATGAATAATGCATTGTATATAAAACATTTTTTGTATTAAAATATAAATCAATAAGACCCCAAATTTCATCATTTGTTACATAATTATCAGAATTAATAGAGTTATTCATTATAGTATATTATATATATATATTCTTTTATATATATTGTGTTAAAAAATCAATTTTTTTAATATTATTATCATTTAATATTATTTTTTTAAGTGTTTTTAAAATATTAAATTTTTAATATTTTAAATATTTTTAAATAAAAATTATAATGATTTTTTTAAAGTTGAAATATATTTTTTAATATCAACATCAACATCAACATTATTTTTCTCTTTTTCTTTACTTTTATATTTATATTTTTCAGGAGGTTGTATAAAAGAATTCATTGATCCTAAACAAGACATAAGTATTTTATCATAATTATTTTCAACATTTTTTACTACATAGCACATATATATTTTTTCAACTTTATTTGTTACTGATTTTTTTATTATATTTATAATAACTAAAAATTTATTATTTAAATAATTATATATCAATACATTAGATAATTTATTATTATATTTGTTAATTGTTAAACATGTGTTTTTTATTGTTAAAGCTAATTTATCTTCAAAAATTATATCATCATTTTCAATAGCCCAATCAAATATTATTCTTGATGTTAAAAATGTTAATAATACATAATAATATTGTTGAGATAATAGAAAAGAACATGTTATAAAAATTAATAACTCCATATAATATATTTATTATGTATAATTTTTTTCTTTAGATCTTTTATATTGTTATAAAAATTGTAAATATAATATATAAATATACTTAAAGATTAAGTAAGTAATATACTTAAAGATTAGAATTATATTCTAATAGTCTCACAATAAAATGAACAATATGACCATATGTGAAGATGACGAAATATGGAAATTATTTGATAGTAATGATAATGATAATAAAAAAAAAATATCATTACCATCAAATAATATTATATGCATTTATTGTGAATCTATTTTTTTAATTAGTGATAAAGGTAATATAATTTGTAAAGATTGCGGAACTATAAATGAACATATTTTTGATCAAAATCCTGAGTGGATACATAATGAAGATGGAAAAAATGAAGGTGGAATCAGGTGCGGAGCACCTATTAATTATTATACTCCTAATTCATCTTTAAGTACTGTTATAGTAGATAAAAATCGAAATAAATATACAAAAATAATAAAACTTCATAGTTGGAACCAGCAGCCGTATGACGAAAGAAGCAGAAATGATGTTAATCAAATGATAGAAGATAAATGTAAAAAAAACATCATTAGTAAAGCTGTTGCTGAAAATGCAAAATATTTATATAAAAAAATAAGTGAAATAAAACATAAAAGTGGTTTAAATGAAGGAAAAAAAATAATTATTAGAGGAAAAAATAGAAAAAGTATTATTGCTGCTTGTGTATTTAATGGTGCACATATTCAAAAACAACCTTTATCATTAAAAAATATTGCTGCAATTTTTGAAATAGATGTTACACAAATTACTCAAGGTATTGCTAAACTTGAAGAATTATTAGATAATGAACCATTATTAAAAGATAATGATATTATCACTGATCCAGGTAAATTTATAATTAGTTATAAAGGTAAATTAGGATTACATAGTGATTATATTCCTATTTCTAATATAATTTCTGAATATTTATCTCATGATGATATTGTTTCAAATCATCAACCAATATCTATTGCAGCAGGAATAATTTTATTAATTAGTAAAATTTATAATCTAGATATTAATAAAAAAAAAATATCTTCAACTTTAGATATATCTGAAGTAACTATCAATAAAATTTATAATAAAATTAATAATCAACAAATTAAAGATATTATTATAAAAAATACTTAAAGAAATTAATAAATATAAATATAATAATATATTTATATTTATATATGACAAGTACAGGATATGAATATGAACAAACATCCTCTATTGGGTTAGAAAAATTTAGTAGTTACAATAATATTTTAAAAAAAACAAATAAAATATTAGTATTATATTGTTATTTTGAAAAAGATATTAATTATATTAATAATTTACAATTATTTTTAAAATTAGGATTATATGATGAATGTGATTATTTATTTATAATAAATGGAAAAATATCTATTAAAATACCAGATAATAATAATATTAAAGTTTTATATAGAAAAAATGAAGATTATGACTTTGGAGCATATAATGATGGTTTAAAAACAATTAATATTGACAAATATAATTATTATTTTTTTATTAATACATCTGTAAGAGGTCCATTTATTCCTTCATATGTTAATATTAAATGGTATGAACCATTTATTAATTTATTAATTGATGATGTAAAATTAGTAGGTACTTCTATTAATATATTAAATAATGATACAAATGAATCAAATGCATTTTATAATAAAACAAATTTTGTAAAACCATATACACATGTTCAAACACAAATGTTTGCAATGACACAAGAATGTTTAGAATTTTTAATATTTTCAAAATTATTTTCAAATAATGATTATGATAATTGGTCAGAATTTATAGCAATCAAAGAAATTTTAATGACACAGTTAGTTTTAAAAAATAATTGGAATATATCATGTATTATTCCAGAATATCAAAATATTGATTATAGAATATTAAATAATGATGTTAATTTTTCATCATACAATGGAGATCCAAATTTTACAAATGGAACTTTTGGTAGAACAGTACATCCTTATGAAAGTATATTTATTAAAATTAATAGAAATTTATGTGTAAATGAAATAAATAGTATTTCAAATTTTCTATTAAAAAAATAAAAAATAAATATAATATAATTATATATTATAATTATATTATGAAATTTAATAATAATGATAATGATAATGATATTTTAATTTATATATTATATCATAATCAAGAATCATATACTATGGCAACTAAATTTTTAAAATTTAAATGGGCTAAATTAAGAAAAATATATTCTACAAAATATTTTGAAAGTATAGTATTTTTATATTTAGATAAAAATAGAGATGAATGGATTAATAAAAAATTTGTTGGATTTTTAACATACAACTCTTATAAAAAAACTATATTATTTGATATTGAATATTTAGCAAATGAATATAGTGATTATGATATAATTTCATTTAACAATTCCTATGTTTCACCTTTATTAATACAAGCAGAAACAGATCATCCTTCATTTATAAATATATGGGAACAAATATTACTTTTATTAAATTATGATATACTTGATATATTATCATTAAAAATACCATTGTTTTATAACAATTATTGGATGGCAAAACCATTGTGGCTTTCTAAATATATAGAATTTTATATAAATATTTTATATATTATGGAAAATAATAATAAAATAAAATATTTATTATATAATAATTCTAATTATAAAGGAAAATTATTAGAATATCCATCAGTTTTAATTAAAATGTGCGGAAGACCATATTATACTTTTCATCCATTTATAATAGAAAGATTACCATGTTTCTATTTTTGGGTTAATAAAGCAAAAATATATCAAGCTAAATTTTATAAAGATAAACTATTAATTATTTAATTATTATTACTAATTATACTATATATTAAAAGAAAAATATCATCATATAAATATGCTTTATATGCAATTAATGGTGCAAATATAAATACTGCCATAATTCTACCAGGTTGATCAGTTTTAATATTCATTTTTTATATTATTATAATTATAATAATATAAAAAATAATTATAATAAATAATTATTATAGATAAAAATGATTTATGGTATATATATTTTTAGACGTGATTTACGTCTTGATGATAATCACGGATTAATAAATTTAATGAAAAAATGCGATAAAGTTATACCTATGTTTTTTTTAGATGAAAATCAAATTGTTAAATCTGATCATAATCAACATTATTTTTCAAATAATGCTGTGCAATTTATGTGCGAAAGTTTAGAAGATTTAGATACACAATTAAAAGAAAAAAAATCAAAATTATTTTATTTTTTCGGACAACCTGATATATTACTAGAAAATATATTAAAACAATTAAATAATTATAAATTAATTGTTGGTTGGAATGCTGATTATTCAAAATATTCATTAAATAGAGATGAAAAAATGAAAAATATATGTGAAAAATATAATGCTGAAGTATTAGAAACATTTACTGATTTTACATTAATACCATTTGATAAATTATTAAAAAGTGATGGTAATGCATTTAAACAATATGGAGCATTTTATAAAAATGCTCTAAAAACAACTATAACTAAAACTATTAAAAATAATAATAATAACTATATTGCAAAAACATTTAAATTAAATAATGAATTCAAAAATACATTACAACAATTTTATAAAGAAAATAAATTTATTGCACAACACGGAGGAAGACAAGAAGCATTACAAAAATTAAAACAATTAGTAAATTTTAAAGAATATAATGTTATTAGAGATAGATTAGATTATGAAACTACTAATATTTCTGCAGCTTTAAATTTTGGATGTATTAGTATTAGAGAAACATATTATGCTATTATAAAACATCTTGATAAAAATTCAATATTATTAAAACAATTATTTTGGAGAGATTTCTTTTTAACTATTGTAAAATATACACCACATGCTAATGATTTTAAACGTCATATTGATGAAAGATATGATTTATTAAAATGGCATAATAGTAAATCCGCTAAATATTGGCAAAATATGTGGGACAGTAAAACAGGATTTTTATTAATTGATGCTGGTATGAATCAAATGAAAATTACTGGATTTTTACATAATAGATTAAGAATGTTATTAGGTGTTTTTTGGACTAAATATCTTTTAATTAATCCTTTCCATCCAAAATATGGTAGCCAAGTTGGATTTTCACAACTACTTGTTGATGCTATTGGACCTTCGCAAAATGCAAAAAATCATGCATGGATAACAGAATTAGACTTTCCAGGTAAAAAATATTCTACTAAAGGTGTCCCTTTATCTGGAAGACCAATGGATATATCCAATAAAATGATTCGTAAATGGGATCCTGAATGCATTTATATTAAAAGATGGTTACCACATTTAAAAGATATACCAAATAAAGAAATATATAATTGGAAAGGTAATGAATTACATTTACATCCAGGTCCAATTTTTGATTATAAAGAAAAATATAAAGAATGGATACAATTATGTAAAAATTGAATATTTTTTTCATAGGTTTTTTCAATGCTAATGAAAAAATCTAGTTATGGATTAATCATTTATGATTATCGGTGAAAATGAATATGAACAATTTAAAGAATATGTTAATAAAGCAATAAAAGTTTGGAATGAATCATTTGGCAATGAAAAAACCCATAAAAAAAATGAAGGATGAAGAGTTAATAATGTCTTATAAATTAAATTCAAATTTAGATTTATAAACAATAATAGCAACATTTACATCCTAGTCCAATTTTTTGATCCTAAAAAAAATTGAATATTTTTTTTTATGGAGTATTCATTATAATATATTGTAATACTAAATTATGAGCATCACGTTCACACACATGACTACCAATGATGAAGGTAGAATAAATGAAATTTGGGAAAGATTCATTAAAAATGTAGTTAATAAAGTATTGAAAGATGCATTTAACAATAAAGGATATGACCGATACGAATGTTCAGCAACCAGAGTGGTTGTAGGTTATTACGATGGTAACCCAGTTTGTACTTGTGGTATAGAATATTGGTGGAAAGACAAATCAAAAGCACTTCTTTCTGCTGTGGGTGCATCTCCTCAAAACCGCGGTTACGGAAAGTTACTCATGTTACACACTATCAAATATCTAGACAATTGGGGTATCAAAAAAATATATCTTAAAATAAATAAAGATGAAAAAGCTGATAGATTAGAAAAATTTTATTCTCAATTTGGCTTTTCCGTAGTTAATAAATTTGTCGAAGATGATGAAGTTTTTGTAGACTGTGATACTCGCGAGGAGTATGTTATGTCTCGTTCGTCTCAGTTATTTTATAAACAATAATAGCAGCATTTAAAAGATATATTTACATCCTTGTCTAATTTTTGATTCTAAAGAAAATTGAATATTTATTTATTAGAGATATCTACATTTTTTCAATTAAATTAAAAAAATATAGTTATGGACATGGATATTTCATTCTTAACCATCAAAAAAGAAGAGAAAGATTTTGAAATATATGTTAAATTAGCTAATAAAATATGGACAAAAGTATTTGGTAATGAATATGAAGAAGGTGAATGTCCAGGAGATATTTTAGTAATAGGTAGTTTTGATGATAAAACAGTTTCTAAAGTAAAGCCAAAAGCTGTATGTACAGTCACCAATGGTGACTCTAGAGCCAGTATTACTGGCTGTACTGCTATCATAGAAATAAGTACTTCAGGAAAAAAAGCACTTATTTCTTGTATGGGCGCGTATCCTCAAAAATGCGGTTATGGAACCTCACTTATACAATACATTATCAAATTTCTAAAAAATTTAGGTGTAACTAAAATATATCTTAAAATTGATAAAGATGATAAAGCAAAAAAATTAGAAAAGTTTTATTTTAATAATGGTTTTACTAAAATTAATGAATACAAAGAATACAAAGAATGTGAAGAAGATGTATTATTTTACTATGATTCTAAATTTGAGTATATAATGTTTTGTAAAATAGATCTAGATTTAGATTTAGATTTAGATATTACAAATCTTAAAATTGACATTTAATTAATATTATTTATATCTGTATCTGTATTTGTATTTATCCAATGATACTTAATATCTTTATAAACAATAATAGCAGCATTTGTAAAAATAATATCACCAAGAGAATATTCAAATGCATTTTCAGTTTTCATATTTATTTTATCTGGATCTACTGTTTCAGTTTGTGAATCGTCATCACAATAATCTTTATTTGATTTGTTTTTATGTTTAACTAAATTATGAAAAAAATATAAATAATCTCTAATATTAATAGTATTTTCAATAATATAAACTCCTTTATCATTTAATAATGGGAATAATGTATTAAATGATACTAATATATCATTTAATTCATGACTTCCATCATCAATAATAATATCAAAATTACCATATTTATCATTTACTTTTTTTAAAAATAATTCATTATTTTGTTTTCCTATTTCAATAAATATATTTTTTTGTTTTTGTTCAAATGTAATACAATATGGATTACTATCCATACCAACAATATTTTTAGCATTTTTAAAATATTCATGCATAGCAAATAAACTTTCACATTTTGATATTCCAATTTCTAAATAA
>Ga0209596_1001245_pt1 | contig 22312 bp, 23 predicted proteins | sample M_130807_MF_Meta_FD_187314 | JGI IMG/M metagenome (GOLD analysis project Ga0209596, IMG submission 187314) | Freshwater microbial communities from Lake Montjoie, Canada to study carbon cycling - M_130807_MF_MetaG (SPAdes) (version 2) | ecosystem: Environmental > Aquatic > Freshwater > Lake...
TATTTAGGCGCTCAATAAGAGCTTTCTTATGCGCTGATGTTGGACGATTAGTTAATGTAGTCATCAGGCTGCTGCCTCCATTTTTGCTCGGTTACTAACCCAGGCGTCATAGTCGGCTTGACTAACAACGTGGACTTTATTTTGCATATACGCATGCAATAATCCGCAAAGTTCGGCGCATCTAATATCAAATACACCGATCTTGTTTGGAGTTACCGCAGTCTCGGTTACATACCCGGGATTTGCATCCATCTTGATACCCATCTGGACAACCCAGAATGAGTGCTTTACATCTTTACTTGTAATATGAAATACAACTGGTTTATTGACTGGCAGGTATAGAACTTCAGTACGTGCGCCATTTGGATAGTCATAGTTCCAAGCCCACTGCTGACCAGTGACATTGATATCCATGGCTGCTGAATCTGTTATCGCCTCAGCATCTTTTTGAAGTACTACCAATCCAGTAACTAATGCAAATAAGCAAAGAACGGATGAAACTGTTATCCAAATTGCGTTTATACGTGGAGAGTTACGAATCTCATTCTCTGCTTCGGGTGGTGGATTGTCTCCATAATGACGCTTACTCAGCAAAGTCGTCAGACACATAGCACCAACGAGAGCGGCAACAGGTGCAGCTACCCACGTAAATAGTCCTATGAGATTTATAACGCCTGCCATTGTTTCTGAAGCTGGCGCGCCTATGGATCTAATTTGAATCGTTGATGAGATATAGCCAAGTAAGGGAGTAAAAATTAACCACAATACAAATGTTTGCTTAACATCTTTCTTCTTCCACCATTGTGGACTTTTTTGAGTATCAAGTGACATGTTAGCTCTCCTTACTTATCCACGACATTGAAGTGACCGGACATGTAACCCATTGTTGACATTGCTGCACCAAATTTTGCAATGGTTCCATCGCCGCATGGATATTCGCAGTTCCAGATATATTCACCAGCATCGCCGGTAATTACTGTAAAGACTGTGACATTTGGTTTTGATGTGTAACCTTCTTCAGGCATATCTTCTTCGGCTACAGCTTTCATCGGAACGCTAAAGAAAAGTTCTTGGTTCTGATTTGCCATTCCGTGAACCGTGAATGTATGACCAACTGCATCTGTTGAAATTGAATGAATTATTTCGCCATTGAGGGTTGCTGTTCCGCCAAGGGTTCCGCGGACAACACGGAAATAATCGTTGTTTAGACTTTCTCCACCATCGTAATTTGTAACCGTGATTGTTAAGGCTACGTGAGCAGGCACTTCAAAATTAGTCACCGGGCCATATGTAACAAAACCAGGATGTGCGCCACCATCTTCGCCGTGGCTGCCTGCCATGCTGTCTGGGTACGATGAAATATCAAGTGTGTAATGAGGCAGAGTTCCTTGTGGAGTTTCCATTGTTCCTGCTGCTGTTGCCTGCATGACTCGCGAATCATTCTTCGCCGAAGCTACATATGTACCGATTCCAGCGATAACTGCTGCGCCAAGAATTACGGTTCCAAATGCAGCGATAATCCGCTTATTCATTGAGGCCCCTTATTTATAGGTGGATATAGAAAACTCACGCCGCAGTGTGAGCCCGTTCACATGAGGATACGCTCGGCAGTTGCAAATAGGAAGCACCTTGGGGGGGTGAAATCCCTAGCCGAGTGCCAGCCCTTAAGATGAATGGGTGAAATAATTCGCTATTTTTCTTTCACCGGCAGCATTTTCGGGGTTACCCTGCCTCAATCATGGAGATGCATCATCACGAAGTAAGTATCTGGGGATCGTGGCAATTAGCCCCTGAAATTCTGCTCGCGCTGGCTTTGCTCCTTTATATATATATAAAGAATATAAAGAAAGCTCAGTTTTCGGTCTCGCTTCGCCAGAAAATCTTTTTCTTTTCAGGTATTGCTTCAATTCTTGCGGTTGTTGTTACTCCCGTGGGCGCACGCGCAATGGATTATTTCTCATTACACATGACTCAACACATCACATTGATGATGATTAGCGGGCCGCTACTTGTTCTTGGTACACCAAATACATTTCATCCCACCAATCGAATTTTTCTGGCACTTACAAGTCCTTGGGTTAGTTGGCTCTTATATGCCGCACTTATGATTGGCGTTCACTTGCCTGTCCCACATGGCTTCATTATGAATAATCCTTGGGCGCATACTTTTATCGAAGTTCCTCTTTATATTGTTTTGCCATACCTCTTCTACTTCAATCTTCTTGATCGCAATCTCTCGCATCGCAAAATGTCTCCCGCATTTTCTGTAATTTCACTCTTTCTTATGATGGTTCCTGAAACTCTTACCGGATTCTTTATTTATACAAATCCTGGTTCGCTGTATGACGATATGTACACTCTCACTGATCAACGTCGTGGCGGCTCACTTATGTGGTCTGGAGCAATGATTATCGACACGATATGGATGGCATTTGCGGTGTATCACTGGATCAAATCTGAAGAACTAAAATCTATAGAGGTCGATGCTGAGATTGCGGCCGAGCAAAAATTAATAAAGGATTTTGAATAATGGACGAAGAATTTCAGGCACCACAATGGATTCGTGATGAAAGCGATCCAACAAAAGAGAAATCAACGGGTGAGCCTTCACATAAACAGAAAATAATTTTGACTATAACTTTGTGTATGGTATTTCCATTGTGTGTATTGGCTGGATGGTTTGAATTTGGACGAGCACAGAGCGGAAACTGGCGGGCATGGGTTTATACCTTTGAATGGCCATTATTCGCTGGAATAGCTATCTATTTATGGCGCAGGTTGATGCACGGGGATATGCCAAAAATTCCAAAGCCTGACCTTGAGGCGTTAGCAAAGGAAGATGAAGAAAAGTAATTTTATTTGATCTTGAAGGTCTTCATATAAATTACTTTTGTTCCAACTGTCGCAAGAACGGTCTTGTTACCTGACTTCACGGTGTTTTTACCAATCATTGCAACAACACCATTGATTGTAATTTTTAGCCCTGTTGTTGATCCAATTGCTGCAATTGTCATTTCGCGATTTAGGACAGAGACATTGATAGTAGGCGTTGCACCTGATGGCTTTGGAGTTGGTGATGCAGATGGAGAAACCGTTGGCTTAGGTGTGACTCCCGTACCTTTTGCAGTAACTGTGAGTGTTGTCTGCACGGTATTTGATTGACCATATTTACCACCTGGTAATTGCACTGCAGAAAGTGTTGTTGTTCCTGGTGCAACACCTAAAACAGTGCCATTAACGACCTTTGCAACCTTTTCATCAAGTACTGAGTAAGTCCAAACTCCTGGTGAGTTAGAAGTTGGATTCTTTATCTTTGCAGTCGTATCTTCTGCTGCAATTGATTGCGCATCAAAAGTTCCAATTGTTGGAGTCACGCCAAGTACGCGAATCGTAAATTGAGTCATTCCTGCAACCCAGTACGCAGATGCTGCTTGTGACAAAGTAATGGTAACTAAACCTGCATCACCTAATTTAATTGAGTTACCTGAAACGATTGCAATCTTTGGATCACTTGAAATATAGGTCCATGCGCCATCTGATTTAGATGCGGGATTTACAATCACAACATCAGGATCTCCCGCCAATTTTTCCAGATTAGCAAGCGCTGTATAAGTAGGAGTTCCTTTTACTGTCAGCGTCATTGTTACTGGCTTTGAAGGACCAAACTTCGCCGAGGCCTCTTGCAATGCAGTAATTGTTGTCTTTCCTGGCGCAATAATTCGCGCATTATTTCCATCAATTGTTGCAACTTTGGCATCAGAAGAAGTCAGCGTCCACGCGCCTGTTGAATTAGATGTTGGAACAACAAGTGAAATTGTAGATGAAAATAAAGGACTCTGAATAACGTTTATGTCGCTGAGCGAACCAACAATTGGATCTGCAGCAAGAACCGTTACAACCATTGTTGTTTTAGCCGAGCTATAACCACCTGATGGTGATTGCCTTGCAGTCACTGTTGTTGTACCAGCACGAAGTGGCGTCAGAGTTACACCTGAAATCGTCGCAACCGTTGGAGCGCTAGAAGTAAAAGTCCAACTACCAACAGAATTTGAAGTTGGTGGGGTCAAATCTACTTTTGCGATGCTATCGATGGTCAAGGTTATATTTGTAAAAGTTCCAATCGTTGGAGTAACGGCAGTAATTGTGAGTTCCATTGCTGTCGTTGCAGTCAACCATTCAGCTGTTGCGCCTTGTGTTGCTGTAATGGTTACTTTTCCACCATCGAGAAGAGTGAGTTTATTTCCACTCACTGATGCAATCGCAGCATCTGATGATGAATATGACCACGAACCTTTAGACGTAGACGTTGGAGCTTCAAGAGTGAGCGATCCTGTATTGAGTGCAACAGTTTTTGAAGCAAATGTTCCAAGTTTTGGAGTACCAGGGCGAACATAGAATTGAACAGTTCGAGTTGCACCCGCATACGCACCACTTGCTGCTTGTGTAAATGTGATTCTCGTAGTTCCTGGTGACAATAATGTGACAACTAATCCTTTTGCACTTGCAATTGCTGGATTATCAAATGAAAGGCTAAATGCACCAGGTGAATTTGTCGTTGGTGGAGTCACTGTGACAGTGCCTTGATCAAGCGTGGTGGTAATTGCACTTATTGAACCCAACAGAGTTGTTGCACTCCACGCGATTGGGATTGAGGCGAGCGAAGATAAAACAAAGGTGAGGGAAATAACTACTTTTCTCTTCATCTTCTTATTATCTAGCCAGAGCAATTTGCAACGAGGGATTTGGGTTGCGATTTACCTGTGACTTTTATTAGTGGGCCCAGACGGGCTCGAACCGTCGACCCACGGATTAAAAGTCCGTTGCTCTACCGACTGAGCTATAGGCCCCACTGCGCACTTACAATTCAATACTCTAAGTCGCAGGCGAATCGTATCGGAGTTTTTTGGCTCTATCTTCCGCGTGAAGCACGCATTAATCGATCCCTAATTGCCACAGCAAGACCCTCGCCAATGGGTGCAATCACTGCGATTTCTCTAATTCCTTGGCTATCACCAGAGCGAAGTGCAGAGTAGAGAAGTCGGGCATATTCATCAATATCGCGAGGGGCAGCTAATCGAATTGCACCTTTGGGGGTCGCAATATTTGCAAGTGCGATAAAGCCTTGGCCATCTTTTGCAGTGGAATCTAAAACAACTTTTGCTTGCGGTGAGTAATGATTTTCTAGCGAGCCACTAACACGAATTACATCGTCTGCATTTTCCAAAATAGAAAGCCCCGTTGATTCTTGAATCATCTGTGTTGTGATTGCACCTGGTCGCAAGATTCGTGGGCGGTCATGTGTGCAATCAATAATTGTTGATTCAACACCAACTACTGATGCTCCCCCATCCATTATTTGATCTTGGGGCTGCAGATAATTACCGATCTCTTCTTGGACTGCTTGGGCGGTCGTTGGTGAGACTTGGCCAAATCTATTTGCACTAGGCGCTGCAATGCCTGCGCCACCAATTTTTGAAAATGCATTCAGAAGTGCGAGAGCGAGCACATGATTAGGGACTCGAACGCCCACACTTTCTTGACCCCCTGTTATGAAATCTTGCGCAAGGCGCGAGCGCTTCAAGATGAGAGTCATTGGTCCTGGCCAAAAATCGCGCGCTAAGGAGATTGCATATGCGGGAATTTCTTCACACCACTTATCCATATCGTTCATCGAAGCAATATGAACTATGAGTGGATGATCCTGCGGGCGGCCCTTGACTTCATAAATCCTTGCAACCGCGCTTGCATTCGTTGCATCAGCGCCGAGCCCATAAACAGTTTCGGTTGGGAATGCCACAAGTGAACCAGCACGTAAATTTGCAGCTGCTTGGTCAATGGCATCTGCTGTGCATGTAGAGATAAATTGTGAAGGCGTCATATGTGGAGCAATTATCGCGCCTTTTGCGAGAAGATAAGCACATGAGCGCGGCAACCCAACCGATAAAGGTTATGCAGGTAATTGCCCGCATGAATGTTGGTGGGCCTGCAGTCATCGTGGCCGAATTGATGCGCGGGATGGATTCATCAAAGTACCAACAGACCCTGGTCACTGGATATTGCGCCGATGATGAAGCAGATTATTTGGAAACTGTTGCACGCGATATTCCTGCAATCCGAATCAACGCACTTGGGCGATCTGTCTCGCCACTAAAAGATTTATCCTCTTTCTTTGCACTCGTAAAACTAATCCGAAAAATCAAGCCTGACGTTATTCATACTCACACAGCAAAAGCTGGAGTACTTGGCCGCCTTGCATCAATGGTTGCGGGAGGCGGCGCTAAGAGAGTTCACACTTTTCATGGCCACCTCCTTCATGGATATTTCAATGCGCTCAAGCGATCAATCATGATTGTAACTGAGCGCATTTTGGCCATATTTACTTATCGAATCATCGCTATTGGCAATGTTGTAAAGAATGATTTACTCACCGTTGGAATTGGTAGCGCGAAGAAATTCTTAGTTTTCTTCCCCGGCCTTCCTGAGCCAAAACCTGTTGACCGCAATTCAAAGCGCAATGAACTTGGTTTAGATCCAGCAACTCTCTATTGCACATTTGTTGGACGTCTTACCTATATCAAGCGTCCAGATAGATTGCTCGATGTTGCTGTTCTACTTGAAGCACGCGGGCTCAAAGTTCATTTCCTTGTGGCCGGTGAAGGTGAGCAATTTGAAAGCAGTAAAGAGCGCGCGCACCATGACCAGCTTCCAATAACATTTCTTGGATGGCGCAGCGATACCGACGCGATTTTAGCTGCCAGCGATATAGCTATTTTGTGTAGCGATAACGAAGGTATTCCACTTACTTTGATTCAAGCAGCACAAGCTGGCTTGCCTATTGTTGCAACCAATGTTGGCTCGATTTCTGACATCGTTGTAGATGGCACTAATGGCTTGCTTACTGAAGTAAGTGCCGGAGCCCTTGCAGATGCCATAGAGAAATTGGCGAAAGATCCATCTCTTCGCGCCTCAATGGGGGCGGCCGGTAAAAAGCGTTCCCACGAATTATTCTCACTTGCACGCATGATTTCTGATCATTCACAACTTTATTCACATTGCATGCAAGGCAACGATTAAGGTTTCTCTCAGGTTATAAGTAATACTTAGTACATGAGAAATACACGAATCCAAAAAATTGCTGCCGTATCCATTGCTATTGCACTCATTGGGGGCGCTGGGCTGTCTCTGCCAGCAAATGCTGCAACGCCAGCTACTCGCTACATCACAGTAAATTCTGAGGGTACCGTCAAGGTTGCACCAGATGCTGTTCGACTCAATGCAACCGTTTCTATTATTGGAGCAAATAGCAAGAGTGCACTGGCTGAGGCATCAACTGCTTCTGCGGCAGTTCGCGCGGCTCTAAAGACAAGTGGTGTTGATACAAAAGATATTGCAACTCAAAGTATTACTGTTTATCCAGAATATAATTACACCCAAGATAAAGGTCAGTCACTCATTGGATATCGCGCTGCTCAAAGTTTCGTAGTCACTATTCGTAATGCAAAAAGCGCTGGCGCAATTGTTGATGCAGTCGTTGCAGCAGGTGGCGATAGTTTGCAAGTCAATGGAGTTACTCCATTCGTTCTTGATACAACTAAGGCGACACTTTCTGCTCGATCAGATGCAGTAAAGAAAGCAAAAGCGAAAGCAACTTCATATGCCTCATTGCTTGGGGTAAAACTTGGAAAAGTTATTTACTTGACTGAAAATTCTTCGCCAACAAATTATGTTCCAATGCTTGCGATGGCAAAATCAGCGGATTCTGGTGCAACTCAAGTTGATCTTGGACAGCAAGATGTCACTGTTGGCATCAGCGTTCAGTGGGCACTTCTCTAAACCTTGATAATGAGCGATTTCATTGAGATTGCTCACCAGCAGCGCCTATTTCCACTCATATAAATAATCGAGTTTGGTTGCACACTGCGCGCAAGGTAGGATTCGGGAGCCTCAAACGTCCCCATCGTCTAGGGGCCTAGGACATCGCCCTTTCACGGCGGTAACACGGGTTCGAATCCCGTTGGGGGCACGCAAGAAATAAAGGCTTTGAAGGTGACATAAGAGCCACTTATGTGACAGAAGTTTTTCAAGGCCCGGTAGCGCAGTTGGTTAGCGCGCCGCCCTGTCACGGCGGAGGTCGCGGGTTCAAGTCCCGTCCGGGTCGCTAGAAGAGAGTGTCCACACACTCTCTTCTTTAATAATTAATATCGGTTCACAATTAAATATTGGCTCGGTAGCTCAGTTGGTACGAGCGCGCGACTGAAAATCGTGAGGTCGACAGTTCGATCCTGTCCCGAGCCACTTTTGAAATAGAAAATCACCTTTTACTCCTTTATTATTTTCTCATGAAATCGCGCGCCATCATCGTGCTTTTTCTTTTGGTACTTTTTCCTGTAAATGCACAAGCAACGCCTGGATGGTGTTTTGCAAATGTTGATGGCCAACAAGTTTGTGGTTCGACTTTTGAGGAAAGCACTGCCCTACTTATTGCGGACATGAATGTTCGAAATGATCGGCTCTTTGCACAACGTGCAATAGATGATGCTGCCGCTCAAGCTGCGCAACAAGCAGAATGGCGACGACAGGCCGAAGATCAGGCGGCAAGAGATGCTGAGATGATTCGCATTAGTAATGAAAATGCAGCAAAAAACGCTGCAGAAGAAGCTGCACGCCTTGCGGCACAACAAGGGAATAACTCAGAGAATAATTCTTCAGCACCATCGGATTCAATACCAGAACCCGATCCAACACCACCAAGTAATTCTCCCGAAATTATTGATTGCGCACTTCCTCAATATTACGATCACACAAATTGTGGTGGTCCACGTCCAAGCCCTTCGAGCTATACGCAACAAGAGACTCCAAATGTGCAACAGGTAGTTTCAAGCACCCCACAAGAATCTTCGCGTATTGAATCTCCACAACTAGAGAGTCAAATTCCAAAGGCTGTGGAAGCTCAAATTGATGAGCGTATAAATTCGAAAAATGAAGTGCAGAGTGAGTTCAAAGTTCAAGAATCAGTAATTGTTCAAGATGCCACTACAAAGTCTGAGGTCGCGAATACTCCAGAAAAACCAGCCATTGCTCAGGAAGCTAAAAAAATATCCACGATCGCGGCTGCTAAAAAGGCCCTTGTGAAAAATTCCTCTACTAAAAAAGCTCCTGTGAAAAAATCTTCTACTAAAAAGGCCCCGGAAATTACAAAAATTTCTTGCTACAAGGGAAAGTCAGTAATAGTTATTTCAAGTACTAAGCCACTTTGTCCAACCGGTTACAGCCAGAAATAATTACCCTGCTGCAGAACCTGATGAACCAGATTTGCGTTGGAAACGTCCTGGTGCTCCACCTGTTGCTTGACCACCACTGACTTTAGAACCTGCACTGCGTCCAGTACCTGGGGCAGGTGCGTTCTTACTCTTTTTCTTCTCTAACGCTTCAAGAAACTTTGCGCGAGCATCATCTGCGGGTTTTTTATCATCGGCCATGGGGTAATTGTACTACCTATCTTCTGAGGGAATTCGTAGGAAAAATGTAAGTAAACCCAACCAGAGTGCTGCGACGAAAATTATTAGTGCCGTTCCAATTGAATCTGGCCAGGTATAGAGCGCTAAAGCACTTGATCCAAAGAAGGCTGCAAAACTCCATAACGAGATTGCCGCATATTTACGGGTCAGGCCTAATCGAACTAATCGGTGTGACAAATGATCTGTACCGCCTTGGAATGGCGAAATACCTCTATATAAACGCGATGAAACCGCAACGGTTGTATCCAAGATTGGAATTGCCATAAGAATAAGTGGGATAGCAAATGATTTATATGAGGGGGTGATTCCTGGATTTAGACGAATCGTTAGCACAGAAATAATAATTCCTAAGAAGAGTGCACCCGCATCGCCCATATAAATCTTTGCTGGCGAGCGGTTCCAATAAAGAAAACCAATTGTTGCACCACATGTCACTATCGCTAGCGCGCTCACAAGAACTTGCTGGCGGTCATAGGCGATAAAAAACATAAAGAATGTAATAACTGCAACTGTCCCCGCAGCGCCACCATCTGTGTTATCAAAGAAGTTGATGGAATTACATACTCCAACAATCCACAGAACTGAGATAAATGCATTCAAATAACTATTACTAAATGCAACGCCCATGGTGTCAGTAGAAATAAGAATTGAAGCAACTACAACTCCAGTTACCGTTTGAGCAATAAGACGTGGCCATGGTTGCAGACCTTTGAGATCGTCGACTAGTCCCATGATCGCAATTGCAGTTGCTGGGATTAAAACAAATGATGCAAGCTTGAGAGTCTCCATTGAAAAATCTGCATAAAGAAGTGCGCCGTAGGAGGCGCAAAGAATTCCGAGTGCAATTGCAACTCCACCCAAATATGGGACTGGGGCCTTCTGTAATTTGCGCGAAAGGTTGGGGGCATCTACAGCGTCAATACTGATTGCAAACTTTCGCATTAGGGGGGTGATTGCTCCAACAAAAATAAGTGTGAGCAAACCTAAGAGCAAAAACTGTGTAATTGAATAGTTCACTCTTCTTTGCGCTGCCACTTCTTATAGTTACGCAGTTTTTCTAAAACTTCGGATTGGCGATATCTGCGATGTCCACCGAGTGTGCGAATTGGAGTCAGCTCACCACTCATGGCCCAGCGAGTTACAGTTTTGGTGTTGACGTGGAAAAACTTTGCGACCTCTTTGGGGGTCAAGAGGACTTCTGCATCAGGAAACTGATCCATCTCTCACCTCACCCAATTGATTACTAATGTCCGTATTGCCCTAATTAGTTGGCAAGTATCGCGCCTAACTTTCTATTCTGCAATCTAATTACATTGCTTGTTCGAAGGCTTGCACACAGCGCCAACGCGTAATCAAGCGCTCATATCCTTGGCCTGCGAGTGAACCATCGCCTGCTGCAAGACCAGCAAGTGAATGCAGGACATCTTCAACTGAAGTGTCGGCTTCTAATCCACTCTCACCAGATTGGATCAATGCACTTTCAAGATATTGCGCTAAGCCACCGTAATCGAGTTCTACTAAAGATTTTGGGTGGAACATATCTAGCCAGTCAAGCAAGTTTTCAATCTCTTGTTCTACCGGACCTTCTCCAAATGCGCCGACAACAGTGTTATGTGCAACTTCGCATCGCGCACGTGCATCAGAAATCTTTGTACATAGAACAGTAAAAGCGCCATCTTGATTATTTCCGCGCAGGCGGTCTTCAGGTAAAAAGAGTGAGAACCAACGTGGTGGAATAACCCAGGTCTCATTGAGAATATATGGAACTTTATCTTCTAATAAATCAATACCAGTTGTTATTACTTCTTCCATCGCAGGGGAAACAAATAATGGGAAAACACTTGTAGGCAATCTGTCTTTGTAAGTTTCTAGTGCTGCCCAACAACGTGTTGCTGTTGCCCACGGACAAACATAGCGAATGCCATCAAGATCAATAACGTGTGCACCATCAGGGCGGCCACTGGGTGGTTCAGGAAAAATAATTCTGCGAAGTGCTAATTCTTCTTCGGCGCGAGCAGTGTTTTCAGTTGCCGATAAATTTTTCCACCGTAATTGGTCTGCAGGATCAAAGGATGAAAGTGGCTCGTAAATACGAAGTGATGCTACGTAGGGAGTTGGTCTCACAGTGAATTCGAAATTATTTACTCACACGCTTTATGCGCGTGGAATGTAATTGCCTTCAGCATATGGATCTTCATCATCCTGATTTTGCTGAGTTGGAGTTTCACCATGGAGTTCTTTTGCGAGACGATCAAGGTCCATCTCTTGTGAGTTGTACTTGAGATCTCGTGCAACTTTGGTTTGTTTTGCTTTTGCTCGGCCGCGACCCATGTGCGACCTCCTTACTGTGTACGTGTATCTACAGACGCGAAGGTTATCGCGCCTTGGTGCTGCCTTCCAAAGCGGGCGAAATTGTGGCTACCGAAAGGCGCTTTCTGAGCGCGTAGAAGCCCACAACCTGGAGAAAGAGGCTCAAGCCCATCTGTGGGAGGCGGAAACGGTGATCACCGATAGTTCCCATAGAGATGAGCCAACCCAGAATCACGGGTGCGCCAGCCAGCTTTGCTAACAGTTTTTCATTTCCACCCATCTTCCAGAGCCAGATTAGACCTGAGAAGAGAAGGACGAGTTGGGCAATTACCCATAACCATGAAACTGTCTTTCCGAATCCGCCAAAGACAAAATCGTAATTTTCTTGGGTTTTGATGCCTGTCTTCACGGGATCAATTTTTAACCAAGGGTTTCTTGCCATTGTTCCATTGGCTACTGGCCCAAACCACGGCGACCAGAAGAATGCAGATTTCTTTGCCGCTAGAACTAATGTCTTTCCAGGATTCTTTATATACCAAGTAAGTGCACATTTTACTTTAGCACTATCGACTTGAGCCTCGGTACCTTTTTCAGATGCTGGACAAGGGACGCCATTGTATTTTCCGTTATATCCACCCGTTGCGCCGTCACCGATTCCGATAAACATCGTTGTGCCTAAGTTTGTAGAAATTGTTGCGCTATGAATTGCTCCAATATTTCTACACATTAATACGGCAGGAAAGAGCATGAGTACAACTAACGAAATTGCAGCAAACTGGATTTTTGATTTCATTCCAGTCAAAGTTAGGAAATAGATAAAGAATATTGCAATACCAAAAAGGATATTTCTAGGCTGGAAGAAACATGAAAACCCGATTGCAAGCGCTGAAAGCGCTACTAGTTTTTTAGAATACCCAAGTGGATTTTCTAACTTATTTTTTATAAGAAGTGCAATAGATATTAGCAAGAGAGCAGCAGCAGGAGTTTCATATCCAACGACATTTGAACTCAATGAGAGAGTTGGGTTGAAACTAATAAAGAAAGATACAGCTACAGCTAAAAATGCGATTCGAGTTGAAAGTACTTGCTTTGTGAAGAAATATGTTGCGTATGCGAAGAGCAGGCCCTGGGTAATCGAAAGTAGATAAAGGAAATTTCCTGCAGCAATTTTTACAAGGAACCAGATAAATATTGAATATCCAGCGGGCCAATAATGCAGATTTCTCACTTCGGAGAAGAATCCGTCAGCTTTGAGGCCATCGACAGCGCTCAAATAATTTTCACCATCAGCGCCAAGCCAGCCGCCTTGTACGGTGTTGGTCATGACAATCATTTTGATAAAGAAGGCAAGGGCAGGAAGAACGATTAGCCAAAGATGGCGGTTATCGTTTTTCTTAGCGACTACCGCTCTGCGACCTTTAGATTGTTTAGCCATCTGATGCGATTCCTTACTTCTTATATGAACCCTCTAAGTATGCCGAGTGCGAGCCTGAATTTTGGGAACTTTGAATATCTCCCGCAATCCATGCCTTCATTCCGCGAGCGGACAAGCTTTTCATTGCTAAATCAGCAACAGAAGGATCAACAATTGCGACCATTCCGATTCCACAATTCCATGTTCGCTCCAAATCGCCTTGTGGCACTCCACCCATCGCGGCCATGAGTTCCATTTCTACAGGAAGTGACCATGTCGAACGATCGTATCTAGCGCTTAGCCCTTGCGGAATTACCCGCGCAGTATTTTCAGCAATTCCGCCGCCAGTGATATGAGAAAAAGTACGTAAGTTTTTCTCTAATACTTTGATAAGTGCCAAACAATCGAGTGTGTAAATTTCAGTTGGAGTTAGAAAAACTTCTCCAGAAGATTTTCCGTATTCAGAAACGTGCGCCTCTAAACTCAATTTCTTTGTTTTGATAATGTGGCGCACAAGTGAAAATCCATTTGCATGAAAGCCACTCGATGGCATTGCAATAATTACATCACCTGCACGTACGTGATCTGCACTCAGTAACTTATCTGCATCCACCGCGCCAGTTGCAGCTCCGGCAATATCAAACTCGTCATCGCCCAGTAGTCCTGGATGCTCTGCTGTTTCGCCACCGATAAGTGCGGTATTTGCTTTCTCGCATCCGCGAGCAATACCCGCAACTATTTCTGCAATTCTCTCTGGGATAACTTTGCCCACCGCAATGTAATCAGTCATAAATAGAGGCTCTGCCCCGCAAACCACTAAGTCATCGACAACCATTGCAACGAGATCTTCGCCAATAGTGTCGTACTTACCGAGGGCTCGAGCGATTTCTGTCTTTGTTCCGACACCATCAGTTGATGTTGCAAGCAGTGGCTTATTGAATTTTTTGAGTGCACTTGCATCAAATAATCCTGCAAATCCGCCAATACCGCCCATCACTTCAGGCCGTGATGCTTTTGCAATAGATGCCTTCATTAGTTGAACAGCAAGATCTCCAGCATCAATATCAACGCCTGCATCTTTATATGTAGACATTAGTGACCGTGAACTTCCGTTACTTCAAGGCGCATCTTTCCTTCAGACATATCTTCTGGAATCTTGATTGGGTATTCACCAGTGAAACATGCGCTACAAAGGCGATCTGAAGTTATTTCGGTTGCTGCAACAAGGCCTTCAAGTGAGACGTAGGCAAGAGAATCAGCGCCAATTGAGCGGCGAATCTCTTCGGTATCTAAGCCACTAGCAATGAGTTCGGCGCGAGTAGCAAAGTCGATTCCATAAAAACATGGCCATTTTACTGGTGGAGAGGAGATGCGCACATGAATTTCGCGGGCACCTGCTTCTCTTAGCATCCGAACAATTGCGCGTTGGGTATTTCCGCGAACAATTGAATCATCCACAACAACGATTCTTTTTCCTTCAATAATTTCGCGCAATGGATTTAGTTTGAGACGGATACCTAATTGACGAATAGTTTGTGAAGGTTGAATAAAAGTTCTACCAACATAAGAATTCTTTACAAGACCTAATCCGTACGGAATTCCAGATTCTTTTGCATAACCAATTGCTGCAGGTGTGCCAGATTCTGGAACTGGAATTACAAGATCGGCATCCGCTGGCGCTTCTCGTGCAAGTTGTGCGCCAATTTGTACTCGGGTTGCATGAATTCCGCGACCAGCAATTGTTGTATCTGGTCGAGCCAAATAAACATATTCAAAGAGACAACCCTTTGGTTCTGGCTCAGACCAACGGTGTGATCGGATTCCATCTTCATTGATTGCAAGAAATTCACCTGGTTCAACTTCGCGAACAAAGGATGCTCCGACAATATCTAGTGCGGCGCTCTCTGATGCAACAACCCATCCACGTTCTAACTTCCCAATCACAAGTGGGCGAACACCATGTCGATCGCGAGCTGCATAGAGTGTGTTCTCATCCATAAAGACAATTGAGAAAGCACCTTCTAGCTGTGGTAGAACAGCAAGTGCGCTAGCTTCAACATTCTTCTCATTTTGTAGAGCGATAAGTGCTGTCATAATCTCTGTATCAGTTGTTGCAACGCGCTCATTTTTTGATGGAGTCGCTTCAAGTTTTTGTACGAGTTCTGCAAGATCTCCTGTATTGGTAAGGTTTCCATTGTGAGCAAGTGCCAGCGTTCCATATTTTGTCGGACGCAACGTTGGCTGCGCATTGACCCAGGTACTCGAACCCGTTGTGCTGTATCGACAATGACCAATAGCAAGATTTCCCTTCAGAACCGCTAAATCACTTTCAGTGAAAACTTGCGAGACGAGGCCCATATCTTTATAGACAAGAATTCGCGACCCATCACTTGTCGCAATACCCGCTGATTCTTGACCGCGATGTTGTAGCGCGTAAAGGCCATAGAAAGAAAGTTTTGCTACTTCTTCACCGGGTGCCCACACACCAAAGATTCCGCATGCATCTTGTGGCCCTTTATCTTCATCAAAAAGATTGTGATTGAGCATTCCATCCGGGCGCCGCGTCATGATGTAATCCTAAGTGGTAAATATTGCGAAAGATTGGCGCGAACTCCCGACGCACTTATTGCACCACTATTCATCGCTGACTCCCATGTGATTTCCCCTTTAGCAAGTGCTAGCCACGTCTGTGCATCCATCTCGACAACATTTGGTGGTGTACCTCGAGTATGTGTTGGGCCTTCTCCGCATTGCACTGCTGCATAGGGTGGAATACGAACTTCAATCGCACGCCCAGGTGCAATGGCAGTGAGTTGCGAAAGTGTTGCTTTCACCTCTTCGAGAACTGCTGTATCGCGCATCTCTTATCCAAACAATTTCGGAAATGTTGAGGTGTGTGCTGTTTTCAATTCTTGAAGCGAAATAGTTATCTCATTGATAACAAGGGAGTCTCCGCCAGTAGTTCCAAGTTTACTCAATGAAATCTTGTATTTGACGCAGAGATCTATAAGAGCTCCTGCTTGTGAACTCTCAACTGCAACAATCACTCTTCCGGGTGTCTCACTCAATAAATCAATTGCAGTATCTTTGAGAGAAATAGTTGCACCGACCATATGGCGCAAAACCATTTCAGTAATTGACATTGCTAATCCACCTTGGCTCAAATCATGAGCTGCTGTAAATATCTTTTCACTACGCCCAGCAAGTAATACTTCAATCAGGTTCATCTCGTTCTGAAGATCTGCCGTTGGGGAATTTCCGCCCCGCTGACCATGCAGAAATGCCCATTCGCTGCCAGCTAAATCGGAGTGTGTGGTTCCTAATAAATAAAGTTCTAGTCCTGCTTTGTTGAAAGACATTGGTGTACGTGTTCGCACATCATCGATTACACCAAGAACCCCGATTACTGGAGTCGGCAAAATCGCAACATCACCCGTTTGGTTATAGAACGAAACATTTCCACCAGTAACAGGTAGTCCCATTTCTAAACAACCATCTGCTAAACCACGCACTGATTCAGCAAATTGCCACATAACTCCTGGATCTTCAGGTGAACCAAAGTTCAAACAATTTGTTACTGCTAACGGACGTGCACCTGCTGTTGCAATATTGCGAGCAGCTTCTGCAAGTGCCAACTTCGCACCTTGATAAGGATTGAGATAAGACCAATTTGCATTCGCATCTGTTGCAATAGCTACGCCTAGATGGGTTTTTTCATCGATTCGAACCATTCCTGAGTCATCAGGTTGAGCTTGAATGGTATTTCCTTGAACATATTTATCGTATTGCGCAGTAACCCAGGATTTATCGGCCATGTTTGGCGCGCTTACTAATTTCAAAATCGCTACTTTTATTTCAGCAGAACTCTGTGGCATTGGCACTGAAATTGTCTGTGCATTGACGCGATCAATATATTCAGGTTGAGCAAATGGGCGGTTATAGACCGGACCATCGTGAGCAACAGTGCGCGGTGGAACATCGACAATAAGTTCTCCATTCCATGTAATTTCTAAATGCTTTCCATCGGTTACTTCACCAATAACTGTGACTGTTACATCCCACTTCTTACAAATTTCTAAGAAGCGTGCAATTTTTGATGGTTCAACAATGGCGCACATACGTTCCTGTGATTCCGACATCAAAATTTCTTCTGGAGAAAGTGATGGATCGCGAAGGGGAACTTTGTCGAGCTGTACTTTCATTCCGCCACTCCCACCAGATGCAAGCTCTGAAGTTGCGCACGAAAGTCCTGCTCCGCCTAAATCTTGAATACCGACAACTAAATCTTCGGCAAAAATTTCAAGAGAACATTCAATAAGGACTTTCTCTACAAATGGATCTCCTACTTGAACACTTGGACGCTTAGTAGAACCACCATCGCCGAATGTCTCTGATGCGAGCACGGATACTCCACCAATTCCATCGCCACCAGTTTTAGCACCGTAGAGAACTACTAAATTTCCAGCCCCAGCAGCCTTAGCTAATTTAATATCGCTATGGCGCATAACTCCAACGCAAAGTGCATTTACTAACGGATTACCAATATATGTTTCATCAAATACAACTTCACCACCAATATTTGGTAGTCCTAAACAATTTCCATAACCACCAACACCAGCAATGATTCCTGGCAATACACGACGTGTATCTGGGGCATCGGCTGGACCAAATCGCAATGGATCCATCACTGCAATTGGGCGAGCACCCATTGTTAAAATATCGCGCACAATTCCACCGACTCCAGTAGCGGCGCCTTGGTATGGCTCAACAAAAGATGGGTGGTTATGAGATTCAATCTTGAATGTGATTGCATAACCTTGGCCGACATCGACAACACCAGCATTTTCACCAATACCGACTAATAGAGCATCAGATTTAGGTGCTTTCTCACCAAATTGTTTGAGGTGAACTTTTGAAGATTTGTATGAGCAGTGCTCTGACCACATCACCGAATACATTGCTAATTCAGATGAAGTTGGGCGGCGTCCTAAAATTTCTTTGATACGAGCATATTCATCGGGCTTCAACCCTAATTCTTTGAATGGTTGCGCTGTATCTGGATGTGCAGCTGCTTGTGCAACGGTATCAAGTGACATTACTGCACCATTGCATTCAGAATCGAAGTAAAAAATCCGAGACCGTCAGCAGATGGCCCAGTCAATGTATCGATTGCATGTTCTGGGTGCGGCATAAGACCAACAACATTTCCACGAGTATTTGTAATTCCTGCGACCAGGTTGCGTGAGCCATTTGGATTTTCACCAACATATCGCGCGATGATTCGACCTTCTCCTTCAAGTGAAGCAAGAGTTGCATCATCGCATTGGAAGGAACCTTCACCATTTTTTAGAGGAATGAGTATTTCTTGGCTTTGAGTAAAGGATGAAGTCCACGGTGTACTCGTATTTTCAATGGAAATTACTTGATCTTTGCAGAGGAAATGAAGATCTGAATTTCGAGTGAGTGCACCTGGTAGCAGATGTGATTCGCAAAGAACCTGAAAACCATTGCAAATACCTAGAAGTGGCATTCCTTTATTTGCTTGTTCAATAATCAGTGTCATTACTGGTGCAAAACGAGAAATAGCGCCACAACGTAAGTAATCTCCGTAAGAAAATCCACCAGGCAAAATAACTGCATCGACATTCTTTAGATCGGCATCTCCATGCCAGAGTTCAACAGCCTCTGATCCACCTGCACGCACTGCGCGCGCAGCATCGCGGTCATCGAGTGTGCCTGGAAAAGTTACAACGCCAACTCTCATCACTTCTCTACTCTCACAACATAGTTTTCGATAACAGGATTGGAAAGTAAAACTTCTGCAGCCTTTTCTACCTCTGCGAGTTGTGCAGGTGTTGGCTCCCCCGCTACTTCGATTTCAAAACGTTTTCCTTGGCGCACTGATGTTGCAAAATTAAATCCAAGACGTGGAAGCGCTGATGCAACTGCATTTCCTTGTGGGTCGAGAATTTCTGGCTTGAGCATTACATCCACCACGATTTTTGCCATTGTGCGCTCCCTTTTCTTAGAACTTACTGCCGGTAATTCGAAAAAATGCTTCTTCGTAACGAAGTGCTGTCTTCTCTACGATCTCATCTGGTAATTCTGGCGGTGGGCTATTTCTATCCCATCCGCTAGTTACTAGATAATCACGTAAGAATTGTTTGTCATAGGAAGGCTGTGCGCCACCCGGTTTCCATGTTGATTGCTCCCAGAAGCGTGCTGAGTCAGGAGTCAAGGCCTCATCCCCTAAAAGAACTTCACCCTCGCTATTTCGGCCGAATTCAAATTTCGTATCAGCCAGAATAATTCCGCGAGATTGTGCGAATTCAGCAGCTGTCTCATAGAGCTTAATAGTTAGATTTTTGAGAGTCTGTGCATCATCTGCGCCTACTATTTTTGCTGCAGAATCAAAATCAATATTTATATCGTGATCGCCAATTTCAGCCTTTGTTGCTGGCGTAAAGATGCTCGTCGGTAATTGCGAGCCATCTAGCAACCCTGCTGGAAGTGAGTTTCCGCAGACTTTAGAATTCTTTTGATACTCACTCCAACCACTACCTGTTAGATATCCGCGAGCGACACATTCGATTTCAAACATTTCTAATGGCGCAACAATGATTGCTCTATCTTCAACTTCATCAGGTACATCAGTTGATACAACGTGATTTGGAATTATGTCTTCAAGTAAATCAAACCAAAATAGTGAAAGTTGAGTAAGTACTGCGCCTTTACCAGGAATCTGCGTTGGCATTACCCAGTCATATGCGGAGATACGATCTGATGCAACGAGCAAAATATGATTGAGATTATTTGTGTAAAGATCGCGAACTTTTCCGGTACGCAGATGTGTCCACCCAGGTATTGAAGGCGCTGGCGGTGGGCCAGCTATGCCGAAGCCGCTCACCGAATAGAGCCGGGCTTGTACTGCACTGCTGCAGGGTGCGCGGAAGTAATCGCTTCGATGCGACTAACAACTCGAGCAACTTGTTGGCGAGCATCGCCAGTAAATTCAATTGGATCACTCAAAAGTGCATCGAGTGCTTCTCTATCTAGAGGTAAACGTGTGTCATTTGCGAGTGCGTCAAGAAGAGTATTGCTCTTACCTTCGCGCATATGTAGTGCTGCTTTGACTGCATGTTCTTTGATTACTTCGTGTGCAACTTCGCGACCAACCCCAGCTTTTACCGCAGCCATGAGAATCTTTGTCGTTGCAAGGAACGGCAAGTATCGCGAAATTTCTGCATCGATTACTGCAGGGAATGCACCAAATTCATTGATAACGGTGAGCATTGTTTCGAGTAAGCCATCAATTGCATAGAAAGCATCAGGGATTGCAACTCGGCGCACAACGCTGCATGAAACATCGCCTTCATTCCATTGATCACCGGCAAGTTCACTCACCATCGATGCATAGCCGCGTAGAACAACAGATAAACCATTGACGCGTTCACAGGAGCGAGTGTTCATCTTGTGTGGCATTGCGCTACTGCCAACTTGGCCAGCTTTGAATCCCTCAGTAACTAACTCTGCCCCTGCCATCAGTCGAATAGATGTAGCAAAAGATGAGGGTGCTGCCGCTAATTGAACAAGTGTTGTCACAACATCGTAATCAAATGAACGCGGATAAATTTGGCCTGTTGAATCCAAAACGCAATCAAAACCTAATTCTTGTGCGATTGCACTTTCTAAATCTGCATGCAGAGCCGATGTTCCGAGTAAATCAATTGAATCTTGCGCTGTTCCAACTGGACCTTTGATTCCGCGCATCGGGTAACGCTCTTGAAGCGCTTCTAGTCGTGCAAAAGCAAAAAGTAATTCTTCTGCAGCGGAAGCAAATCTTTTTCCAAGTGTTGTAATTTGCGCTGGCACATTATGTGAACGGCCAGCAATTGGTTGATCGCTGAACTCAACTGCACGTTCACCAAGTCGAGCAAGAAGTGAGACAGTCTTATTGTGTACAAGTGCAAGACCATTCTTTATTTGTAGGGCTTCAATATTTTCGGTCAGATCTCTACTTGTCATTCCCGCATGAATTGCTTCGTGACCAGCGAGTGCGTTGAATTCTTCTATACGTGCCTTTACATCGTGGCGTGTTTCTTTTTCTCTTTTATCAATTGAGGCAAGATCAACTTTTGTAATTACTTTCTCGTAATCTGTAATTACATTGCTGGAAATTTTGTGTCCGAGTTTGGATTGAGCACGCATCACAGCAATCCATAATCTGCGCTCAGCAATTATTTTGGCTTCAGGCGCAAATATTTCGCGCATCGCACTCGATGCATACCTATTTGCTAGAAGACTCACTGATGAATTATCTGCCATTTAGTTGCCCTTCTCTGCCACCGACGCATTGAGCGCGATATCGCTTCGATAAAAGGAGCCTTCGAGTTCAATCTGTGAAATAGCTCGATATGCGCGGTTGCGAGCCTCCGTTAGATCCGAGCCGATTCCAGTCACTGTCATGACTCGCCCTCCTGCAGAAACAAGTCCATTTCCATTCATTGCTGTACCTGCATGAAAAATTTGTACTTGGTCAATTGTTGGAATTGATGTGATTGAGGCGCCACTCTTTGGCGCACTCGGATAGCCATCGGCAGCAAGGACCACCGTGACCGCCGAATCATCACGCCATTGCAATTGTGTATCTCCAAGATTTCCAGTTGCAGCTTTATACAAAAGTGATGCAAGCGGAGTGACTAGTAGTGGGATTAAAACTTGAGTTTCAGGATCTCCAAAGCGTGTATTGAATTCAATGACTCGCGTTCCATGATCAGTGAGTGCGAGACCTGCATAGAGAAGTCCAACAAAAGGTGTTCCTCTCGCTGACATTTCAGCAATCATCGGAGCTAATACTTGTTTGTATGTATCTTCAATAATGTCACTCGGCGCCCATGGCAATGGTGAATACGCACCCATTCCGCCCGTGTTAGGTCCAGCATCGTTATTTCCAGCACGTTTGAAATCTTGTGCCGGTTGCATTGCAAGAATTGTGTGTCCATCGCTAATTCCAAATAAAGAAACTTCGGGACCATCTAAATATTCTTCAATGACAACTCTTTGACAGGCA
>Ga0209596_1001247_pt1 | contig 22285 bp, 18 predicted proteins | sample M_130807_MF_Meta_FD_187314 | JGI IMG/M metagenome (GOLD analysis project Ga0209596, IMG submission 187314) | Freshwater microbial communities from Lake Montjoie, Canada to study carbon cycling - M_130807_MF_MetaG (SPAdes) (version 2) | ecosystem: Environmental > Aquatic > Freshwater > Lake...
GTGAAGAATGTTTCGTTGAACTCGCCGCCTTTAGTGAGTTGCAAGATGGGTCGTACTTCGACGCCAGGTTGATTCATGGGGACTAACAAGAAAGTCAGCCCGGCGTGGCGTTGTGAGCCCGGTTCGGTTCGAGCCACGATGAAACACCAGTGGCTCACATGTGCGAGCGAAGTCCAAACTTTTTGACCGTTGATGACCCATTGGTCGCCGTCTAATTGAGCCTTAGTTTGCACATTTGCAAGATCGCTTCCGGCATTGGGTTCGCTGTAACCCTGACACCAGCGTTCTTCGCCACGCAAGATGCCAGGCAAGAACAAATCGCATTGCTCACGAGTGCCGTATTCGATGATGGTTGGCGCCAGCAGATTTTCGCCCATGTGGTTCGTTCGAGCGGGAGCTTCAGCACGCACATATTCTTCGGCCCAAATGATCTGTTGATCAACAGTTGCACCGCGTCCGCCGTATTCGGTGGGCCAACCGAGACCGATCCAGCCAGCGCGTCCTAAAACCTTTTCCCATTCGACGCGAATATCGAAGCCGATGTCTTCGTCTCCGGGACCACCTCGGCCGCGCAAGGTTGCGAAGTTGCCCACCACATTGTCGTGGAGCCAGGTGCGGACAAGTTCACGAAATTGAACGGGGTCTTCGGGGAGTGGGGGAAGAGTGGTCATGGTGGGGGCTTTGATTGAGTCTGTTTCTGACGAACCGTCAGAAAGTTTACCTCTGATCTCGTCGGGGTGCAGAGGCGAAGACTGCGGGGATTACGGTCAGTCCATGGACTTCAGCATTCCCGAATCGATCCAACAGACCTTGCGTGACCTTGATGCATTCATCGAACGTGAGATCAAGCCCCTGCAGGCGCAAGACGACAATGAGCGATTCTTTGACCACCGTCGTGAGTGGGCCCGAACCGATTATGAGAACGACGGGGTGCCGCGGGCCGACTGGGAAAACCTGTTGCGCGAAATGCGACGTCGCGCCGATGCGGCCGGCTGGTTGCGGCTGGCTCTGCCACCCGAGTTTGGTGGCCGCAGCGCAAGCAATTTAGAGATGGCGATTATTCGTGAGCACCTCGCAGCGAAAGGCCTTGGGCTCTTCAACGACTTGCAAAATGAATCATCAGTTGTCGGCAACTTCCCAACAGTTTTGATGATGCGCGACTTCGGAACTGAAGAGCAGAAAAAAGAATGGATGCCCGGGTTCTTGAATGGAACAAAGCGTTTGGCTTTTGGTTTAACCGAACCTAATCATGGAAGTGATGCGACCTATCTAGAAACAACAGCGGTCCGAGATGGCGATGAATGGGTCATCAACGGAATGAAGCGTTGGAACAGTGGTTTGCATCATGCAACACACGACATCATTTTCGCTCGCACTTCTGGCGACCCAGGAAGTCCAGTTGGAATTTCGGCGTTCCTCGTTCCGACCGATCTCCCCGGTTTCAATGTTGATTTCTTTTGGTGGACATTCAACATGCCAACCGATCATGCTGAAGTGAGCTTGAAAGATGTGCGAGTTTCAAGCACTGCATTGTTCGGGCGATTAGATCATGGTCTTGATCTTGCACAACATTTCGTGCACGAGAATCGTATTCGTCAAGCCGCCTCGTCGTTAGGTGCCGCGCAGTACTGCGTCAATGAGGCGGTCGCCTATGCCAATTCGCGCGTGACGTGGGGGAAGAAGTTGTCGAGCAATCAAGGGATCCAATTCCCGCTGATTGAGTTGCACACTGAAGCGGCGATGTTGCGTCAACTCATTCGTTACACCGCTTCGTTGATGGACAATTCAGTGAAGAGTGATCGGCCCGATGTTGAGGGCTTCATGGAATTCACTCACCTGGTGGCGATGTGTAATTACCGTGCCAACCGCCTGGTGTGTGACGCCGCCGATCGAGCAATGCAAACCTGCGGCGGAGTCGGATACAGCCGACATATGCCCTTTGAGCACATCTATCGCCACCACCGCCGCTACCGAATCACCGAGGGTGCCGAAGAAATCCAGATGCGCAAAGTCGGCCAACACCTCTTCGGATTCGGCCGAAAATAATTTCAATATCTGTTAGGCAAGCCTTGCAAATGCTTGTTAGGCGTGGTTAACATTTGACAGATGGGTGCTTCATTTCTTATAACTTTGCGTGAAGGGCTTGAGATTGCTCTCGTGCTCGCAATTTTGGCCGGTTATTTGGTGAAAAGCGGACGTTCGTCAGATCTTCCAGCAATGTGGAAGGGTGCTTTTGCAGCAGTGGCCTTGTGTGTTGTGTTTGGCATTTCGATTCATCTGGCGGTCGGTGGATTGAACGGCAAGGTCGAACAGGCCACCGAAGGCGTCATTGCCGTTGCCGCGGCCAGCGTTTTGACCTGGATGATTTTCTGGATGCGTGAGAACGCCCGCAACCTGGGAGCTGAATTGCGATCACAGGTTGATCAAGCAACCGGAGCAAAAGCATTAGCCGCGATTGCTTTTGTTGCGGTTTTCCGCGAAGGACTTGAGACTGCACTGTTTTTGCTCGGTGCAGAAACCAGCAGCGCTTCTGGCGCAAAAGTTGTCATCGGTGGGTTGATCGGAATCGCGATTTCGGCAGTGCTCGGTTACCTGGTCTACAAGGGTGGCAATCGCCTGAATTTACGTTCGTTCTTCTTGGTGACCGGAGTGATGTTGATCTTCTTCGCCGCCGGTCTTGTTGGCAAAGCCTTCCACGAGTTCAGAGAATTATTCGGTTTCGAAAGTGGATGGCTGATTGACTCAGCTTGGAATGTGACTTCGGGTCCATGGGCTGAGGGAACCTTCTATGACTTCATGAAGGGTCTCTTTGGCTGGTCAAGCGATGCTGAGAAGATTCGCGTGATCGCATACTTCGCCTACCTCATCCCGATTTTGCTGATGTTTGTGCGAGGACCACGCAAAAAAGTGAATGCTTAAAGCTCTGTCAAACTTGACCGACAATCAGCGTGTCGTCATGGGGTTGCCACGGCTACCGTGGAGACATGGCTCAAGCGAATTCTTCAGGAAATAAGTCGGAAAAAATGTCGGAAACGACAGTTGATATCAAACCCCGTAGTCGTGATGTCACGGATGGCATTCAGAAGGCGGCTTCACGTGCAATGTTGCGGGCCGTTGGCCTCACAGACGACGATTGGGAAAAGCCTCAAGTTGGAATTGCCTCTTCGTGGAATGAAATCACACCATGCAATATGTCGATTCGTCGTTTGACGGCTGCGGCGAAAGAAGGAGTCCGCGCCGCTGGCGGAGTGGCCCTTGAATTCGGAACCATCACGGTCAGCGACGGAATCTCGATGGGTCATGAAGGAATGCGCGCATCTTTGGTGAGTCGTGAAGTGATTGCCGACTCGGTTGAAACCGTGATGCACGGTGAACGACTCGATGGACTTGTTGCAACGGGCGGATGCGACAAGAGCATGCCCGGAATGATGATGGCGATCGCTCGTCTCAATTTGCCAGCAGTGTTCGTGTACAACGGTTCAACTTTGCCGGGATATGTCGACGGGAAAGCCATCGACATCACGTCAGTGTTTGAAGCGATTGGCGCATGTGCAGCTGGAACAATTACTGAAGAAGAGTTGGGCGAAATTGAACGCCACGCATGTCCCGGAGAAGGCGCGTGTGGTGGAATGTTCACCGCCAACACGATGTCGTCAATCGGTGAGGCACTTGGATTGTCATTGCCAGGATCGGCTTCGGCGCCGGCAATTGACCCCCGTCGTGAAGTGGATGCACGTCTTGCCGGAGAAGCGGTTGTGAATATGCTTCGACTCGGCATTCGCCCGAGTGACATTCTCACCAAGAAAGCGTTTGAAAATGCGATTGCTCTGGCCAATGCTTTGGGTGGAAGTACTAACGCTGTATTGCACTTGTTGGCAATCGCTAATGAAGCTGGTGTCGATCTCAATCTCGAAGACTTCAACCGCATTGCTGCAAAGGTCCCACACATCGCCGACATGAAGCCAGGCGGAAAATTCCATATGACCGACCTCGATCGCATCGGTGGAGTGCCCGTTGTTTTGAAGATGTTGTTGGACGCTGGCTTATTGCATGGTGATGTGATGACAGTAACTGGAAAGACCATGGCCGAAAACTTGGCCGAGATCAATCCGCCCGATCCCGATGGAGTTGTGGTGCACCCCTTGAGCGCGCCCATCAACGTCGAAGGTGGATTGCTCATCTTGACTGGATCACTCGCACCTAAGGGAAGTGTTGTGAAGGTCGCGGGTCTGACGCCCGAGCAACGTTTGTTTGAAGGAACTGCTCGAGTGTTCGATGATGAAGATGGTGCGATGGCCGCAATCATGGCCGGAGAAATTCAACCCAACACGGTGCTCGTGATTCGCTACGAAGGTCCAAAGGGTGGGCCTGGCATGCGTGAGATGTTGGCGATCACTGGAGCGATGAAGGGTGCTGGTCGTGGTTACGACTGTGCACTCATCACTGACGGTCGCTTCAGCGGTGGCACATGGGGATTCTGTATTGGCCACGTGGCACCTGAAGCAGTTGACGGTGGCCCGATTGCGTTTGTCCGCGACGGTGACAAAATTAAGATTGATGTGGCCAACTTTGGTCTCGATCTGTTGGTCGACGAAGCCGAATTGACCAAGCGCCGTGAAGGTTGGAAGCCGAATCCGCCGCGTTACACGAGTGGCGTGTTGGGCAAGTACGCCAAGTTGGCGCAGGGTGCCGAAAAAGGCGCCATCACCAACCTCATCTAATCCCGCCACTTTGGAATATCGCTGCCGCTACGCGGCAGCGATATTCCAAAGTGGCGAGTTATTGCCGCCGAGGTCAGTGGGAACTGAGGCGTTTGCGGGCGAGGGCACGCCAGCCGTTTAAGAAGGTGCACAGGAACACTGTTGCCACGATGATGAACGCAGTTGCAGTTCCATCGTCGAAAACGAAGTGCCGCAGAATCATTCCGAGGATGATCGTTGTTATCCATACGATCACACCGGTTTGAAGTTCTAGCGGCTTCTTCCATGCTTGTGATACAAACCAGCCAACGACTGCAGCAATCAAGAATGGCGCGGCAACGCGGAAAATTCCGGCAGCGGCTTCACCTTCGTCATGGTTCTTGCGACCGATTGCTACGAAGATAACAATGCAGAGCACGTCGGCCACTGCAGACCATAAAACAACTTTTGATTTCATGACTTCACCTTTTCGTTAAGTTTCGTAATTGTGACAACGGCGTTGTAGTCCGGGATGCGACTGGCATCTTCGTTGAGGCCAGCATCAATCAAAACATTTCCTTCGGGCCAGTGAACCTGAACTGATCGTGATGCCAAAGCAACGATTTTTACCCGGGCATTCATTGAGCCGATGTCACTGCGCAGCACGACAAGTTCACCTTCAACGACGTTTAGCGCATCTGCATCTCGGCCATCGATGTACACCGAGTCTCGATGTGCGCCGGTTAGTGGATCAACTTCATTGAAAATCATTGAATTGAATTGTTTGCCGCGTCGGGTTGACAAAAAGAATGCACCCTCGGGCAAAACTGGGGGAGCGATATCGAGATTGGTGAATCGAGCTCGACCGCCAGCCAACGGAAACTCGCCATCAGCGCACACGTGTCGGCCACCGTATTGAATCGCGTCATGTGTTTTCGAAAGATTCTCAATACCCGCGTACATTGGAACAACGCGTGCAATCTCGGCCCGCAATGTTTGGTTGTCGACCCAATCAAAATGCGGCGCAAGCTTTGGATTCATGCGTATGGCAATGTCGGAAAAGATTCGCCACTCACTTCGAGCTTCACCTGGTGCTGAAACAATTTCGGGACTAAACGCAATTTGACGTTCGGTCGTCGTGCTAGTTCCGCCGCCTTCTTGTTCGTAACGAGTTGCGGCGGGTAACAAAATGACGTCGTCACCGTCGATGAACATTTGTGAGGTGAGCACGATGTCTTGATGAACTCGTACAGGCACTCGAGATAGAGCAGCTTCAACGCGCCGTGGATCGGGCATGACATCTAAGAAATTTGAGCCATCCAAATAAAGCACGTCAAGTTCGTCGCCTTCAGCAGCCAAAACCATTTCTGGGGCGGTGATTCCGGGTGTTGACGGAACTGCAAATCCCCAGAGAGCCGAGAGTTCGAGCGCTGATTCTTCCGAGACAGTGACTCCTCCTGGAAAAGCAGTTGCGTATGCTCCCATTTCTGCGCCACCTTGAACACCGGAGTGTCCACGAATGGGCATGAGTCCGGCTCCGTTACGCCCAACATTTCCGCGGGCGAGCGCGACATTCACAATTGCTTGCACGCCCTCGACGCCGTAGCGGTGTTGAGTAATGCCCATGCTCCAAATCAGAACTGCACTTTTTGATAGGCCATACAGGTCGGCCAATTCATTCAATGTTGAATGATCGACGCCTGCATCGGTTAACAAATTAGCTAAATCGAGAGTTGCCAAATGTTGCGCAAGATCGTCCCAGCCCGATGTGTGCTGATCAACAAACTCATGATCAATTGCATCACGTTCGAGCAAAACTTTCAGCAATGCATTAGCAAGCGCAACGTCACCTTCTGGGCGAACTGGCACATGCAGGTCGCACAATTTTGTGCCGAACAAAAATGACTCAGCCTTTGACGGAACCCAATATCTCTCGAGCCCAGGTTCGAGATACGGGTTAATGACAACGACTTTGGCGCCGTTCTTCTTGGCCTCATATAGGTACTTCGTAAACACGGGCTGATTGTTGGCAACGTTTGCGCCCCATAAAACAATGAGTTCAGACTCAAGTACATCTTGCAGACTGCAGGTACTCGCTGCGACTCCGATTGTCGATTTCAAACCAATCGTTGATGGCGCGTGACATGTGCGGGCTGCCGAATCAATATTTGCGATGCCCATGGCGCGAGCGGCTTTTCCTGCCACGTAGTACGACTCGTTGGTCAGCCCGCGACTTGTGAGATAAATGGCAGTTCGATCTCCGCCTGCCGCGCGAATACCGAGACCGACGGCGTCAAGGGCCTCATCCCACGAGATGCGCGTAAATCCTTTGTCGCCACGACGCCGACGCATTGGATAAGCCAGTCGTCCCATCTCGCGCAGTTCAGTACCGGTTCGATTGCGAAGCCACGAAATATCACTCAGTACCGAATGATCAAAAGCCGGAGCGCAATTGACTTCAAGTAATTTCAATCGGGTGGTGCACAAATGGATTCCATCCAGGGTCCAGTCATGAAATCCAGCAACTCCGAGTGCGCAGCCGTCGCAGACGCCTTCGTTCAATATCTTCCATGCCCGCTTTGGAGTACGTCGCACATTGACGGCGACGCGCGCCATCTCACCGAGATGATTGGGCTTGGTATGGCCAATGCCGTTTGGCGACAGGCTCACCCAAGATTTTGGGTTCCAGAGGCGACGCGCCACTGGAGGATCAAATTTCTTCGTAGTACTCGCGGCCGAGATGGGTGATGACGTCTTCGCCCATCATCCAACGCAACGTGTTCTTCAACTTGGTGAGCTGAATGAACAAGTCATGCTCGGGGTACAGACCCGGTGCAACCTGTGGGCTCTTGTAGTAGAAGCTCAACCATTCTTGAATGCCGCCCATACCTGCACGCTGTGCAAGGTCGCTCAGCAAGATGAGGTCAAGCGCAAGTGGAGCAGCAAGGATCGAGTCGCGACACAAGAAGTTGACCTTGATTTGCATGGGGTATCCCAGCCAGCCAGTGATGTCGATGTTATCCCAGCCCTCTTTGGCATCACCACGAGGTGGGTAGTAGTTGATCGAAACTTTGTGGAAGACATTGCCGTACAACTCGGGGTACTTGGCGGGCTGCAAAATGTCTTCGAGCACGCCAAGCTTTGATTCTTCTTTGGTCTTGAAGTTCTCGGGTGCATCAAGTACTTCGCCGTCACGGTTGCCAAGAATGTTGGTGCTGTACCAACCGGACAAACCGAGCATGCGAGCCTTGAGCATTGGCGCCAAAACCGTCTTCATCAGGGTCTGACCAGTCTTGAAGTCTTTGCCCGAAATCGGAATGTTCTTTTCGGTCGCGAACTGACGTAATGCCGGCGCATCAACAGCCAAGTTAGGCGCGCCGTTGTTGAACGCAACACCTTCAAGCAATGCGGCGTATGCATACAACTGACATGGCGAAACCATTTCGTCGTTTGCGTCAATGGCTTTCTCAAACGATTCGATATCGATGTGAGCTTTGCCCGGCTCAATGTAGATCTCGGTGCTCGCACACCAGATCATGACAACGCGATCAACTTGCTTCTCTTCTTTGAAGCGATTGATGTCTTCGCGAATGGCATTGAGCATGCCGCGCTTGCTGCTGATCGGCTTGATGTGGTCGCCTTCAAGGTTGCGCGCGTACTTGCGTTCGAACGCTGCTTGCATCGGACGAATATCGCGCAATACATCACTGATTGCCTCGATGTGCTTTCCGCTTTCAAGTACACCAGCGCGGCTCGCTGCAACGTAAGCGTCGTCGGGGTACACATCCCAGGCGCCCCAGACGATGTCGTCGAGAGTTGCTAATGGAACGAAATCTTTGATGAGTGGCGAACGGTCTTCGGTGCGCTTGCCGAGGCGAATTGTGCCCATTTGGGTGAGCGAGCCGATCGGCGATCCGAGGCCACGCTTGGTGAGTTCGACGCCAGCAATCAGTGTTGAAGCCACTGCGCCCAAGCCAACCGTGAGGACGCCGAGGCGACCGGTAGCCGGAGCAACAATGGGGGACGGAGGAGTAGACATTCCATCAGGCTAGGCGGTCATGACGTGACCTAGCATGACTTCCATGAATGATCTCCTGAACTCGGGCGCTGACGAGCGCACTCCTGGCGGGGCAATTTTGATGGATGGCAATCGCTTGCGCGACGAAATCGTGGCCACATTGGCGAGCACGATTATTGCGGCAGGGTCTCCGCCAGTGTGTTTGGCCACAGTTTTGGTCGGAGACGACGCCCCGAGTCAGCGTTACGTACGCAATAAGCATGTCCAGGCGGGCAAGGCTGGAATGCAGAGCCGTAACGAGATTTTGCCAGCCGATGCTGGTCAGGCTCAGGTGGAAGATGTCGTTGGGCGTTTGGCGCAAGATCAAAGTGTGCACGGGATTTTGGTCCAGAGTCCGTTGCCCAATGGATATGACGAAGAGAAAGTCTTGTCGCTCATTCCGGCCGACAAAGATGTTGACGGCTTGACTTCTCAATCAATGGGACGCCTCGTGCGTGGCCTGCCCGGACTCGTCGGGTGCACCCCCTTAGGAGTCATCCGTCTCTTAGAGCGATACGGAGTCGCAACTAGTGGCAAACGGGCGGTTGTGATTGGCCGTTCAACTTTGGTGGGCTTGCCGTTGTCGCTGTTGTTGGCTCGTAAAGGAATTGACGCAACAGTGACGATTGCGCACAGCCGTACCGCCGATCTGATTGACGTGTGCCGAAATGCTGACATCGTGATTGGGGCAGTGGGACAGGCGCATCTGATTACCGCGGCTCATATCAAGCCAGGTGCAGCGGTGATTGATGTAGGCATCTCGCGCACCGAAGCAGGAATTGTTGGCGATGTTGACTTTGACGCAGTTCAGGCTGTGGCGGGGGCAATCACACCAATGCCGGGCGGTACCGGACCCATGACCATTGCGTGCCTTCTCGAGAACACCCTGTCAGCGGCCCGGTTGCAGGGGGCGTTCCCCGTTTGATGTGAATGGGGCGTTCCCCGTTTGATGTGAATGGGGCGTTCCCCGTCTGATGCCGATTCTTGTCATAAATCGAGAATTTGGTGTCAAAGGTTGTCGTTATTAGGGCCGAGATGGCACACTTGGAAGCAATGAACGCCAACCTGACTTCTAAGACCTCGGTTTTAGCTGCCTCGTTCGCGCTCGTAGTAGTAATCATCTGACGCATTCGATCACTCGAATGCGTCGTACGGCCTCCCAGATGGGGGGCCATTTCGTTTTCGGGACTCGAACCTACAAGACATAGGAACCGACATGACAGAACAGATCACTGGTGCTCAAGCGCTGATTCGGGCTCTCGAGCTGGAAAACGTTGACACCATCTTTGGTTTGCCGGGTGGATGCATTCTGCCGGCCTACGATCCGCTGCTCGACAGCCACATTCGCCATATCCTCGTGCGTCACGAACAGGGTGCTGGGCATATGGCCGAGGGCTATGCCCACGTGACTGGTCGACCCGGCGTTGCTTTGGTGACCTCAGGTCCCGCCGCAACCAACATGGTGACCCCACTGTGTGATGCCTACATGGACTCGATTCCGATGATCTGCATCACGGGCCAAGTTCCGACATCGGCCATTGGAACCGATGCGTTCCAAGAGTGCGACACCGTTGGTATTACGCGCAGCGTCACCAAGCACAACGAACTGGTTATGTCGGCCGATGAGATTCCCTTGATCGTTCGTCAGGCCTTTCATATCGCAACGACTGGACGTCCTGGTCCGGTTTTGATTGACGTCCCGAAGGACTGTCTGCAAAACATGATGACGTGGTATTGGCCGACCGACGAAGAAGTTCTTGAAAGTCTTCCCGGGTACAAGCCCAACACCAAGGGTCATTCGCGCATGATCAAAGAAGCGGCGCGACTCATTCTCGATTCGAAGCAGCCGGTTCTCTATGTCGGTGGTGGCGTGTTGAAAGCACGTGCCGCAGATACGTTGCGCGAACTTGCAGAACTTATTAACACTCCGGTCGTGACAACGTTGATGGCTCGCGGTGCATTCCCCGACAGTCACCCGTTGTGCCTTGGCATGCCAGGTATGCACGGCAACGCAACTGCAATTACTGCAATGCAAAAGAGCGATTTGTTGATCAACCTTGGTGCACGTTTTGACGACCGCATCACTGGCAAGGTCAGCACATTTGCTCCTGATGCCAAGATCATTCACGTCGACATCGACCCGGCCGAACAAGGCAAGGTTCGTCGTCCCGATGTTCCGATAGTTGGCGACTGTCGCCTAGTGATCGAAGAACTCGTGAAGACAATCAAAGAAATGTTGGCTAATGGCGAAGTCCAAGCCGACATTTCGGCATGGAAGAGTCGCGTCAGCGGATGGCAAGAACAGTTCCCGCTGTACTATTCGCCCAGTGACCCAGGCGAAGCGCTGAAACCGCAGTTTTGCTTAGAAAAACTGCACGAATTGGCTCCCGCCGGAACCATCTTGTGTTCAGGCGTTGGTCAGCACCAAATGTTCTCTTCGCAGTTTTGGAAGTTTGAAGAGCCGTATACCTGGGTCAACTCTGGTGGGCTCGGAACAATGGGCTTCTCTATTCCGGCAGCCATCGGTGCCAAAGTTGCACGACCCGATCGCACAGTGTGGGCCGTTGATGGTGACGGTTGTTTCCAGATGACTGCACAAGAACTCGTGACTGCAAGTGTTGAACGAATTCCGATCAAGGTTGCGGTTATGAACAACTCGTATCTCGGTATGGTTCGTCAGTGGCAAGAAATGTTCTATGACGAGCGCTATAGTGAGGTCTACTTGTCGCCGGAACTTCCCGACTTTGTGAAGTGGGCAGAAGCAATGGGTTGCGTCGGCATTCGCGTTGAGAGTCCCGAAGAAGTTGAACCTGCTATTGCTTTGGCGAATAGCATTAATGATCGTTCAGTTGTTGTCGAGTTCCGCGTTGACGCCGGCGAAAAGGTTTTCCCGATGGTTCCCGCTGGCGCTGGTAACGATGATGTTCTCTTGCACCCAAATCAAAATGATCGAAGGGAGTTCTTGCGATGAGCATGACACCGAACACTTCATCAACGCCGTCGCATCACATCTTGTCGGTGCTTGTACAAAACCGCGCCGGAGTTTTGGCTCGTGTTTCTAGTCTGTTCGCTCGACGTGGGTACAACATTTTCAGTTTGGCCGTTGCCCCGACCGAAGATCCCGATTTTTCACGGATCACAATCGTGGTTGATGTCGAGTCTTCCCCGCTCGAGCAGATTGTGAAGCAGCTGTTCAAGCTCATCGACGTCGTCAAAATCAGCGAACTCGACCCCCGCCGCTCGGTTGAGCGCGAACTCATGATGGCCACCGTTCGGGTGGCCTCAGAGGACCGCGGACCGGTCGTTGAACTGACAAATATCTTCGAAGGCAAAATTTTGGCTGTAGGAACTGAGGCCATAACGGTGTCTTTGGAGGGAAGTCCCGACAAACTTGATGACTTCGAGGAACTTCTTCGTGGTTACGGGATTGTTGAACTTCAACGGACTGGCCGCGTGGCGCTTCCGAAACTCGACAAAGAGGCGCGTACGCGTCCTCTCAAAAATGGAAAGGCAAGTTGACCCATGGCAGCAAAGTTGTATTACGACGGTGACTGTGACGTATCGATTATCAAGAACCGCAAGGTTGCGATCATCGGTTACGGATCACAGGGACACGCTCACGCTCTGAACTTAAAAGAGAGTGGAGTGCCCGTAGTGGTCGGTCTGCGCGAGGGTTCCTCGTCAGCAGCCAAGGCCGAGGCCGCTGGTCTCACGGTGAAGAGCATCCCCGACGCAGCCAAGTGGGCTGACGTCATCATGCTCACCATGCCTGACACCGAGCAGAAGGCCACATACGACGCTGATATCAAGCGTTATATGAAGGCTGGCAAGGCTTTGGCATTCGCTCACGGATTCAACATTCGTTTCAAGCGCATTCGTCCGCCAAAGGGCGTCGACATCATCATGATCGCCCCGAAGGGTCCTGGTCACTTGGTGCGTCGTACGTACACCGAAGGTGGTGGAGTTCCGTGCTTGATCGCGGTTGAACAAGACGCAACTGGCAATGCCAAGAGCGTTGCGTTGTCATACGCATCAGCCATTGGTGGCGGCCGCGCCGGCATCATCGAAACCTCATTCAGCGAAGAGACCGAAACTGACTTGTTCGGTGAGCAGGTCGTGTTGTGTGGCGGACTCACCTCATTGGTGCAGGCCGGATTCGAAACGCTCGTCGAAGCTGGCTACCAGCCCGAGATGGCGTACTTCGAGTGCTTGCACGAAGTGAAGCTCATTGTTGACCTGATGTACGAAGAGGGCATCGCTGGAATGCGTTACAGCATCAGTGACACCGCTGAGTACGGCGACGTGACCCGTGGACCACGAATTGTGACCCCGGCGACCAAGAAGATGATGCAGAAGATCCTCAAGGAAATCCAGTCTGGCAAATTTGCCAAGGAATGGATTGCCGAGAGCGAAAGCGGACGCAACAACTTCAATGCTCTGCGCAAGGCCGGAGCCGACCACCAGATCGAGACAGTCGGTAAGAACCTGCGTTCGATGATGCCGTGGATCTCGGCTGGCAAGCAGAAGGTCAGCGAAGCTTCCGGAGGCTGAGCGAGAAATTTAGTAAAAATCTAAATCCGACTTGTTAGGTCGGGAATTGACCGTTAGCGTGCCCTCCTGAGTTACTAACCAGGAGGGCACGACTATGTCTGCAGCAGAGTGGGGTTTTGAAACCCGTCAAATTCACATCGGTGGAGAACCCGATCCGACGACTGGCGCTCGCGCCGTCCCGATTTACCAGACCACCAGTTACGAATTCCGTGACGCACAGCATGCGGCGAATCTTTTTGCCCTTGCCGAAGTGGGAAACATCTACACCCGCATTATGAACCCAACGCAATTGGCCGTTGAGTCACGCGTGAACTCGCTCGAAGGTGGCGTCACGACTGCCATTGGTTTGCCCGGAACATTGGTTGTGAGTTCGGGCCAGGCCGCCGAAACATTGGCGATTCTTACTTTGGCCGAAGCTGGCGATCACATCGTTGCTTCGCCGTCGTTGTACGGCGGTACGTACAACTTGTTGCACTACACCCTTCCCAAGATGGGTATTGCAGTTTCGTTTGTTGATGATCCGCACGATCTTGCACAGTGGAAAGCCACAGTTCGTCCGAACACCAAGGCGTTCTATGGCGAAGTTTTGGCCAACCCGCGCAATGACGTGTTTGACATCGAAGGTGTCTCAAAGGTTGCCCACGAAGCTGGCGTGCCGTTGATCGTCGACAACACTGTCCCGACCGCTTACGGCATTCGTCCGCTCGAGTGGGGTGCCGACATTGTTGTGCAGTCACTCACCAAGTTTGTTGGTGGACACGGAACCTCAGTCGCCGGTTCAATCACCGACGGTGGAAAGTTTGACTTCTCGGCTTCGGGTCGTTTCCCAAGTTTCACCGAGCCCGATCCCAGCTACCACGGCCTGGCGTACTGGCCCGCACTTGGTGCTGGTTCGTACATCTTGAAGGCTCGCGTGCAGTTGCTGCGTGATCTCGGTATGGCGGTGTCGCCGTTCAATGCGTTCTTGCTGTTGCAGGGTCTCGAAACCTTGTCGTTGCGCATGGAGCGTCACTGGAGCAATGCTCACGCCGTTGGCGAGTTCTTGGACAAGCACCCGCAAGTCGAGAGCGTGAACTACGCCGGCTTGACAAGTAGCCCGTGGCACGATCGTGCCAAGAAGTACTTCGGTGGCCGTGGCTACGGTTCGGTTTTGGCGTTCAACATCAAGGGTGGACGCGAGGCCGGCGAAAAGTTTGTTGCTGGTCTGCAGTTGCACAGCCATGTTGCCAACATCGGTGACGTGCGCAGTTTGGTGATTCAGCCGTCGACAACGACACACAGTCAGTTGACCGCCGAGGAGCAGGTTGCTTCGGGTGTGAATCCGGGTCTCGTGCGTTTGAGCGTGGGACTCGAGTCGATCAACGACATCCTGGCCGACCTCGCACTCGGTTTCACCGCCGCCGCTGCCAAGTAAACCAACCCACCAACCCCATTTTCCGCCACTTTGGAATTTAGTTGCCGCCTAGCGGCAGCCATATTCCAAAGTGGCGGAAAATGGGGTTGGTTAGTCGGGGCGGTTGTCGTCGAGGAACTTTTGGAACTCGGCCGCCAAATCGTCGCCCGACGGGATTAACTCTTCGGCGCGCCGATCAAACTCAAGCTCAAGCATCTGCACATATCGCAATGCTCGATCGTCTTCAGAGACTGCGTCATCGTGAAGTGATCTCCAACGTTCCATCTCTTCTTCTAATTCGCCGTGCCGCGTCGGCACGCCCAAAACATGTTCAAGTTGTCGCAACAATGCGGCTGATGCTTGTGGATGTTCGGCATTTCCCAAATAGTGGGGGACCCCAACTCGTAGAGAAATCGCCGGCAACTCTTCGCGTTCAAATTCGGTCTGCATCACACCAACCACACCAGTGATTCCTTGATACGACGGACTCGAGAGTCCAAGGGTGCGTGCTAATTGTGGATCGACCGTGCTGCCAACGACAAACGGCGTACGTGTATGTGGAACCGTGTCGGCTGACGCACCAACAGTCACAATTGCCTCACATCCAAGCCGTGAGTATGCGGCAACAACACATCGCACAAATGTGTGCCAACGAATATGGGGCTCGACACCAGACATCACGACGATGTCGCGGGAGAACTCGGGAAACCTCAGCGCAATGATTTCGTTGGTGGGCCACTCAATGATTCGCTCGTCGTTTTCATCAAGGCGAACCTCAGGTCGAATTTGCGTGAAGTCGTAAAACGGGTCGCAATCAATTGATGCAACAACTTCGGCGGCATTGTGTTGAACGAGGTGTTCAATTGCTGCAGTTGCGACACCAGCGGCATCAAACCAGCCGGTGAGAGCCAACACCATGACGGGTCGGCGCAGCGGAGCTGACAAGCCCTCCCATATCAAGACATCGGCGACTTCCATTCCTAGAGTCTCACCCGCGCAATGCCTCAACCACAACGTCAATGCAGGCTGTTAACGCCTGAACGTCTTCGGGATCGATGGCAGGAAACATGCCGACTCGTAACTGGTTGCGACCAAGTTTGCGGTAACTGTCGGTATCGACGACTCCATTGGCCCGTAATGCTGCACAAATATCGTTGGCATCTACTCCTCCGTCGGCTGGCGAAGCAATATCGACGGTTCCAACAACCTGCGAGCGCTGTGCTGGGTTGCTCACAAAGGGGGTTGCCCATTCGCGAGATTCGGCCCATGAATACAAAATGGATGAAGATTTGGCCGAACGAGCATTGCAAGCGTTCAATCCGCCGATTTCATTCATCCATTTGACTTGGGCATCAAGCATGACCACGGTGCCAAGTGCCGGGGTGTTGTATGTCTGATTCGCTTTGCTGTTGTCAAGCGCAATCTTGAGATCGAGTGAAGCCGGACTCCAGCGCTTTGAAGCCGAAATCTTTTCAATGCGCTCAATGGCTCGCGGTGAACAAGCAGCGAACCACAAGCCACCATCAGATGCGAAACACTTTTGTGGGGCGAAGTAGTACACATCGACCTCGGCCGGATTCCAAAGCAGTCCACCAGCGGCCGACGTAGCGTCGACTACGACTAATGCATCGTCAGCACCAGTGGGACGCACGAGTGGCATCATCACACCAGTAGATGTTTCGTTATGTGTGAACGCGTAAGTGTCGATTCCAGACTCAAGTGACGCGACCGGATGTGTGCCTGGATCGGTCTTGATGACGGTGGGGTCTCCTAAATGCGGAGCTGCTGCAACGGCTTCAGCGAACTTTGATGAGAACTCACCAAACACCAAGTGCTGAGAACGGTTTTCAACCAAACCAAATGTTGCAACGTCCCAAAATACGGTTGAGCCACCATTGCCAAGAACGATCTCCCAGTCATCGGGAAGACCGAACAATTGGGACAAACCAGATCGAACTGAGCCCACCAGATTTTTGACGGGTGCCTGGCGGTGCGACGTGCCCATGAGTGCGGGGCCAGCGGCAGCCAAAGCGGCCATCTGCTCGGGGCGAACCTTCGAAGGTCCACAACCGAAGCGACCATCGGCTGGCAAAAGATTGGAAGAAATGCGAATTGATCGGGGGTCAGTAATGCTCACTGTCTTAGCATGGCAGGCATGAGTTCGTCACCCCAAAGCAAGCGCACATCTTCTCGTCTCGCGGCCATCGCCGAATCAGCCACATTGGCCGTTGACGCCAAGGCGAAGGCCCTTAAAGCGGCTGGTGAAAACGTCATTGGTTTCGGCGCTGGCGAACCCGACTTCCCAACGCCCGAGCACATTGTCGAGGCCGCCGTGAAGGCATGTCGCGACCCGAAGATGCATCGCTACACGCCAGCGGCTGGTCTTCCTGAACTACGTGAAGCGATTGCCGTCAAGACCTTGCGTGACAGTGGCTTTCAGACAACCGCCAATCAAGTACTCGTCACGAACGGCGGCAAGCACGCAGTGTTCACCGCATTTGCAGCACTGTGCGATCCAGGTGACGAAGTCATTGTGCCCGCGCCGTATTGGACGACCTATCCCGAAGCAGTCACTTTGGCTGGAGGAGTGCCCGTTGTCGTTGACACCACTGAAGAAACTGGTTTTCGTGTCACTGTTGAACAACTTGAAAAGGCTTTAACGAAGCGCACCAAAGTTTTGTTGTTTGTATCGCCAGACAACCCGTCGGGTTCGGTGTATCCGCCCGAAGAAGTCAAGGCCATTGGCGAATGGGCAGTTTCGCGCGGCATCTGGGTGATTACTGACGAGATTTATGAGCACCTCACGTACGGACAACACAAATTCACGAGCATGCCGACTCTTGTTCCTGAGTTGGCGAATCAGTGTGTGATCGTCAACGGTGTTGCGAAGACCTACGCAATGACTGGTTGGCGCGTTGGCTGGATGATCGGACCCGCCGATGTGATGAAGGCTTCGATCAACTTCCAAAGTCACGCCACATCAAACGTCAATAATGTCGCGCAAGCAGCAGCGCTCGCGGCAGTTGCCGGAGACTTGACTGCAGTGTCAATGATGCGCGACGCATTCGAACGTCGTGGTCGCACGATGCATCGTATGTTGAATGACATTCCCGGAATCACTTGTCTTGAACCTGAAGGTGCGTTCTACTGCTACCCGAATATCAGAGGGCTTTTGGGTAAGACCTTCAATGGCAAGACCGCCAACAACAGCATGGAACTGGCCGACATTATTTTGTCGGAAGCCAAAGTGGCAATCGTGCCTGGTGAAGCTTTTGGAACTGCTGGTTTTGCACGGTTCTCATTCGCTCTTGGCGACGCTGATCTTGAAGAGGGGATCCGCCGGATCGCTGATTTGGTCGATCGTAGGTAAAGAAAAACTTTGATGACAGACCAAGGGGTGTTAGGTTCCTTTTGTCGGCAATAGCCGACACGTACAGAAAACAGCGAAGTCCGGTGAGATTCCGGCACTGTCCCGCAACGGTGGTTTAGCAAACGAAAGTTTGGCTAACGAGTCCGGTCGCCTGATCTGTATGCGATAACCAACCCTCGAGGCAAGGGCGGATCGCGCAGGAATGGTTGATCCTTTCCTCGCACTCCTCTTGCTTCCTCAAAGCAATGGAGGAAGCTTCAATGAAAGCAGACCTAGTAAGTGCCATAAAGCCCACACGTAAATCCACGCGTCGTATCCTGATCGGGTCATTCATCGCCCTGACATCGCTGCTAGCGGCGTGTGGCAATGACAAAACTGATTCAACGGCCGATGTTGAAACTGAAGCGCCGATCTCGACTGACGTCGATGTCGAAATTGATGGCGAAGCACCACAACGAATTGTGTCGTTGTCACCGACTCATACAGAAATCCTGTTTGCCGTTGGTGCTGGCGACCAAGTTGTTGCAGTTGATTCAATGTCGAATTACCCTGCAGAATCTGCAGCAGTCTTAACCGAAATCTCGGCGTACGAACCCAATGTTGAAGCGATCTCGGCATTAGAGCCCGATCTTGTTGTGATCGGTGATGACTTCAGCGGATTGGCCGAACAGCTTTCGGCGGTGGGTATCAAATCTTGGGTGAGTCCCGCGCCGTTGACGCTCGAAGAGGCTTACCAGCAGATCGATGATCTTGGTCAAGTCGTCGGACACGCCGACGAAGCTGCGAACGTCACGCAAAAAATGAAGGATGATATCGCAGGAATAGTTTCTGGAATTGAAGCACCAGCGACGCCTGTGAGTTATTACCACGAACTTGATGACACCTATTACTCGGTGACGGGCAATACCTTCATCGGTTCGATCTACGAACTCTTCGGAATGAGAAATATTGCGGATGCGACTGAAGGCGATACCGATTATCCGCAACTTTCGGCAGAGTTCATCGTCAGTCAAGACCCGAATGTCATTTTCTTGGCAGATGTGAATTGTTGTGGAGCAACTGCTGAAAATGTTGCGGCTCGTCCGGGCTGGTCTGATTTGTCGGCCGTCATGTCAGGAAACATTGTGTCCCTCGACGATGACATCGCATCACGTTGGGGGCCGCGTCTTGTCGACTATGTCCAAGCAGTCGCCGACGGGCTGAGCGCATTTGTGAAGAGCCAGGGCTAAATCAAACATGTTGGCCGAACAAGTTCGCGATTCCGAAAGATCATGGTGGATGCCCGTGGCGTGCATCATGTTGGCGGTCGCGTTCTTGTTCGGGGCCATGGTTGGTCCGGCTGGGCCAGTGTGGTGGAGAGTGCCCGCCGAATTGTTGAATCACTTGCCATTCATTCACTTCAAGACCGGTGCAACTGAGCTGCAAAGCACGGTGCTTTGGCAAATCCGCATGCCACGTGTTGTCCTCGCCGGCATTGTGGGATCAATGCTTTCAATTGCTGGAGCGTCGTATCAAGGAGTCTTTCGTAATCCATTGGTAGACCCATATCTGTTAGGAGTTGCCGCTGGTGCAGGACTCGGAGCAACAGTGATCATTGTTGCTGGGCGGGCGAGTAGTTCTTCTTGGCCAGTTGATCCGTTACCAATTGCTGCGTTTGCTGGTGGGCTCATTGCAGTCATGATTACGTATTCGGTAGGTGCGGCTTTCGGTGCTGCTAAGTCGTCAGCAACTCTCGTTCTGGCTGGTGTTGCAGTGACCTCGCTGGCGACTGCGGTGCAAACTTTTCTTTTGCAGAAAAACACCGATGTTGTGCGTCAGGTGTACAGCTGGATTCTTGGCCGCCTATCAACAGCAACATGGCACGACGTGCGTTTAGTTCTTCCCTACGTCGTTGTGAGTACCGGGGTCTTGTTGTGGCATCGTCGATTACTCGATGTACTTCGTGTTGGCGATGATGAGGCGCAATCACTTGGAGCACGAGTTGATCGAATTCGTCTCACCGTTGTGATTGCTGCAACGTTAGGTACGGCTGCTGTTGTGAGTGTCAGTGGACTCATCGGCTTTGTTGGAATTGTTGTTCCACATCTAGTGCGCCTTCTCGCTGGATCGAGTTATCGCCGAATCTTGCCACTCACGGTTCTTCTCGGTGCAGCATTCTTGATCGTCGCTGACATTCCCGGACGAATATTGTCCGATCCAGCAGAGACCCCAATCGGTGTCGTCACTGCGTTTTTGGGCGCACCCTTTTTTATTATCGTTTTACGTTCTCGTCAAGGAGCACGACGATGACATCACTAGCATTTGTTGATGTATCGGTGAAGTACGGATCCGCCATCGCGGTTCAAGGATTCACCGACACAGTTCGCCCAGGTGAGTGGTTGTGCCTTATTGGTCCCAACGGTGCAGGTAAGTCATCTTTGTTGCGGTCGGCTGCTGGTCTCGTCAAACACGAGGGCAATATTTTGGTTGATGGTTCGCCTCTGCATCTTCGAACCTCGCGCCGGCGTGCTGCTTTAGTGGCCCATGTCCCGCAGTCACCATCAATGCCCGACGACATGACTGCAACTGAGTATGTATTGCTCGGACGTAATCCGTATGTTGGATATTTCGGAAATGAATCCAAACACGACCGTATGATGGTTGCCCGAGTCATTGAACGGCTCGACCTTGAAGAATTTGCTGATCGACGTCTTGGAACTTTGTCGGGTGGAGAACGTCAACGATTGGTCATTGCGCGTGCTCTCGCTCAAGAAGCCCCCATCATGTTGCTCGATGAGCCGACGAGTGCATTAGATATTGGACATCAACAACAGGCACTCGAACTAGTTGACAGTCTTCGCCGAGAGCACGGATTTACGGTTGTCTCGGCGATGCACGATCTCACGCTTGCCGGTTTGTATAGCGATCGTTTAGCTTTGCTTCATCAGGGTCATTGTGTTGCAACGGGTCCGGCCGAAAAAGTGTTAAAGGCTGAGACTTTGTCAGAGTTCTACGGAGTCTCGGTGACCGTTCTTCACGAACCAGACGGCACGGTTGTCGTCGTACCGCGCCGCACCGTGCCATTAGCTTGATTCTGGTGTCATTTCTGTTGGTATAGCCAACTTAAACAACACCAGAATCACAGGTCGACGACTACGGTTTGAGATGTGGAAAATACCTTTGATGCGACGACCATCAATCGGCAAGTTGAAGGCCTTGCAGCATCACACCAATTGTTCTTAGAGCGACTTGGGGGATTGACCGACGACATGGTTTCACGGCCATCGTTATTGCCTGGGTGGACTGTGGGTCATGTGCTCGCTCACATCGCCCAACAAGGTGACAGCATCACTCGTCTTTTTCTCGCCGCCGAATTAGGTGAAGTTGTCGACCAATATGAAGGTGGATTTGCAGCCAGGGTCGTAGCAATTGAAAAGGCCGCATCCCTATCTGCCGACGAACATGTTGCTGGTGTGCGTCGTTCGATCTATGCCCTTGAAGGCGCCATTGCCTCGGCCCGCGAAGGCTGGTACGGATCGGCGCGCATGGTCTCTGGCGTTGAAGTGCCAGTCACAGATTTGCCGTTACGTCGTTGGCGCGAAGTCGAAGTTCATATGGGTGATCTCGGATTAGCAGACCTTCAGTGCGTTGGGCCCGACTCATGGTCGTTGGATTATGTGCGACACGATCTATCTGTGATGACAATGCAATGGAAATCTCGGGGTTCAATGGGTCTGACCGATCTTCCTGTGCAAATTCGCACTCAGTCGCCTACAGTGCGATTGGCTTGGTTGATGGGTCGTGTGACAATTGAAGGGCTTGCGCCAGCAGGATTGATGGGATAACAAACGTGAGAAAAATTCGTAAGTCATGGTTCGTAATCGTGGCGGTTGTTGCTTCAATCGCCTGGGCTTCTCCGGTTTCTGCACACGGTCAGTTGGACTCATCGTCACCTGCTCCTTCGGCGGTACTTGAGACTGCTCCGAGCGAAATCAGTCTTGATTTCAATGAACCCGTCACGCCAGTTGCCCGTTCGATTGAGATCTACAACCAAGATGGTCAGAGAATTGTTTTGGGCGAAGCACTGGTGTCGCCGGAAGATCCTTCGGTGTTAATCGCCAAAGATGTTCCAGCAATTCCCGATGGACTTTATGTTGTTGCTTGGCGAGGCGTATCGAATGATGGTCATGCCATTGAAGGCGCATATTCTTTCCAAATCGGTGCGACGGCTCCAATTGTTGCCACGAGCGATCTCA
>Ga0209596_1001248_pt1 | contig 22281 bp, 9 predicted proteins | sample M_130807_MF_Meta_FD_187314 | JGI IMG/M metagenome (GOLD analysis project Ga0209596, IMG submission 187314) | Freshwater microbial communities from Lake Montjoie, Canada to study carbon cycling - M_130807_MF_MetaG (SPAdes) (version 2) | ecosystem: Environmental > Aquatic > Freshwater > Lake...
TTGCCAGGCCGTCATCGGCGACGCGATCGAGCGGCGGGTGAGATGGAAGAACAACCCGGACCTTGCCGCCATCGCAGGGAAACCGGTGCGCCTGCGTTTCGCGATGCGCGAGTGCGACTTGTATTCGTTCCGCTTCCGTAGCAAGTAGAAGGAGACGACCAGCCGAACAAGCAGGTGCAGGCGACGCTTGACAGCGCGCCTGACCTGCAACGTTGGACGAGGAGATGAAAATGAAAGTGAACACGGTAGCGGCGCTCTTCACCATTCTGCTGGTCGTCACTTTGGCGCGAGCCGAAGACGCAAACCGAATACTGGCTCATGCGACCGGCTCCAACTATGGCGCAGTGGACACGAATGTTGTTGTCGGCGCAACAGCCCCCCTCACTCCCCGGCACCGATCCCCGTTCTGACCGTTTCCGGTGCGGCGGGCGCGAACGCAAATTCCAGCCAGCCAGCCAGCCAGCTATTGGAAAAACAATTCGTCCAGGTCCGGGGCGACGCCGAAGCTGTTGAGCGCCTCGGAATAGCGGTAATAGACTTCGAGGCAGAGCGCGCCCAGCGCGGTGGTATAGACACGACCGCCTGTCGCGGCCCAATTGTCTCCTTTCGGATCCCAGCTCCCGGCGAGGTCGCCTTCGCGGCTCTGGTGCTCGACCAGCACGTCCCTCATGCGCTGGTTCCACCATATGCGGTACTCGCCGCCCATGTTGTGCATCGCATACGTGGCGTAGTACCACTCGTAGAAATTCTTTGCCTCCCATCGGGGCGGGCGTTGCCGGGTCAGTTCGGCGCCTTTCACCAGCAGGTGATTTTTCACGCCTGTGCCGTTGACCTGCCGGATGAGCATCCCGGCCGCGGTGAGCGCCGGTGAACCGCGATCGAAGGTGCGGTCGGGATTCATGAGATACGAGACGGCGCCGCTCGACTCCTTGCTCGCGCCCGAGTCCGTGACCGAATCAAGATACGCCAGCGCGCGCGACGAGAGCGCGCTCTCGAATTTCACCTGCCCCAGCTTGGCCGTCTTGAGCGCCTGCTGGAACCACGCGGTGACGGAAAAATCGCTCATCGGACTTTGCGGCTTGTAGCGCCAGCCTCCATCGGCGTTCACGGCCGACGCACAGTAGTCGATCGCCTTCTGGGCCGCGGCACCGATCCGCTCGTCACGGGCGCGCCCGTGCGCCTCGCAGAGCGCAATGGTGCAGATGGCGTGTGTGTAAAGGTTGTCCCCCCCCGCGGTGATGAGCCCGTCGGGCTTCTGCTGGCGCATGATGGCCTCGAGCGCCTTCAGCACGTTCCGGCGGTATTCGCCTTTGCGGATCGTGTTGCCGCCCCCCATGAATGCAAGCGCCGAGAGCGCGGTGTCCGCAAGATTGCCCCCGGGCTGGCCCTCGAATTTCTCCGCCTTCCAACTGCCGTCGCCATCCTGATGCACGGCGAGCCAGTGCAGGGCCGCATCCACCGCGGTTCGCGCCTTCACCCCGCCCGAGGCTTCCATCGTGCGCGAGAAATCACCGGAACCGAAGAGGTTGATGTTCGCCGGGCCGAGCTTGCCGATCGTCGGTGCTTTCTGGTCACCGAAGGCCTTCGCCATCACCTTCACGTCCCGGCCGGGCCGTGGCGCGGAATTCATCGTGAAGACCGCCATCTTGTCGCGCGGCGTCGGATCCTTGTACTTGAAGATGTCCGCGGCCGACTGCGTGTCGGCGGCGATGGGTTGCACTGCATAATTGACCGTTTCCGTCACGAGCGAGATATCGGCGGGGGCGTCCTGGATTTCCATCTGCGTCGCGCTCACGTCAATTTTTGGCGTTTCAACGGCGATGTTGTTGCTCTGGACGATCTCCTGCGTCACGGGCACCTCGACGGGGTTTTGCGAGATCTGGATGTTGGGGCGTTCCTCGACCTGCGTCTTCGCCTCCGGGAGGGTCTCGACGATCTCCTTCACCACATCGCGCACGGGCTGCGTGAGTTTGAACTCCTCGACGTTGTGCTCGGCGACGCTGAACTGGAACTCCTCCGGCGGGCGGCGCGTCTCGCTTCCCACGGCGAAGCGCCAGATGAGCGCGAGCACGGCCAGCAGCGTGCAGAGCAGCAGGCCGGCGAGCACGGCGCGCTTGTCCAAAATCGCCGTGTCCGCCCCGGCCTGGTCCAGCTTCGTGACGGAAGGCGTCCTTGGTTCTTCGGTTCCGGTGGTCATGGCGGGGTCCTCCTATTTGTTTTCCTGAATCTCGACTGTCGCCGAGACCTTGGTGATGCCAGCCTGCGCGGCGCAGCCCATGACAGCCGCGATGTGCTCCCACTTCACGTTCCGGTCGCCACGGATGACGACATTTTGATCGGCATTGCGCACCTTCGCGCGGCTGAGATTGGACGTGATCGCGGGGAGCGTGAGCGGCTGGTTTTCGACGTGATAGAGCGCCTGGCCGCCGGGCAGGTAGCGGACGTTGACGATGATGGGACGCGCCGGCGGCTGGGTGACCTTGACAGCCTTCCCCTGGGTGGGGAGCTGGATCGAGAGGTCCTGCTCCATGCTGTCGATGAACGACGAGGTCACGAGCAGGAACAGGATGATGGCGAAGATCGCATCGACCAACGGGGTCATGTCGATGTGCAGCGCCTCGAATTCGTCGCGATTGAGTTTCATATATCAGCCCCGGTCTGTGATTGCGGTTGCCACGCCGGGCGCGCTTCCGCCGTCAGCGGGCACCCTGAGATGGATGGCGTGCTCCTGCGCCCCGGAGGCGGGTCCGCCGGATTTGCGCTTCAGAATCTTCACCTGGTGCATGAACTGTTCGATCAACAGTTCGCACCGGGAGATGAGCCCGCCGAGCATCTGGTTGAAACCGAAATAGGCAAACAGCGAGGGGATCGCGACGGCCAGCGCAGCCGCGGTGCAGAAAAGCTTCACGCGGATGCCTGCCGCGAGCGCCTGCGCCTTTGCCGCGCCCGTGGCGCCGGCAACGGCCTCGAAGACCAGCACCATGCCGACAATCGTGCCCAGCAGGCCGAGCAACGGGGCCGCCGCCGCGATCAGGTTCAGCGTCTTCACCGGCGTTCGCAGCCGGTTGATGTGAGTGGCGGCGACGCTTTCCGCCCGGCCTTCGATGTCCTCCACCGTAGAGGTCTCCCAGCGATCCGTCAGCGTCCGGCAAATCGCCGGGAAAAGCCCGCGCTCGGCCTTCGCCAGGCGGTCGAACTCGACGAGGTCGCGATTCTGCAGCGCCTTCCACGAGGCATCGACAAATGCCTGCGGGCATTGCGCCTTGCGCCGGTAAATCCAGAGGCAGTTCAGTGAGAGGATGATGGTGAAAATCCCGAGCAATGCGATCGGGTGCATGAACATGCCGCCGAGCAGATAGATGTCCAGCAACGTGAGCCGTGAGGCGAGCGTCACCGGACCGAGCCCGGAGACACGGTGGAACTTGCGGTCCGGATCGGTGCTTCCCGCCGTGCGTTCCACAACAAAGATGCCGCCTTTCGATCCCTTCGATGGAATCTCGACGATCTTGAAGAATGTCTTCTGGTCATTCCTGTACACATCGTTGATTTCGAGCGGCAGAATGTTGTCGTCGGTCCGGATCGTGAACCGCTTGTTATCGCCGGGCCCCGCCTCCTCCGTTTCCGCCTTCAGCGCCGCGCCCTTGTCTCCGAGCGCGGAACTGAGGTCCAGTTTTTCCTCCTGTCCGTGGGTGAATGGTGTGACGAGGGAGGCTATGGCGGCAATCGCCGCCAATCCGATCAGTTTGGTTTTCATGTTCTATTTTTTGTTTGCAAGATCCTTGAGGATGCCGGGCAGGAGCGCCCGGGCTTCATTGATGACGCGCGGGTTGCCCCGCGGAAAATCCCGGCCAATTCGTTCGGCCATGGCACGCGCCGCGTCCGGTCTGCCGGCTTTCTGGTAGGCCCTGGCCGCCTCGAGACAGGCGCGATCCGTGGGAAAGGCCCCGACACTTTTCTCAAAAAACGCGAGCGCCTTCAGAGGCTCGCCGACGCCTGTCTCAAGAGACACCATCCCCGCGTAATATGCGGCGTCGGCCTTCACGTCCGCGAAGGTGTCGCCACTGATCAGTCCGTTGAATGTGGTCATCGCAACGTCCCGGCGGCCCTGGGCGGCATTCGCCACCGCTCCGTAAAGATCCATGCGCGGCCGCCGGTCGGAGCGCGGCCACTCGTTGAGGAACGTCCGGCCCACCAATTCGAAGTCCTTCCATTCCTTCGTCTCCACGAGGCCGGCGGCAAGTTTCACGTATGCCTCCTCGATGGCGTCAAACCTTGGATAATCACGCACGAGTGCCTGGAGCATCTTCACTCCGCCCGCAAAATCGGCGAGCTTGTAGCAGCTCTGGGCCGCCATGAAGAGCGCCTTGTCGCGCGACTTGTTTTTTGCGAGCGACCGGTCGGCGGCGAAAGGCGCGAGCGTCTGCGCGCAGGGACCCCACTCCTCGTTTTTCCAATAGAGAAACCCGAGCGCATAACGGATTTCGCCGAGATCCAGTTCCGGGGGCGGCGTTTCACGGATGCCGTCCCACCCGCCCGTGTTCTGGCGCAGCCATTGATTTCGCGGCAGAGGAACCGGGGCGCCTGTCTTTGCGTCGAGTTCCACCGGGCCATATTCGTCGAGCAAAGTGGCGTAGGCGTCCACTGCGCGCTCCTTCACGCTCCCCTTCCCGGCGTGAAAGCCGAGCACCTTCAGCGCGGAAACGCGGAACCGGTCGTCGCGGAAACCATTCAGGTAAGGCGAGTAGGCCTCGACCAGTTTTTCAGTGTTGCCCAGCGCCGCGTACTCCCGTCCCAGCGCATAGCGCGCGATGCTGTCCTTTTCATCACGGAACTCGACCGGCGCGTTCCTGGGCCGCTGCTTCCTGGCTTCGTCAGGATAGAGCCCCAAGTATGCGCTGAATGCCCGCGCCGCGCGCTCGTGATCATTCACTTCGCCGAAAAGCTGTCCGCTCCTGAGTATCGCGCTCTTCACATATTTCGCCGCCCCCTCGGTCCCGACCCACGGACGAAGCGATTTCTTGAAAACCTTCGGGTCGTTGTCGAAGGACGATGCAACCAGATCGCTCCACAGCGCCTCGGCCGTCTTCCGTTTTCCTTCCGGGGTCTTCCCGGCCTCGCCTTTCGCATTTTCCATCGCCAGCCAGTACAGCGCCTCCGGCAGATGCCGGTTCTCATCCGGAATGTTCCGCACGATCCACTGGTAGGCACGCAGCATGTTCTGGGTGTGCCCTTGCAGATACCATGCGTCAGCGACCCGAGACGCGGCGTCATGGACCAGGCGGACGATCTCGGTCTGGCTCGCAGGCTTCCACGGCGCGTCGGTAAGATCGCCCGAGGCGTTCCGGGGCGGCCCATGCACCTTGATCAGCTCCTGAAACGTGGCCGCGGCGGCCGAGTAGTCCTTTTTCACAATCAATAATTCGCCCAGGTAATAGCGCGCATTCGCCGAAAAATCGGAAAGCGCCCCCTTGTCCTCGATGAGCTTCCGGGTCATCGCGATCGCCTTGTCGAGCAATTCGCCGGAGTCCGAGCGGGTGACTAGGCTCTTCATGTAGTCGAGCGTCCGTTGCTCGAGCGCCTTGTCGGCCTTGTTCTCATCGAGCTTCTGCTTCGAGAGCACGAACAGCTCACCATACGCCTTCGCCGCGCGCGCCTTGTCGCCGATCTGATCGGCCACCATCGCGATCCCTTCCAGCGCAGGAACCTGGTAGGGATTTGCCGCGGTCGGATCGGCGGCAATCGCATTCTCGAATGCCGTGATGGCCTTCCGTCCGTTCTCCGGCACGCTGCTGTGCTGCAGCGCGGTGCCGATCTGCGTGTGGATGTAACCGTCGAGATGCTCGCCCGAGAGAATGGCCTTGGGGTACTTGGCGAGCAGCTTCTCGTACTCCGCGGCGAGAACGCCGGTTTCCCTCTTGCGCTCGATCGACTCGGCAAGCTGGCGGTCGAGGATGAAGACCTCCGCCTCGGCAGCCGCCGCCGTGCCGGGATTCGCGGCGACCCTGGCCTTCAGTCCTTCGATTCCCGCCGCGCTCATCTTCGCGGGTTCCGCGGACTTTCCGATCTTCGCCTCGCAGGCAAAGATGCGCGCCGAGACATCGAGCGCGGTGCCGAGCGCGCGGAGCTGCGCGTAATTCTCCAGCGCGACATTCCACTTCTCCTGGCGGAAATAATACTCGGCGAGCCGGAAGTAGCATTGCTCAAGGATCTGCGTCTTGCGGTCGCTGTCGGAATTACGCCCGATCCTCGCCGCCTCCTCGTAGCGCAGCATCGCTGTCGGAACGTCGCCCAGCTCCGCCTCGTAAATCTCCGCCGACACCAGCAGCGCCTCGGCCGCGAGCCCGCGCGACTCGAATTCGCGGACCTTCGCAACCTTGTCGAGCACCTCGACCGCCTTCTTCGGTTCCTTCTGGTCGCGATGGATCAGGCCGAGGAGATAACTGCCGGCAAGCGCCTCGACGCTCTTTGGGTAGCGAGCCTTGAGCTGCTCGCAGATTGAAATCACCGCCTCGAATTTCTTCTGCTGCCTGAAGCCGTCCGCCGCCTTCAGGAGGAGATCCGGGATCTGACTGTTGTTTGGAAACTGCTGCGCGAGATCCTGGATCGCGTTGGTTGCGAGGTCGAGCTTGCCGGCGCGCAGCCAGAGCACCGCGATCTTGTGCGCGGCCTGCTCGGCGAGTTTCGAGTCGGTCTTGCGGCGGAGCAGGTTGAACTTCGCGGCGGCCTCGTCGTATTTTTCACGAATCGCATACCAGCCGCCGAGCAGGTTCATCACCTCGTCCTCGTAAAGCGCCGCGCCTTCACCGAGAAGGCTCTCGAAGCTCTTCGTGGCACCCTCATAGTCCTTCAGCGACGCCTGGAGCTTGCCGAGGACATAGAAGGCTTCCGTCCGGTTCTTGAAGTCGCCCTTTGCCCCGCCGTCCGTCGCCTTCTTGAAATGGACGATCGCCTGATCGACGTCGCCGCGATTGTCGTAACACCTCGCCAGCCGGTACTCCACCTCGCGCACCTGCGAATGCGTGGGATTCTGCGCGAGGAACTCCTTGTAGATATCCACCGCCTTTTGAATCGCGCCATCCGTTTCGAGTTGCTGCGCCTCCCGCAACGCCTCCTCCGGCGTTGCCGCGGGCGATACGGCGGCGCACGAAAAAATCACCGCGGCTGCGACCAGCCGGGACATGCATGACGGAACGTGTTTCATTTTTTCTCCTCCATCTTCTGGATTATCCCAACGTAGGGCGAGAGGGGATACCGGTTGACGACTTCGTCGAATCGCTCCTTCGCGTTCGCCGTCCTGCCGAGTTTTTGCAGGCAGATGCCGAGCGAGTAAGTGCCACGGACCGCCGACTCCGGGGAGCGCGTCGCGAAGAGCAGATACTCGAAGGCCTCCCGCGCCTTCTCAAACTGCCCCGCCTTAAGGTGGATCATCCCAAGCTGGTAACTGGCGTCGCCCGCGAGGTAGTCGTCGGGCGATTTCGATGCCGCGATCAGCTTCTCGATCGCGTCCGCGGTCCGCTGCTTCCTGAGGTCGATTCGCGCGAGCACGTAGTAAATCCATGTCACCTTGGCGAGATCGGCGCCGGTCACATTCTGCCGGGTCGCGGGCGTGAGCGACTCATACTTCTGGATCAGCCTGAGCGCGTCCTGCGGGAACTCCCTCTCGAGCGCCTTGTCCATGTCGAATTTCAGGGAAAAAATGATCAACTGATCGATGATTTGCTTCAACCCGCTGTCCTCCTTTTCAAGTGACTCGAACTGGCTGAGCGCCTCCTCGAACTGGCCGGCGCGCAGGAGCGCCTTTGCATATCCTTCCCGCGCCGCGAGCTGTTCCGGGCGCTCCTTTGCGGATGAGAGAACCTTCTTGAACGCGTCCGCCGCCTTCGCGTAGTCGGCCATGTCGAACCAGATCCACGCAACCTCCGCGTCGAGCCGGCGCCGTTCCTGGTCATCAGTCGCGGATTTCCTCAACTCCTCTATCGTGGCGAGTACGTTCCGGTAGTCTTTCAAACCCTTGTAAATGTCGAGCATCAGCCCCTGCGTCTCATGCCTGCGCGCCGTCTGCGGGTAGCGCGCGAGGAGAAAGCGACAGTTCTCGAGCGCCTGCGGCATCAGGTTGTCCTTACGGTAGGTGGAGGCGATCCGGTAGTAGGCTTTCTCCGCCACGTCGGGTTTCACGTTCTCGGCCCGGAAAGTCAGCCCGAGCGGCTCGAGGACATCGCACAGCAGCGTGAATCCCGGCGTGCCTTTTGCGATTTCACGCGTGATCGAGGCAGCGACCGTCTGGGCGCCCGGGTCGAGCTGGATGCTCACGTGGCTGTTCACGCGCAGGAAGTCCGTGAACTGCCCGAGCGTCATCTCCTTTATCGCGCCGCCCACCGGTTCCATGAGCGCAAACTGTGAGTCGTAGGCCAGTTGCGCCTTCAGTTCCTCCCGCGGCGGCGTCTTGTCCGACTTGAAAATGACGATTCGCTCCTCGGCGGCACGCGCATAGTAGGTCGCGGCCTCGCGCAGGTTCTTTTCATTCTCAAGCGCCCAGCCGGTCCAGAAGCACGCCTGGTGAAAATTCTCGCTGTTGGTGCTGTCGAAGGTCTTGAGGTATTCCTTGAGGACTATCTTCATCTTTCCGTAGTCCTTCTGGTTGTAAAAATTCAGCGCCACAGAAAAAAGCGCGCGCTCCCCGAAACGGCTCTTCGGATCGATCTGCCGCACGCGGTTGAAAGCATCCTTGGCCGCCTCATACCAGTCGGTCGCAATATCCCGTCGGATGAGCTTGAACGTGAGCCCCTGCGGCGCAAGCACCGCGGCGAGGATGTCCGCGACGGATGAAGCGGACGTCAGGCCCGGGGGCTGCGCGAATTCCGCGGCGAGCTTGGCCTCCTTGTCCACTCCTTCCGCCCACAGCACGCGCAACTGGCTGACCTCCTCCACTTGCCGGAGCACTCGGAAAAGCATCGCCTGCCGTTTGGACTCCGCGTCCCACGCACCGTATTTCCTGGCGAGCGGCGCGTAACGAGCGGCGCCAAGGCGCACGTCGAAAATTTCGATCACGCGGACCGCTTCCGACGCCGCGGGGTCGTCGCCTGCGGCGGGCGGATCGATCGTCGGCTTCCCCCCGGAGATGCCAATGTCAAATGCAAGCCCCTCCTTCGCCGGATCGAGGATCTCCTTGAGCACTGCGGCCACGGTCGTCTCACCGGAAGGAAGCCGCACCGCCTTCTTCGCGAGTCGCGAGGCGAGACTGTCCACCTCAGTCCCTTGGGACCAGACAAACGGGATGCCCGCCGCCTTCGAGACAATCTCGAGGGCCTGCGCGGCGGTCGTGGGTTTCGCGGGCGGCTCAAGCCGGATCGTCTTCTGAAGCGGCGCGTATGCCGTCAACAGGTTCGTGCCGAGGCTGATGGTTTCCTTCGGATGGATATGGATCGCAATCGTCGCTGCGCTCGCGTCCTTCTGCGCATCCGCCGCCGCCCTGCTGTAATAGCTTCCGGCCGTGTCGAGGATGTTGAGCAACTCCGCGGCCGGGATGTCCTTCGCGCGATTCGCGACGCCGACGTATTGCTTGGCGGCTTCGGCGTAGCGGTTCTGGGAACGATACCATTCGGCCAGCTCGATCGCGAGATTCTGGAAGCGCGGGTCGTTCCCGTAGTCGCTCTCCAGCTCCGCAAACCGCCGCTCGGCCTGCTCCTTGTTTTCCTTCTTCGCGGACTTGAACATCGCCTCCACCAGCCCCAGTTCGATGCTCTTCACGAGGTCGAGCGCCTTCGGGTCTGCGTCCGCCTTCGCCTGCTGGAAAAATTCAATCGCCCGATCAATCGCCGGCATCTTGAGGAAGACCGGTTGCGCTCCTTTCTTCGCCGCCGCGGGGTTGAAGCTCGCCAGTTCGCACAGGCCGCGATTGAAGAGCGTCTCGGAGCGGAGCGCCTTCCAGTCCTTCTCCGCAAAGCCGGAACCCGCATAGACTTTTTCATCGAGCAGCCGATCGCATGCCTTCGCTCCCGCCACATAATCGGGTGCCTGCACCAGTTGCCCGGTTTTCTCATCCGCGATGCGCTTTGCGTAAAACCGGATGAGGCTGATGAGCGCCTGCGCGCCCTCGGGAGTGCCCTTCCGCTCATCGGCGCTCTTCTTCCACGCCCCGGTCATGTCGCCGCCGCCGGTGACTCCAAGCGCCGCCGCCGTATCGCGCGCCTGCCTGGCGTCCGAGGAAATCGGATACTTCGTGAGCAGCTCACGGAACGCGTCCACCGCCTTGTCGCGCAATTCCTTCGCCTTCGCGCCCTCCGCGGCCTTCGACTGCCCGAGGTAAATTTCGCCCAGATTCCGCAGCGCGCGCGGTGCGTGGTCGGCGGACGCGAGCGACTTTGTGTAAGGCGCGATCGCCCGTTCACCGAGGCCCTTTTCAAAATACATGTCGCCCAGCGCAGCCTGCGCCTGCCCGAATCCCTTTGCCTCGGGCGGGATGCGCTTCAGGAATTCCTCCGCCTTCCCGACATCGGCACCCGGCTTCTTTTTCTCCGCCATTCCGAGCAGCAGAAACATGTCGTCCCTCAGGGCGCCCGGCGGCACGGTCTCGACGAAGCTCGGGATGAGCACCTTTCCCACGCCGTCGAAGTCGCCCCTTTCAAATGCCAGCTTCGCCAGCAGCACCTTCGCCTTCTGCCGCGACTCGAGGTCGAACTGCACGTTTTCCAACCACTTGGCCGCCTCCCCGGGCTGTTTCTTCTCGATGTAGAGCGCACCGAGCTGCAGCGCCGAGGAATCATGCGCCTTCTCCAGCGATGCCGGCACGGGTTCCTTGTCACGCTGCTTCCGCGTGATCGCATTCCGGTAGCTCATCACCATCCGCTTGTAGATGGACTCCGCCTTGTCGGGCTGACCGGACTTTCGGAAATAATCGCACAGGATCTGATCGGCCTGCGCGACCGTCAGCGCGTCATATTTTCCCGTGTTCGCCTGGATCTGCCCGTGGATCTGTTCGAGCTGCGCGCCCGCATCTCCCCCCGCCGCGCCCGCAATTTTCATTTTGTAAAGCAACAGCGTCCCGACCCGGGGATCGGCGGGATGCCGCGTTACAAATGCATCAATCCGCGCTTCCGCGCCCTTGAAGTCCTTCATCCGGAACGCCACGCCCGCAAGACGGAATTCCGCGATGATCCGGTTTGGTCCCTCGGGCAGATTCTGCGCCGCCTTTTCATAAAATGGCCGCGCCAGTGCAAACTGATCGGTGAGGTAATACGACTCCGCCAGCAGCAGGTGCTGGAGCGCCACTTCGGCATCCGGCTTGTTCTTGATCTCGTCCGTCAGCACCTTGATCACGTCACCGTACTGCCGGTCCTTGAAAAGCTCCGAGGCAGTCCGTGCCTGGGAAAAAGTCCCGGCAAGCAGCACGCAGCCCACGAGTACCGGAGCGAAACCGGAAAACCGGGAGGGACGGATGCAATTGCTGGAAGATGGCATGATCAAAAAGTCGCCGCGTGGATCGCAACGGTGACGACAACCTGAACCGAAGGGAATCATTAGGAGGCTGCGCAAGATTTTTTCTGTAAAAGGTACGGAGGTCAGGAGGAGGGCGGGGAGGATGGATTCATGTCGAGGTAGGATTTCGAAGATTCCCACTCATCGGAAGTTTCCGCGAGGAGGGCGGAGAGGAGGCGGAGGAGGGAGGCTTCGTTTGGAAAGATGCGGGCGACGCGGGTGCGGCGGACGTGACGGCAAATTTCTTGGAGTCGGCGGTTTGTGCTTGGCGGTCAAGTCAGAGGGTGGCTACGGTGCCGAGAACTGCTTCCGGCTGCCGGTCCATCCGGCATTCCTCTGGCCGAGACCGTTACCACTGACCCTCAAGCCTACCTCGGAGATACACATGATTCCATTCCGCAGACTAATTTTGATTTCGCTGTTGGCCCTGCCAGGGATTGGAAGGTTGACGACGAAGCTCCGGGCGTCGGAGGAAACCGCGCTCGCCCATGGAGTGCTTGTGGTGAGGGCCTCGGTGCAGGAGGCGCCTCCACGGATTACGCTCGAGTGGTCGCGTGTCGGCGGGTCGGGCGGCTTCGCGGTCTTCCGCAAGACAGCGGAGGCGAACTCCTGGGGCGGTGCCTACGCAAATTTGACTGACGCCAATGCCACCCGCTTTGCGGATGACAAGGTCGTGGCAGGCGTGGGTTACGAGTACAAGGTCGAAACCGTTGGAGTCCTGCCAAACGCGGGAAGCAGGCAACCGGGCGGCACGAAGGCCAGCGGCGTTCTTTATTCCGGGATCGCTTTGCCGCCGGTGGACAGACGCGGGAGGATCATTCTGCTTGTTGACGAAACGATGGCGGCGCCGCTGGCCGGCGAACTCGAACGTCTCGAACGGGATCTGGCCGGGGACGGATGGACCGTGCTGCGGCATGATGTCACGCGGCAGGCGACCGTGGGGGGCAATGCCACCATCGCGGAAGTCGAGGCGATCAAGGCCGTGATCCGGCGCGATTATAACGACGATCCGGGCAACACCAAGGCGGTGCTGTTATTCGGGCGTGTGGCCATTCCTTACTCCGGCTGGCTGATTCCGGACGGGCATGACTTTCAGGCACGGGAGGCGGACACCTATTATGCCGTGCCTGATGAGACTTGGACGGACGAGCGGGACTATGGAGGCAAGGGATTGCGGGGAAACCAGGCGGGTGACGACAAGTTCGATCAGTCGTGGTTCCAGCCCGCGAAGGTGAAGCTGGCCGTCGGGCGGGTGGATATGTCGGGGCTGCCCATCTTTAAGATACCGGAGGTCGAACTTCTGAGGCGCTATCTGAACAAGCACCACGCATTCCGACACCGCCATACGGCCTTTGCCGCGTCGGGCGACACCGGCTCCGGGCTTGTCGGCAGCAAGACGGGCTTTTACCTTGAGGCACTTTTTAGCCGCGGCATGGTGAATGCCGTTCAAGGGCAGCTCAACGGCGAGATCGGTGCGCCGCGCCTTTGGTCTTATGCCGAGGGTCTGGCCTACGCCAACAACCGGCTGGGTCTGTTCTATTCCGCCAATTCCCCGGGATACGTGTTTGCCGGGTGCTGGGGGAGCGGGTCCATCAACTACGACGACGAGGCCGGGAAAATGGGCATGGGGCGTCCGTATCTGGCCGGAAGTGGAGCGTGTATTGCCTGGGTTTGCGGCCAGCCCAACCGGTATTTCCACTGGATGGCGATGGGCGAGACCATCGGCGGCAGCGAACGGCTGGCCATGGCCAACGGAGCGCTCTATCCCACGGGGGCCAACGGCAACATGGCCAACGCGATCTTTCGCTGCCTGCTCGGCGATCCCACGCTGCGGATGCACATTCTTGCGCCGCCCGGCGGGTTAACTCTTGCGGATGGCACCCTCTCCTGGGACGCGTCGCCGGATCGTGATTCGGACGGCTTCCGCGGCTATCACGTCTATCGTGCGGCAGGCAGGCGCGGTCCCTTCACGCGGCTGACCGATGCGCCGGTCCAGGGAACGTCGTGGACCGATCCTGCTCCATCTGCCGGGGCCTTTTATCAGGTCCGCGCCATCCGGCTGGAAACCTCGCCCACCGGCAGTTACCACAACAACAGCCAGGGGATCTTCGTCGAGCGAGGCGCCATCGGCATTGTGCCCGGCGCGCTCTGGGTGGTTGCACCGGATGCGGGCGCCGCGACCTTTCGGGTGAAGCTTTCCTCCAAGCCTGCATCCAATGTGACGGTCTCCGCCAGACGCGCCTCTGGCGATGCCAGCATCAGCGTCCAGTCCGGCGCGACGTTGACCTTCACTCCGACAGACTGGAACAGATGGCAGACCGTTACCGTCGCTGCCGCCCACGACGCCGACGAAGGGGCCACGAACAATGGCAGCGCCGCAGTTGCCCTGAGCGCGCCGGGCCTGACCGATGTGACCGTGGGAGTGGTAAAAGAGGACAGGGCCATAGTGGTCAGCAGCGAGATCCTCCGTGTGCCTGAAAACACGGCGGCTTCCTTTCAGGTCAGGCTTTCGGGACCGCCGGCGGACGATGTGACTGTCACCGCGAATCGAACCGGTGTTTACGCGACCGGGGAGAACATCTCGATCGAGTCGGGGGGCAGTCTGGCATTCACCCGCGGCAACTGGAACCAATGGCAGACCGTCACCGTGAAGTACGCCGACGGCAAAGTCATTCCCGCGCCGCACAATCTTCGCTCGATCTACGCCGGATTCAGCCTTTCGGCGCCGGGCTTTCGCGGTGCCAAGGTGAACGTCTCGGGAGTCGAAAGGCATGCCTATCTGGCAACCACGGTTGCCCCTGCGAATTCCGGCACGGCATCACCGGCCTCTCCCGAGACGGTGGTGCAGGGGGAGGCGGCACCAATCACAGCCAAGCCCTCCGCGGGATACCGCTTTGCGGGCTGGAGCATGGGGTCGAAGGACGGAGGGATCATCGTCGCGAACCCCGCTTCGCCCGACACCACTGCCACGGTTTTCAACTGGGCTGGCGGCCTCTCGGGCAAAGTCGTCGCAAACTTCGTCCCCGAAGGCGAGCCGTCCGCCCCTTTGATCACCACGGAAAAGGACTGCCAGTTGGTCACGGTGCCGGAGGGTGGAACGGCGGCCTTCAAGGTCCGGCTCACGGCGAAGCCGGCCGCAGATGTGACAGTGAAGGTCTCCCGGGAGAGGGTATGGGATTCGGACATCTCGATTCAGGCGGGCGCGACCCTGACGTTCACCCCTGCCAACTGGAATGTCTGGCAGCCCGTCACGCTTGCGGCTGCCGATGATGACGACCGGGTCGCCGGGATGGCATGGATCGCGTTGAATGGAACCGGGCTGCTGACTTCCCACCTGTGTGCAGTCGAGCAGGAAAAGCAGATCCCGCTGACTGCGTTCGCTGGAGCGGGTGGCGCGGCCGTGACGCCCGCAGGCGACTCGACCGTGGTCCGGGGGGCGCCGCTGCCGATTGCGGCGCATGCCGCCGAGGGCTACCGCTTCGATCAGTGGGTCGCCGTCGAGGGAACCCCGGCCATCGCGGATCCCAAAGCCGCCACCACCACCGTCACACTCAGTGCGGCCGCGAGCATCCGTGCCGTATTCATCCGCGTCGAAAACGGGCCGCCAGCCCGGTGATCGCAAATCGTCACCCGCGCTTTGCCGGCCAGCGGTGACGCTTGCGTTGCGTCGTGTGGTCGGAGGAGCCCGCCCCCCGGTGGCTACGCGAGCAATGGCTTCACCACGTGCGCCGGTTCGACTCCTGTGAGCCGCTGGTCGAGGCCCTGATGCTTGAATCCCAGGCGCAGATGGTCGTAGCCGAGCAAATGCAGGAGCGTTGCGTGAAGATCCCGGATGTGGACGGGATTCTCGACGATGTTGTAGCTGAAGTCGTCCGTCGCCCCGTAGATCGTCCCGCCCTTGATCCCGCCGCCGCCGAGCCACATCGTGAAGCACCGCGGATGATGGTCGCGTCCGTAGTTTGTGGGGGAAAGTCCGCCCTGCGAGTAGATCGTGCGGCCAAATTCGCCGCCCCAGATCACCAGCGTCTCGTCCCACAAGCCGCGGAGCTTGAGATCCTTGATGAGCCCGTGGCACGCCTGATCGACGTCCTTGCACTGCGACTGCATGCGCCCCGGGAGGTTGCTATGGTGGTCCCAGTTGTTGTGGTAGATTTGGACGAAGCGAACCCCCCGCTCGACGAGGCGGCGGGCGGTGAGCGCGGTGTTGGCGAAGGTGCCCGGTTTCTTTGCATCGTTGCCGTAGAGTTCAAACGTGCTCTCGGGCTCGGAAGAAAGCTCGGTGAGTTCCGGCACGCTCGCCTGCATCCGGAACGCCATCTCATACTGCGCGATTCGTGTGTGCGTCTCCGGGTCGCCGACAAGCGCAGCGTTCATTTCATTGAGCGCTTTGATGCCGTCGAGCGTGTTGCGCCGCACCGTTGTGGGAACGCCGGGCGGGTTGTTGATGTACAAGATCGGGTCGCCCTTGCTCCGGAATGCCACCCCGGCGTGCTCGCCCGGGAGGTAGCCGCTCGACCACAGCCGCCCGCTGATGGCCTGAATCTGTTCGCGGTTCGACGGCTCCGCGACGAGCACGACGAACGTGGGCAGGTTCTGATTTTCCGCCCCAAGGCCGTAGCTCACCCACGAGCCGAGGCATGGCCGGCCTGTGATCTGGTTGCCCGTCTGGATGTAGCTGATGGCCGGTTCGTGGTTGATCGCCTCGGTGTGCATCGAGCGGATGAAAGCAACGTCGTCCGAGCATTTCGAAAACCACGGCAGAAGCTCCGAATTCATCCACATGCCGGCGTCCCCGAATTGTGCGAACCTGTATCTGGACGGCGCGATGGGAAAACGCTTCTGGCCGCTTGTCATCGTCGTGAGCCGTTGCCCGCCCTGGACGGTGGGGGGTAAATCCTTGTCATACCACTTGGCCATCTCCGGCTTGTGGTCGAAGAGGTCCATCTGCGCCGGTCCGCCGACCATGTGGAGGTAGATGATGCGCTTCGCCTTCGGGGCGAAATGCGTCAGGACGGCCCCGGCCTTTGACTCGGCGCCGTGAGCGAGATAATCGCGCCCGAGGAGCGATGCCAGGGCGGCGTAGCCAAGGGCGTTTTTTCCGCGCGCGAAAAACTGGCGGCGGGTTTCCAATGCGGCGTGGTCAGTGAGGAGGCTCATGGTGTCCGGGATTATTTGTTCAGCGCTTCGTCGAGGTTCATTACCTGGTTGCAGACCATCGTCCATGCAGCGAGCCGGGGTGCCGGGATGGAGGGATCCTGCTTGAGTTCGCCGACTCCGAGCAGGGCTGTCGCGTCCCCCGGTTTCTGCTCGTAGTGCGTGAGGAGCGTGCGAAGGCTCGCAAGCAGGATGGCGGACTCCTCCGTGCGCAAGGGCCGGGCGAGAATCCGGCGGGCAATGAAATCGACGGACTTTGCCTCGTCGTCGCCGCCGGCCTTGATTGCGAGCTGGGCGAGGGCGCGTTGCGCCTCGATGAATTGCGGATCGTTGAGCGTGACGAGGGCCTGCAACGGTGTGTTCGTGCGTTCGCGCCGCATGCACGCGGTCTCGCGGCTCGGGGCGTTGAAAATGTCCAGCGACGCCGGCGGCGCGGAGCGCTTCCAGAACGTGTAGAGGCTGCGGCGGTAGAGCGCCTCGCCACTGTCGCGTTTGTAATTGCGCGTGGTGCTCCCCGGCATGGCGACGGCCTCCCAGACCCCCTCGGGCTGGTAGGGTTTCACGCTCGGGCCGCCGACCTTTCCGACGAGAAGCCCGCTGGCCGCGAGGGCGGAATCGCGGACCATCTCACCGTCCATCCGGAAACGCGGGCCGCGCGAGAGCAGGCGGTTCGCCGGGTCGCGCTCGATCTTTGCGCGCGTGGCGGCCGCGCTCTGCCGGTAGGTCGCGCTGGTGACGATGAGTTTCATCAGCCCCTTCACGTCCCAGCCGCTCTCGCGGAATTCGACGGCGAGCCAGTCGAGAAGCTCGGGGTGCGATGGAGCGTCGCCCATGATGCCGAAATCCTCGGACGTTTTGACGAGTCCGGTGCCGAAAATTTCCTGCCAGAAGCGGTTCACCGTCACGCGCGCGGTGAGCGGGTTTGCGGGCGAGACAAGCCATTGCGCGAGGCCGAGACGGTTCAGCGGCGCGTTTTCGGGGAGCGGATGCAGCGCTGTGAACACGGAGGGCTTCAGCTCGTCCTTCGGCTGGTCGTACTGGCCGCGGGACAGCAGGCGTGCCATCGGCTGGGAGCCCGTCTTTTCCATCTGCACATGGGTGACCGGGCTGCGATTCTCGATTGTGGTCCGCTCGCCATTCAGCGCCGCGATCCTGGCGGTGTGCCCGGCGAGGGCGGCGTCGTCGCCACTGTAAAACTGAAACAGCTTCTCCTTTTCCGCCGGCGTGCGCGTCGCGCCTTTCGCGAGCAGCGCGACGATTTCCGCCTCGCCCGCGAGGTTGCGCGCCTCGGCCGGCGTGAGCGCCCGCGAATAGATCCGCACATCCTGCACGTTGCCGGTGAAGAATTGGCCCTCCTCGCGCCGCCCGACGCGAAATGCGACATCCGTTCGGAAGCTGCCCTTCAGCGTGTCGAGTTCCACCTTCGTCTTGTCCGCCTTGCCGTCGATGAAAATGCCCACGCCCGCGGCCTTGCCGGAGCCGTCGTAGGTCACGAGCACATGCCGCCATTCGCCGGCCTTCGCATGCTTGCCCGTCGTGCTCACCTTGATCGCGCTCTTCGGAAATTCCTCGACGAGATGAACCTGGAACTCGCCGCCCTCCGCATGGAGATCCCAGCCGCGATGCGCGGCAGTGGGCCCGTCCATCCGCGCGAGCACGCTGCCCGCGCCCTTGGCGTCCGGCGACACCCGCACCCAGGCGGCCGCTGTGAACGGCCTGTCGCGCTCGAAATCCGCCACGTTACCGGCGTCCAGCGTGATGCCCTCCGAGAATTTCGGCGCCGGGCCGATCCTGCCTTCGGAGTGCCACTGCACGTCGCCACTGAATTGGAATGTCGCGTCCTTCCCGGAGACGGTGCCCTTCACCCCGCCGCCTTTGCCTTCGTTCATTGGCAGTCGCAGCGCAATGCCCTCGCCGCTCACGCGCTTACGCACGTCCTCCGGAGTCGCGGAAGGAAGCCACTTTTCAAACTCCATGCGCAGCGCGGCCAGACGCGCGGCCTGCTTCGCGGTCTCCGCCTCGATTTCCTTCGGCAGCGCGGCCAGTCGCGCGGCGTCGTCGCCCTGAGGGAGAATTATCACGGGGCCGGTCTTGGGAGAATTGCCGTCCAACGCGGCCTGCGTCGTGTTTCGGAAAAATGCGGACATCCCGTAAAAGTCCCGCATTGTGATGGGATCGAACTTGTGATCGTGGCAGACGGCGCAATTCGCGGTGAGCCCGAGCCACACCCATGAAGTCGTCTCGACGCGGTCGCGGGCGTAGGCGGCGAGGTTCTCGGCTTCGATCGTGCCGCCCTCGTTCGTCGTTATGTTGCAGCGATGGAATCCCGTTGCGACTTTCTGCTGGACCGTCGCATCCGGCAGCAGGTCGCCCGCGATCTGCTCGATCGTGAATTTGTCGAACGGCTGGTTCGAATTGAACGCGGCGATGACCCAGTCGCGATACGCCCACATCTCGCGGTAATTGTCGAAGTGCAGCCCGTGGGTGTCCGCGTAACGCGCCGCATCCAGCCAGTAACGCGCGCGGTGCTCGCCGTACTGCGGCTTCCCAAGCAGGCGATCCACGAATTTCGGGTACGCGTCCGGTGACGCATCCTTCACGAAGGTCTCGATCTCCTCGGGCGACGGCGGCAATCCCGTGAGGTCGAGGGACACCCGCCGCGCAAGCGTCCACCGGTCGGCCTCCGGCGCCGTTGCGAGGCCCGCCGTTGCGAGTTTCGCCCCGACGAACGCATCAATCGGATTCACGCCCGCTTTCGGGAGCGCCGCCCGCTCCGGCTTGATCAACGCCCAGTGCGGCTGCCATTGCGCACCCTGCAGAATCCATTTCTTGATGAGCGCGATTTCCGCGGGCTTCATCGGTTTTTTCTCCCCGGGTGGCGGCATGATCTCGTCCGGATCGGTCGTCACGATGCGCTGGAACAGCGGGCTCTTGTCCGGTTTTTCCGGCACGACCGTGGGCCCGTCGCCGTCACGTTTGTCGAAGAATCCCTCCTCGCGATCGAAACGGAGGCCCTCCTTGCGCGAACCGGGGTCCGGCCCGTGGCAATGGAAGCAGTGCTCGGCGAGGATGGGGCGGATGTCGCGGTTGAATGAAATCGCATCCGCACCGAGTGCGAGTCCGGATACGGCGAATGCTGAGGCGAGCGCGGCGGTCTTCAAAATCATGTCTGTCGATTGATAAGTCAGTCATCCGCGATTCCTTGGCAAGAAACAATAGGGGACAACACAGGGCCGACGCGTCAAAATTACGCTGGCGAGCGATGGCGACTCCCGGGTGGAGCACGCGACTCGCGTGCTCCACCCGGAAGCTTCCGCTCGCCGCCACTGCGATTTTGATGCGGAAGCCCTGAAAACATTCCCCTTGCTGGACCCAACTTTTCCCCGAACTGTGTCAGCATAGGGCGAAAGAAAGTGCATTTGGGATGCCCACCAGCCATTTAACGCAGTTGAAAACCGACAAGACACTCCTCGAAAGTTACGTCGCAAGCGGCGACGGGACCGCTTTTACGGAGCTTGTGACGCGGTATGCTCCGATGGTCTATCGGGCGTGTCTCCGGCTGCTGGGCAATCACCACGACGCCGAGGATGCCACGCAGGCGGCGTTTGCCGTTCTGGCCCGGAAGGCCGGAAGCCTCCGGCAGGAGGGGCGCCTGAATGGGTGGCTGCATCGCGTGGCGCATCTGGTGGCGCTGGAAGCCCTTCGGCGGCGGTCAAGTCGCGAACGGCAGCAGGAGCAATCGGTGATTTGGTACGAGGGTTTGCAGGCAAACCTGCCAAATGCCGATCTGGATGCCTTCCTGTCGCAGGTTGATGCGGAAGTGGACAGATTGTCCGAAGTTCTGCGTGACGCTGTGATCCTGCGCTACCTGCGCGGGTTCAGCGAGCAGGAAGCCGCCGCCCAAGCCGGTTGTCCGGTTGGCACGATGAAGTGGCGGACGAGCGAAGGGCTCGCAAAGCTGCGGCAGCGTCTGGTCAAGCGCGGCGTGCCGCTGAGCGTCGTGGCTCTGGCAGGCCTGCTCGCACCGGAGGCATCGGGGGCTGTGCCGGTGGCACTTGTCTCTTCCATTTTGGCGACCGTGAAATCGATTGCGGCTCGCACCGCAACCACGGGCGCTGAAACAACAAAAATAACCACACTAACAAAAGGAGTAATAAACATGCTATTCTATACCAAACTCAAAACAGCAGCAATGATCGGCGCGGCAGCAGTGCTGGTCGGCGCGTCCTTCCCGATCGGCATGGCCGTGGGATGGGCGGGCGAAGAAAAGACTGCGCAGCCGGCGGCGACCGGAGCGGCCCAAGCCGCGCCGCGGCAACAACCCTCTCTGGCCACCTCGTTGTCACTGGACGACCTCAAGAGGCTGCTGGAGGAAAAGAAGAAGGCCCAGAAGCTTGCTTACAATGTGGTCGAGAATGATCCGGACTTACAGACCAAGCGAAAGGAAATGGATGAAGCGGAGCAGACTTTCCGTGCCGTCGTTGCACGGTCAAAGGGGCAGGGAAAGAACCCTGAACTGGATGCTGCCGTGCAGACGCACAACACGACGCGTCAGGCATTCCTCGCTCTGTACAAGGAGAAATTTGCGGCAGCCGGCGGGACGAACCTGGCCACGGAGATCATGGTGCTGGAGGGCCATATCAAAGGGGCGGATCGAGAGTCAGGTGCGGCGCAACCAGTCAAGAGGCAGGACCAGAGGCAGGGGCAGGGGCAGCAATAGTGGCCCCATTTGCAATAGAACGCATGCTCAGACATCCTGCCCCCAGGTGATTCGATGACCTTGGACCCACGGAATCGGGGCGGGCAGGACGGTGCCGGGATAGCGGGTTTCAGTCGTGTTGCGTTCTTCGCACGTGCGCAGGGGTGGCCGGCTTTGCGTAATGGGCGCAGGCTCGGCGGGGGGCGATAGGGTCCTCGTTTGCACGCGCGGAAACATGAAGGCAACATTCATGGCAAAAATCAAAATGCTGGCCGCAGTGACGGTCGCGATAACGGGAACATGCATCGCCGCAGTCCAGGCGGTGCCCCTTGCGGATACCAGGCAAAGCGCACCCGCTCTCCCCGTGGCCGAGGTCACGGTCACGCCGCATGGCGCACGGGCGGTCAATGCCTTCGCGGAAATCCGGCGCAGGGGCGGACCGAGGGTGGCGGTGTTCAGCCATTCGAATGTTGGCCAGGAAAAGCGGCTATTCGCATTGATCGTCCCCGGAGATCTCCGCCATCAACCGGTGTCCGCGCGGAAACTGATCGCTGCCGTGGCTGCGGCGCACGATCTCAAATTGTTCTGGGCGAACGATGGGCGGCTCGCGGTGCTGTACGCTGGGACAGCGGATGCCAGGATCGAACGACTCCGTCAGGACCTGGCCTCGACCGAGATTGCCGTTCGCCGCGAGGCGGTCTGGCTTGGCGGCTGGCTCGATGATCCACGCGTCGTTCCGCTTCTGGTAAGGGCCACGGCGGATAGCGATGCGCAGGTGAGGGAACAGGCCACTTTGGGTTTGTTCCGCTTCGGCGTCGATTTGGTCGTGGCTATTGACGTCACCGCGGTTTCATGGCTTGAAACGTGTCTCGCCACCCCGGATCTGGATCCGGGGTCATACTACCCGATGGCATTCTGGCGAACCAGCATGGCCGTGCGTAATGCGCTTCCCA
>Ga0209596_1001249_pt1 | contig 22253 bp, 36 predicted proteins | sample M_130807_MF_Meta_FD_187314 | JGI IMG/M metagenome (GOLD analysis project Ga0209596, IMG submission 187314) | Freshwater microbial communities from Lake Montjoie, Canada to study carbon cycling - M_130807_MF_MetaG (SPAdes) (version 2) | ecosystem: Environmental > Aquatic > Freshwater > Lake...
GCTCAACAGGTTATGGAGTGGGTACGTCTGCACTTCGAATCAGTGTCTGGTCGCTCAGGATATCCTGATTTCTATAAAAGAGATGTGCAGTTCAAACAACTAGACCCAGTGGGTACAGTTATCTCGCTCTGGGATATCAAAGGTGCCTTCCTAACATCAGCCAAGTTTGGCGAAGCAACCTACGAAGGTTCCGATATGGTGGAAATCTCAATCTCAATGCGCTACGATAACGCCGTTTTGCAGTATTAATTATCATTTTGTCGTACAGTATGGTATACTTATTACTAGGTGTACCATATGTTTGCTTGCCCAACCTGCTCTAGTCAATATTCAGATATCGTTTCTCTATCCCTTCACTACCGGAAAACACACAAAAGCACAGCACAAAATTTGTACGTTGCACTAAATTACAATGGTGCTGAGCCAAGCTGTAAATGTGGCTGCGGATCACCTGTGAAATTTCTGGATATCACCAGAGGGTTTAGAGATTTCAAGGCTGGCCATCAGTCCCGTGTTCTGAACAATTTTCAGACAGAGAAATCACGGAATAATTCCATAGCAACCAGACGAAAGATGATTGAGAGTGGGAGTTTTAAACCGTTTCATCTGAAAGAAACGGGGAAACACTGGGGCGAAGGTCTTACTAAGGAAACAGATGAGCGCATCCGAAAGATGACTGAAGCAGTGTCTCTCCCAGAAGAGAGTGCTCGACGCTCGGAACGATTACGCCGAAATAGGCTTAGTGGCTTAGTTAGAACCTTGCATAAAGAAGAGCATTCTCAGTGGAAGGGTGGAATAGCTCCGCTAAGTGTATATTGCCGAGCAAATATTCGTCTTTATTCAGAGTGGAAATATCCATTACTTTGTGCAGCTGGCTTCAAGTGCTCTTTGTGTAAAGCCGAACGGGATCTGGAAGTGCATCACGACAAAGAAGAGTTTTCCGAAATACTCCATCATTTTGCCAAAGCTGCTGGTTGGGATGGTCTTTTCTATAGCAGCTTACCAGACAATGATCCTACGGCTATTGCGATGAAAGATATAATCTCTAGTGCCGTGGCCACCCACCACATCAGAAATAACGTGAGTGGTGTGGTCCTTTGCCAAGGTTGCCATAAGGCCGAACATAAAAGGCTCAAATCTTCGGATATCCAGCTATAATATAAAATAACATATTCCTATAGAAATTTCTTTTTTTATGGTATTCTGGGTATAGAGAGGTATCCCACCCATGGAAAAGCTTGCTGTTTTTTATAACCAGAATCAAACCGTTCGCAACAACAACTCATTTAGCCCGTCAGCGGGTAAGCCAGAACATGTGACCAACATGTATCGCCGGAATCCTCGGGTGGAAGTTATTAGCAGTTTTAAGCAGCTTGCCCGTGAACACTTTTATGTTGCACATGACTCCGATCACGTTGATGATGTTTTGTCATGCCAGCGAATGAATGGCTTTGGCAGCAAGTCGCAAGCAGTTGCAGATAGCTTGCCGTGGACCGCTGGTAGCTTTCTTTGGGCCGCTGTTCATGCTATCCGAAACAATACCGTTGCCATGTCTCCTACCAGCGGCTTTCATCATGCTGGTTATGCCAACTGCACAGGGTTTTGTACCTTTAATGGCCTTATGATTGCTGCCCAGCATCTCCGTGGTCAGCTAGTTGATAGAGTCGGTATCATCGATTTTGATGCTCACTATGGTGATGGAACTGATGATATCATCGACAGGCTAAAGCTGAACTACATCGAACATCTTACGTTTGGTAAGTTTGCTCGAAGTGGCGCTAACTTCGATATGTGGCTTGATAATCTCCAGTCGAACCTGACCAAGCGTTTTAGTGATTGTGATGTGTTGTTTTATCAGGCTGGTGCAGATCCTCATATCGATGATCCTCTTGGTGGATACCTTACAACCGAACAAATGAAGCGTCGTGATGATATTGTTTTTATGGTCGCAAAGGATCTTGATCTTCCTATCGTGTGGAACCTTGCTGGTGGCTACCAAGAGCCATTCCAGAAGGTTCTTGACATTCATCAGAACACTCTTGATGCTTGCTTGGACAACTATCTGACCCCGTGATACCAAAGAAACGCAACGGTCAAACTCTCAAGAAGGTTTCTTGTGAAGTTTGTAGCTATCCCACCGTCTCTGCTTTACACATCCATCATATCATCCCAAGACAAGATCCAAGAAGTAGCAATAATTTAAATAATCTTGCGGTTCTATGCCCAAATTGTCATGGGTTGGTTCATTTGGGGGATATCACCCTAATTGGTGTATATACCAGTAGTGCAGGAAGAAAGCTTATGTGGTTCCGTAAGGGAGAACCGCCGCCACTAGAGGAATCATTATGGAAGATCCATCCTCGGGACAATCCCTTTGTTGTAAGGAAAACTAAGGAATAGCATATTTATCGTTTGAATAAGGGACATATCAAATGGATAAGAAAATGCATCGTATTCTCAGAACAGCAATTAAAGAAGCATTTGACATAGATCAGCTTGTGCTTAGTGCTGGTGGCGCAGGTGAACTTCGTGCTTACGGTAAAAAGATTGAAACATTCTTGAATGAAACTTTTGAGAATGCAGATAAGCTTGCTGATGAAGGTGAAGACCTTATTCGGGAGAACTATCTTAACAGTCCTGTAGCAGCGGAGCGTAAGCGGATTGTGATGGCATTGGTAGGTTATCTAAGAGAGACACGCAATACTCTTGGCAACGTACTACGTCTACGTTATCTGATCGGCTAGTTTACATCATTAGAGGATACCGTATCCTCTTTCTTCTTTGTTATTCCCGACAAAACACTTTCCAGCGCCGTATTAACACCGACCAGCATTCCTTGGAGTGCTTGGCTTGTCGTTTTTACAACTTCGGCCACAAAACCTACTGCTGCCACTCTACTGATAATATAAACTACAATAAGCAATGATACTGCATTATTGAACTTCATTGGATGCAAAGCTGGGAACATTTGTACTAGAGATAAGTTCCATGATGTTTTCAGCAAGTAGCTACCACCTACTGCCAATATTAGATCCCATAGAAATTCTACTGCCGCTGCGTTGGATTGTTTTTTAGTTTTGTCTTCTGTCATACAAACTCCTTCTATTGCTGACTATTATATAGCAATGACCGATTGCTCTATAGAGATTGGCTCTCTTTACAAATTTAAGGCTGATTGTTTTGAATTGTTTGTTCCATTTGTGATTTTAGATTTCCTGCCTATCCTCGGAGTAAGACTAGGAGGCTTTAGACCTGTTTGGAATATCTTTGGAATTGACATCCACGGTACAAGAGTCGAGTTCAACGTATCACTAGACCAGATTGAAAAGATAGTATAATGACCCTTGACATTGGCTTCGTTATGAATGGAATTATTTTATTTGCTTGTGTATTGTTGCTGGTGGCAACAATATCACTTACCAACAAGAGATAAGTTGTTTCATGGTATATTTATCTTCTAGGAGCACAACACCCAATGAGTATTAGATTTGCCAACCCATTACGCAGTGAGTTTCGAGAAGAAAACAACATGCGTGCTATTAAAGAACATCAAGCGACGAAGAACTTGTATGTAAAGCATTACCCTAAGTTTTTCAAGCGTCAGGACGTACACGGAGATTTCGTTGCTGTTCAAAGAGAAGTAAAGGTCGCACTTCCAGACGCCAGAATTATCAAAGAAGATATTGACAGCAACTTTGTTAGGTTGCAGTTTGATGTTTCTCCATCAGAAGAAGTACTACTGGAACGACTGTTAAGCAAACGTGGTTTTGTCCCCGGTGTTTCCGTTCGTTAGTAATCGCTGGGATGTACGCCAACGAGCAGTGTGCATTCTATAGTCAGATGTTCATAAAACCCAATCTTCCCTCTTAGTGCAGCAAACGCTTGCCGGATCTTAGCTTGTATGGGAAGTCCGTTATATAATTTTCCTACAATTTCTGGGTCTGGTGTATATGTGGGTTTCATGATGTTATAAATACAAGATATCTGCCATATACTTGTAAGTTAGTAAGCGGAGAAATACAATGTCAAATAGAGAAGATGATGGTGGGCAACAATGGTTTGATGCAAAAATGCGTCAGCGGATTAATGAACGAGTTCAAACAAAGCAAGGAGCCCAACAAAACAACAGAGACGGCAAATCTTATTTGGATAGGAAAGTCGGAGGTGCTCAGCAAAATCAGGCTGCTGAGATAACAGATCCATACATCCAAAAGCTTATCGAAGGCCGTCAGAAACAACAGTTTTTTGGTCCTGCACATCTCGGTGGCAAGGTCGTTGATAAAACGACGGCAGGAAACTATGAGATCGATGTTGACATGGGGGCAATGGAGCAGTCTATTCTCCGACGCCAACAAGAGTTTCAACGTTTGGAGGGTGGCCCCGTATCTGGTGTAGGCGAAGCAGATATGGCTCGCCTGTTTGGTGGCAATACCAACACACAAAACAATCATCAACCTCACCCATTGCCGGGAATGCGTCAACCCGACCAAATGAATCAACACCATCAGCAGCAACAAGGTCCACAGACTGTGACCCTGCGGGAAGGATACCCAGTTTATCGTTGCATTCAGCAGTCGTTTGGTAATACGTTTGTTCTTGCTAGAGAGGTAGGTACAATCAACTCCCAGCTTTCCTCACAACAGTTCATTGCCAAAAATCCAATGAACGTTTATATTGTGCCACAGCATCAAGCTCAAGTGAATATTCAAGAGATTCAGAATAATCCCCGCCTCCTTACGACACTTGTGGAGATACAAGCTCCACCGCTTTCTTCCATTGGTTCTTTGCTTGTTCCACAAGAGGCTGTGGTGGGTGGTAGATCTAATAATCAAACCCGGCAGCTTATTACAGATAGTCGCAACCATCAGCAGCTTCCTCAACAATCTCGCCAACCAACCCAACAGCAAACCACTCAATACGGTGTTCCATTCCGTCGTGGGTTGCTAAAAGGATAATAACTAATGGATTACCTCCAGATTATACCAAATCAACTCATCTCTCTTGATATCAGCGAAGATATTTGCCAACTAATAGGAAATGCCGAAGACGGTTATATTGCGAGAATTGCTTTGGAAGATTTTAGAGGGTTTGGTGTAATACTCCCAGCAAAGTTTCTTGTGGAAACAAAGTGCTGCACATTCACATTACCAGAACAACTCTGTATATTCTCCCCTAGTGAAACCTATCTCTGTAAGCTGGAAATACTAATCGATACCGCACTGATTGTTCCCGTGATAAAAGAAGCTCAAATCACTCTAGGAGACTCAGTAGAGCCAGAAGATAATGAACCCGACGCAGTAGAGGCAGAAGTGATTCAGACGCCCGCAATGCCCCCTGTAGGCTCCCCTAGCGAATCCGACGAAGAGCTAGATGCCTTGTTGGACGTTATTGCCCCACTCCCTAAGCGTGCTCCTAAAACTAAGGTTGAAGATATTGTTAAACAACTGGATGAAGAGTTTGTGCGAGCAGCTTTATGGAATCAGCCGGAGAGCGCAAGAGAACAGCAAACAGAAATAGAGATGGCTCCAGCACTTGTTAGAGTACCAGAGCCATCTATAATCAGTCCAGACTCGGAGTCAATCAAACAAAAGATGAAATCTCTTTTGCGTGGGATGCTCAGCTAGTAAACATAACCTCCGCATCCTTCACGTTCACACCATGCACCGATGAATCAAAAGACAGAGTGCGCTCTGCATTCGACATATCGACACACTCCATGCATAGAACCTCGTTCTCATGAGTAAAAGAAACAACTCGCCATTCTCCAGTAATCGGTGAACCCGGCTGGCGACCTGTCAGCTTGAAGCTGCTATTCGCATTATTGGCGAGAACAGACCCTAGAGCACCCGCAACCTTTCGCCCTACAGTGGCCGATGCTGCAACCTTTGCAGTTGCCTTGCCCTCACGCTTGGTCTGTCGAGGTGCATCCGGCGCACGCTTGACCTTTGGTGCCTTCGACGTATTCTCAAAAGGATCTTCCAAGCCGTGAACCTTGCCATCCACAGTAAGCGTCGAAATATACTCAGAGGTTCCAGTGCCAAGGAGTCGCTCCTTGCCGCCAACATCGAGCGCCCCAAACGTATCTTCAGCGTCTAGCACCGACTGAAGCTCAATCACCCGTGAGCCACCACGGCCACGACCCGTCTTTGATTGAAGAACAATATAATCACCTGACAACTCAACAAATGGCTCAGTGAAAGCCACGGTGATATTGTTGCCGATGGTGAGAGTCTCAAGAACCGAATGAAGAATATGCTTGTCCATGTTTTACCTACTTTTCTTTGTCTTTGGAAACGTTTTTGTTTGTTAGAGATTGATTGAAACTTGCCTGTTAGATACTGTAAATCTTCACTGAACGGGACTTAGGAACATCTTTGACCTTTACGTTGCAAACCTGATGATCTGAAAGCCAGATGCTGGCTTCAAACACCTTGTAATAACGAATCCCGACTGGAGAGGACATTACCTTGCCAATCTTGACCGTTGTACCATTCTCAATCGCACTACCGTTCTGCCAAGAGCAAAACCGCTGCGAGAGTGTGAGAGTTCCCATATCTGTGTCAGGAACCTTGTCGATCTTGTACCGAATCACCCTTGCTCTTCCCATACACTAAGAATATCATCTCAGGAGCTTATTCTAAACCTTATTTTTCTTTTTTTGTTTCTGCCTTATTTCTAGGGCTTATTGGCAACAATTGACACAGCTGCCGTGGAACCTGTTTCATTCCCGAATACTTTACCCAATGGGGAATACCTCGAATAATCCGATCTCCAAGGAGCATGTCGAAAGACTTTTCTTCCAGATTATCTTGAATGAAAAACCCAAGGCTGTCTTGAATAAAGTTATCCAGTTTACTCTCTTTTTCTAGATAAAAAAAACTATCCTTAATCTCGTTCAATTGAGCCAAACAACCGGGAATAATCCATGAAATATCTGGTAAAATGGCATCCGTGAGGTTTGCATATTCGAGGCTTGCACCCCCGAGGTTTGCATCCGTGAGGTTTGCACGCCAGAGGTTTGCATATTCGAGGTTTGCATCTTTGAGGTTTGCACCCGTGAGGTTTGCATGGGTGAGGTCTGCATCTTCGAGGATTGCACCCTTGAGGTATGCACCCGTGAGGTCTGCACCAGAGAAGTTTACAGTGGGAAGGTTTGCACGATAGAGGTTTGCGCCCGTGAGGTTTGCATCTTTGAGGTTTGCACCACGGAGGATTGCATTATAGAGGAATGCACCCTTGAGGTTTGCACGTTCTCCTTGCTTGCCATTGGTTTCAATCCAAAGTTTATGCTGTCCCAGAATCTCTTTTAGCTTAGATGCATCCATATATCTTACCGACGAATCTCGCCACCACTCAGACCATGCTCAGAGATACGATTGAATCGACCACCACCTCGCAGCGGCCAAGAATCAAGTTCCCCATAAACAGTATTCTCATCAGGCTGCACAAGAATACGAGTGCGAGGCACAAGAATATCCATAACAGTGCCAGTACCGATAGAACCATAACGTGTATGAAAAGAAACACGCTGGCCAACCACCACCGTAAAACCATCCTGAAACGTTGTGCTGTTGAACTTCATACTCTTAGAATACCACCGGGAGGAGATATTCTAAAACATATTCTTAGTTTGGCTTGATTTAGAGAAGTTTGAGACTGTTTGGGTCGGCAGGTTCCACAAAAACACTATGTTCAAGAGGTTTGAACTTTAGAATAAGAGGTATGTGCCATGCTGGATGTGTTTCTCGGTTTCTAGCAATCATAACCCAATGATTTATGTCTTCTTCCATTAAGTGCTGAGTCGCTGGTGTCATATACGTATACATATATTTTTCTGTCAACATGTTTTGATAGTGCGTTATAATCCGAAACCAATAGTTTGAATCTACTTCAGTTGTCATAAAACAATCATATCCTCTCGCTCTGGTGATGTTGAAACATATTTTACTGGTGCATTAATACCCGATGCTATCATATCAATATATTTCTTTGCATTTTCTGGTAGTTTTGAAGCATCACGCAAACCTTTTGTCGTTGTGTTCCAACCTTGTGCGTTGAAATATGACATACCATCATCGATAGTTATTCTAGGTAGCTTCATTACTCCAACCGGGATAACTTCAAAACTATCCAATATGTCTAGTTTTGTAATAACCACTTCATCAACTCCATTAAGATTACGAGCATATCGCAGGTCTGGAACATCTAGCCAACCACAGCGGCGAGGTCTGCCAGTTGTGGTTCCAAACTCCATCCCTATATTTCTAAGCATATCCCCAAACTCATTCTTTTGCTCCGTTGGAAATGGACCCTCACCAACCCGTGTGCAATATGCTTTTGTCACTCCAATAACTTTGCGAATCATTTTATGATTTAAACCAGTTCCAGTAAGCGCAGAACCAATCGTAGTGCTTGAACTTGTAACATATGGATATGTTCCATGGTCGATGTCAAGCAATGTGCCTTGTGCGCCCTCTAGGAGAATATTGGCTCCACTTCTCTCAGCATTCCACAACAGCGCCTTGGTATCACAAACGAATGGCCTAATAAGGCTTATAACGCCTTCGCTGAATATATCGCTGAGCTTACCTTCTTCAAGGTCTTCCATGCGATAACTTGTTCGCTGCATCTTAGCAGAATATGTGGGACCAATACCCTTTCCAGTTGTACCAACACGTTCCTTCCCAGCTTGATCTTCTTCAATATAACTTGGTAAGATAACATGAGCAGCATGAGAGACAAACAACCTGCCTCTAAGATTAGCTACACCACCATGCTCCTCAATCTCTTTGGCCAACTGAACTGGATCAATAACACAACCATTACCAATCACATTATAGGTGTGTGGGTGTAGAATACCAGACGGCAACGCATGTAATGCAACCCGATGCTTGTTAACAATGAGTGTGTGTCCAGCATTGTTTCCACCATTAAACCGGACAACATAATCGTAGTTCTTAGCTAGATAATCTACTACTTTACCTTTACCTTCATCCCCGTATTGTAAACCTAACACTACATCTACTGGCATATTATTCTCCTTAACCTTTCAAAGATATAATAATGCATAGGAATATAAATGTAAATGTTATGTGTTGTTGTGGAGGATAACCAGTAGAGAGGAGGAAGGGAGACAGATACTACTTATTATCACATGATTAAGTTGCTGAACATTCTTTATGAAAGAACTGGACCAGAGACACAGGGACTAGGTTCATTTGATACCCGCTTTTTTATTCCCACTGCTCTTGATCGGGCCAAGTTTGATTTGCGTGATGATTATGATTGGGATGAAGAAAATGAACATTATGAGAGTGATGATACTTCCGAGCGGGTTGCTGATAAAACTATCCCATAATCAATATACTTAGGAGTAAGGTGAAACCGTATGTCCACAGATAAATCAAGCCTGCAAAACATAATCAAAGAGGCTGTTTCGAATGTTCTTCAGACCAGCGAAAAAAATGACGTTCAACGAGGCAAGACTTCTTCCCTTGTTAGTTCCCTTGTCGCTAAGACAAAGAATGCAATTAGAGAAGCTGTTATTGTTATGCCTCGTCCTTTTGTTATGAAGAGCGAAGTTCAGTCTCCAACAACCAAAGAGAACCACGAAAAGCTATACAAGAGTTATGTTGATTCGTTCAATAAAATCTCCAGTAAGCTTGACACTGTTGCTCGTTCTGATGCTGACAATAGCAACGATAGTGATTTTCGTCGTTTAAAGATTGACGAGGTTCATAATATGAACGGTGTTAAGTTGCATGAGCTATATTTCACCAACACTGGTGATTTGAACAGTGAGATAAGAGCGGACGCAGTTCCTTTTATGCGTTTAGGCCGTGATTGGGGAACGTTTGACAGATGGCAACTTGATTACCGTGCTTGTGGTATGGCTGCCCGTGAAGGATGGGCTGTCTGCTATTACGATCCATATAAACAACAGTATTTTAACACCTTTTTTGAAGGGCATACCCTGCATCTACCGCTCATGTGCATTCCAGTGATTATCACTGATGTTTGGCATCACGCTTGGTTTTATGATTTTCCTGGGGACAAAATGGAATATCTAAACAAAAGCATGCGTGAGATTAACTGGAACGTCGTTGAGATGAGAATGCTTATTGCTGAGATGGCAAAACTTCAACAGCTTTATGCGATTCAGCCTGTTATCGGCAGCGAAAAAGAACGGGTTATTACGCTTGGTTCGGGTCCACCCGTTGAAGTTATGGGAGATAAAGGCCAATGAGATTATTCAACAAGTATAGAAGAAGCGAGTTCTTGCTTCGGGAACAAGACGAAGGTGGTGCTGATGCTGCTAAGGGAGGAGACTATAAGCCCCCACGGGAACGTATTCTTCAAACTCCAGACGTGTCAGATACACTGACAGAAAAAAACGCATCCTTGGATGAAATTGTAGACAAATATTTCATTCAATATGAAAAGGAGGCGGTGCCGCTAAATCAAGACAGTGATGCTACAGCACCCAAACCAATAAGCGAGAGCAAGGCACGCCGACGAACTAAAAAGGCACTATATAGTTTTCTGTTTGAGCAAGACGATGCTGCCGCTCCACCCGCTGATGCTCCAGCAGATGATGCTCCAGCAGACGATGCTGGTGGCGGTGATGCTGCTGCTGCTGCTCCCGGTGCTGCGGCAGCTGTGGCTCCTGTACCACAGATTAATATTCGTGAATTCGCAGAGGGCGTAGCTCGACTCACAAGCAACTATAAGACCCTCATCGATCCAGAGACTGTCATTATGAACAGGGCCATGTATTATATCTCAAAGAACTACTCGCCAAGACTATCAAAGGAAATGATGAGCATTCTTCAAAGAGACTTTAATCTCACGCCAAAAACAAAGAACCAACAAAAATCTGAGATTCCAGCAGCCCCAAGACAAGGCGGCGCAGGACCAGACAATGGTGGTGGTGCTCCGTCCGGTGGTGGTGGAGATTGATTTGAGATGTCTCTTAGAAAACTAGAAGAACGCTGCAAGTTTGGACTGTGGTTCGCTTTACCAAAAACTTCCCTAGTCGCTTGTCGTCGTTATCTCTTCGAAAATGGCATTTCTCTTCAAGAGTTATTTTCACAGGTTATTGTTATGGTTGAAAATAAAGACCCTGCCATAAAGGCGCTACTACAAGAGGCAAAAACAAACAAGATCGCTAATAATAGAAAGCAGATGGTGTTCACTAACTCCAAATCTCTGTATGCAGCTTTGGAGAATAAAAACCCACTGAAGAATAAAGAGGAATAACCAAATGGGCCGTAAGAAAAAAACAACTGATGAGCCCAAGCTCGGCGAGGATGAACAAGCACCACCAGATATAGCGCAAATATCCGCCAAGGATATAAATCTGATTGATCTGTTCGAAAGACTCAAAGAGTTTGATAACAAAGTTCTCTTGGAACGACTGAAAACGCTTGAACGGAATGTTGCTCTCTTACACAAAGAGCAGCAAAGCAATCGAGTTGTACTAAAAGAAATACACCAAATCGTATCGTATCTCAGCGTTTCGCAAGAAGAAGTTTTAAATGGCTTGGGAATAAACTTAGACTACCCAGAAGACACCGAGGAAATCATAGCCAAAGAAGCTGAACAAATCGCCCACCAAAATATAAAAGATGGCAAAAAATGGAACTGATACTACTAAAGGTCAAGCTGTTTTTTGCAAAGCTTTGGGCTTTCTTGAAACTATACGGAGTGCAGCTATTGTTTGGCATTACCGCCGTAGCCGCTATGTTTCTTGTGAAAAACAAGTCTGATGTCATCCAACACCTCTTAGCCGAACAAGAGGCTATTCGTAAAGCTCATATAGAAAACATCGATGGACTCACAAAACAACTTGAAACAGAAGTTTCCAAACGACAAAAGATCGAACGTGACCATGCAGAACTCTTGCGTGTCATAGCCGCTCGCCATGATGAAGAACTAAGTCGTATCGCCAAAGTTCGTGAGAAAGAAATCAAAGAACTTTTTACTAAACATCAAAATGATCCACGACGTATGGCACAAACAATAAATGACTTGTTTGGTATTCCAGTAATGGACGTACCTCCCGAAAAACAAACATGGGAACAATGAAAAAACTATTCCCCACAATTTTATTAATATGCTCAGCATGTGCATCTAGCCAAGCTCCCAGACCACAAACAGTTGCGGATAATCAAGTACCACAACCAAGTGTTGTTGACATGGTTCAGTATGCCCCTGTAAGGCCAGCAAACCAACAACCAGTTGATATCCGAGCGATTGTTGGTAATGACACAGCAAGGCAAGCTGGGGCTCTACAAGTGCCAATGTTTGAACCTAACAGTCGTGATGCTGTTAGACCATTTGTGACAGGCCCATGGCGTGGTACTTGTCTAAACGAAGCGGCAATAAATCATATTGCTGTGTCTGTAAATCAAGCGGTTAGCACAGTCAGAGCAGATGATTTTCGTACTCTTGAAACTCTTGGTGCCAACGCACAAAGAGATATAAATATTTTGCAGTCCGATACTAACATACTAAGACTAGCTTACGAAGCAAGAGTCCAGAGTAGAGATATATCACTGGAGAGTGCTACTCGTACAATAGCTACCCTGCAATCCAGTAGTGGTAATAGCGTATATTCCAACATAGGCTGGACAGCTGTCGGAGTTGTTGGTGGTATGTTATTAACTGGAGCTATTATACTATTTACAAGATAGGAGACTATCTATGAAACTTCCCACACTTCTTCTCAAAAGTACTGACGGCAAACCTTCTTACAGCCTAACAATGGTGGTTGCAGCTTTTATAGCAACACTGTTATGGTTTGTGCTCAGCATCTTCACACATATCAAAGGATTCGATATTAGAGCTTTTGATGGTGGTTCTGCTATGGCTTTTCTAAGTCCGCTTCTGTTAAACTATTATGGTGCCAAACATCTTGATAGGGCCAATGCAGCAGCCGAAGACAAAGAAGAACCTGCCGCTTAATCAGAAAACACTATAAAACAAGGTATTTTGGAATATTGCTATCTATTTATATAGGTGAGTGCTAGCCGATGTGCTACTGTGTTCACGTCAAGGAGCTTGTGCTATGATAACCGGCAAAGAATATCTTGATGGTATCAACGCTGCCATCAAAGAAGATGTGGATACAGAACTGCAAAGACTACAATATTTTATCAAGGCGAACTCCCGTGTTCGAAACACACGATATCCCTTGGTATTCTCTGTAAAAAACTGCTCTTGGGACACAATAGAAGCTCTTGCAGAATTTCTAGAAGAGAATCACTGGATGGTCGTTAAAGACAAAGAGTATATTAAAATCACCCCAACATTCGATAATGTACTAACCAAATCATCAATGTTCCCACCTCCATTACCAAACAAATAATCCACTATCTATGTCAAGGAGATATAGATTATGAAAAACATCAAAAGACTTCACAAAGATGTAGGTGGATTGTCTACAGTGGAATATGTAATTTTGTTAATTTTAATTGCTGTGGTTGGCATCACAGCTTGGAGAACTTTTGGAAATAATGTTGTCACCAAGATCACCTCTGGAAGCAACCAAATCCAAGGTCTTGGTCCCTGACCTAATAACTCTGAAACTTCAGTGGCTCGTCGTGAATCAGTTTGCATAGCTCTGGATCATTCCATATAGCTTGCAACGTTGTCTCAACACCATCCAACACACAAACATTTGATACCATTCTTAATCCATGTGAATAATCCACATAGTTTACTGAATGACTTGATGCGTTCAAGTCTTGTATAACAGTACCATCTTTATTATACCAGCCATATATTGCTACGTTATTTTTATGTTTTAGCAGTGCATTAGAAAGAACCACATCTTTTTTATGACCAGCGATGGAGGTTCCAAGAGGTTTGTTCGTTGCGGCAAACAAACCTTGAATCCTTTTGCTTTGCTCAATATACGCATGAGTAGAATCACGATTATATTTCTGAACAGCTTTATCATACATGGCATTCCAAGTGATAGGTTTTATTTTCACTTCTGATTGTTTGTAGATCTGTTCAACCATTGTTTTTGTTGGCAAGGAAAAGTTATGGTTGTGCATCCAGCTGATTGCTGTTGTTGGTGTCATAGGAATATGAATATAGTCTGTGTCTTCTCCTAGACACAGGTAGTCTGGCATCACCTGATAGACAAGCGTATGGTTCCCTGACACCACCGTAATCGATTTTAGATGCCCCAAGAAGGCTGGTAAAGCCTCTCCAGCCAAACTGTTGCCAATATATGTTTCTCGGCTGCTGTTGGAGGTATTAAGGAGGTTTTTTAATATGTTTGTTGCTATCATGGTATGTAATAGTAAATATCGTTGGAGTGTATATTTATCGCTAACCTCATAAAGCAGGTTGGAGGATATAATCATGTCAGTTTCAACAACAATCGACTCAACACTAGGCGTAGTTTCAGTAATCGATCCAAGCACCGACACAACCCCAGGCACAGTAACCATTAGTGGTTTGCAAGCTCCTGTTGTCGAGCTTACAACGGCAGCAACACTCTCAGCAGCGCAAGCTGGTGCCTTTACCTTTGGTACAGGAGTTGCCCCTGTGGTGTATGTAATGCCGCTCGCTTCAAGCTGCCCCGGTGCAATGTTCACCTTCAGTTCTGCAACGCCACGAGCAAATGCTCTTACATGCTCACAAGAATCAGCCGGAACAAAAGCATTCACAGATGGCACAGCCGCTGGTTCAAAAGTTGCCGTCGCAGCCGTTATCGGCAGCTCAGTTTCACTTCTCTCAGATGGCAAAAACTTCCTTGTTATTGGCAATAGCGGCTCACTAGCTTTCTCAGGCACCTGATACCAAGTATCTTTAATAACTAAAATAATACCTCCTGCTAGTTATTTGGCAGGAGCACAGTATTATGTCCATTATTCTCAACGAGCAAAAGCTCACCATCCCAAACATCAAAACCGTTTCTTGGCTAGATCCCGAAGCGAAAGCTCTTGGACTAAAAGAAGTTTCACATAAAAGCAAACGCAACACATGGCTTCGTGGTATTGTATGCCACACCATTCATGGTACTCTAGGTAAACTACTTCCCGGTCTTGGACCAGATACAACCATAGACATAGCACAAGCAAGATATCAAACAAACACAACCCGTGAAGTATCTTGGGATTTTACCTGCGATATGAACGGTGATTGGTTAGCTCAGAATGACCCACTCAAAAGCTACACATGGCAAGCAACAAGTGTCAATGGATATACTTGCGGTTTTGAGCTTGTTCAGCACAACAACGGTGATTTATATGAAGGTCAGATTGCCAAGGCTGTAGAGTTCATTGATTTTCTTACCGCAAAACTTGGCATCCAGCGTCAGATTCCTTGGGACATGGCTCGCAACTGTCCTCCAAAGGGTACGGTAAATCGTATTGCTGGAAGCAATCATGGCAAGGATGTTGTTGGTGTTTACAATCACAGCCATCAGACGACCAACAGAGGATATGGCGATTGTGGGCCATGGCTACCGATTGCTCTAAAGAATGCTGGATATGAACCCTATGCCTTTGATGGAGATGACGACAAAGCCATCTGGAAGGCTCGTCAGGGGGCGCTAGGGATTCCTGCTGGTGATTGTGATGGTATTCCCGGTCCTGCCACTGTACGGGCTTTAGCGGCTGCTGGACACAAGCATGGTATTTATGTCTCTCGTCCGATTGACAATCTTATCTAAACAACACACTCTATTATTCAATGGAGGTCCGATGAAAATTTCAGCAAGCATTGAGCGCACTTATCATAAGCGCAAGGACGGGTATTACCAAGAGTTGATTAGTCATTTTGTTCACTTCGAGGATACGAGTGGGAGCAGGCAAACCAAGTTAGACCGTAGTGAGTATGGGTTGGTATACACGGAAAATACAACACATAATAGTTTTGGTGGCAGTGTTTTTATAAAGGAGGATGGTGTAGAAAAGCGACTACTTGTTGTTAACAAGTAAGTTATTATCCGAGCAATATTTTCTTTGCGGTTGGTTTATCGACAATGAGTTTACTATCTTCGATGGTATCTTTGCATTCTGCCAGAACCTTTACTATTTTCATCATTGATTCACGGTTCTCTAGTTCTAGAGACAGCAGATAAATCATATAAAGTTTTTGACGTTGGGATATTCCGTGTTGATTTATTGTTTTGACGATACCACGGCATTCCATACGTTTTTCTTTAGAGAGTTTTGTTTCTACGAAGTTAGGAACAACGTATGCTTCTCCTTCTTGCGCTTCATCTGTGAACATGCTATCTTCGGTATTGTTTTCTGACATTATAAATCCTCGGTTGTGAAACTATCGATGGTCCACAGGCTTTTCCCAGCTATTAGGAGATATTTGCCATATTTTTCTCCATTTTCTTCTTCGCTGTGAAGAATGACTGGACGTTCCCATTTTTCGTGCTCTAATATAAACTTTATTTCTTGCCAAGCTGGGAGTTCTAGTTTGTATTTTGAAAGGAGTGAGACAAGTTTTTCGGGCAAGTGTGTTTTTATTTCTTCAGCATCTGCCATTGTCGGGGCAGATTCTCTACGTAGTTTTTCGGATTGATTTACCTCGAACACACGATGAATGCCGCCACAGTTGTTGCACTTAGCATAGGAAGGTTTTATGCTACAGTCATCATTGATTATACTAAACACAACGAACTTATGGAAGATAGATGGCTCTACCATTTCAAACTGCTTTAAAATGCAGTTGCATTCTATAAGATGTTTTATTGCTTCAGGCATGTAAGTATTGCAAGTATAAACAATCCAAAGCTAAGTGCTTTCAGACTGAAAAACTTACGGTTTTCGGTGTTTTTTTTGACGGCGGTGATGGTGGTTTTGGTGTACTGACTACTGGTACTGCTGGACTTTCATCACCCACATAGTCATCAAGGTGAGTCTTGATAGCTGCGTGGAACTTGTCGATACCATTCATTTCAAACTCGGTAATAGATACCTGCATTGTTTTTAGAAGCACTGCAAGAACATCTGGCTCAATAGGAATCTCATTCCGCCTAACATAAATGTTGAGACGGTCAAATACGTTTTCAGAAATACTCTGAACAAAACGATGAACCTCACTTTCAATCTTTGTGTCTAACTTTAGTCTTTGTGGGTCAGCAGTCATAAATTATTCCTTTGGTCTGTTTGTATAGTTTTTGTAATGTAGCAAAAATGTATTATTTTTTTGAATGCTTATTTGCGATACCGCTAGCAACGAACGCCCAATCCTTAAGAACGCCTTCAAATCCGCTAGCAGAAACATAACCTCGGAGTTGGTCAGAAAACATAGATGTCAGTTCTCCTGCTCCCGGTGGGCTCGCATCAATATGAACCACAGGAGTCAAACCTGTTTTCTCCTGAATCTCCGTTGCAAGCTCAATCGCCAATGTTGTTTCGTGAAGTAGTTTTTGTTTTACCTTTACTGGATATGTTCCCTTGTACTCACGTTTGCTTTGCTCAGAGGTTGTATAATAATAGAATCCACCACGACCTTTACGGTATACACAAACAACTGTAATAAACCTGTGTGTGCCAGTATGCAAGTGAGAGTCTGTACCAACAATAAGCTCATAGTCTCCAGTAAGCTTGTTATGTTCAGTGTCAAGCCAAGCGTACATGGCATCGTTAGATACTTCTCTTCCATCTGCATCTTTCCAAGTTCTCATAATTTGTTCTTTCCGACGACCCCTATGTGTCTAGTGAAAATACCAATTATCTCACCTTCTGCCACGTATTTGGCTTACTTTTAACTTTGACAAGGAAGTTTGAAACGACGTATTGGCACAAATAATCTCGGCACATCTTGGGTCTTTGCTCATAAATCTGGCATTTATAAGTGTCGGGACTCATGAACTTGCAAGTATATCGTGGGCCAATTACTTGGAATCTAAGAAATGGGTAAGCTTCTTTTTGCTGAAAGATTTGGGAGTTTGGTGCATCTTTGAATAGAGTGTTTCCTATAATTTTACCTTCTTCAAAATCGATTACTAAATCTTGACGTGTATAGACCATCCCCTTTTTGCGGAACCATCGGATTGTCTCAGTGATCCATGCTTCGTCAAGCGGGCCGAGAATATGTTCAAGGTCAGTAGGGTCTAGATGGCAGCAACCACCTTTCAGACCTTCAACACCGCAACAGTTTCCAAGACAGGTAGCCATTGCTACTTCATCGGTAAACATCTTTCTCTCCCCTTTTTTTGGTTCCCACTCGTTTAGGTGATTGATGTTCAACAGGGGCAAATAATAACGGTCCTGTGGTGTTTTGATTGCAGGCTTATTATTTTTCTCTTGGCCACTTTTCTCTGGCGCAAACGTTTGAACCACTGGCTCAAGATCAGCCAACTCGTCAGCACTAATCGAAACAACTTTGCGTTTTATTTCCATCTTGTTATAAGCATATCACAAACAACAACAAATTTTCAACGCTTTTACAGAGAATGTCCTACTTATACCGAAAGTGGAGTTGCCATGACCAAAATCCGTGACCTGTTCAATAAAAACCAAGCAGAAAAACTAATGGAAGCTAGAGTTGGCCTATTAGAAAAAGGAATATATCCATTTGATGTGTTCCTGAAAGAACATCAAGAGGCAATCAATACTGCTGGAAGTATTGAGTCGTTAGAATTATTGGCAGAATCATACGCCCAATCAGTTCCAACCCTGCGTATGTTTGTTAGCCAGAATGCCCAAGTTCTTATGGAGTCAGCCAATAATACTGAAGGCGTTCAAGCAGCAATGATCAACTATGCTTTTCTTGCTGAATCGATCGGGTCTTGTGTTGGAGAAGCAGCAAAGATTTTCGCCACAAAACATCAAAGTGGATCATCTCTAAAGCAAATCTATGGTAATGATGCATCACAACTGTTGGAGTTTTGTCTTAGGAAGGCCGAATCTCACAAGCTTATGGAAGGCGATACGGGCGCAGTTATAAAAAATCTAGCGAACGAACTTGCTGCCCTTCCTATCGGAATACTAAACAAGCTATGTGAAGGTGTCCCCACTATCCGCCTTTACGTATCCAACAACACACACAAAGAACTAGCTACCCTTCTCGCTAGCTGACAATAACTGCTCCAGCACTGGTAAAGTATGCCGCAGCTAAATCAGCTGCATACCCACTCGCCAAATAAAAACAAATACTTGGAACGTTTTGATTAGCAGCAGACTTTTGCATAACACTATGCACAGAAACCCACAACTTATCTAACCCATCCAGATTGACTTTAGATGGATCACAAAAGCCATAGGTATAAATAGATCTAGCAGCCCTAATGGCATTGTCTATAGTTCCTTTGTACTGACTAGCGTTGTTTCGTGGAAGTGTTATCTTTACTAAGTGAGCAAGGAGATTCGAAATACGTCTACTGGTTAGATCTGCCAGATCACTAACAGTGGTGTTTTCTGCTTGTTGTGTGCGGCGTTCTGATAGGTAATGCAAATGAGATAAAACCTGTGGCCGAGTGTTGTTGTTATGAACTGTTAGTACCTTGCCTGTTATCGTAGCTTTCTGGATGATAGGAAGACTGTCGTAATCCACACAAGAAACCACTTCGCCTTTTAGTGTACTAATAACATCACACCCGCAAACAACCCCAATATCATTAAGCATGTTTAATGCCTCAAGAGACTGCTGTAGCCTCACTGGAATAATGTCAAAACCTCCACGGGCTGTATTGTTATAAAGAGTTGCTATAACCTCTTCGGAAAAACTCTGGGCGATAATCATAAGGGGAATCTTTGTCTCCCAACTTTTTGATAAAATCTTATCTAACTCAGACACACGCTCAATCATACCATCGATAAGTAAAACCTTGATGTCTCTTCTAGTCCACGTACCAAACTGTGGAATAAATCCACTGAATGGATCAACAGAAAAGTTATATCCAAACTGCAACTCAACTATAATGTTGCTAACGTCTCCTTCTTCCATAACAATATTCCCTTCGACACCAGCAAGAGCAATCGCCTCTTTTGTTGTAGTTGCTATAATATTATTATTGGAAACACTATCGATAACATCTTCTACTTCTATCTGTCTTGCAGGGAAACAAGTATTCATTATCTTGTCTAGGTACTTCTTCCTCTCTTCTTGGTTATGTTCCACTAACAGGTTATAACTTATCCCTTCTTTCTTATGATACTCCCTTGCAAACAAGGAGAATGCTCTCAAGAAATATATGCTGCTGCCATGACACTTAAGTTCCAGTTGGAAACATGTAGTCAATAACTCACTAAAAAGAATTCGCTCCCAAGAATTCTCAGGGTTCATTATGTTTACAAGCAGCTGGTAGGAATCTTTCTGGAGATAGGTTCTGTTTTGATTTATTGCTAATTCAATACGATCAATATTGTTTTCAAGCTTGGTGATTGCCGCTAGGAACCCCGCCTCAACCCCTTTCTTTTCCACGAAAATATTATTATTCATCCGGTTTTCCTTGTTAATAAGCTATATTTATAACGAAGAGGTTATACAATGGCTACAACTACTGAACGTGAACTGTTGGAAATGTTGGTCAAAAAGATAAGCGAAGCAAAGGCGCTTAATGGTGGCTTTGACAAGCTTTGTGTTATGATTGAGCATATACACAGTGAACAAGACAAGAGTGGAAAGAAACTGGACAAGGTTTCTGAGGCTTTATATGACCCAGATCATGGATTGTTTTCCCGTGTCAAGGGAATAGAAACAAAGCTTGACACAAATATCTCAGATCTTGAGGATAAGTGCAAGGATGTTCCAACAGTGAAGAATGAGATAGATGATCTAAAAAAATTCCAAGCTGCTGTCGAAGGGATCGCAGGCAAGCAGCTTGAAGAGCTAGGTGCTCTCGTAAAACTACGTAAAAACCTATCGATGATCTACTGGGCTCTTATGCTTAGCGTTGCGGCCTTTGTTGGCAATCTGCTGTTCCAGCTATCCAAGCACACTTAGCCCCCTCCCGCACCTATACAAACGCCAGTTGCCTGCCTACCATATCAATAAATCCCTCACATAAGGAGAACAAAGATGAGTGATAGCGCACAAATGGTACTAGATGTTTGGTCAGAGTTCAAGCTTCTTGTGGAACAAGTTGAAGAAGACGTACATAAGAATGCAGTCAAGGGTAATCTTTCGGCGGGTGTTCGTGTCCGCAAGGGTGTTCGTAGGCTTCGGGTTCTTGGTGCAGAGCTTATCAAGGCTACTCATGCTGCCCGAGACGAGGCCAAGGGAGTTGTTGTTGCAGCCGCCCCAACCGCCGTCGTGGAGCCTGAGCCAGCTAAGCCAGCTAAGAAGGGCAAGAAGACTGGTTGATTATAAAGGCAGTTTGACGCTAAGGTGATATCTAAGAGGAAGGGCAGCAGCACGCTGTCCTTTCTCATTTTAGAACCAGTTAGGAATAGGCTACATGAAAAAAACATATATTCTCGATACAAACGTTCTACTATCCGATGGCAACTCCTTGTTTGGTTTTGAGGAACACGATTTGGTTCTACCACTTATTGTTCTTGAGGAGTTAGATCGCCACAAGGATCGTCAGGACGAAGTTGGGCGCAATGCACGTGAAGTTGTTCGCAAACTTGCGGACCTCACCAAAATCAACAAGGATTTTAAAGCTGGTGTCCCTCTAGGTAAAAGCCTTGGCATTCTACGCATCCTATCGTTAGAAGATATCTGGCCAGAAAATGCACCCCACAAGCTTCCAGTGGAGCTTGAGACAAAGAAAAGCGGTGATAATGTCATTGCTCAGTTTTGTGTCAACTACATTGCTAAGAACAGCACAGAGGTTGTTGCTTTAGTCACTCGGGATACCATCCTGCGGCTTAAGGCACAGGCTCTAGGGGTTGCTTGTGAAGACTATCGCAAGTTTAACGTTGCTTCCTCTGTAGGGGCTCTTTATTCGGGCGTTGCAACCATTGAACGAGATGATGTTGTAGTCTCCGACTTTTATTCAAAAGAGGAGTTTTTCCTACCAGAAGATGTAGAAGCTTGTTTGGCGACAAATCAATTTGTTATCATGAAAAACGGGCAGCAGTCAGGTGTGGGTAGATTTACTGGGAAGGGAGAACCGCTGAGTAGAATACGAAAGCACATCAGTAAACTAACTCCAAGAAACAAAGAGCAGGAATTCGCCACAGATCTCCTATTTGATCCTGATATTAAACTGATCACTCTTAGTGGAAAAGCTGGTACAGGTAAAACACTGACCAGTATTAATGCCGGGTTAGAGCAGATATTGAATCAAAAACGTTATAACTCTCTTGTGATTTGTCGGCCTG
>Ga0209596_1001251_pt1 | contig 22241 bp, 16 predicted proteins | sample M_130807_MF_Meta_FD_187314 | JGI IMG/M metagenome (GOLD analysis project Ga0209596, IMG submission 187314) | Freshwater microbial communities from Lake Montjoie, Canada to study carbon cycling - M_130807_MF_MetaG (SPAdes) (version 2) | ecosystem: Environmental > Aquatic > Freshwater > Lake...
TTGGAAAAGTTTTTCTGAGCAATTGCAATAGTAGAGAACACTAATGTTACAGAAAAAACAGCAACTATTTTAGTTAATATCTTCATTTTGAATTTTTGGTTTACTTATTAATGGGTGCTAAAATAAATAAATAATTGAATAAAAAAAATTCTTTTTAATCTATTTTTAGGCAATATGGGAGTAAAAAAAGAAAAACCCCTTGACAAAAATTGCTTTTGACAAGGGGTTTAAAAATTATCCCTTACTTATTTGGTAAACAATAACTCTCTATATTTTGGCAGTGGCCAACTCTCGTCATCTACAACAATTTCAAGCTTATCAACGTGATAACGAATTACATCAAAGTACGATTTCACTTTTTCACAATACTCTACTGCTTGTTTTTTAACATCCGCGATGGCATTTGCCTTCTTACGAGCTTCCGTCATTTGATCCACCTTTGTTTTGATTATGTTGATATGCTCTGAAATCTCCATAATCATTTCTAGTTGAATTTGTCCATTTTTCTTAAAATCTGCTGGACTCATGATCTCTTTCAAACCCTTTACATTTTCTATCAAAGAACTTTGATATTTGATTGCTGTAGGAATAATCTGATTCAAAGCAAGATCAGCCATCACACGTGATTCGATCTGAATCTTCTTGGTATATGTTTCCAAATAAATATCATAACGGGCATGTTGTTCGCGCTCGCTCATGATACCATGGCGTTCGAACAAGCTCATGGTTTGTTTTGAGGCAAATGCGCCTAAAGCTTCTGGAGTAGTTTTAATGTTTGAAAGTCCGCGTTTTGCTGCTTCTTTTACCCACTCTTCTCCATATCCATTTCCTTCAAAACGGATTTTTTTAGACTCGATGATGTAAGTTCTCAACACCTGAAAAATAGCTTCGTCTTTGTCAACATTTTTTGAAATTAACGCATCTACATCTTTCTTAAATTTTAATAATTGATCTGCTACGATTGCATTCAAGATGGTCATTGGACCAGCACAATTTGCAGAAGAGCCCACGGCTCTAAACTCGAACTTGTTGCCTGTAAATGCAAAAGGCGATGTTCTGTTTCTGTCAGTATTGTCCAACAAAATATCAGGAATTTTACCTACGCCTAATTTCAGGGCTGTTTTTTCATCAGGGCTCATTTTACCTGATTTCACTTTTGTTTCCAATTCATCAAGAACATTCGACAATTGCGTCCCTAAGAAAACTGACATGATAGCCGGTGGCGCTTCATTCGCACCCAAACGGTGATCGTTGTTCGCTGACGCGATACCAGCACGCAAAAGATCGGCATTGTCATGAACCGCTTTTACTGTATTGATAAAGAATGTCAAAAATTGTAAATTCGTTTTGGGCGTTTTGCCGGGACTTAACAAATTTTTACCCGTGTTGGTACTCATACTCCAGTTGTTGTGTTTACCGCTTCCATTTACCCCAGCAAATGGTTTCTCATGCAACAACACTTTAAAGTTATGACGTCTTCCTACTTTCTCCATTACATCCATCAATAACTGATTATGATCAACAGCGAGATTACACTCTTCAAATACCGGAGCGCACTCAAATTGGTTGGGTGCTACCTCATTGTGGCGTGTTTTAATAGGAATACCCAATTTCAACGACTCAATCTCAAAATCACGCATAAATGCTGTTGCACGATCAGGAATAGAACCAAAATAATGATCTTCTAACTGTTGTCCTTTTGCCGGAATATGACCGAATAAGGTACGACCAGTGATTGATAAGTCAGGGCGTGCATTTGCTAAGGCCTCATCCACCAAGAAATATTCTTGTTCCCAACCTAATGTTGCGATTACTTTTGTTACGTTTTTATCGAAATACTGACAAACATCAACCGCTGCTTTATCCATAGCGTGCAATGCTTTTAGCAACGGGGTTTTAAAATCCAATGCTTCACCGGTATATGAAACAAAGATGGTAGGAATACACAAAGTTTTTCCGATGACAAATGCAGGCGATGTTGGATCCCAAGCAGTATAACCACGCGCTTCAAACGTATTGCGGATACCACCATTCGGAAAGGAAGAAGCATCCGGCTCCTGTTGCGCTAATTGACTGCCTCCGAAACGTTCAATAGCTCTTCCACCTTCTGTTGGCTCAAAAAAGGCATCGTGTTTTTCAGCCGTTGTTCCTGTTAATGGCTGAAACCAGTGTGTGTAGTGAGTAGCACCTTTTGAATTTGCCCACGCCTTCATGGAGGAAGCCACATGATCTGCCATCTTACGGTCGATTTGTGTGCCTTGCTCCATGGCAGACATCACACTTTTAAACGCTTCTTCCGACAGATACTCACGCATTGCATCAATGCCAAATACGTTTTCTCCGAAGAACTCGGAAACTTTATTACTTGGTAGAACCACATCTACCGGAGTTCTTGTTAGAACTGTCTCTAATGCTTTGAATCTGTGAAATGCCATTTAAAATTGAGTTTTAGGGATTTATAATGTAGAAAATAAATATATTTCGATTTTTCTGACACAAAAGTAGAAAAAAGAGGGGGTGGCCATCAAAAAAAGTCGTTATTTTTTATTAACACCCCTCAAATTAACTGTTAATTTCAAAATTTTAGTTAAAAATAAAAACTGAAGCATTTCAATTCAAGTCCGAACTTTTGTTCTTGATTAGAGAAGGCCTGATCAATGAATGCACAAAAAAACGTTTCTACATTTTCAGCAGAAACGTTTCAATTAATACGATACTCCTCGACTTATTTTGTAGTATCTCCTATTGCTTTTCCCTCATCTTCAACAGCCTTTCCCGCCTCTTCTATTTGTTTTTTCATTCCATCACCAGCCTTCATAATCTCTGATTGAATATCGGATGTATGTTTTTCTAATTCTTCTCTGAATCCACTCGTGCTTTTTTGGATCTCATTCTGAATCTGATTTTTTGCGTCATTTATCTCACGGATACCTTTCCCTAAACCTCTAGCAATTTCAGGTAGTTTATCGGAACCAAAGAACATGACAATAAATAGTACAACAATGAAAACTTCACCTCCACCAAGATTTAAGAATAAAAAAATTGAATTAAGCATGTTGGTTAGCCGTTAGTATTTATTCGTGCTTCACTAATATTCAAATACAAAAGTACAGAAAAAAGAAACCCGATAAATTTCTTTATCGGGTTTCATTACATATTATTTTTTATGAATTAGGCCTTTTTCTCAACGTCTCCTTTTTCTTTTTCGAAATCGATTACAATTGGTGTTGCAATACAGATGGATGAATAAGTTCCGATTACGATACCAATCAACAATGCGAAGGAGAATCCTCTGATTGTTTCACCACCAAAGATAAAGATTGCTAACAAAACGAAGAAGATCGTCAATGAAGTATTGATCGTACGACTTAATGTACTGTTCAAGGCATAGTTAATTACTTTCACACGTTCGTTCTTGTCAAGATCAGATTTATTACGCTCTGTCAAGTATTCACGGATCCTATCAAAAACAACAACGGTATCTGTCATTGAGTAACTCATTACCGTCAGAATCGCTGCAATGAAATCCTGAGTGATCTCTAAAGAGAAAGGTAAGATGCCATCAAAAATAACGAAGACAGAAAGTACCATAAACACGTCATGGAATAAAGCGACAACTGCTCCCAAACCATATTGCCATTTTTTGAATCGGATAAAGATGAACATAAACATCACCAAACATGATAACATAACTGCCCAAATCGCTTTTGTTTTAATATCGCGGGAAACTGTTTCTCCCACTTTCTGAGAACTAACTACCTCGGGATTTCCACCTACTTTATCTAATCCTTCTTTTAATTTTGTTTCCACCATCGCTTCAGCATTGTCAGAAGCATCTTCAATTAAATAGGTAGTTGTTATTCTTAGTTGAGTACTTTCACCATATGTTTTTACTTCAGGAGCTGTTCCAAAAGAAACGGCTAATGCTTTAATAACATCTTCCGTAGATTTAGGCTCATCAAAACGAACAACATAAGAACGGCCACCTTTAAAATCAACGCCTAAACTAAATCCGCCCTTTTTAACATACGCGAAGATACCAGCAATGATTACCAATGCGGAGAACATATAGTATAGTTTACGTTTTCCAACGAAGTTGATATTGATGTTTTTGAACGCATGTTCTGTGAATTTATTACCGAAAGGAATTGCTTTGCCTTTGCCTAACCATCTGTCGAACACCAAACGAGTGATAAAGATTGCACAGAACAGAGAGGAAACGATACCAATGATCAATGTTGTTGCAAATCCTTGAATAGGTCCTGTACCAAAAGTATACAAGATGATCCCTAATAATAAACCAGTAACGTGAGAATCGATCACAGATGACATCGCATTTTTGTACCCTTCTTTAATTGCGAGGCCTGTAGCCTTACCCATATTTAATTCCTCTCGGACACGTTCGAAGATAAGAATGTTTGCATCCACGGACATGGCTATAGTCAATACGATACCAGCGATACCAGGCAGTGTTAATACAGCGCCAAAAGAAGCAAGGATTCCAATAACGAAGAAGTTATTGATAATCATCGCGAAGTCAGCTACCCAACCTGCTTTGCTATAGTATAACCCCATAAACACAAGCACTAACGCCAATGCAATTAGGGTTGATTTAAATCCTTTAGAAATTGCTTCAGCACCCAATGTTGGTCCAACAATATTTTCCTGAACGATGTGCGCAGGTGCAGGTAATTTACCTGCTTTTAGTATCGTCACTAAGTCGTTCGCCTCATTCATACTGAAGTTACCGGTGATGGAAGATGTACCACCTGAAATTTCTTGTATTACATTCGGGAATGAATAAACACTGTTATCTAAAACAATTGCTACAGATTTACCGACGTTAGCAGCAGTTAAGTGCTTCCATTCGTTAGCAGCATCAGTGGTCATCGACATAGATATTTGTGGTGTTCCACCGGAAGTCTGATCAAAAACAACACGCGCATCGGTAATGATATCACCAGATAATGGCGCTTTACCTCTGCCACTTGTTCCATTAATAGCAATTAATTGAACATATTTTTCCTGCTCATCAAATGGTTTGAATGTCCACATGAATTTGGTGTACGGCTTAAAGATCCCTTTGATCTTAGGATTACGAAGTAAGGCGCCGATCTTTGCTGTATCTGTAATTAAAGCCGTTCCAACAACCGGACCTTGAGAAAAACCTGCAAATTCTTTCTTTTCATTGTATTTTACAGCAGGCTGCATAATAGAAAATAAAGGATTCTCTCTTTTCGCAGAATCAATTCTTGCTTCACTTAATTTATTAGAATCTACTTTTTCTGTACCTAATTGAGCAGACAATGATTTAGCTGCCGCTTCTTTTTTTATTTTCGCTGAATCTACTACCGCTGCTGCAACACCTGTTGCATTAGCTGCTGTAGAATCTTTTTTAGTTGAATCTGCTGCGTCTAACTTAGGATTCAACACTTCTTTTAAACGCGTGTTAGCTTTTAACATCAAAGAAGCAATACCGTCCTCTTTTGAATCGCTGTTATCGTATGTTTCCCAGAACTCTAAATTTGCAGTTCCTTGCAATAATTTACGGACACGCTTTTTATCTGTCACACCCGGTAATTCAATTAAGATCTGACCAGAAGAAGCTAATCGTTGAATGTTTGGTTGGGTTACCCCGAATTTATCGATACGAGTGCGTAAGGTTTTCTCAGATGTCTCGATGGCATCATCCATCGTTTTACGCAAAAACTTCAACACATCTTCGTCAGAAGTATTAAAATCGATTTTGCCTTTCAACTCAATTTTCTGGAAGTTGATAGCTAATTTTGCATTCGGATTGATCTTGTGAAATTCTTCTCCGAAAAGCGTTACGAAATCTTTCGAATCGGTAGCTTGTCTTTTTGTTGCATTGATGATTGCCTGATTAAATGTTGGATCATTGCTGTTATTAGATAATCCACGGATGATATCAGGTACAGAAACTTCCAAAGTAACATTCATACCCCCTTTTAAGTCCAAGCCTAAGTTCAGCTGACGATCTTTCACTTCATCGTAGGTGTATTTAAAAATACCGATATCGATCACCGATAATTTTTTTATCGAATCTTTATAGAAATTGGTTCTTGCATTGACAACAGAGTCCAAATACGTTCTTTGACCTGCGATATCTGCTGATGCTGTTTTTGAAGCAGCAACAATATCTGCTCTTTCAGAAAAACTATGCGCATAAACGTCAGCATCTTTTTCGATACCTGCCGCAACCCAAGTAAACATTAAATAATAAGCACAAGCCAGTGCCAATAAAATTGCAAATAACCTAATAGCGCCTTTGTTTTGCATAAATTCTAATAATTAAATTGTTTTATTTCTAGTTTCTCTTCTACCAAAAAACATATTTTTTTGATACACAAGAACACATAATTTTTCTAAAATAAGGGTGCAAATATAGAATAACTATTATTATTTACCAATTTTAAAGTTTTTAAAACAAAATAGTACTTTTTAATCTGTTTTTTTACTGCCAACCTTCTGCTGAAGCAATTGTAATAAAAGATTGAAAAGGAATTCATTTTAGCTATTTTCAAAGAAAACCGAAACGGATATTAATCGTTATATTTGTAGGATAAAATCATTTCATATGAAAAGTTTCAGGTCTTTTTTCATTATAACCATCGTGTTCTTAAAGGTCACTCCTATTTTTGCTCAACCCTTTTTCCAATGGAACGATAGCATCAAAGTACAAATTGGCGCTACCGATATCGCTAATCCTTGGGCTGGAGGTTTGAATTTTATCCAGGCATCTACGATTGATTTGAATGGCGATGGAATCAAAGATCTTTTCCTATTCGATCGTACCGGCGATAAAATCCGGACTTACATTAACAATGGAACAGCAGGTGCCGTAGATTTTAAATACAACCCTTATTATGAAACAAAATTCCCTGCTCTGACCGAATGGGCCCTCTTATCGGACTATAACAATGATGGGAAAGAAGATATTTTCAGTTATACTCCAGGAGGAATCCAGGTTTTTAAAAACACAACTACAGGATCAACCGGCTTACAATTTACATTAGTAAAAAGCTTGGTTTATTCCGCTTTTAACCCCCCATCGCCTACCGTGTATAATTTATACGTCAGCTCTGTTGATCTACCAGCAATTTCGGATATCGACAATGATGGGGATTTGGATGTTGTAACCTTTGAAATAGGTGGTAATAGAATGGAATACCATAAAAATATGAGCCAAGAACTTTATGGGAATAGTGATAGTTTAAAATTTCAAATGGCAAACCGCTGCTGGGGGTATGCATCTGAAAATTCATTAAGCAATGACTACACACTTTTTGATACGTGTGCAGGAAATGTTCCCGTTCCAGAATATAGACCCGAAGCACCAATCAACAAATCTGCTGAACGCCACTCCGGCTCTTGCGAATTGTGTATCGACTTAGACAATGATGGCGACAAAGAATTTATTGTTGGGGATATTTCTTTCAACAACCTAACGATGCTTACGAATGGAGGAACTGTCACCGATGGGAGTTTTATCGCTAAAGACATCGCTTTCCCTTCAAATAATTCAAGTACAACCGCAGTTGACCTGACCATATTCCCTTGTGCATTTTATACGGATGTGAATTATGATGGTGTGAAAGACTTGATTGTTAGTCCGAATGCGACTAACGCGTGCGAAAATTTTAACAGCGTTGTTTATTATAAAAATTCCGGCACCAATTCTTTCCCCATTTTCAATTATCAGCAATCCAATATGCTTCAAGACAATATGATCGAAGTAGGCGAAGGTGCATACCCTGCATTTTTCGATTATGATAATGATGGCTTGAAAGATTTGTTTGTTGGTAACTATGGCTATTACGGAGCAGCTCCTGGAGGGTTTGTTCATGAAATTGCGCTATTTAAAAATATCGGAACTGCAACAGTTCCCAAATACAGCCTGGTCACGCGTGATTATGCTGGTTTAAGTGCAACTTTAGCAGGGATATCAAATATGACTCCTGCTTTTGGTGACCTGGATGGCGATGGCGATGCGGATATGGTTGTTGGCGGTTATGATGGCAAGTTGCAATACTTTGAAAATACGGCTGCTGTTGGAGCAACAGCCAATTTTGTTTTAACATCCGCAAACATGAAAAATTCTTCTGGTCGCACCATAGATGTTGGTGATTGTGCTGCTCCACAGATTTATGATGTGGATGGAAACGGAACGAATGATTTGGTGATTGGTGCACGAAATGGGAAATTAGCCTATTACCGTCATACAGGCTCAACAGCAGTACCTGTAATGGATTCCATCACACATAATTTCGGTCAAGTAAAAATGTCTCTTCCGGGTTATGTGACCGGTTACAGCTATCCTTGTTTATACAAGCAGGCTGGTGTTACCAATATGTTGGTTGGAAGTCAAAGCGGTTTTCTTCGTCATTATGATAATATAGATGGTAATCTTTCGGGGATATTCAATATGGCAGATTCTATTTATGAAGGAATTTTTCAGGGAACAAGAACTGCTCCTAATATGGCCGATATTAATAATGACGGATATGTAGATTTGATCGTTGGAAATTACGAAGGTGGCGTTTCTTTTTATAAAGGCGTATCATCACTTACCTCGATAAACAGCATAGATAATCTGATCCATTTTAATTTCGACTTGTTTCCAAATCCTGCAAACAACAGTTTTAGCATTCATATTTTAAATGAGGAAAATAAAACCTATGCCTTTGAATTATATAATGTGATGGGACAATTACTTGAAAAAGATAAAATAATGAACAACTCATTTACATACACAACCTCTAACTTATCACAGGGAGTGTATATCTGTCAAGTATCTGAAATAAACACTTACGGAGTGAAAACAACAGGATCATTAACCAAACGCATTGTTATTCATCACTAAGTTTACCTTTTATCATTTTAAAAAAATAAAAAAAATAGTACCTTTGTGATCGCAATGCACCAACAAGTAAAAAAATACATTTCATACTTTTTTCTTTTTCTCTTTTTATTTCCAACCATAGAGAAACAGGTGCATGCATTTGAACACAGCACTGATGTGCATTGCAAGGCTACCGACAAACATTTTCACACGTTAGAACATTCGTGTACTATTTGTGAATTTACAATTTCCAATTCTGATGCCGCACCAGAAACACAACTTCAATTTATTATCTCTGCTAAACAATTTACATTTCATTCCTTTATCGCGCATGTAAATAAACCGGCAGCATTCCAAGACCTTCCATCCAGAGCTCCCCCAGTTGCTTAATTACCTTCCTTACAATTTCAGGTAGAATATAGTACAATGCTGTAATCAGCAGTTTATTATTTATTATTAAGCAATACGATTTATGAAAAAAATACTTTATTTATTTATCCTAATTACGCTATCCATTTCAACAACCATTTCTGCTATTAATAATGGTGGAGGGAAAACAAGTTTATCAGGAAAGATCACCGACAAAATAACAGGTGAAGGCATTCCAGGAGTTACGCTTTATATTCCCGACCTAAAAATAGCTGCCATATCTACTATTGATGGCACGTATACGATCGGCAATTTACCTCGATCAAAAATACTGATTCAAATAAGTTTTATCGGTTACAAAACAATTGTAGAAACAATTGACCTCGCGAGTATGACTACCAAAAATTTTGAAATGGAAGCGTCTGCAAAAGAGATCAATGAAGTGGTAGTAACCGGAACGTCAACAGCAGGAGAAAAAAACAGAACTGCTACACCGATCAGTTTGGTTTCTAGGACACAATTGCTGCAAAGCGCTTCTAGTAACATTATCGATGCCATTGCAAAACAGCCAGGAGTATCACAAGTAACAACAGGTTCAGGAATTTCAAAGCCCGTTATACGTGGATTGGGATACAACAGAGTAGTGGTGGTGAACGATGGCATTCGTCAAGAAGGGCAACAATGGGGCGATGAGCACGGAATTGAGATGGATGAATTTTCGGTGAACAAAGTTGAGATTCTTAAAGGGCCAGCAAGTCTTTCATATGGATCGGATGCTATTGCGGGAGTAATCAATATGATCACCGCTCCGTCACTTCCTGAGGGGAAAATAAACGGAAACATCATTGCCAACTATCAAACAAACAATGGACTGATCGGTTATTCGGCAAATATAACGGGCAACCTAAAAGGTTTTATCTGGGATGTGCGTTATAGCAATAAAATGGCACATGCCTATCAGAATAAATACGATGGGTTTGTTTTTAATTCCGGCTACAAAGAAAATAATATTGGTGGCGTTATCGGATTAAATAAAGCCTGGGGCTATTCACATTTGCATTTTAGCAGGTATGAGTTAACTCCCGGAATTGTGGAGGGCGATCGCGACAGCTTGACGGGCAAATTCATTAAACCGATTGCAATCAACGATTCTACAGAGGGGACAGCATTTGCAACCAACAAAGATTTTAAAAACTATTCCCCCTCAACTCCATTTCAAAAAATAAAACATTATAAATTAGTACTGAATAATAGTTTTATTGTTGGGAACGGAAGCATTAAAGCAACGATAGGATTTCAACAAAATCAACGTCAGGAATATGCTAACATTTTAAAACCAACAGATTTTGGTTTAGCATTTTTATTGAATACCATCAATTATGATGTGCGTTATGTGTTACCTGAAATAAAAAAATTCGGTATTTCTTTTGGTGCAAATGGCATGCAACAAATTTCAAGAAACAATGGCGTTGAATTTTTAATTCCGGAGTATCATTTATTCGACATCGGAATATTTACCATCCTAAAAAAGTCGTTTGATAAATTAGATATCAGCGGAGGTATACGATACGATTCACGCACAGAAAAAAGCAAAGATCTTTACACCGATGCAAACGGAACAAAAACAACAGCTAATGATACAACTGCTTACCATCAGTTCACCGCATTTAATGCAAACGTATCTGGCATTTCGGGTAGCATAGGAGCCACTTATCAGTTCTCCGAAAACGTATATGCAAAGGTGAATGCTGCTCGCGGATACCGAGCACCAAGTATTGGCGAAGTAGGCGCAAACGGTGTGCATGACGGAACGACACGCTACGAGATCGGAGATCCGAAATTAAAAGCTGAAAGCAGCTTACAACTGGATGCTGCATTTGGATTAAACACCGAACATGTAACAGCAGAAGTCGATGTCTTTCATAACACCATCGACAACTTTATTTTTTCAAGAAAATTAAATTCTATTTCGGGAGGCGACTCAGTGACGAACGGCTACAGCACTTTTCAATTTGTTGCCGGCAACGCGCAGCTGATGGGCGGAGAAATCAGCATTGACATTCACCCGCATCCTGTTCATTGGCTACACATCGAAAACGCTTTTTCTTTTGTGCAAGCAGTGCAAAAAAAACAACCTGACTCTACCAAGTATTTACCATTTACTCCCGCTCCGAAAATACAATCGGAATTGCGAGCAGACATTAAAAAGATTGGAAAGGTTTTTACAAATACTTATTTGAAAATAGAAGTGGAAAATTACCTAGAGCAAAATAAATTTTATTCAGCTTACGGAACAGAAACAAAAACTCCCGCTTACACACTGATCAATCTAGGATTAGGAACAGACATTCTACACAATGAAAAAACTATTTGCTCCTTTTACATCAGCGCAAATAACATTACGGATGTTGCTTACCAAAGTCACTTAAGCCGGTTAAAATACGAAGCTGTAAACAATGTAACTGGGCGACAAGGTGTTTACAACATGGGAAGAAATATTAGTTTTAAATTGATTGTGCCCTTGAGTTTTAAGAGATAAAAAAACAATCCATCTTGTACTATACAAGATGGATTGTTTTACAAATGAAAAAAATTAAACGAATCTATTTAGAAATAATGAACTTTGAAGTTCACGATGCTATGACGCATTCAGAGATTTTAATCATTTTTATGTAAGCGAACTTTAATTTTTTATAACTTTACAACAAAATATGAATTTTTGAAATCATTTTTTGCCATATTATTAGCTTCTTTGTTCTTGCTTCAATCAGCAGAGAAATTTATGATCGTTGCCAACTACGAACTAAACAAAGCTAGTATTACAAGTAACTTTTGTGAGAATAAAGCAAAGCCAACGATGCATTGTAATGGAAAGTGTCATTTAAAAAAACAACTTCAACAGCAAGATAAAAAGGAAAACTCCCCAACAAATTCTCTCAGAGAAAAACTAGAAATTCAGATCCTAACGGATAATAAAAAACAAACGTTCATTTGTCACCCTTCTATTATTTTACATCAGAAGACAATCTACCTTTTCAACAATTACTCGAATAGCTTAGATGCTATTTTTCACCCGCCTCGAACATAACATTTCGACATTAAATTATCGGAATCGTTCGTAAATCGACCGAAGTAATTCTTATTTTAAATAAAACCAGAAAACATGAAACTAGTTACAACACTATTTTGTGTTTTGATGACTAATGTTTTGTTCGCTTGTGATTTTTGTGGCTGTTTTATGGGCATCACTCCATACGACAACCAAAGCAGCATCACGATGATGTATCGTTATAAAAGTTTTAACGGATACAACTTCAGCGGACAACACAACAATTTGTTTCCTCAGACATACAAAGCAGTTGCTTACAACAATAACACTACTACAAATAATCTAATAGGAAATAATTATCAAAACACAAGCATCAAACATGGAGGTAGCACAACAACTGCAACAACAGTGACTCCTCAATACACTCAAAAAGATTATGAGTTATTTACCTCTGCTGAATTACGTGGCAAGTTTTTTATTCATAAACGAATTGAATTAAATGCCATCATCCCTTTCATTATGAACAGTAACAGAATTGATGATGACAAACACAGCATTGAAGGCATTGGGGACATCAGCTTTTTTGCAGGTTACCACATTATCGATAAAACAATGACTGAAAAATTTCAACATCGCTTAATAGTAGGCGCTGGAATAAAACTTCCTGTTGGCAATTATTATGCTAAAAATGATGAAGGAGAGCGCATCGATTTTATGCTTCAACCTGGCACAGGCAGCATGGATTACATGACGTATGTCAATTACATTTTCAGTGTTAAAAAAATAGGCCTAAATATTAACTCCATCTATAAATTTAATGGTTACAATTATTATCACGAAGAAATTTCAAATAGCAGTAGCACTTATTTGAATATTTTCTACAAATTCCGTGAAGATAAAAACCTGAAAATATTTCCATCTTTACAAGGCTATTACGAGCACTCTAAAGGAGAATACATCTACAATGAATATCAGCCAGGAACAGCAATGAGTGTTGCTACTGCAGGAATAGGAGTTGATGTATTTTATAAAAACATTTCGCTCAATACATCTTTCCAACTTCCTGTTTATGAAAAGAAGTTGATGAATAACTTAGCAACTGCTGGAAAATTTATGATTGGGTTGACGTATAGTTTCGACCAGAAAAAATACTTGATCAAAAAAAAAGAACACTAGTTATTTTATCTTAACAAAAAAAGAAGATGCGTAAAATAATTACTTACACATGTTTACTTGCATGGATTGGATGTGCGAGTCCTGCAACTGATGAGAAACAAAGCAAACGTGCACCTATCGAAGACGTAAATACAAGACCTGCTATTTCAGAAAGTCAGTTAGCATCAAAAAAAGACCCTGTATGCGGAATGCCTGCATATAAATTTTTAAAAGACACTACGTTTTTTGAAAATAAAATATACGGCTTCTGCGGAAAAGGGTGCAAAGAAGCGTTTTTTAAAAACCCAAAAAAATATAGCCATTAACAAACTTAATTAGTAACTTTAACTTAAATAAAACGCAATGAAAACAATTATAAAAAAGTCTACATTTTTCTGCCTTGCAGTTATGTTGGTATTCACATTTTCTTCTTGTGTTAAAGAAGGAACAGGAGGTCATTCGAGTGTTAGCGGAAACGTAAAACATCATACGACACTAATCCCGAATGCAATTGTATACATTAAATATGGCGCTACCGAATTCCCCGGAACCGATGTCAATTTATACGATGACCACGTTACATGCGATACCAATGCGCATTTCGAGTTCAAAGGTTTACGCAAAGGAGATTATTACTTATACGGATACGGTTACGACAACGCCATTATGCTAGATGTAAAAGGAGGCGTTGGCATCAAATTAATCTACAATAAAGCGAACGTGAACGATGTTCCTGTAACGGAATAAAATTAATTTACTCAAAAATATAAAACCCGTATTTCTATTTGAATTACGGGTTTTATTCGTTAATTTTGGGAGGGAGTATATACCATTGATCAACCTGTATATTTGGAAATAAAACAATAACTGAAAAGAATTTAATTTCTTTCCATTTTTAACAACGGAAAGAAAAAAATAAAATGCAGGCTCAATAGCAACTATTCAAACGATTCACATGAAAAAATTAAGATTCACCTACCTATTCATAATTGGATTAGTAATTACAGCAAGTTTTTTTTCCGGCTGTATGAATGAAAAAGGGACTCCCGATTACCAAAACTACCCTGACAATGTAGGAAAGATTGTCTTTACCAAATGTGCAACAGCGGGCTGTCACAACGATAAAAGCAAAGGAGCTGCCGGTGGTTTATCAATGGAAAGTTGGGATAAATTATTTGAAGGAGGCAGCGGCAGTGCCTGTGTTATTCCTTACCGTTCGGACTACAGCACGATTTGTTACTATACGAATACATTTTCTGATCTGGGAGTTACGTTAAGTCCAACCATGCCTTACAACAAAGATGCATTATCGAGAGAAGATGTGTTGATAATTAAAAACTGGATAGATGCAGGAGCACCAAGCAGAGATGGTTTTGTAAAATTTTCGGATAACCCAGCACGAAAGAAATTCTATGTTACCAATCAAGGATGCGATGTTGTAACTGTTGTTGATCAGGCTACCTTATTGCCCATGCGTTATATCAATGTTGGAAATTCAAGCTCAACCGAATCGCCTCACAATATTAAAGTATCACCTGACGGACAATTTTGGTATGTGGTTTCAACAGGTGGAAATTCATTACAAAAGTATAGAACCAGTGATGATAGTTTTGTTGGCGAAGCAATAATTGGATTAAAAAACTGGAACACACTTACCATCAGCAATGACGGGAATACGGCATATGCAGTAGATTGGAGTGCAATAGGAGATATTGCACAAGTAAATACAAATACATTTTCTGTCACTCATAACATTGGATTTTCATCTCCCCATGGCTCTTGCTTAAATCCTGCAGGTGATACACTTTATATCACAGAACAGAGCAGCAGCAACAAAATTTATAAAATACCAACCAGCGATTTTTCTTCATTTACTGAAGCGAATTTATTTACAACAACTCCCCCTTCTTTTTTAAATGCACATGATGTTATGTTTTCTCCTGATGGAACTGAATATTTTGTTACGTGTCAGGGCACATCAGAGGTTAGAATATTCCAGACGGGAACAGATCAAATGTTAGTACCACCAATCTCAGTTGGTGGACTTCCATCTGAAATTTCTGTTTCTGCAACTCATAATTACCTGTTTGTTACTTGCGAAGAAGACACACTTTCATTTCCTGGGAAAAGAGGAAGTATTGCAGTCATAGATATTTCAAGTAATTCATTGATCGCTACTATTTATTCGGGACATCAACCACATGGACTTGCAGTAGACGATGCAAAAAATGTAGTTTATATCGCCAACAGAAACAAAACAAGCGGTGGTCCAGCTCCCCATCACAGCAGCATTTGTGGAGGCAACAATGGTTATGTAACGTTTATAGATATGAGTACATTAACACTTTTAAAAAGCGGAAATGCTGATAAAAAAATTGAACTTTCTGTCGACCCCTACTCTATTGCCGTCCGCCACTGATGCCTGATAACGAAAAAGCCATTATTCTTTTTGATGGAGTATGCAATTTCTGCAACTCTTCAGTAAATTTCGTTATCAAACATGATAAAAAAAATCATTTTTTATTTGCACCCTTACAATCAGAAACCGCAAAAAAATTATTGGAAAAATTTAACATCGACTCTTCTAAGACAGATAGTTTTATTTTAATAGAAAACAATAAAGCATACCTAAAATCAACAGCCGCATTAAGAGTAACAAAACACCTCAACAAACTATATCCATTGCTTTACGCATTTCTTATCACGCCTCTGTTTATTCGGAATAGCGTATACAATCTTGTTGCGAAAAATCGTTATAAATGGTTTGGAAAAAAAGAGATTTGTATGATTCCTTCAGCAGAAATAAAAGGGAAATTTATTTCTTGATCTTCTTGTATTTCAATTTCAATATTTTCTTTTCGTAATCGATAATAGCGCCATACTTTAAAAGTATATCACTTCCTAAAACACCATGAACAGGATTTAATCCGATCTGTGCATACGAATTATTTACATGCGAAAGATCCAACAAAACTGTGGTGTAATTTTCAATGACCACATCACCTATTTTTATCTTTTTCAGATTTGTTGTTTGGCTGGTCATTGTATTTGTTCCCAAACCACTGGATAGATGTTCGTGCTTGTCAAATTTTTTATGTTTTACAAATTTTTGAATCGCTGTTTTATCGAAAACTGTTTTAGATGCTCCCGTATCAACAATTACCTGAGCGACTTTCCCATTGATCAGCATTTTTATCATCAGATGATATCCTTCACCACCTATGTCTAAAATTTGTAAAGGAATTCGTGTGATCATATTTCTAAAATTATATTAAAACAAAAATGGATAACCCAAATTATTACCGTATACAGAAATAAATTATTTCAAAAAAAAAGGCGTTCCTTTTGGAGAACGCCTTTTCAAAAGATTATTTTTTTTACGCAGTGATTGTGCTCAAAATAGTATTCATTGCTCTAACAGCATCCGCACTTTTTGCAAATGCAGCTTTTTCTTCATCATTCAATTTCACATCAACAATTTTTTCCCAACCGTTTTTTCCTATGATAACAGGAACACCAAGACAGATGTCTTTCTGGCCATATTCTCCATCTAATGCAACGCAGCAAGAGAATAATTTTTTCTGATCATTTAAAATACTATCAACCAAAGAAGCAATTGCAGCACCTGGAGCATACCAAGCCGAAGTTCCAAGCATACCTGTTAATGTAGCACCACCAACCATTGTATCAGCAGCCACTTTTTTCAATCTATCAGCATCCAATAATTGAGCAACAGGAACTCCTTTGTATGAAGCTAAGCGCGTAAGAGGAATCATAGTCGTATCACCATGTCCACCAATTACCATTCCTTCAATATCGTTTGGAGAAGATTCCAGCGCCAATGACATATAACATTTGAAACGTGCGCTATCTAAAATACCACCCATTCCGATAATTCTATTTTTCGGTAGTTTGCTTTCTTTTAAAGCTAAGTATGTCATTGTATCCATAGGGTTAGAAACAATAATAACGACAGCATTAGGAGAAAATTTGATGAGATTTTCAGTAACACCTTTCACGATACCTGCATTAATGCCAATCAATTCTTCTCTTGTCATACCGGGTTTACGTGGCACACCACTCGTAATAACTACCACATCGCTGTTGGCAGTCTTCGAATAATCATTTGTGCTTCCACTGATACGCGTTTCGAAACCGTTCAATGTTGCTGTCTGCATCATATCCAACGCTTTTCCTTCCGCAAAATTTTCTCTGATATCAAGCAATACCACTTCTGAAGCTATTTTACGGAATGCCAATACATCTGCTGCAGATGCTCCAACATTTCCTGCTCCTACTACTGTTACTTTCATTTTAGTATTATTTTAAGGGGTTATTTTATTTTTCGAGCGCTAAATTATAAAAGAAATAGATAATTAGCCATTAAGTTTTAAACAGAAAGCCGATTAACTAACAATTTTCCTTATTTTATGAATCAAATGCAACCTTTGAAGCTGAATTTGCATCAGCCTACAGGCTGATGTATTAAAACATAAACCATTTGCACAATTACTCTAAGTGTCTATGAAAAAAATACTGTCTTTTGTACTTATTATTTTAATACTCGTAATTACTAAAAATGCTTCTGCACAAGGATCAGACTGCAATACAGCAGACCCTTTTTGTACAGGAACCACTTATACATTCCCCTCATCCACATCCACCACAGCACCTGTCGGTCCAAATTATGGCTGTTTGATTTCTCAACCCAATCCGGCGTTCTACTACCTAGAAATAGCCACACCGGGGACGCTTGTTATTGATATTTCACAAGCAGATGCTGCGGGATCTGGTCAGGATGTTGATTTTATTTGTTGGGGTCCCTTCGCCTCCCCTGCAGCAGGGTGCGCTTCTGGACTTACTGGCTCTGCGGTAGATTGCAGTTACTCTGCATCGGCAAGTGAAACGTGTACCATCCCTTCAGCAGCTGTCGGTGATATTTATATCATAATGCTTACCAACTTCTCCAATGTTCCGGCTGATATCACTTTTGCTTCCAACACTTCGAGCACAGCAACTACCAATTGTGCAATATTATGTAATATGACAGGCATCACAACAGTAGTTGGTGCTTGCAACCCCGCCACCAATACCTATACACTTTCGGGGGTGATCAATTACACCACACCCCCTTCCACTGGCACCTTAACCGTCACGAATAGCTGTAGTGGAGTCACCCAGGTATTTAATGCGCCTTTTGCTGCCACCTCAACTGCCTATTCGCTTGCAGGATTGCCCGCCAATGGCTTAGGATGTACCGTAACAGCCGTCTTTTCAGCTGACCCGCTTTGTACCTTCACACAAACATTCACTGCTGCTCCAAGCTGTTCTGTACTCTGTAACATTTCAGGCATAACAGCGACTCCTACAGCTTGTAACAGTGCCACTCAACAATACGATGTTTCCGGCAGTGTCACATTTATTAATGCGCCAACAACAGGCACCTTAACGATCACGAATTCCTGCGGAGGAACACCTGTGGTTTTAAATGCACCCTTCACCAGCCCTGCGGCATATTCCTTTACTGGATTAACAGCTAATGGTGCAACTTGCAGTATAACAGCCGTTTTTTCTGCTGCCCCTGCTTGTACGTTTACTCAGACATACAGCGCTCCTGCTCCTTGTCCTGTATTGTGTGCTATCTCTGCACTAACAGCTACTCCATCAGCATGCGACCCAGCCACCAATAATTATACAGTTGCTGGTAGCATTACATTTGTGAATGCGCCATCAACCGGAACATTAATTGTAACGAACTCTTGCGGTGGAACATCACAAACATTTAATGCTCCTTTTGCAAGTCCTTTAGCATATTCATTATCTGGACTAACCTCAAACGGTGCATCGTGTTCGATTACAGCTGTTTTTTCTGCGAATCCGACTTGTACCGCAACACAAGCTTATACAGCGCCTCCTTCTTGTTCAACATGTCCGGTAACTGCTGGAAACAACGGTCCATTGTGTGCAGGACAAACATTAAACTTAACAGCTACTGCTCTTGCAGGAGCAACATATAGCTGGACAGGTCCTGCAGGATTCTCCTCTACGCTTCAAAACCCAACTATAACGAACATTACACCAGCCATGGCAGGCAATTATGTGGTAACAATCACTACAACAGCGCCTACTTGTATCGCTAGTTCTTCAACAACTTTCGTTATTAATCCTAACCCTACCATAGTTACATGCGGAGACGTTTCAATGTTTATTGGTAACCCGGCTTCAATTTATGCAAATGGAGGTGCAACCTATAGCTGGACTCCTGCTGCAGACCTAGGGTGTGCTACGTGCGATACAACAACAGCAAATCCAACACAAACAACTGTATATTGTGTCACTGCTACCAATTCGAACGGATGTATTGACAGCACCTGTTTAACTGTGAATGTGGTTTTACCTTGTCCAAGTAACAGAACAATGGAAACTCCAAACGCTTTTTCACCAAATGGTGATGGCATTAACGACAAATTTTGTTTAGATGGATGGGATGATTGCATTTCGCATTTCGAGATTTTTATTTTTGATCGTTGGGGCACAAAAGTATTTGAGTCGACCGACGCCTCTTTCTGTTGGGACGGAATTGTAAATGGAAAAATATTAGACCCTGCTGTTTTTGTTTATTTCATCAAAGCTACCTATGAAATTGAAGGCGCCTCACCAAGTTTACCCAAAGGCAAAACTGGTGTTACAAAAAAAGGGAACGTTTCACTTGTCAGATAAAAAAATGAATGCTAAAAATATAGATCCTATGTCACGTATTTTTTTAAAACACTTTCCGAATGCAATTTTAACTATTGTTTTAATTATTTCTTTTTCAAGAAGTGGTCATGCGCAAACAGCAAAGCCTCATTTTGTGATTCACAACCCTGGAAATGTTGCTGACAATCCAAAATACGAAAATGCGCTTAAAGAGTTTGATTTCGATTCTTACAGGTTCTATACTAAAAGACGCCTTATAAAATTCACAAATACGGATGTCACAATAGAATTGTATTCCGCAAAGGAGCTTTTAGAGATGTATCAAAAACCAATCAGTCCATTTACATTAATGGATGATACGCCAAAAAAAGAAATTGAATTTTATTTTTATCCGAGTCAGGGAAAAGTAAAAATAAACGAACTAAGCCATTGAACAACTACTAACATTTTTAAAATATGAAAAAACTACTCCACGCTTTTCTTATTTCAGCAACTCTATTTATTAGCTGCTCTTTGTCGGCCCAAACAGGCTACAATATGGTAAACGGCGGAACAATCAGCGGTGCCTGCGGAGGAATATTTTATGATAGTGGAGGGCCATCTGGGAACTATTTAAACAATCAAAATCTTACAGAGACCTTCTGTGCTCCTGCTGGACAGTATATCACTTTTACGTTTACTTCTTTTACCACAGAAAATACTTATGAGCATTTAAATATATATAACGGATCCTCAACAGGATCACCATTAATAGGGAGTTATACCGGAAGTGGAAGTCCAGGAACAGTAACTTCGACATTAGGAGGTTGTATTACTTTTTCTTTTACTTCTGACGGATCGGTTACTTACGCTGGTTGGGCAGCTAATATCAGCTGTAGCTCCACGCCACCGCCACCACCACCGCCAGTACCAAACACATGCGCAACAGCCAATCCTTTTTGTACTGCATCGGGGGTTACATACCCTGCTACTACAGGAGCCACAGCTCCTGTGGGTCCAAATTATGGCTGTTTAGGTTCTGAACCAAATCCAGCTTTCTTCTACTTAGAAATAGCTACAGCGGGTACTATTAATATTGATATCTCACAAACAAGCGCTTCAGGATCAGGTCAGGATGTTGATTTTATTTGTTGGGGGCCCTTCAGCTCCCCTGCAGCAGGTTGCGCTTCTGGACTTACTGGCGCCGCTGTAGATTGCAGTTACTCGACTTCGGCATCAGAAACATGCACCATCGCTTCAGCAGCTGTCGGCGATTTTTATATTTTAATGGTTACCAACTATGCGAATGCACCAGGAACCATTTCTGCTACCACTGGTGCAGGAAGTACGGGATCAACCAATTGTGCCATTCTTTGTAATATGACGGGGTTAACAGGTGTTCCATCCGCTTGTGCACCTGCCACAAATACGTATTCAGTAACAGGACAAATAACTTTATCCTACCCTCCAACATCAGGAACACTTACCGTAACAAGTAGCTGTGGTGGAAGTACAACAATTCCACTTCCTTGGACGAGTCCTATTACGTATACACTCCCCGGCTTAACCCCCACAGGAGGAGCCTGTACAATCACCGCTACATTCTCGGCAGACCCTACCTGTTCGCTCACCATTCCATATAATTCTCCCGTTCCCTGTACCTCATGTACAGCAACAGCAACCAATACAGGACCTTATTGTGCTGGAGCGACCATTCAATTAAATGCAACCGGAGGCGGAACTTACAGCTGGGCGGGCCCGGGAGGTTTTACTTCCAACTTACAAAACCCAACCCGACCAGCTGCAACAACTGCAATGAGCGGAACGTATACAGTAACCGTTACTTCCGGTGCAACAACATGTACTGCAGCAACAACCGTTACTGTTAATCCATCACCAATTACAACGGTGAATTCGCCAACCATTTGTGCGGGTGCTTCGGCTACCTTGACTGGTGCAGGTGCTACATCTTACAGTTGGAGTACGGGTGCTATTACCAATCCAATTACGGTTACTCCTGCTACTTCCACTTCGTATACGGTTACAGGGACTTCGCTAGGTTGTACGTCTACTGCGGTGTCTACGGTTACCGTTAATCCATCACCAATTACAACCGTTAATTCGCCA
>Ga0209596_1001253_pt1 | contig 22215 bp, 18 predicted proteins | sample M_130807_MF_Meta_FD_187314 | JGI IMG/M metagenome (GOLD analysis project Ga0209596, IMG submission 187314) | Freshwater microbial communities from Lake Montjoie, Canada to study carbon cycling - M_130807_MF_MetaG (SPAdes) (version 2) | ecosystem: Environmental > Aquatic > Freshwater > Lake...
GAGGGGTCTTTCTCTCCTGGAATCCGGCCCTGACGTCGCGTACGGGCGTAGTCGACGCCGTGGAGATACGCGGCATAGCTCATGGCGGCCGCTGCGCGCCCAACACCGATGCGCGCTTCGTTCATCATGTGAAACATGTAGGCGAGCCCCTTGTGCGGTTCGCCTACGAGATAGCCCACACACGGACCGTGCTCGCCGAAATTCAGCAGCGTGCTCGTGGTACCACGCCATCCCATTTTGTGAATCAAGCCAGCCAGGGTGACGTTGTTGACGGCACCAATGGAGCCGTCGCCGTTGACGAGCTTCTTTGGCACCATGAACAAGGAGATGCCCTTCACCCCCTCGGGGGCACCGGCGATGCGCGCGAGCACCAAGTGCACAATGTTCTCGCTGAGCTCATGATCGCCACCGGAGATCCAGATCTTGGTGCCCGAGATGTGAAAGGTGCCGTCGGCCTGCGGCGCCGCTGCGGTGCGCAGGTCCGCGAGTGCGGACCCCGCATCCGGCTCGGTGAGGGCCATGGTGCCCGTAAAGCGGCCGTTGAACATTGGCGGCAGCCACTGCTCTTTCTGCGCCTCCGAACCAAAGGCAGCAATCAAGTTCGCTGCGCCAGCGGTGAGCATCGGATATGACGCGGTCCCGACGTTCGCTGCTTCCATGTATCCGATCGAGGCCGACGCGATCACATGTGGCAGCTGCATCCCGCCGCGCCCCGCGTCCTGCGTGCCCCCGATGAAGCCGGCCTCGGCCACGGCGCGCAGGGTGCTCTTCACCTCGGGAACGATCACCACCACGCCGTTCTCGACGCGCGGCTCCTCTTGGTCGTTCCGGGTGCGATGCGGTGCGAAGTGTTCCTCGGCGATCTGGCGCGCCGTCTGGAGCACCGCGTCGAAGGCCTCGCGCGAGTAATCGCTGAAGCGCTCGCGTTCGGCGAGTTTGTCGGTGCCGAGCAGTTCGTAGAGGAGGAACGCGATGTCGCGGTCTTGGATGAGTCCAGTTGGCATTGAGATTTCCGCTCGCCTGAGATTGCAGTGGAGGAGGGGTTGCAAGAGCGACTGAGCATGTTGCGATCACGTCCCATTTCGGTATCTCCGCGCGTGTGACCTGCACGTCCGAGCCTTCGGGTGTTCAGAGTCGGTCGCTCTGATGCTGCCGCATATACGGGATTGCTACATACGTAGTCACCTTTGCGGTCATCTGAACGCTACAAGTAGGAAGCATCCGACCTCACCGATCCACTGGAAAGCTTAGCAACAGCACGTCGTGAGCGTCCGCCCCTCCCCCCTGAACCTGCTTGCGCCCGTGCCGGCTCAGCAATATCCATTCAAATCGACAGAGTTGAACCTTCTTCAAGCGGGCCTTCGACAGATCTCGAACCTCACAGTGCCGCTCGCATCCCTTCTGTGTCGTTCCTCAGACGCTGAGCGTGGTAGAGAAGCGAGCGTCGAGTCGTGCGGCTAGATCATTACGAACTTGCTCTGGAGCGATGGGTTTATGCGATCTTGTCTTGGTGAAGTACTCTGCGGGATTCTGCTGTGCTGTGGGTGCAGTTCTGGCGCGACATCCACGAGCCCGGCTTCCGTTGTTGCGGGGACGTACCGATTGCTTCCACGCTCGTTCAGCTCTGGGTCCGCGACTACTGCCTATGACTCCGGCATGGTCACTCTTGGGAAGAACGGCTCTTGCTCGGGGTGGATTGCCTCTCACTGGCGCGCCGTCGACAGTTTCGGCAATCCGACGCTTGGGGGTGGCGGAGTGGAGCGGTACAGTGGCGACTGGAGTGCACCTTCGTTCGATTCTGTGAGAAGTTGCGTCGGACCGGGTAGGTACGACGGCTCCCTGACCCTCGCGGATCCACAGGATGGATACCAGCTTAGCTGGACGCGGTAGTCGCCAGCGACGATCTCCCGATCGCCTTCGATGAAGCAGGAGCAACGTTCCCCGATCGGTACGAGTCAGACTGGGGGCGCTTCAGCGAACCTACAGATTCGATCCGTCGGTCATCGCCATCCTATGGCCTGGGAATATGGGAGTGCCGGGCACTGGCACCTGCATTGCAATCGTAGGGATAGCACGGATTGAACGGTTCTACATACGCTGTACGCTCACTGGTATAGTTTAGCCCCCAGTCAGTGACGACAGCCCGGAGAGTGAACGGCACGCCGCTGTTTGTGTAGGCGAAGGAGTTATCGCTTCCGTAACCGGTGTAACTCCATGAACCATTGACGTACCAGTCATACCGAATGGCGCCGTATCCACCCGTGGTCGTCAGCGAATACACGACCTCTTGACCACTGTACGTGTCAAACACGTTGTGAATTCCGACTGCTGCAATCGGTGACCACGAGTAGCCGGAGCGCGTGTCTTGGTACTGCGTGCAAGATACGGTACTGGTGTCTCCGGCAAAGCTGCTGGTGCAGTATGAGGGCGAGGGTGCATGATACGTTCGATTTAGGATGCTCGGGAAGGCGAAGTAAGCCGGACGCCGGTGCCGTCTTCGTCCGCCTCTACGTGCGACATTCGGACTACGTCCCCAACTCTCAGCATAACCGAGACCGTAAATGGTGGTGGCGGCGCACCACAGATTTGCGCGCCGACGAGCGTGTCTAGAGAGACCTACTCAAGCTCCCGTGTATCTATCTGAGGAGAGATAGCGGTACTGTCGCGCGTCCAGGTGGCCACTCCTACAGGTGAAGTTGGCGATGCATCCGTGCCATCGTAGCGGGTCTCACTTAAAGAACTTTCTGGCGTTTCGGTTGGGCGCGCGCGCCGACCGCCTAAACCGTTCCACGTAAGTTTTGAGTTTCCCTGCGTCTTCATTTAGGAACCGTTCAACGTCGTGCTTCTCGTACAAATCTGAAATTGTGTTGTTCACGTGCCCCATGTACGCGTTCTTCCTGACTCGGGGAATCCCCGCCTCGGAGCACCAGTGGGAGAAGCACTTTCTGAACGTGTGAGGGGTGACGCGCATTCGGTGTCTAATGTTCGCGGCGGTGATTTCACGTCGGAACTGCTTCTCGCCGCGTTGCGGATTGTCAAGGCGAAATGGCAGAATCGAGAAGCGCGTGAACCCCTTGTTCCCGTGGCCCGGGTTGTTCTTGATAACTTTCAGACTGGCACTCTCAGTCACCCAGTCGGTGTCGTTCTGCCTGAAGTATTCACCAACCCGCATTCCAGAGTAACAGAGCGCCCATACCATGTCACTGTATTCTGATTTCATCTGCGAGGTGAGCGTGATGATGTCTAGTACGGATACTGCGTCGTTCATCACCTTACGCACCACGCTCAGGTTTTCAACTTCCCGAACCTCTTGGTAGACCTGCGACCTACGTTTGAACTCAGACTTCGTGAAAGCCATCATGGCCGCACGGCATTGGTTAAACGACCGATGAATGCCTTTCTTTTGACAAAGTTTTCTGTACTTGTTCAGTCGATCTGGAAGGTCGCGGATGGTGTCGGTCGCCCGGCAGCTGTTGGCGAAACCTTCAAGATGGCTTCTGTATCCTCGTCTTGTCGCTTCCTTGATGTCGTAGGTTTCCAGCCACTCCCAAATGGACGGAATGAGTGTTGCCGAATTGTCGACGGTTTGGACCACGTGCACCCCTTGGTCTTTAACCTTGACCAACAACTCCATCGGACCGAGTACACGGTCACGAATGGAATGAAGGGTGGTTAAATTTCCGACGTTGTAGAGCTCGTCCATTGTTTGGACAATCTTCACGTACGTCTTGGGGTCCGTCGTTCCGCTCGCTACACGGATGACGCCGACACCGTTATACTGCTTCTGTATCGGGAGGGTACCCCTGCCGTTGATGAGCTTGGGAACCTTGTAGACCACGACCTTCTTGGACGACATAGACGGGAGGGTTGTGGTGGATGGCGGAAGCTACATACAAAAGTCCATTGGTCAAGGTTGTATGTGGTTCTGTATGTTATTTCGTCTCTCTGGCAGGCCAAAAAGTGGCACATACATCAACGATGTTATTGTGCTAGGTGTGTACGTAAGTTGTTGTAATCATTGAGGTTAGACCCGGTAGCTCAGTTGGTAGAGCAACGGACTTTTAATCCGTAGGTCCCGGGTTCGAGACCCGGCCGGGTCATGAGAAAGCGAGGGGCCTCCAGCGCATGCGTGCTGGAGGCCCCTCGTTGGTGTTTCACGCTACCACTGTGGACAGCCTCTCGTGACGGCGGCGTACGCCTTACATTTCAAGAGTCGCAACGTCGGTGACCTTGCGGCGCGCGACGAGCGACCGGAACTGGAGTGCATTGCGTACGCGGCACCACCGATCCCAAGCGGTCAGCAGTTCAGCGGGACCACGGAACATCAGATAGCGCCCACCGCGGAGCTTTTTTTCCTTGTTATCGAGAATCAGAAAGCGTCCGTACAGGCGTTCCTCGACGTCAATGAGATCCTCGTCAGCCAGCGTCTTAATCCACGTGCCATTGATGCGATCAGGGACGAGTCTCATGTGGGCTCCAGCCTTCGAGTAGGGCAACCGGGGCCATGCGCTGACCCATCTATAAAGAAGCATACACGCCGACGCAGGGCGGTGAGGTTTGCAAAAAGACGCCTTTTGTCATCCCCCTGACATCCCCTGTAGGAATTGTCACTCGTTATGCGATCGATTGTCCGTACTGTAGGCCTCGCCGTACTCGTTACAGGCGTGGCATCGGCCCAACAGCCGCTGTCCCGGGCGGAGGCGTGGAGCGCCGCGCTCACCCGAGGGGGGCGCATGGGCATGGCCCGTGCCGATTCAGCGATGGCCAAGGGGGCGCTGCTCACCGCCCGCCAGTTTGAGAATCCGACCCTCGGGTTGAGCTACAGTCGCTCAACACCACAGTCACACTACGCGGTTGACCTGCCGCTGGACTATCCGTGGCTCCGGCGCGACCGAGTCGGGGGCGCCGAGGCGGGGTATGCGGCCGCACAGATCCGGTTGAAACTCGAGCGCGCAGCAGCGGCGTTCGACGTGGATGCTGGCTACACCGAGGCACTGGCAGCGGCCAAGCGTGCCCGCCTCTCGGCGCTGACCTCGCGCGATGCCGATAGCGTGCTCACGCTGGCCAAGCTCCGGCGCGACGCGGGCGATGGGTCGGAACTCGATGTGCAGCTCGCGATCGTCAACGCCGGGCAGCTCGCAAACGACGCCGAGCGCGATCAGCTGGACGCGCAGACTACGCTGCTGACGCTCCAAGCGGCGATTGGGATGGCGGCCGACAGCGCCCGCGTGATCCTGACGGACACGTTGGAGGCGGGCACGGCGCGCGCTGCGAAGGAGGGCGCGACGTTGTTGGCTGTTGCGGCAGCGGAGGAGGATTTGGTGGCCGCTGAACGGGCGTTGGCGCTCGCGCGTGGGCTACTGTGGCCTGCGCCGTCGCTTTCCTTGGGTTTTGAGAGCCGAGATCCCGGGGGGACAGAGAATCAGGCGCTGCCTACAATCGGCTTCTCATTCCCGTTCCCCGTGCTCAACAAGAACGCTGGGGCCGTGGCGCAAGCGCAGGCGGCCCGAGACCGGTCGGCAGCTGCGGTCTTGCTCGCACGGATTGGGGCCTCACAGCAGGCATCCAAGGCGTTGCGCGAGGCCACCGCGGCCCGGTCGCGCCTCAATCGCAGTGCCCAATTGTTGAGTGCCGCAGAACGTGTTGCAGCGCTCTCGCTCGTAGCCTTCCGCGAAGGTGCGGCGGCGCTCCCCTCGGTGCTTGAAGCCCAGCGGAGTGCGCGCGCCGCGATGACGCAGTACGTGAACGATCTGGCCGCGGCCCGGACGGCGGTCGCATTACTCCAGTTCGCCACGCTCACCGTGAATGACACGATCCCATGACACGACTTTCGAACTTCGCGACCATGCGCGCTTTCCCGCTCCCGCTCCTGCTTATGCTCCTGCTTCCGCTCCTGCTTGCGGTGACGGGGTGCGAAAAGAAGGAGGCGGAGAAGGAGAAGGCCCAAGCCGAGGTGACCGCTGAGGTCGCGCCGGCGACGGCGGAGAAGTTTTCTGAGGTGGCAGAGGCCGTCGGGTCGGTGACGGCGCGGGTGGGGCGTGTTGCCTCGCTGGCGGCGCCGTCGCCAACGCGCGTGGCGCGAGTCTTTGTGACGATGGGCGCCCTAGTGAAAATCGGCGATCCGTTGATCGAGTTTGAGCGGGCACCATTCGAATCGGCGGCGGCGAGCGCTGAGGCGGCGTTGCTGACAGCGGAGCGCGCGGCGGACCGAGCAAAGCGGCTCGCCGATGCGGGCGTTGGGGCGCGGAAAGATGCGGAGTCAGCGGCGGCGGAGTTGGCCGCGGCGACGTCGAACGCCGTGACGGCTCGACGCGCGCGCGATTTGGCGACGCTCCGCTCCCCGATCGCTGGCGTGGTGACGCGCCTCTCGGCGGTGCTCGGCGCGAGCGCCGATGCTGGGCAGTCGCTTGTGGAGGTGTCGGATCCATCGGTGCTGGATGTGGTCGTTGGGCTCGACCCGGTGGCGGCCGCGAGTGTGCAGCGTGGGCAATCGGTGACGCTCTTCGCAGGCGCTGCGGCAGATGGGACGCCGGTGGCGCGCGGCACCGTCGCCGATGTTGCGATGGCGGTCGATACCGCGAGCCGCGGAGTGTCGGTACGTGTGACGGTGGACCACATGTCGCGTCCGCTACGGTTCGGTGAAACGGTGTTTGCCCGTGTGGCTGTGGCGGAGCATGCCGCGGCGGTGGTCGTGCCGATTGCCGCGCTCGTTCCGACGGGTGAGGGGTTCCGGGTGTTTGTGGTGGACGACGAGGGGATCGCCCATGCGCGCGACGTGAAGGTTGGCGCGCGCAGCGACCGCGGGATCTGGGTGCGTGAGGGGCTCAAAGCGGGTGAGAAGGTTGTCACGATTGGCGCGTACGGCATGGACGACAGCGCAAAGGTTGTGGGCAAGCGGGAGGCAAAGGCTCCGTGAGCGGCCCGCGTAGCGACGAGCGCGGCGGTTCGCTCTTCGATTTTCTCTCGGGGCAGCGCCGCTTTATCTATCTCGCGGTCGCGTTGCTGAGTGCAGCGGGAATCTGGTCGGCGATGCAGTTGCCGTCGGCGATCTACCCTGAGTTGACCTTCCCGCGCATCACGATTGTGGCCGAGGGCTCGTCGCTCGGCGCTCGGCAGGTGGTGTTCGCGATGACCCGCCCGATTGAAGAGGCGGTAAGCATTGTGCCGGGGGTGGAGCGCGTGAATTCGCGCTCGATTCGCGGGTCAAGCGAGGTGTCGATCACGTTCAATGAGCATACGGATATGCCGTATGCGTTGCAGTTGGTTCGGACGCGCGTTGAGGAGATTCGGGGTGAGCTCCCTCCCGGTCTCGATATTCAGGTTGAGCAGTTGGCGCCGTCGCTCTTTCCGATTGTGTCGTACAATCTCGAGGGCGGCGACCCTGCGACGTTGTACGACATCGCGCGGTATCAGATCAAGCCAGTACTCTCGCGCGTGCCCGGTGTGGGGCGCGTGGACATTCAGGGGACGGATGTCCGAGAGATTGAGGTGATTGCCGATCCGGCGCGGTTGGCGGCGGCGGGGCTCACGTATGACGACCTTGCCGCAGCGATCAAGGCGGGGATTGCCGTGGATGCTGTTGGGCGCGTGGCGCGCGACTACAAGCAGTATTTGGTGGTCGCGGCGCAAGAAGCGCATTCGGTGGAAGATGTCGCCGCGGTGATCGTGCGAGGTTCGATGCGCGTACGCGATGTAGCCACGGTGGTCCCCGGCACAGAAGATCATGTGCGCGTGGTGGCCGGCGACGGGAAACCAGCGGCGCTGATCAATGTGACGCGGCAGGTCGGTGGAAACACGATCGAGATCCGTGACAGTGTGGCGCAGGTGGCGAAGTCGCTGGCGTCGGTGCTCCCGCCGGGCGTGCACCTGAAGCCTGTCTATGACCAGGCCGCGCTGGTATCCGATGCGGTCAGTGCGGTGCGCGATGCGATGCTCATTGGCGCACTGCTCGCCGTAATCATCCTCCTGCTGTTCCTGCGTCACGGACGGATTACCGCCATCAGTGCGACCGCCATTCCGCTGACGCTCGCGGTAACGATGTTTATCATGCGGCTCGTAGGGCAGACGTTCAATCTGATGACGCTGGGTGCGCTGGCGATTGCGATTGGACTCGTGATCGACGATGCGGTGGTGATCACCGAGAACATCGTGCGACACCTGCGACTTACGAAAGATCGGACGGGCGCGATCCGCGAGGCCGTGCAAGAGCTGATTTGGCCGGTGACGTCGTCGACCGTGACGACAGTGGTGGTGTTTCTCCCGCTCGGATTACTCGAGGGTGTAGTGGGGCAGTTCTTCTCGGCGTTGTCGCTCACGCTGACGATTGCGGTGCTCGTGTCGCTCGTGCTGGCGCTGACCATCATTCCGCTGATGAGCGAGCAGTTTCTGCGTGACGAGGACATGGCCGGGAGCCATGCCGAGGGGCCGGGAGGGCCGCTGGTACGGATCTCGCGCGGACTCGACTCGCTCGCGACGCGATATTCACACGGCCTTGCGGCGATCTTGCATCGGCGTGGGCTGATTATAGTGATTGCGCTCCTGCTCGCGGGCACGGGTGTGGGCGCGTATCAGATTGTCGGCACCGGTTTCTTGCCGGAGATGGACGAAGGTTCGTTTATTCTCGATTACTTTAGTCCGGGTGGCACGGCGCTGACGGAGACGGATCGCCAGTTGCGGATTGTTGAGAAGATCCTCGCCGAGACGCCGGAAGTGGCGGGGACGTCGCGCCGTACTGGTGCGGAGCTCGGCTTGTTCGCAACGGAGCAGAATCGGGGCGACATTGCGGTTCGGCTGGTACCGCATAGTCAGCGAACGCGGAACATTACGGAAGTGATGGACGAGGTGCGAGGCAAGACCGAGGTCGCAACACCACGACTGCGTGTGGAGTTTGTGCAGATCCTGTCTGACGTGCTAGACGATCTTTCGGGCGCGGCGCGTCCGGTGGAGGTGAAGCTGTTTGGATCGGATCTCGTGGCGCTGGAGAAGTACGCAGCCCTGATCGGGCCAGCGATGGAGAAGGTGGAGGGGCTCGAGGATTTCTTTGCGGGTGTCGCACCGCCGGCAGCGGAAATGGGCATGCATGTCAAGACCGCGGAAGCGTCGCGGCTTGGACTGACCGCCCAGCAGGTCAGTGCCGCGGTGAGCGGCGCCCTGCTCGGTGTTCGGGCTGGCGAGATTCGTTTGGATGATCGTTCCATCGGCGTTCGCGTGCGCGCCAGCGACGCGGTGCGGTTGAATGCGAATCGGCTCGGTGCGCTGCCGATCTACTCGCCGCAGACGCATCAGGCCGCAGCCTTGTCGTCGCTCGCGGATTTCACCACCGAGGATGTGCGGAGTGAGCACCTGAGAGAGAATCAGCAGCAGCTCTTGGCCATTACCGCGGGTGTCGAGGGTCGTGCGTTGAGTGAGGCCATGGCTGACGTTCGCGCGATTCTCGACGCGAATCCTGTTCCAGAAGGAATCCGCCTGGAGTTGGGCGGGCGTTACGCCAGCCAGCAGCGGGCCTTCCGTGCATTATTGATTGTGCTCGCACTCGCGGCCGTGAGTGTGATGGCCGTGATGGTACTGCAGTTCCGGAGCTTTGTGGAGCCGCTCGTGGTGCTGCTCGCCGCGCCGCTCTCGTTCGTTGGGGCGTTGGCCGTGTTGATTGTGACCAAGACGCCGTTGAACGTCGCGAGCTTCATGGGACTGATTCTGCTCGTGGGGCTCGTGGTGAAGAACGGCATCATTCTGCTCGACTTTACGCGGCACCGGATGCAGGAGGGCGGAGCAGACCTCGAGACCGGGATTCGCGAGGCGGCGACCGTTCGACTCCGCCCGATTCTGATGACAACGCTCTGCACGCTCTTCGGGTTGCTGCCGTTGGCGCTGGGCATTGGCGCTGGGAGCGAGTTGCAGAAGCCGCTCGCGCTCGCAGTGATTGGCGGTTTGGCGCTGTCGACGCCGGTCACGCTCTTTGTCGTGCCGGTGTTGCTGGTGGCGATCCGCGGTGCTGGGTATCGGTTGCCCATGTCATCGCGCTGACATCTGGTTCGTGTAGGGTTGGGATACGCCGTCTCGCGGGCACCTAGGCCTGCTGACTGGAGACACTTTGATAAGGAGTAGAACGATGCGGTTCACACGTGCAGGGATGGCGGTCGTGCTACTGGCCGTGACGGCTGTTGCGGCTCAGGCCCAGGCTAAACCGGCTGCGCCCGCCGCCGCGAAGCCGGCAACGGCTGACCAGCCAGTCAAGGTCAAGGAAGACAAGCCCGGCCTGCTGAAGAAGGCGAAGATTACGGCCGAGGCAGCGATCGCAACCGCGCAGGCCAAGTTCCCGAAGGCCAAGATTTCTGAAGCTGAGATCGAGGACGAGGACGGAAAGCTCATTTACTCCTTCGCCTTGAAGACCGAGGGCAAGAGCGGGATTGACGAAGTGAACGTCGACGCAATGACCGGCAAGGTTTTGAAGACTGAGCACGAGTCGCCCGAGGACGAGGCCAAGGAAGCAAAGGCGGACAAGGCCAAGGCTGACAAGGACAAGGCTGCTGCGGCGAAGCCGGCTCCCAAGAAGCCGGTCTGAGCGAGCGAACACCGGGCTGGTGAGGCGGGCTGGTGAGGCGGGCTGACGAGGCGGGCTGGGAGCGGGAGGCGCGTAGAGTGCGTGCCCCTGTGTCCCAGCCCGCTTCGTGCTAGAATCCCCAGATGCGCATAATTGTCGTCGAGGACGACCCGGAGGTCGCTGAGTTTTTGGTGCGCGTGCTCCGCGAGTCCGCGTGGGCGCCCGATGCCGTGCGCACCGGAGAGGCTGCGCTCGCGGCGATGCGGGCGACCGCGTACGACCTGATGGTGCTCGACCTTGGGCTCCCGGGGATCGATGGCTTCGCGGTCTGCCGCGCGCTCCGCGCGCGGGGAGACCGCACCCCGGTGCTGATGCTCACGGCGCGCAACGCGGTCAACGACCGGGTGCACGGACTCGATGCGGGCGCGGACGATTATCTCGCCAAGCCCTTCGCGGTGAGCGAGTTGCGCGCGCGGCTCCGTGCATTGGCGAGACGCCCTTCCGCGAATGTTGAGCCGGTGCTCCGGCTGGCGGATCTCGCACTGGATCCGGCGTCGCGTTACGCCGATCGCGGCGGACAGCCGATCATATTGACGGCTCGTGAGTTTGCCCTGCTCGAGTACCTCATGCGTAATCCCCGTCGGGTGGTGAGTCGCGCGCAGATTCTCGAGCATGTGTGGGACGACAACTTCGACCCCGTCGCCAACGCGGTGGATGTTCTGGTGGGCCGCCTACGGCGAAAGATCGATGCCCCGCAGCGTGCGCCATTGCTCCATACCGTGCGCGGCGCGGGGTACGTCTTGACCGATCGAATCCCAGGGGGCGCAGATGTCGGCTAGTCGCCTCCGATTGCGGATCGCGTTGGGATTCGCGGTCGTCTTTGCACTCGCCCTCGGTGTACTCGCTACAGCCTCGGTCACGTATCTGCGCCGCGAGTCTGAACGGCGACTCGACGGTCGCCTCAGCGCCGTGACAAGGGATGTCGTGGCCGGTGTCGATCGCGAACTTGAGGAATCGCCAGATTCGTCGATCGCCTTTGCCGCGCACGAAGTGGTGTACGAATGGCCGGCGAATGGGGACGCCTTCGTCGTGCTGGACTCCACGGGTACGCAGGTAACGGCGCTCGACCGCGACTCAACGGCGGCCGTGGTGGTGGCGGCCGCGCATTCAGCAGGGGATTCCGCGAGTTTCAATGTGCGTCGCGGCGCTGCACAGTATCGTGTGATCGCACGCACCGTCACGCTTGCCGCGACGCGTCGCCGCAAGGCGCGACGGTTCACGGTGCTCGCGTTTGGGTCGACGCAGTCGATCGAGGAGGACGTCCGGGTCCTCGGGAGCGCGCTGGCCATTGCGGCGCCGCTTATCCTGCTGCTCTCGCTTGGTGCCGGTTACCTATTGTCGGGACGTGCGCTGGCGCCGGTTGCTGACCTGGGCCAGTCCATCGCTGGCATTGCGCCCACCAATCTGACGCAGCGGCTGGACGTGTCGGGCTCCGGGGATGAAGTCGACCGACTCGCCGTCGAGTTTAACAGCCTGATGTCACGGCTTGACGATGCCCAACGGCAGAACCGCGGGTTTATTCGGGAAGCTGCGCATCAGATTCGGACACCGCTCACGCTGGTACTCGGCGAGGCGGCGAACGTCCTCGAGCATACTGACGCTGACGCGGCGGGGCTTCGTGCGGCGCTCCAGCGCGTCGGTGTGGCGGCGGAACAGATGCGTCGTCGTGTCGATGAGCTATTTCTGCTGGCAGAGGCACAGAGTGGCGAGCCGGTGCGACTCGAGGACGACATCGAACTGGACGGGCTGGTGCTCGATGCCACCGATCTGATGCGAGGTCGTGCGTCGTCGCTAGGGCGTCAGCTCGCGATCGGTGAGGCGGAACACCTGACCGTGCGAGGCAACGCGGCGCTCATGCACGAGGCATTGCTCGAGTTGATTGAGAACGGCTGTCGGCACGGAGCGGTCGGTGGTACCGTCACCGTTTCTGCCGTTCACACCGCCGCCGGCGCGCGAATTGCCGTGCGCAGCGCTGGGGATCCATTCGTCCTCAGCGCCCGTGCAGGGGATGGCGACCGCGTTCGAGGCTTAGGACTCCCGATCGTACGATGGATCGCCGAGGCACATGGCGGCACGCTGACGATTGAGCGTGCCGCCGCAGACAACGTTGTTGTGCTGACGTTGCCGCTCAGCCCGTCATCAACGCGCCAGCAAGCATAGGCACCGCGCCGAGCGCCCATACGGTTGCCGCTGCGGCCCAGGCCTTGTTGCGTTCCATTTTGCCCGCGTTCGCGTAGCCGGCCGCAAGCAGGAATGTGCCCCAGAGAACAATCGGGTCCACACGTCCCGCCAACGCCATGACTGCGGCGGATGTCGTGGTGTGATCCAAGAATCGCGCGAGTCCGAGGGTGACTTGCGACGGATCCGTCAGGACGGAGGTGTCGAGCATCATGCCCTGCACGCTGAGGAGTACCTGCTCGACAACCTTTGGCAGCAAGGCAAATGACACCACCATCAGCGCGGTGCCATAGCTCATGGTGCTGCCAAAGGGCTTGCCGACGAGCCACGCGACTAGGGCGAAGAGCAGAATCGTGACGGGCATCACGACGGCGATCGCGACAAAGGCAAACTTGGCCATCGTCTTCTGCGACGCCGATACCTGCTCCAGTTGGTCTGCGGTTAGGCTCTTTCCTTTGAGCGCAGCGGCTGTTTTCGTGGCTTGCTGCGATTCCATGATGTTCGACATCACACCTTGGTTTACAAACATCAAGGCGAGGAACAGCGCGAGGACCGTGAGGAATGGCGCCATGGCACTGCGTCCAGCGCGCCGGGCAAAGACCGCCGAGGGCGACCCGAAAATGTCGATCATATCCTCGATGATGCTTGAGGCGGGCGCGGCGGCGGGGGCGGTCATGGGGTCGGTCATAGGGTCCTCAAATCAGCAATAGTAGCAAGGGACAGCCTATAAAATGTGCGGCCTGGGATGGCCGCCGGCAAGCGGTTCGTTAGGGCGAGACGCTGTCTGGCCCACGGCGCCCAGTGCGCGGCGATACACGGCGTCGAGGCGATTGAGTTCGTCGCTCCAATCGAGTGCCGCGGCGGTTCGCAGCGCACCGGCCTGCAGGGCGCGGTGCTGCTCGGGGAAGCGCGCCAGCCGCACGATTGCTGCGGACATACCCACGGTGTCCATTGGAGAGATCGCAATCCCGTTGACCCCGTCTACGAGGTGTTCGGCGACACCGCCGGCGGGCGTGGCAATCACGGGGAGGCCACTGGCCATGGCTTCGAGTACCACGAGGCCTAGGGTTTCGGTGCACGAGGCAAAGGCAAAGGCATCCGCGCTGGCGTAGAGCGCCGGAAGTTCGCGTTCGCGGTCGAGGTGGCCGAGGAAGAGCGTATCCGCCGGGGCGAGTCGACGCAGGTCAGCTTCTCGGGGACCGGTCCCCGCGATCACGAGGCGCAGGGTTCCCGGGGGGAGCAACCGACGAGCGGACGCGTAGCTCCGGATGACCGTCTCGACCTGTTTCTCCGCCGCAAGGCGGCCGACGTATAGAACGGTGAATGCCGTGCCGAGTCCCAGGCTTTCGCGCAGCACGTTCGAGCGAGTTCTTGGATTAAAACGCACCGGGTCGACGCCGCATCCCCACCGTTGGGCGCGGTCGAGTCCGAGTGAGGTGAGGTGCTGGCGTGAGACATCCGACGGGGTCAGGGTCGCGCACGCCTGTTCATGGAATGCGCGGATATAGCGTTCCACGGTGACGCGAAGAAACGGCATTCCGTAGGCGGTCGCGTACTGGCCGAAGTTGGTGTGGTAGGACGTGACCACTGGGATGCCGAGGCGCGTGGCGGCGCGCATCGCGAGTTGCCCGACGACGAACTCGGTGGCGCAGTGCACGATATCCGGGCGAAACTCACGCATCTCCCGCTCGACGGCGCGCGAATCCGGAAGCGCGATGCGCACGTCGGTGTAGATCGGCAGGGGAAGACTTCGGATGCCACAATATGCGATTCCTGCTGGGCCAGCTGGTTCGGGCCGTGCCGCAGCACCTGCACTTGGGTATGCGGGTCCGATAATCCGGACCTCCCACCCACGGTCGCGGAGTCCCGCGACTGACAGTGCGGTCACGATCGACACGCCGTTGATCTGGGGGAGGTATGTGTCGGTGCAGTAGAGAATGCGCATAACTAAAGACGATGACGCGTGTATGCGACGAGCGTGTGACAACGGCGTTACGGTCGCGTCGCACCCACCGCCCGAATCTGTGACCGGACTGGGACCTCTTCGTGCGAGAGGCGTCACGGAGTGCGGTGTTATTCAAGGGCGAGCGGCGGGCACCGTGTGCGCCGTGAACTCCCCAAGGAGAGCAGCCAATGACGCCTCGTCACGATTTGTCAGGGCCGGTGCGCCGCGTGGTACTTGTGGTGTTGGACGGGCTCCGCCCCGATGCGATTCGCCGGTTTGAGTTGTCGACGGTTGCGCGTCTTGCAGAGCGCGGAGCGAGCACGCTCCATGCGCGCACGGTGCGCCCCAGTGTGACGGCATGCGCCATGACGAGCCTGCTCACGGGTGCGGCGCCAGAATACCATGGCGTGCAGTCCGATCAGTTCCGGCTCCCGCGGCCGAAAGGGATGCTGCATCCGCTCCCGCGCACACTCGCGGCGCACTCGTACCCGACGTCGGTCTTCATGGCCCACGTTGGACCGCTGATGCGCCCGTTCGCGAATCAAGCGGCATCGCTCCTTGGGGTGGGGGAGGCCCGTTTTGTGGGCGAAGACGCGCATGCCATTGTCGACGCAGCGCGTCGTCAGCTCGAGATCCAACGGCGCGGCCTGGTGGTGATGCACTGGCCCGACGCGGACCGTGCGGGACACGAGCACGGGTGGATGTCCGAGCAGTACGGCCGCGCCGCACGCTCGATGGACCGCGCCCTGGGCACGGTCACGGAGTTGATCGACCTCAACGATCCGTCGCAGATGCTCGTGGTGCTGGCGGATCACGGCGGCGGTGGTGTGGATCCGAAGGATCATAACAGCGACCATCCGCTAGACAACGTGATCCCTCTGATCTTCGCCGGGGGAAGCATCGTCAAAGCGTCCCTTCCCGAGCCGGTCAGCCTGCTCGACGTGCCGGCCACCATCCTGTGGAGCCTTGGGGTGCCCCGCCCGGCGTCCTACGCGGGCCGCGCCCTCACAGACATTGTGTACTCGCTTCCGATCGCGGCCTGACATGCCATCATCGACACAGACCTCCAGCAGCTTGAATCCCTCTTTTCGACCAAGGTCCATTAGATTGCAACGCATGCTGCAACATGCGTTCATTCAGCGAATCGACGCGCAGGACCGTGCGTGGTATTTGCGCCTTGTCTTGGCGGAGTCTGAGCCGGCGATAACGCTGAGCTTCTGGAAAGCGCTCACTCACGTCGGTGGCGTCACTGCCAGCATCATTATCGCCTTTGTGCCGCTTGGCTTTGCAGAAGACGCGTACAAGACTGCCGCGGTACAGGCCGCGTGGACCCTGGGGCTTTCGCATCTCATCGTTCAGGTGATCAAGCGTAACGTGGTGCGCGTGCGACCGGCGGAACGCGTGAACCTGATCGCGCATGTGGCGCTGCCGGACAAGTTCTCCTTCCCGTCCGGACATTCCGCGGCAATCATGAGCGTCGCGTTCATTCACGCCTTCACCTTCCACTCGCTCGCCTGGCCGATGCTCGGAATCGCGGCCATTGTCGGGTTCTCTCGGGTGCGAGTGGGTGTGCACTACCCGGGCGACGTGGTGATGGGGCAGCTGATTGCCATCGCAACGGGCGTGCTGGTGTTGCGACTCTGGTAGTGCCAATCACGCGCCCATTGTTCGTGCCGGACGTGGCGCGTGATCGTTCTGCGGCTGGACTCCGTCTGGCGATTTTTACCGATACCTATCCACCACAGGTGAACGGGGTCTCGCGGACGCTCGAGCGTCTCGTTGGTGCCGTCGAAGCGCGTGGTGGAGCTGCGCGTGTGATTACCGTGGCGGATCCGGACGCAACGTCCGATCCCCGCGTGGAGCGCTGGCCAAGTATTCCCTTCTGGGCGTATCCACAACTCCGGATCGCGGCGCCGGCGCCATCGCGGGCGATGCAGCTGATCGACGACTGGCGACCAACCCTCGTGCATGGGGCAACCGAGTTCGGCGTGGGGATCGGTGGGCTTCTGGCTGCGCGCCAAGCGCGGCTACCGTTCGTGACGAGTTATCACACGCACTTCTCGGCGTACCTCGAGCACTATCACCTCACGTTCGTGGACGGTATCACGTGGCCCTTCCTGCGCTGGTATCACAACGCCGGACTGCGGACCTTCGCACCCTCGGAGATCGTCCGTGCGGAACTCGAATCCAAGGGGTTCCACGGGACGCGCGTCTGGTCGCGCGGCGTTGATCACACGCGCTTTGACCCCTCTTTCCGCTCGCGCGAACTGCGGGCCTCGCTCGGCGCGGACGACGACACCGTGCTCGTGGTGTATGTCGGACGGATTGCGCCCGAGAAGGGGATCGACGTGGCACTCGAAGGCATGCGTCAGGTGATGGCGCGCCACGCGGGCACCAGAAAAGTTGCGTTCGCGCTCGCAGGTGACGGTCCTTCTGAGGCGCGGTGCCGAGCGATTGCTCCACCGGGGACGACATTTGTAGGGAAACTTGGTGGACGTGCTTTGTCGGAGTTCTACGCGAGCGCCGACGTGTTCGTGTTTCCGTCGATTACGGAGACCTTCGGGAACGTCGTGCTTGAGGCCATGGCGAGCCGACTCGCCCTCGTGGCGCCCGACTGGGGGGCAACCACCGAACTGGCGACCACGGAGACGGCGCTCCAGTTCCCAGGCCACGATCCGGCAGCGCTCGCGGATCGGGTGGAACAGCTGATTGCGGACCCTGCGTTGCGCACACGCGTTGCGAACGCGGGTGCCGCCGTAGCCGCAACGCGCACATGGGATGCGATTTTCGATCGGTTGGTGAGCGACTACTGGGACGTGCTCGGTCAGCCCCGTCGCATCGCGAACGTGTAGATCTCGCGCGAGATCGCGGCGATCAGCGCTTGCGCATCCTTTTCCTTCGGAATCTTTCGCGTCAGCACGACCAGCACATACGGCGATTGCCGGCCTTTCGGATAGACAATGGCGGCGTCGTGCCAGGTGGCGGTGATCGAGCCGGTTTTATGCGCCACGGGGGTCCCAGCGGGAAGCCCAGCGGGAATCTCGTCGTTGAACTCTTGCTGCAGCAGCACCGCCTTCATTGCGGCGGTGCTTGCCGCTGAGCCCGCGCGACCTTGCTCGATGGCGGCCATGAGTACGCCGAGGTCGTGGGCGGTGGTGGTGTTGTTCAGCCCAGCGTCAAAGGCTTTGGTGTCTTCGACGCCGCGTCGCACCTGAATGTCGCGCGCGCCGAGCGCACGGGCGTGCGTGGTGATTGTGGGCGCATCGAGCAGCTGAATGATCAGATTGGTCGCGAAGTTGCTGGATCGGGTGATCATCCGGAGGTTCAGCTCGCGGAGTGGGACCTCTTGTCCGATGCGGTGGTACAGGGTGGAATCGGAGTCGTCGTTGGCGCTGAGGGTGAAGGGCGACCCGTCGACGATTGAGGTAAAGCGATTTTCGATGCGCAGCGGCTGGTCGAGCCGAAGCGTGCCGGCGTCCGCCTGTCGGAAGAGCTCGATCATGACCGGCACTTTCATGGTGCTCGCGGCATGAAAGGAGAGGTCCGCGTCGAGGGCGAGCGAATCGGCGCTACTCAGGTCGCGGTACCAGACGGCGACTTCTGCGCCAGGGAGCGCGCGGATCCGGGTCGCGATTCGCGTGCGCAGCGAGTCGAGCGCCGCCCTGCTCGTGCTGGTAGCCGCGGGGGTGGGGAGTCCCGTGTTTGGGCGCTGTACCGCGGTACAGGCTGACAGAAATACAAGGGCTGGCAAGAGGGAGCGCATGCGTCGAATATACGGGATGCAGGGACGGCGTAGGAACTGGGGTGGATGGGGCGGTGCCTCGATGCATCGAGCGGCGACGGGGCTGTTGGCCGTCGGCGTTGCGGCGTGCAGTGGGCTCCGGCCGATGGGGCAGGGACCGCTCGGTCCCATAGGCGTGTCCAGTCAGCCCGCGCAGTCTCCGGCTCCCGTTGCGACGAATAGTGCCCGCGATTCCATAGCGGCGGCGGCGTCGGCGGCAGCGGCGGCCGCTGCAGCTGCTGCCGTGTCCGCTCAGACCTCGGCGACCGCGACGGCGACGGATTCCGCCCGCCGCGACGTGAGTCCCACCGAGGTGCTGGCCGAGGCCAGCCAGGTGTTTGGTGCGCCGCTTCCGGCCCCCGGCGCGGACAGTGTGGCGAACGGCCCACGTTGGGACATCGACGTGCGCTCGTACGAGACGCTCGACCGCGTGGAGTTTTTTGTGCGGATCTTCTCGGGGCGCGCCAAAGATGATTTTGTCGCGAGTCTCAAGCGGCAGTCACGATACGGCCCGATGATTCGGCAGCGCCTCAAGGCTGGCGGCTTGCCTGAAGACATGATTTTTCTGGCGTTGATTGAGAGTTGGTACAATCCGCACGCGTATTCGAGTGCCGCGGCCGTGGGGATGTGGCAGTTCATGACACGAACGGCGCGCGGCTCGGGAATGCGGGTGGATTGGTGGATCGATGAGCGTCGTGATCCCGTGCGCTCTACCGAGGGGGCGGTGCGCTACCTGAAGGGGCTCAAGGATCAGTTCGGTGGCTCGCTGTATCTTGCGGCGGCTGCCTATAACGGCGGTGATGGCCGAGTGTCGCGCGGGCTGGCGCTGTTCGCCGACGACATGAAAGGGGTCGAAGGCGAGGACCGCTTTTTCTCGCTCTCAGACACGAAGTATCTCCGCCCCCAGACGCGCGACTATGTGCCGAAGTTGATTGCGGCGGCGCTCGTCGGAAAGGAGCCGGCGCGGTACGGGATGACGGTCGACTCGCTTCCACCCTTCGCATACGATTCCGTAACTGTACCGCCGCTGACCTCCATGGCGATTATCGCCACGACGGTAGGCGCATCGATTGCTGACCTCAAGGATTTGAATCCGCACATCCTTCGTGGAACAACGCCGCCGGGTGACCCATTCCTGGTGCGCGTTCCGGTGGGCGCTGGTTCGCTCGTGGCGCCGATCACCGAGCTGCCCTCGGCTGAACGGATGGCGGTAAAGCGCGTCGAGTCGAAGAAGGGCGAATCGATGGCGTCGATGGCCAAGAAGGCGGGAATCTCTGCGAAACAGCTCGCATGGTATAACCCCAAGGTCGAGCGGTTGAAGAGCGGGAATCTGCGGGCGGGGCAGGGAATTCTGGTGCCGACACAGGGCACGGTATCGGCGGCCTTCGACGTGCCGGATCCGTCGATTGAACGATTCCCGAGGCGACCGGCGCCGAAGGGGAAGTTGACGAAGTCGGGGAAGGCTGCTGGGAAGAAGTCGGCGGGCGGCAAAGCGTCTGGGAAGAAGCCTGCAGGCAGCAAGGCGACGGTGAAGAAGTCGTCGCCAAAGAAGAGCGCCGAGAAGAAGGCGCCGGCAAAAAAGAGCTCGGCGAAAAAGCCTGCGGTGAAGAAGCCCTAGCGCGCCCGGAACGTCCCGCTCTTTCCGCCGCTCTTCTCGAGGAGGCGGACCTGCTCAATCACCATCGCTTTGTCCGCACTCTTCGCCATGTCGTAAATGGTGAGCAGCGCGACACTCGCGGCGGTCATCGCTTCCATTTCGACGCCTGTCTGCCCCACCGTCTGCACGGCGGCCTGCACGCGCACGCCGGGAAGGGTGGCGTCGAGGGTGCATTCCACTTCTACACTGGTGATGGCGAGCGGATGGCAGAGCGGAATCAGCTCGGCCGTGCGCTTCGCCGCCTGAATGCCAGCGATCCGCGCCACACCCAGCACATCACCTTTTTTGATACCGTCGTCGCTCACGGCAGCGAATGCGGCCGCGCTCATGCGAATGGATCCGGCCGCGACCGCACGACGTGCGGTCGCGGTCTTGGCTCCGACATCGACCATGTGTGCGGTGCCTTTGGCGGAGATGTGCGAGAGCGCGGCGCGCTTAGGATGGGGGACGCGAGGGGTCACGCGAGGATTTCCCGAAGCTGGGTGAGCAGCTGTGCAGAGATCAGCTGTGGATTAACGTTGCCGTTGGCGATGAGCTTGGCTTCTTCCACCACGCGTATGGCGCGAGCGTGTGCCGAGGCGCGTGAGGCGTTGCCATCGAGAACGGCGCTTTGCGTGCGCTCGTGCAACAAGACCGTGACGGCGTCGAGCACGTCCATGAAACCGCCGCGCGACTTGGAGCTGCCCTGAATGAAGGCCGTTCGCAGCACAACGTCGCGTGTGCCGGTTGCGGCGTCGAGCAACCCTCGTGCGCGCTCGGCGATCGCATCGGCGTCGGTGGCACCGATCAGACGCCCCGGTGCACCGCCCGCGCGGCGCACGCGATCTTCGGTGCGCCCTGCGCCAAGTGCGGTGGCGACGGCCGGGTTGGCGAGAAAGGCACGGACATCATCGTCACGCAGCGGCGCGACACGCATGGTCACCACGCGCGAGCGAATCGTCGGGAGCAGCGCGCCTGGCTCGCTGGTCGTGAGAATCAACGTCGTGTCGGGGAGGGGTTCTTCGAGGAGTTTGAGCAGTGCATTCGCAGCTACTTCGGCCCCCGCCTGGGACACCAGTCGCTCGGCGTCGCCGATAACGTACACCTTGCGCTTCGCGAGAGCCGGAGTCCGCACGGCGTCCGCCACTAACAGGCGCGCGTGATAGGCGTAGATCGCGACCGAGCCGTCAGCGCGTGGATAGAGACCGTTGGCGCCCATGCGTTCAGCTACAGCGTCATCCCGTTCGCGCGCGGCCTCTTCGGGCGAAATGTCGTTGGAGTCCTTCAGTTTCGCCCGCGGAAAATACCACCGCAAATCCGGATGGTTCCCGTTCCCCATATACACGCAGTCGCGGCACTTCCCGCACGGCGACCCAGGCTCCGCGCAAATCAGGCGGCGCCCCAGCCAGAGCGCTAACTGCTGCTTCCCGATCCCCGGCGGACCCTGCAACAGCAGGCTGGCCGGGAGCACGCCACGGGTCACCTGATCGCTCAGGCGCTCGCGGAGGGCTTGGTGTCCATAGATCTCGAGGAGGGGCATGGTCCCTCAAGATACCCGATGCTGGAGTAGTGGCGCGAGGCGTCTGGCGATATCTTCGCGGAATGGCTACTCGTCCCCTGTCCCTCGGCGTGCGCGCTACCGCCCTCGTTGCCCTCCTCGGGCTCCCGTCGCTGGCCACCGGCCAGAGTGAGACCCGCGTTCGCGCCCGCGCCCTAGGGGTCGCCCCGGGGATCTTCGCGCCAGGCCCCTACAACGCCATTACCGACGTCGCCGGCGTTCGGGTCGGGCATGTGACCCTCAACCAGGGCGACAAAATCCGCACTGGCGTCACCGCCATCTTCCCGCACGGGGGCAATGCCTACCTCGACCGCGTGCCGGCCGCCGTGCATGTCGGGAACGGCTTTGGGAAACTCACCGGTAGCACCCAGGTCCGCGAGCTAGGCGAGATCGAGACCCCGATTCTCCTCACCTGCACCCTCTGCGTCTGGCGGGCCGCCGATGCGATGGCCGAATGGATGCTCGCGCTCCCCGGAATGGCCGGGGTCCGCTCGCTGAACCCGCTCGTGGCCGAGAC
>Ga0209596_1001254_pt1 | contig 22214 bp, 16 predicted proteins | sample M_130807_MF_Meta_FD_187314 | JGI IMG/M metagenome (GOLD analysis project Ga0209596, IMG submission 187314) | Freshwater microbial communities from Lake Montjoie, Canada to study carbon cycling - M_130807_MF_MetaG (SPAdes) (version 2) | ecosystem: Environmental > Aquatic > Freshwater > Lake...
ATAATAGGCTTCAAACACACCCAGCACATTTCCTGTTTCAGATAAAATTGGATACGAGAAACATGATGCTATTTTATATCTTCTTGCAAAAACTAAAAAGTCTTTCCATTCTTCATTGGTTTCAACATTGTTGCAAAATGAATTGCACTTGCTCATTGCTGCCTTACCAGATGAGATTGCACTGAAACTTATATTAACATCCCCAATTGATTTTACAAATTCCTGTGAAATATTTGGCGCCACATACCAGTTTAAGGAATTTGATTCTTCATTTGTTTTGAGAATAGCACAACGCATTCCGCTGCTCAGTTCTTCAATATTGGTTACTAAATGATTTAACGCACGGGTTAAATCATTATCCTTTGAAGCCATTTCCAATACTTGTTTTTCAGCAAGCAATAATTTTTCCATTCGCTTCCGTTCCGAAATATCAGTGATGCGAATTTGTAAATGCGGTTTGTTTAAATATTCCACCTCACGAAATTCCAGGTTACCCCAGAATGTTTTTCCCTTGCATGTATTGTATTCCATTTCCTTCGACCATCCCCAATTATCTTTTATCTGCTTTTTTATTCTATCTAATTCTGTATCTGCAAACGGATTTTTCTGTAATGCAATAGGATCCAGGCCAATTAATTCTTCCATTGACGAAACTTCAAATAATTCAATTGCTCGTTTATTGCAGTTGATGATTTTCATTTCATTAAAATTCGTCATTAAGTTGGCATCAGCCGATTCATTAAAAATGTTTCTAAAAAGATTTTCACTCTTTTTTAATTTATCTTGAATGCGAAGTTTTGAACCAAGTGATATGATTGAAATTATTCCGCCAGTAGCAAAAACTACCACTATCACATCATGTTCCATTTTAGTTTTAACAAATTCCAATACAAAAATTATAGAGAGAAAATTTATAACAATAAAAAGATACAATTGTATCGAGCTTTTAAACACCGTGCAAATAACCATAAAGGTTATGAGCAACATAATCGTGTTATTGACTTCAAAATCACTCCTAAAACATTCTAAAATACTTTGCCCCATAATTAAATAAGTAGCAAACAAAATAATTCGTGATATATGTTTTTTTATGTGTTCAGTTATGAATGAAAGAAAAACAACTAAAAATGTAAGTGCTGCAAAAAATATATTGACATATAATTGTGTTAAAAATATTAACCCTTGAGAGAAAAAGGTAACGCTGGAAAAAAGATATAATAAGCCTGCTGCTAAAAGCAATATTCTACCTAAAGCAATCTCATTATCCATAAAACTTATGGCGTTTCTCCAATACACTATTAGATACTTAAATTGAAATTCAGGCAATTTTTGTCTTTTTAATTACCGGCTTATACAAACTGAAAGGAAAATAGTTACCTAAGAACTCAATAATTGGCCTAGTTCTAAAAATGTTTTTAAATTCTATTAATACATACAATACTAAATAAAATGAGCATAATTTTTAAAATAGCGATGCATTGTAACCCTTTAAAAATAAGATTATTGTAATGTCAAAAGATAATAAATGGCGAAACAGATTACTAATCACGAACAAAACCTGCGAATTATTGATCAGGTAACAATAACCGGTACCAACTTAGGTGTTGGTCAACTTTCAACAGAAGATGCTATTCTTGATGGAAGAACGATAAAAATACGAGGAAGAGAGATTATAAATTTTAGTTCTTGTAGTTATTTAGGCTTAGAAATGAATGAAAGCATTAAAAATGGTGCTATTGAAGCCATAAAAAAATTTGGAACTCAATTTTCTTCATCTCGAGCTTACTTATCACTTTCATTATATCGCGAATTAGAAAATTTATTATCACTTATGTTCGAGATGCCCGTTATCGCATCTCCAACAACCACACTTGGTCACTTCAGTAATATTCCGGTTTTAGTAAGTCCGGATGATTTAGTTATTATGGATGCAAAACTTCATGCGAGTGTTCAAATGGCTTTGCAATTAATTAAAGCCCGCGGTGGAAAAATAGAAGTTGTGCGTCACAACCGAATTGATATGCTCGAAGATATTATTCTTGACAACAAAGATAAATATCAGAAGATTTGGTACATGGCCGATGGTGTATATAGTATGTATGGCGATTATTCTCCCGTTGATGATTTAATGGAATTGCTTGATCGTCATGAACAATTGCATTTATATTTTGACGATGCACATGGCATGTCCTGGTCCGGAAAAAACGGAACCGGATATGTACGCAGTAAAATGAAAAGACATGAGCGTTTGTATTTAACAACCTCATTGAATAAAGCATTTGCAGCAGGTGGTGGTGCTTTAATTTTTCCAAATGAAGAAGCAAGGCGCAGAGTTAGGAATTGCGGAAGCACAATGATTTTTTCAGGACCAATGCAACCTTCAAGTTTAGGTGCAGGAATTGCTTCAGCAGAAATTCATTTATCAAATGAAATTTATGGATTGCAGGAGCAACTACAGAATCGAATCACTTATTTTCATGACTTAGCTAAAAAATTAAACCTGCCATTAATAAGCGATTCAAATTCGCCGATAAAATTTATTGGTGTTGGGAAACCCGGTGTTGGATACAGCATGGTTCGCCGACTGATGGATAAAGGATACTTTATAAATCTCAGTGTATTCCCAAGTGTTTCATATAACAATACAGGTTTACGAATTCCGATTACCAATCATCATACTTTGGAAGATATTGAATCATTACTAAATCATGTTGCACGCGAATTACCTTTGGCTTTGTTAGAAGAACAATCAAGCATTAAACAGATTTATCAGGCATTCAGATTAGTAGGATAATTATTTTCTGAAAGAAAAAATAAACCACTTAACATTTTACTGAATTGTTAAGTGGTTTTTTATTTAATTTTTATTTCACCAATGCAAGTTTTATAGTTTGTTGTGCATTGTTTGTTGCTGCTTTTATAAAATACATTCCCGATGAAAGTTGCAAAACATTAAAATTGATTTGCTGATTGACAATGGAATTACCGGAGTAGATTTTATTGATAAGTTTTCCATCAACAGAATAAATACCGATGTTTATTTTTTGTGATTCCTGATTATTTATTTTCAAATTGATGGATGAATTATCAGTATTAACAGAAGTTAATTGAATCAAATTATTCGCATCAGAAGTAATTGAATGAACTGAAGCAGTTACAGATGGTGACATAATCCAATTGGTAATTGCGGTATCCAACGGATTTGTCGGACTTAAATAATGCGCCACCCAATGACCTGCTTCATCAATCAAAAATTTATTAAAGTTCCATGCAACCTGTGCATTGGCCACTCCATTTAAGTCGGCACGCTGCAACCATTTATAAACCGGTGCTGTATCCGCAGAGACGGTTGCAATTTTCGACATCATTTGAAAAGTTACACCATATCCATTACAAAACTGATTGATAGTTGAATCGTCATGCGGATCCTGATTCAAAAAATCGTTGCATGGAAATCCAATGATTTCAAAATTGTATTGTTGATACTGAGTATATAGTAATTCCAGATCAGCATACTGAGGAGTATATTGACAGTAACTTGCCGTATTAACCACCATTACTTTTTTCCCAAAGTATTGTGAAAGACTTATAGTGTCACCTAAGATTGTGGCAGCCGAATAATCGTGAAAGGTTAAATTGCTTTGAGAAAATGCATTCAGTGTGAAAATGGAAAAAGTTAAAAGTGTAAATATTTTTTTCATGATGGGGATTTTGTGGCTGTGAAAATAGGATTTTCCATTTGAGAAGATAGAATTTACATTCACCGAAAAATATTTTTCATTTTGAAAATCAGGATTGAACTGCTTTTTATTTTTTCATTACTAGTTTTCTGTTCGTGCAGGCATTCAAAAAAAATGCAGGTGGCAACCATTCATAGTGCAGGAAAAGATGATCTGACTGAAGCTTCTCCTAATACTTGCATCGTTACTGCTACTGTTTTAAATATTTATGCTGCTGATACAACTCAAAAAGAATCGTGGTGCGGTAAATTTCCATGTACTGCTTTATTGCAGATTAATGAAATAAAAAAATGCGGCGCAGGAGCAACCGGGTTGATTGATCTTTCAACAAACACCGAAGTGAATTTTACTTTTACCCTTGCTCCCTCTGATTCAGTTGATCAAACAATACCAATGCATTTACCCGGATTAAAAATTGGTGATAAAATTCTCACCTCACTTCATATGCATCCCGCTTTGAACGACAGAGTTATCTATACTGTATATTCGTATAAAATAATTGTTGATTAATTGTTTGTTCTGATAAATTTGTTTTTCTGAAAAAAAATTTCCTATGAATAAAATTCTTATTAAAAGCATTGTTGTTGTTTCAGTTTGTTGGTTTTCTTTTCATTTCAATGAAAAGAAATCACCTGTCGGAAATGAAGCACAAGGTGAAACAATGGAAATGAATGATGAAGAAGGCGGTTATGTAAAATGGGAACTCATGCGATTGGCTGATCCTGCAACCGGAAAAATTCCGGAACACATGCGCGCAAAAGAACTGGAGTTTTCTGCTACTCTTCCAAATGATCTTGATATGCTTCGAAGCAGCAATTTCACAAACAGAGGGCCATGGAATGTTGGTGGAAGAACCAGAGCCTTTGCAATGGATGTAAATGATACTTCCATTTTAATAGCAGGTTCAGTAGCAGGTGATATCTGGCGTTCAACAAATGGAGGAAATACATGGACAGTAGTTTCTCCCGATCAAACCCCATTCGGAATTACCTGTTTAATACAGGATAAAAGAGCAGGTCATACAAATACATGGTATGCCGGAACAGGTGAAGGTTATGGAACAAGCGCAAGTGGTGGAGGTGCTTTTTATCTTGGCGATGGTGTAATGAAATCAACTGATAATGGTTTAACATGGTCTCGTCTGGCTTCAACTTCATCGGCAAATACAACAGGTTTTGATAAAGAATTTGATATTGTATGGAGTATGGCAACAGATATAAGTAATACAACCGACGATGAAGTTTATGCATCAACTTATGGTCGACTTTACCGCTCACTAAATGGCGGAACTTCATGGACTTCAGTTATGGGAAGTTCATCTTCTCCATGTTATTTTACTGATGTACAGGTTACAACTACGGGAATTGTTTATGTAACAATGAGTGATGATGGTTCATCAAAAGGAATATGGCGCTCTACAGATGGTCAGGCTTTCATAAATATTTTGCCCGATAGTTTTCCGGTTGCTTATAACAGAATTGTGATGGGGATTAATCCACAAGACGAAAATGTAATTTACTTTTTAGCAAATACACCAGGCGCCGGCACACCTGATACAAATTTTCAAGGTGATGTGGAATGGAATTCATTATGGAAATATACTTATTTGTCAGGCGATGGAAGCGATACTGGCGGAGTTTGGGAAGATCGTTCAACGAACCTGCCTACCAATGGCGGAATGTTTGATAAATATACCTGCCAGGGTTCTTATGATATGGCTGTAAGAGTAAAACCAGATGATTCAAATACTGTATTTATTGCAGGAACAAATATTTATCGTTCAACAACTGCCTTTGCCGACCCGAATAACACGCGTTTCATCGGAGGTTATAAAGAAGGTGCAACACTTCCACAAGTTGGCATGTATGAAAACCATCATCCCGACCAGCATGTTTTGTTTTTTCATCCGAATAATCCAAACATATTATACTCCTCAAATGACGGAGGTGTTTTTAAAACCAATAACTGCATGCAAGACACTGTTCAATGGGAAACATTTAATCATGGCTTTCTCACTTCTATGTTTTATGCTGCCGCAGTTGATAATGCAACTGCAAATGACCCTATCATAATTGCTGGTGCGCAGGACAATGGCAGCTGGTTTACCAATACAACCAATGCAACAACTCCCTGGGTTACTCCTCGTGGTGGCGATGGTTCTTACTGTGCCATTTCTGATAACAAAGAAGAATTTTATTTCAGTATTCAGAATGGAAAAATGATGAAAACAAAGTTGAATACTTCAACAGGGGTAATTGATTCATTTACACGAATTGACCCTATTCCGAAACAAGATTATCTTTTTATTAATCCTTACATACTCGATCCGGTTGATAATAACAAAATGTACCTGGCAGGGGGAAACAGATTGTACAGAAATAATGATTTGGCAGGAATTCCGTATGCAAGTAACTGGGATAGCATTTCCACAAACTGGATGTATTTTCCTGATACAGTAACTGCTCCATCACAAATAACAGCATTGGCCTGTTCTACAACTCCTGCTCATATATTGTATTACGGAACTTCTAAAAAGAACATTTACAAAGTTGTAAATGCAAACACCGGAAATCCAACCCGAACAAACATTACCTCCACCTCAACTTCCGCCATTTTTCCAGTATCGGGATACATTAACTGCATTGCAGTTGATCCGCATGATGCAAATAAATTAATGGTTGTGTTTTCAAATTACAGTGTTTACAGTTTGTTTTATTCTGATAATGGCGGAACCAGCTGGAAAAAAGCAGCAGGTAATTTAGAAGCTACTTCATCTGGCGGAGGCAATGGTCCTTCTTTGCGTTGGGCGAGTTTCCTGCATCTTGCTGACGGAAATACTGCTTACCTTGTAGCAACTAGTATTGGATTATTTGCAACTGATAAGTTACAAGCCGACAGCACTGTTTGGGTTAAGCAGGCAACTAGTACCATTGGCAATTCGGTTTGCGATATGATTGTAACCCGCGAATCAGATGGCTTGGTTGTTATAGCTACTCACTCCCGTGGAATTTTTTCTGCAAACCTTACAAGCATAAATGATATAGCTACCATTAAAAACATAAAAGAAGAAACAGCAGCTGTAAGCCTTTATCCAAACCCGGCTTCAACAAATAGCAGTTTGGTTATTCAAATGAAACAGAATGCAAATGCAAAAATTGAATTATTTGATTTGGCCGGAAGAAAAATGCAAACTGTTTTTAACGGAGTACTTTCAATTGGTGAAAATAAATTTCAACTGAATACACAATCTCTTCCATCAGGAATGTATTTGTGCAAAATCAGTTCCGATTATTTTGAAAAGGTTGTTTCGTTAAGTGTGGTGAGAGAATAAAAACAAGAATTCAATAAAATAAAAAAGTCCTTCAAATAAATTTTGAAGGACTTTTTTATTAAACTCCTCTCCTGTTCTAAATCAGGTTAACTTTTTTAGGTGCGGGGTCATTTATCTTTTTCCCTTTTGATTTTCCTTTACCCGAATAGCCAATGGATAAATAAAACAACTGACTGGTTTTTGGGTAAGCTGGAATAAATGAAGCATCATCAATATGAATATCAGATGGTTTTAAAAAATCCAGCAGGTAGTACTTGGCACATATGTAAACACTTTTCTTCTGATACTTCAGAAACACTGATGGGTTTAGTAAATTGGTGTTGTTCGATAGCCATTCGTGATGCTTCTGCATCTTTTTATTTCCGTCAAACACTTTCTCTTTATAATCAAGCATAACCTCCCCGGTTCCGCCAATAGTTATAAACTGCCTGTTCTCTAAATCGCCAAACCTAAAACCAATTGGAATGCCTGCGCTGTAAGCTCTTTGCTTTACTGTTATACCATCATTTGGTTTTGTTATCATTCCAACATTCTGCAAACCAATTCCGGTAATGAATCCGGCGCTTTTTGAAAAATCTATATTCAGAATTTCTTCAAAATGATACCATGATGAAAAACGAAGATTACTTGTTACATCATTGCCTGCTGAATCTGTTGCAAGGCAATACGAAAAAATCATATCACCACCATTGGTGAAGTAAGGTTTCTTTTGAGCAACTGAATCAGTTGCGGTAAAAGCAATTAAAAGGAAAGCGATGATTTTGAATTTCATAAAATTAATTTAATGATTAAATGAAAGAAACTGTATTCAGCACAAGGTGTATTCAATTATCCCGCCAATAATAATTTGAATTAATTAATTCATAAGAAATTATTTACCGGAAATGTGTTCGGGCATTTAACTGATAACCTGCAGAAGTTCTTTTAACTCCAGCACTTTATCATTTTCGTTCTGCAATTCGTAACCGGTTATCAGGTAGTTTATTAACGAACGAATCACCTGCAAATTGTTGCACGGCGAAAAATGAGAGGGCTCTTGCTTTACTTCCAGCTTATGCAGGTAGTGTGTAATGTCTTCGCGCGAAAAAATCATTCCCTTGTTTAAAGGATTGATGTAAAAAATAATATCGCTGCGGATTTCCTGCTCACTTTGTTCGTTGTGAATGGGGTGATTGTGATACGATAAAATAAAATGTTGCGGAAGGTCAACACCATATACAGGCATCTGCAATTGATTGGCAACTATCAGGTATAAAATGCCCAGCGAAATGGGATTTCCTTTTTTAGTTTCAAGCAAATGATTGATGTAGCAATAAGCAGGATTTATTCCATCGCTTTCAGAACCGCGGTAACCATTTAAACTGTAAAACACATGGTTAAATACATTCACCTGCTCCAACGGAGTGAGGTTGTAATTCATTTCGAGCCAGATATCTTTTTTAAGTTTTTCAACCTGGTTCTGGATTTTTAAAATATTAATATCGGGAAACAAATGCTTGGCAACTAAAATGGCTCCCTGCAATAAATCATCAGAATGATTTTTTGCCCAGTCGCTTAAATCAGCACGCAAGGTATCGGTATGAATAATGTGAATGACCTCCTCAATTCTTTTATGTACCGAAGGGTCAAACGATTTTTCCCATTCTTCTTCAAGCGATGGAATAATTTTTGGCCCGAGCGAAGTGAGTTTGGTTACTACCATTTTAATGATTTCCTGATCAGGGTCATCCAGCAAATGGACAAGGGCTTTTAACTCATTATTGTTTTCACCTTGCATGTAATTGATTATTGGTTGGTGAAAAGTAAAGATGGAAAGCAACCGCACCATTATCTGCTTTTCTAATACTACTAACAGCGGCTTACAATTGGTTTAGTACACTGAACAGTATAACTTATGCTCAAAAACGAATTCGATTTCTAAGAAATCGAATTCGTTTCTTAAAAAATCAGATTCGTTTTCGTCAACTTCTTATTCGTTTTCTATGAAAACGATATCAATCTCACCAACTTCGAATTCGTTTTCACTAACTTCTTATTCGTTTTCTATGAAAACGATATCAATCTCACCAACTTCGAATTCGTTTTCACTAACTTCTTATTCGTTTTCCATGAAAACGATATCAATCTCGCCAACTTCGAATTCGTTTTCGTCAACTTCCAATCCTATTTTCAAGAAATCGAATTCGAATTTGGATTATTCCGGTTTTTTCCATCAATAAATCAGGATTGAATTCTCATAAAAATGAAATCTGTTTGCAAATGAATTTCTTTCCGACAACTCGTTTTTTGCAACCTGTGTGGCTTTGAGTAAAATGTATTTCTGCTGAAATAAATCGTCATTTGAAGTTTACATTTGCGCCTCTTAAATAAAATTAAATGGCAGATCAGAAAATAATTTTCTCAATGCTTGGCGTTGGAAAAATATATCCCGGAAACAAGCAGGTACTTAAAGATATTTATCTTTCGTTTTACTATGGAGCTAAAATCGGAATTGTAGGTTTAAACGGTTCGGGTAAATCAACCCTGTTAAAAATTATTGCCGGGCTTGATAATAACTATGTAGGCAAGGTGGAGTTCAGCAAGGAATATTCGGTTGGCTACCTGGCGCAGGAACCCGAACTCGACAAAACAAAAACGGTAAAAGAAATAGTGCAGGAAGGTGTGAAACCGGTGATGGATTTGCTGCGTGAGTTTGAAGAAGTGAGTAACAAATTCAGCGAGCCAATGAGCGATGCTGAAATGGATAAACTGCTTAACAGGCAGGGAGATTTGCAGGAAAAAATTGAAGCCTGCGATGGATGGGAAATTGATTCAAAACTGGAAAGAGCAATGGATGCTTTGCAGTGTCCGGATGGTGATTCATCGGTTGAAAACCTGAGCGGAGGTGAAAGAAGGCGAGTTGCTTTATGCCGCCTGCTATTGCAAACACCAGATATTTTATTGCTGGATGAACCTACAAACCACCTTGATGCCGAATCGGTTTTGTGGTTGGAGCAACACTTAGCACAATACAAAGGCACAGTTATTTGCATTACTCACGATCGTTATTTCTTAGACAATGTAGCAGGATGGATTCTTGAATTAGACCGTGGTGAAGGAATACCATGGAAAGGAAATTACACTTTGTGGCTTGAGCAGAAAGCAAATCGTTTAGCCATGGAGGAAAAGGTGGAAAGCAAGCGCCGCAAAAATTTATTGCGCGAACTGGAATGGGTGCGCATGGGAGCCAAGGGCCGTCAGGCGAAATCGAAATCGCGTTTGCAGAACTATGAGAAAATGGCAGGTGAAGAGGTGAAAGAGAAGGAAGCAAAACTTGAATTTTACATTCCGCCCGGGCCGAGATTAGGAGCAAATGTTATTGAGTTTGAAAATGTGAGCAAAAGTTTTGGTGATAAATTGTTGTATGAAAATTTATCATTCAAGTTACCTCAAAATGGTATTGTTGGAATCATTGGTCCGAATGGCGCAGGTAAAACCACTTTGTTCCGCATGATATTAGGTAGCGAAAAACCTGATACCGGCACAATTACTATCGGTGAAACTGTAAAGCTCAGTTATGTTGATCAGCAACATGCCGATATTGATCCGACCAAAACAGTGTGGCAGCAAGTGTCGGGCGGTAACGAATACATTGAATTTGGAAAAACAAAACTGAACTCTCGCGCTTATGTGGGCAAGTTCAATTTCAACGGACAGGATCAGGAAAAGAAAATTGAAGTGCTGAGTGGAGGAGAAAGAAATCGTTTGCACCTTGCATTATCTCTTCGTCAGGAAGCGAATGTATTACTGCTCGATGAGCCAAATAACGATCTTGATATAAATACCATGCGTGCTTTGGAAGAAGCCCTGGATGATTTTGCAGGATGCGCGGTTATAATTTCGCACGACCGTTGGTTTTTAGATCGCGTGGCCACTCACATTCTTTCGTTTGAAGGAGATGCAAAGGTTGTGTTCTTTGAAGGAAGTTTTTCTGATTATGAAGAGCACAAGCACAAAAAACTGGGCGATGCTCCTCCGAAAAGATTCAGGTATAAAAAACTGGTTGCAGGATAATTTTCCGACAAACTTTTTTACCCCGAAGTTCCGGTTTTATAGGAAATTAATTTCTCTTCAAAATGAATTGCTTTGAGCTTATCAGGTGTCAGCGGTTTCGAAATAAAATTTGTGATTAAACTGTACGATACTGACTTTTGAATATCCGCAATATCAATGGATGACGATAGCATAATAACCTTGCAGTTCAACAAATGAAAATCAGGAAGCAATAAAAGTTGTTCCAGAAATTCCCATCCATCCATTTCGGGCATATTTATATCCAGAAAAATTGCATCCGGAAAATTATTTATGTCTGCTGCCTGAACAATTTCCCTGAGGCTATGCAAGGCAATTTCTGCATTGGTAAACTTGGTAACTGAATTAGCTATTTCATTCTTTAAAATTATTTTTTCATTCAAAAGATTGGTAATTGAATCATCATCGATCAATAAAACTGATTTAAACAAACTCATCTGAAAGGGGATTAATATTTTGGAAAATAAATGCTAAAGACTGTTCCTTCGTTTACTTTGCTTTCTATTTGAATATTTCCACCAAGAGATTCTGTTTCTGCTTTTACTATATACAAACCCGTTCCTTTGCCTTTTACATGTTCATGAAACCGGTTATACAATCCAAACAATTTGGTTTTGTATTTTTTTAAATCAATACCCAAACCATTATCCTTAACCATAAGGCACGAATAATTTCCAATTTCAAAAGTTTTGATATTGATAATTAATTGCCGGTCAGGCGAGCGGTATTTTACAGCATTGGAAATTAATTTATCCATGAGGTGCTGCACATAATTTTTTGCAGTAAATACACCTCTTGTTTCGGAAAAATCAGCATCTATAATTGCATTGCTTTGAGTTATTTCAGATTCAAGATGTTTTAAAGTTTCGTTTAATATTCTTTTCAAATTCACATACTTTTTAATCTCGTGATTTGAATAAATCTCCAGAATTTTATTTAGGTCATAAATTACTTCATCCAGTTTATCAGCTTCATTTGAAACATAATCAAGCAGATTTATTGTTGAATGATTTTTTTCAATTACCTCTTCATTTTTAATGTGGTTTATAATACTTTTTATCTTCACAATCGGCGACCGCAGGTAATGAGATAACAATTGCGAGAATTGATTAAATTCTTTTGTGTGAGTTAGTTCCTTCTCCGGTAACTGTTGGTTTTTTTGTGAATATAAAACACGCATTTCAGCCTTTTTAATATTTCCGGACTTACTCATAAGTGATATTTTTTGGTTAGGAATTTTAAACATAGTAAACCAACCAGCTTACAAGCAATTAAAACTTAGTCAATACCATTAGCAAAACATTGAACGGGAATAATCAATCGTTCAATTGAATATTGAATTCAGAATTAATGGTTAATGGTTTAAGAAACTGATTAAATAACCTTCTTCCATTTTCCGAATTTCAGGAATAACATTCCTAAAATAATAGCACTTAACCAATATAAAATTTCAGCAGCCCAAATAACTTTTAATGAGCTCATAAGAACTTTTGCAGTCAGAAAAGCATAAATCAGATAAATGGAAATTGAAACCAATTCCATAAATAATGCAAAGCGCGAAGAGCCGGTGCCGGTTACGGTTAAAATAATTATTAGCGCAACTGAAAACAACAAACTGGCAACTATAATTACAGGCAATATTTCCATGCTGCTTTTAATAAGATTAACATCATCAGTGTAAATCCCAATAATGGCAGTTGGAAACAGCACCAATGCCAGACACATAATTACTGAAATAGAAAAATTAATTCCAACTACCTTTTTTAGCAGGTAAAACACTTTATCAGATTTTCCCTGACCAATAATATTGCTGGTCATAGCATTTGCAGTTGAAGCAAAAGCAAAAGTTGGAATTGCCCAGAAAATATACAGGCTCTTAATAATGTTTGATACTGCAAGCGAAGTTTCGCCGCGATGTTCTATCAGTAAAAAAAATATGAACCAAGTAAAAATGCTAATGACTTGCTGAAATACTAACGGCAATGAAAGCGAAACCATGTTCCCGATAAGTTTTAAATCAGGTTTTAAGAACCTGAAAAGGTTGTATTGCGTTGGAAATTTCCGTTGGTATAAAACAATTATATATACCAGCATTACCACACCTTCAGCAATGGTTGAAGCTAAAGCTGCCCCTCCTATTCCCATTTTTGGAAATCCATAATGACCGAAAATTAACAGGTAGGCAAGCACAATATTTGTTATTGCCAGCACCACAGTCGAAAAATTAATAATGGATGTTTTTCCTATACCAATAAAAAACTGTTGTAAACAAGAATTAAATAGTCCGAAGAAAATTCCGAAAGACCGATAGGTTAAAAAAACAACCGTTGCATTCAATATTTCTTTTGAATGAATAAATTGCGATAAGACCACTGGGCTTATAAAAAACAAAAACACAAATTCAACAACTGCTATAAGTAGCAAAAGATAGAATTCGTGATCTACAATATTTCCAACTTCGCTTTTCCTCCCTTCTCCCATTCTTCGGCTGATAATTATTTGCATTCCGTTATTAAATGCATAGCCAACCATGAACATGACAAAATAAAAAATACCCGCTAATGCCCCTGCTCCCAGTTCAACCTGCCCAACTCTTCCAAGAAATCCGGTATCAATCAGGTTAATAATGTTCTGCCCCAACGAACCGAGCATTATCGGGTAGGCAATATTTAAAATATTTCTATAAGAGAGGTAACTGTCTTTTGTCATTTCTTAAATTCAGCTTGAAATCAAACTGACTATTTTTCAATAATACTAATTAAAAAAAAAGGTTGTCCATTGCTGAACAACCTTTAGAGGGTGGTCGATGGGTTTTGAACCCACTGCCCTCAGATCCACAAACTGATGCTCTACCAATTGAGCTACGACCACCATTTTGAGTGCGCAAAAATAGAATTCGAAAGCGAATGAGAAAGGAAAATTAAAAATCTCTTAATTAATTTTCTTTTACCCTTGTTTCTTAATGAATTAGAAACAAAAATTAATTTTAAAAATCCTTAGATATCGAATAAAACAGCTTATAAATACAATTCAGAAGCCTGTTTCCAGTTTATTAGATTCCAAATTCCTTCCAGATAATCGGCTCGTTTGTTTTGGTATTTCAGATAATAGGCATGTTCCCAAACATCAATGGCTAAAACAGGTGTGCCTTTATCTGTTGTATCTCCCATTAACGGATTGTTTTGGTTTGATGTAGTTACAATTTTAAGTTCCTTTTTTTCAGTTGAGATTAACCAAACCCAACCAGACCCAAAAACTGATAATCCGGCCTTTGCCATCGCGGCTTTAAGTTTTTCCATATCACCAAACGCGGCAGTTATAGCATCTTTTAATTGTTGCGAAGGCTCACTTTTTTCAGGTGAAAGAATTTGCCAGAAAAATGAATGGTTCCAATTTCCTCCTCCGTGATTTCTGATTGCTGTTTTCAAATCACTCGGTAACTCAGCAATTTGTGTAAATAAATTCTGAATTCCTTTATTCTGATAGTCAGGAAATTTTTCCAAAGCGGCGTTAAGTTTATCAATGTATGCTTTGTGATGCTTATCGTGATGTATTTCCATTGTCATAGCATCAATGTGCGGTTCAAGAGCGTTAAATGAATAAGGCAGTGAAGGAAGCGAGTAGGGATATTCGCTTAAAACACTTGCATTTCCAGGTAATCCGAAAGTAAGCGCACCAGCTGCTAAAACAGATGTTTTTATAAAATCTCTTCTTGAATTATCCATGATGATTATTTTTTTGATAAATGTATAACCTAATTAGGATGATGAATAACTTTTTGAATCTAAATTTGATGAATGGAAAATGTTGAAAGCACAGAATTAAAAGTTGAAGGTATGACTTGTGCAAGCTGTGCTAACACAATAACCAGATTTCTGCAAAAGAATGGATTACAGGATGTGTTTGTCGATTTCACTTCAGGAGAAGTACGATTTAAAGGAGGCAGTGATAATATTCTATCAAAATTAAAAACAGGAATTGAAGATTTAGGATATCATGTAGTTGATGAATCAAAAAGCGAAGAAAAAAATAGTTTTTTCAATAGTCTGGAAGCAAAGTTTTATTTCAGTTTGACTTTAACAATACCGCTATGGCTTCCAATGATTTTTTCAATTCCAATTCTACATGATTTTTATTTTCAATTGGCCTTTGCGATACCTGTTTATTTATTAGGTGCCTGGTATTTTGGCAAAAGCGCTTTCTCTTCTTTAAAGTATGGAACCCCCAATATGGATGTTTTGATTTTTATTGGAAGTTCATCTGCCTTTTTTTATTCAATAGCTCAAGGTCTTTTATTAAATGATCTTCATAATCTTTTTTTCGAAACTTCATCATCAATAATTACTCTGGTAATACTTGGTAATTTAATTGAACAACGGGCAGTTCAACAAACCCGGTCTTCAATATCAGCATTAATTAAATTACAACCACTAACAGCTAAACTGATAAGTTTTTTTGGTGACGAAAAATTTGAGGTAATCACTGAAATACATACTCATGAAATCAGAAAAGGAAATTATCTGTTGGTTAATTCAGGAGACAAAATTGCTGCCGATGGAATAATTGTTTGGGGAAGTGGTGATACTGATGAATCAATGCTAACCGGTGAAAGCTTGCCCGTTGAAAGAAAGATGAATGAAACAGTTATTGGTGGTTCTACTTTAGTCTCCGGCGCTGTTAAAATAAAAGTGACTTCAATTGGAAAAGAAAGTACACTGAATCAGATAATTGAACTCGTTAAAAACGCTCAATCACGCAAACCAAAACTTCAAAAGCTTGCAGATAGAATTACCGGGTGGTTTGTACCGGCAGTATTGGTGGCCTCATTGATTACATTTTTAATTAACTTTTTTATTTTAAGTAATGATACCGCTCAAAGTATAATGAACAGTGTTGCGGTTCTTGTAATTGCATGTCCTTGCGCAATGGGATTAGCAACGCCAACAGCAGTAATGGTAGGCTTAGGAAGAAGCGCTCGAAAAGGAATTTTGATAAAAGGCTCCGATACACTTGAAACACTATCGACAATAAAACAAATTGTCTTTGACAAAACAGGAACATTAACAACCGGAGATTTTAAAATAAAAGAGTTAAAAATTATTGAAGGAAATAGCGATGAAATAAAATCAGTTATAGTCGGACTCGAAAAATTTTCTTCACATCCAATTGCAAAATCACTATTAAAAGAATTAAAAAATAGTGTTGCAAAAACTTTTGTTAATGTCAAAGAAGAAAAAGGATCGGGTATCATTGGTCATGACGAATCAGGAAATATTTTTTCAATAGGTTCATCACTTATAAATCAAAGAAATTCAGTTGAAGATGAACACAACATTTATGTTTTTAAAAACGAAAAATTAATTGCCTGGATTGATTTAACAGATGAAATAAAAGAAGGAGCAGCTGAGGTAATTCAATATTTTAAAAAGTCTGGAATTAAAACCATAATGCTAAGTGGCGATAAAAAAGATAGATGCGAAGTTGTTGCGAAGGCTTTGGGTATTGATGAATATAAAGCTGAGCAAAAGCCTGATGAAAAACTATCTTTTATTCGCGAATGTGTTTCAATATCACCTACAGCAATGGTGGGTGATGGAATAAATGATGCACCGGCTTTGGCTCAATCAAACCTTGGAATTTCGTTGAGTAATGCAACACAAGTTGCCATTGACTCTGCTCAGATTATTTTATTGAAAGGAAACCTTACCAATTTGATTGAAGCATTTTCAATAGGCAAAATCACTTTACAAACCATTAAGCAAAATTTGTTTTGGGCTTTTTTCTATAATGTTCTTGCAATACCGGTGGCAGCCATTGGATTTTTAAGTCCAACAATTGCCGCGCTTTCAATGGCTTTTTCTGATGTAATAGTGGTTGGCAATTCTTTGCGGTTAAGGTCACGAAAAATTTCAGGTAAGTGATCAACCCCAAAATCCTTCTGCTTCCTTCATGGTATCCATCTAAAGTTCATTCATCAAATGGAATATTTATTCGACGGTATGCCGAGACAATTTGTAACGATGTTCATCTGAAAATTCTATATTCGGTATCTTCTGATTCCGTTTCAAAAATCGAAATTGAGAAAACAAATCAAAACGGATTTGAAGAGTATATTGTTTACTATCCAAAAATTAAGAATGGTATTTTTTCTGCATTACATAAACTGAAATTATTTTATCAAGCTTATCATTATGGATATGAACAAATAAAATCAGACGGTTTTATTCCAGACCTGGTTCATGTGGAAGTCGCATTAAATGCAGGTTTATTTGCAGTTGAACTTAAAAAGAAATATAAAATTCCTTATGTAATAACTGAACATTGGTCAGGGTACCTTCCTGAGGATGGAAGATACAAAGGAATTGTAAAGAAATACTCTGCTGAGAGTGTTTATAAAAAGGCCGAGGGAATTGCGGTGGTTTCTGCCTGTTTAGGAAATAGTTTGGTCAATGTTCATTTAACCAAAGGATATACTGTAATTCCAAACCCTGTTCAAACCGAAATATTTGTTCCGGATGTAAACCCTAAAACTCCAACCGGTTTAATTCATGTTTCAAATTTTGCAAAAGAAAAAAATGTGAAAGGGATATTAAATTCTTTTCAAAAACTTATTGAAAGCGGAGCTGAAACCAAACTTTTGTTAGTTGGAGAAGGAGGCGAAAAAAATGAATTGCAAAAACATTGCAACGAAAATTCAACACTTAATAACAGAGTTGAGTTTCTTCCATATCAAACACCACAACAATTAAATACATTGCTAAATAAAAGTTATGCATTGGTGTTATTCAGTTCATTTGAAACCATGAGTATAGTTATGGCTGAAGCCTGGGCATGTGGAAAGCCGGTAATTGTTTCTAATGTTGGTGGAATTCCTGAAAATTTTAATTCACAATCCGGAATAATGATTGAACCAAACAATGAAAATCAATTGTTCGAAGTAATGCAAAAAATTATTACTGACTATTCAAATTTTGATTCAACCGCTATACGAAATCATGCTCTGAATAAATTTTCAAAAAATACAATTCTTAAAAAAAGTCTTAATTTCTATTCACAGCATATTAAATAAATGCCGGACTGAATCCCAATTTCTTTTTTACTGAAAAATATACAAGCGTATTTTGAAAAAGCAATTGACCAACAGTTGCTAATGCTGCACCATAAGCACCGTATTCAGGAATTAAAACAATACATAAAACAATTTGTATTAGTAATGAGAATCCGGTTATTCGAATCAATGACAGAGTATTTCCTGACATCAGCAAAAGATAATTTGCGTTTCCATTTATGATTACAATAATTTGTATAAATGAAAACAAAATTAAAACTGGTTCGCCCCCCGAATAACTATTGCCAAAAAGGGATAAACAAAATGAAGGAACTAAAAGATATAAAATTATTAAGGGTAACGATAATGTTATCATTACCAAACTCGTTTTTTTAGTTAAAGAAGCGAGTTCAATTGTTTTCCTATCTGAAAAATACTCTGCAAAAATAGGAGCCAGAACAAAGTTAAATAGTGTTACAACAGTTGCAGGTAGTTCAATCAACCGAAGACTCAGTCCATACATACCGGTTTCTCCTTCGCTACTTAACCATCCAAGAAACAATGTAGCAATTTGTGAAGTGAGAATGAATAAAATATTTATTAATAAAATATTCCAGGCTATATTCTTCCACTCAAAAACATTATCTGCTTTTTTATGTTCAGGCAGCTTCCTGATTATTTTAAAATATACGACTACTCCCGCAGTTAGGGCACATATACCTAGCACAAACAGGTTACCAATTATCAGATTAATTACATTAAAATAATCACTTGCAAAAATCAATGAAGCAGCTAATAAGAATAATAAACTTGGTCGAATTATTTTTTCAACCATCATGCTGTAGCCGTTTAATTTGAATCCTCTTAATATGCTTGAGGATATACTAATGCTTACTAAAAAAGGTAATGCAGGAAGAGCTAAAAAAAGAACTTTCCGAAATGAAGGATTAGAAGGAAATTCAAACAAACTAAAACTTGCTGCGGAAATTATTGAAATGACAATTGCGAATATGAATGTGGTTTTAAAAGCGAAATTGATTAAAGATTTTGCTTTATCACTTGATTTATTGACCAGAAAACCTGGTAGTTCACGAAGCAATAGGGTTTCAAAACCAAGACAGGCAATAATTACCAATATTGAAATCCAGGAAAATCCATATACAAAAAGCCCATATCCTTCTTTCCCAAGATGCCGTGCAATTAACCATGTAGATGCAAATGATGCAACCAATGAAAACAAATGCAAAAGCAATACTTTTAATAATTGTTTAAGATATATTCCTTTAAGCTGATTAAGAATTTTTTCTCCGATTAAATACCTGAATAAAATTTCTATAAAATTCATTTCAAAAACAAATATGATTAATAATCGCTTTTATTAATAAAAAACATCAAAACGATATTTATTTTAAAACTCATTCAATACTTCTATAATTTGCATAATTCAATTGCGTTATTAATATTTGTTACATTAATAAAACTTAAACCATACAAAAAAAATGAAAAAAGCTTTATCTCTTGTAGCTGGTGTTGCTTTAGTAGCAGTACTATTTACTTCATGCAAGAAAGATTACACTTGTTCTTGCACAATTTTAGGTTCTACTACCAAATCGACAATTGCAGACGCTTCTAAGAAAGACGCAACTGATGCATGTGATGCATTAAACACTTCTGCTGCTATTTTAGGTGGAACTTGCTCACTTGACTAATCTTTTCTGAAAAGATTTTTAAAGGCTGTCCTTAATTTGGGCAGCCTTTTCTTTTTTATATGAATCTGATAAAAGAATTTTTTGCGCATTCCCTTCGAGTTTTGTTAGGGTTGCTATTTATAGCTTCTGGCTTATTGAAGTTAATTCCCATTGAGCCATTTGAGTTGAATTTCATTGATCTTGGTGTAGCGAATTGGTTTACCGCGCCAATTATTGCCAGAGGTCTTATTGGTTTTGAATTATTGCTTGGTGTATTCCTGATATTCAATTTGGCTATGAATAAGTTCACCATAAAGGCAACTTATTCAATTCTTATATTTTTTACTTTTTATCTGATCTATCAGATTTTAACAACCGGCAACAAAGGAAACTGTGGATGCTTTGGTACTTTTTTGCAAATGACACCACTTGAATCTATTTATAAGAACATTGCTATGCTAACCGTTTTAATAATAGTTCAATTTATTCCAGCGAAGTGGAGTTTGCCGTGGTCAAATATTTTTATACCGCTATTTATTCTTGCTTCATTCATTAGTCCATATCTCTTAAATCCTCCTGATTCGCTGATAAAGGGGCACAGAACCGGAGCAATAAATTATCCATTAGGTTTAAAAAGAATTTATAGTGACACATCTATTATTAAACCATCAATTGATTTAACAACCGGAAAACATATTGTAGCATTTATGTCAATGACCTGTGGACATTGCAGAATGAACGCACTAAAAATGCATACACTCCAATTACGAAATCCTGATTTCCCGTTTTACATTCTTTTGCATGGTGATTCTGTTCTAAACAAAAAAGGGTTTTTTGATTTTTCAAAAGCAGAAAATATCCCCTACTCCTATTTTAATAATGACGATTTCTTTTCTTTTGTTGATGGAAGTTTACCAGCAATATTCTGGCTGCAAAACGATACCGTGAAATTCAGAAGTTTATATTCAGATTTAAATGAAGATGATATCAGAAACTGGTTAAAAACCGGAATGGTCCCTGTTTCAAATGACACAATCAGAAAACCTCTGTTAATTGAAACAGATTCTTTAAAGTAGTTTCAATTATTTACAGTTTCAACAACAATACTTTTTTTACCGGTTTTGGTAATTGCAATTGCCCTGACTTTTTGGTTTGGTGTTAATGCAATTACAATAGATTCAGAATATTTTGTTGAAGCCGAAGTAGGGACAGAACCATCAATGGTATAATAGAAATCAGAATTCTGTTTTAACGAACTAATTCCAAGTGTGAATTTATTTTCTTCAAGAAGCCGAAGTTGAATTTCCGGTTCCGGAACTCTGTAATTTATTTTTCTGAATTCCATTAATTCAAATTGATTCTGTATTCGGCCAACAAAATCCCACCAGTCTTTTTTTATTTTTTGCGACCATACTACTTCCGAAAGTGCAAGCATTCTTGGAAAAATCATGTACTCAATTTGATCATTTGTTGATAGATATTCAGTCCACACATTAGCTTGTGCCCCTAATATATAATTTGCTTGTTCAGAATTCAGTTCAGATGCAACAGGCTCATAATTATATACTTTTTCCAATGGAAGAAAGCCTCCAATGCATAATGGTTCCATTGAATTCTTCGACTGACAATGATCGAAATAACAATAATCTCCCGGTGTCATCACTGCGTAGTTACCGTGTTTTGCAGCAGCAATACCTCCTTCGGTTCCTCGCCAACTCATTATTGAAGCGTTGGAAGAAACTCCTCCATCCAAAATTTCGTCCCAGCCAATCATTTTTTTTCCTTTTGAAATCAAATATTTTTCAATGGTGTTTATGAAATAAGCCTCAATTCCTGCATAGGTTTTAATATTTTCTTTAAGCATTAACTCGGTTACTTGCTTGCTTTTTTCCCAATGTTCATCCGGAACTTCATCTCCACCAATATGGATATAATTACTTGGAAAAAGAGCCATTACTTCATCCAAAATATTTTCATAAAATTGAATGACTTCGGGGGTTGGACATAAAACAACATTGCTTACTCCCCATTTGGTTAACACCTCATAACTCATTCCAAAACAAGCTAATTCAGGATATGCAGCAATTGCGGCTTGTGAGTGACCCGGCATTTCAATTTCCGGAACAATGGTTATTTGTCGTTGTGCAGCATACTTTACAATTTCTTTAATCTGTTCCTGTGTATAAAATCCATCATATGGCGTTTTATCACCAATGTAGGGATCAAAATTTTTCGCAACCATGGTTTCTTTTCTATGACTTCCAATTTCAGTAAGTTTTGGGTATTGCTTTATTTCTATACGCCACCCCTGATCATCAGTAAGGTGCCAGTGAAAG
>Ga0209596_1001255_pt1 | contig 22211 bp, 30 predicted proteins | sample M_130807_MF_Meta_FD_187314 | JGI IMG/M metagenome (GOLD analysis project Ga0209596, IMG submission 187314) | Freshwater microbial communities from Lake Montjoie, Canada to study carbon cycling - M_130807_MF_MetaG (SPAdes) (version 2) | ecosystem: Environmental > Aquatic > Freshwater > Lake...
GGTGAACGCGAGACCCCTATCAATTTCTGCGAGTAATGCTGTCATCAAATAATTTATGCCTAACCAAATACAATTCCTTGTCGACCAGTTCGGCCTGGCCAACACCGCCTGGTTTATCCGGCTGATGAAGAGCGGCACCACACCGGAGCAAATTGTCGGTTCCCTGGTGCCCAGCAACTACGACAGCCGAAGGGACGGCGTCTTCCGAGCGCTCCAGTTTGCGGCCAACCTGCCCGACTCAATGATGCCCGAGGAGATCAAGAACGCCTTGCAGCCATGACCCAAAAAGAATACGGCGACCGCATCGGTATAAGTCAGCCGAGGGTCGCGCAACTTATATCCCAGGGGATGCCCATGGACTCACCCGAGTCAGCCGACCTCTGGCGATCTCAACACGTTAGGTCACGCGCTAAGTCTATTCCTAAACAGAAGACAACACCGGACACCACCGCAATCGAACAGGAAGGCCCCTACAGGCCTATTGAAGCCGAGAGCCCTCTCAACACCGCAACAGCCGCCACCGACTCGCCAGAAGGCGCCTACGAAAGGCAGCGGCAAATCGAGCGTGCGGCCTATGACCTGGCGGTCGATGCCCTCCGCGGTGGTCGAGCCGACGCCGGCCGGCTTGTGGCCATCCATGCCGCGGCAGCCAAGAACTTAACGTCGGCCCGTGACGAGGTGATCACCCAGGCCGAGAAGGAACGTCGCCTGGTCTCCGGCGACTGGGTCCGCCGGGTGATGCAGGAGCATGACGGCGCCGTGGCCTCGCTGATCAAGGCCATGCCGAAACAACTCTCCGGCCGTATTGCACCGCATGACCCCGAGCACGCTGAACGTGAATTGACCCGGTGGGTCCAGGAGGTGGCGCTAAAAACATTGCACAACACCGACCCATGGAAATCCTGACCAATAAAATTGATTGAATGAGCTACACTTATTTGCTGGAGCTGGGGGGGGAATTCTCGGCGGAATGCTTCTCGGCCATACCTGTGTCTGTGCTGTCGAATGGGACAAACACGCAAGGCAATGCCTTCTTGCCCGTCAAAGGGACGGATGCCTGCCACGATTCCCAATCTGGGACGATGTGCAAACCTTTGACGGAAATCCATGGCGAGGACACGTCGACATCGTGTGCGGTGGATTCCCTTGTCAGGATATCTCAACAGCAGGAGGTCCAAATCGAAAAGGCCTGGCTGGAAAACGAAGCGGACTGTGGATTGAAATGGCAAGAATCTGCCGGGAAATACGACCTAGATTCATCTTCGTGGAAAACTCACCAGCTCTCTCTTTTCGGGGGCTTGGAGTTGTGCTCGGAGACCTGGCCGAAATGGGGTATGATGCGAAGTGGGGAGTGGTATCCGCTGGGGATGTTGGCGCACGACACGAGCGTGAAAGAATGTGGATCGTTGCCTACGATAGGAACGCCGATAAAAACACAGCGTTGTCGCAGCGAAGACTTCATGAGCCCAGCCAAGAATCCATTCGAGCTATGTCCGAAGGGATATCTTCCGCACCCAGAATGGGTCGAAAGGCTGATGGGTTGGCCGGATGGATGGACCGACTTGAACGCCTTGGAAATGGCCAAGTTCCACAAGTGGCTGCGCTTGCATTCAAGCTGCTTTCACCGCAGCACTGATAAAGAAATCAAAAGCAACACGCCATGATCCTGACCGACCTCCAGCGCTCACTCCTGGACTACCGACGCAACCTCTACCGGCCGACACCGATGCAGACCGTGGTCGACTGGGCCGAGGCATCGCTCCGGCTGACCCAACGGCAGACCGAGCACCCAGGACCATTCAGCACCTCGGTACGGCCTTACACCAGGGAGCCCATGGAATGTTGGAAAGACCCGACGGTCTACGAGGTGACCCTTTGCTGGGGATCGCAGACATCGAAGACGACCACCCTGATGGCCGGCCTGGCCTGGCTAATCGCCAACGAGCCGAGCCCGGCCTTGTGGCTGATGCCTACCGAGAGCCTCGCCAGGTCATTCTCCAAGAGCCGCTGGCTGCCCATGCTCGAGGACAGCCCGGCCATGCTCGAGTGCTACCCGGCCGAGGCCGACAAGATCACCAACCTCGAGCAGAACTTCACCAGGTCGACCCTGACTTTCGTGGGAAGTAACAGCCCCGCCAACCTGGCCAGCCGCCCGGTTCGGGTGCTCATCGCCGACGAGGTCGACAAGTTCGCCGAGGCTACTGCTCGGGAGGCCGACGCTCTCGACTTGGCCGAGCAGCGCCTCAAGAGCTTCTCCAGCTCCAAGGCATTCATGACTTCGACGCCTACCGTAGTGGAAGGCCGAATCTGGCAGCGGTTCTTGCGTGGAGACCAGCGCCGCTACTACCTGCCCTGCCCCCACTGCCGTGAGTACATCAAGCTGGAATGGCGCCAGGTGACCTGGGACGACGCCAAGGCCGAGGACGGCAAACACGACCTCGCCAAGATCCGATCCTCGGCCCATTACGTCTGTCAGCTATGCCAGGGCAAAATTACCGACTCTCACAAGGTGGCAGCCCTACGACATGGCCAATGGCGCCCAGAGAATCCCAACGCCATGCCCGGTGTGCGGTCCTACCATTTAAGCAGCCTCTACAGCCCAGACCGAAAGTGCACCTGGGGATATCTGGCGGTCTCATTCCTCGAGGCCAAGGCATCAATGGCCGGCCTTCAAGGCTTCATCAACGGAAACCTGGCCGAGCCCTGGGAGCAACAGGACGTGCAGCAGGAGCGCACCGAGACCTCGGCCACCGTGACCGTCGATGGCGGCCGGCGCTATCTGACCGCCGACGTCCAGGCCGTGGCGCCGTTCTTGTGGTGGGTGTGCCGCGAGTGGAAAGACGGAAACTCTACCCTAATTGCTGCCGGCCATGCCGACGACTTCGCGGCCCTTCGCCGGGTGCAGGTGGCCCTCGAGGTCCATGACATGGATGTCGGCATCGACTCAGGCTTCAACACGCAGACGGTTTACGACGCCTGTGCCTCCTATTCCTCGGTGACCTCCAACCCGATCAACTTCCCTTGTGGCCTCCGCTACCCTCCCGAGGGCGGCCTCCGCAAGCCAATGGTGATCGGCTGGATGCCGCTCAAAGGCCGGGAGACCGGCGCCCGGTTCACAGCATCTACCGGGGCGGTGCACCCTTTCGGCCTGTCGACATCATCCTCGATGAGGACCGACGTGGTGCAGCCCCTCCTGGTGTTCGACACCGAGCACCTCCGAGATATGCTCTCCAGGCTAAGGAAGGGCGACATCGACCGGGAATGGGGCGTCCATCAGGATCCGCCCAGCGTCCAGGCCGAAGGTGCCTACATCGCAGACCCTGAACTCTACTGGCGACACCTCGACTCTCACGTCCTACGACCCCAAGCCAATCGAGCCGGCCGCATCAAGCACGTCTGGGTTAAGCGCAATCAAAAGTGGCCCGACCATCTGCACGACTGCGAAATCATGCAGCTCGCAATGGTCATGCTTTGGAATGATCTGGTTACGTCAAGCGAGTCAATAGCCAGCTAACCTGTTGTAAGACACTTGGTATCGGTGAAGATCCGCCCGAGGTGTTCACGTTTACCGTAGCCATCAAGCGATCTTATTTGCGCAGTGTCTACTCGACACTAGGCAGTGTGACGCTCCTGGCTGCCCTGGCTGCCAAGTCCATCGCCGCGGCCACAGTGATCGAGTCCGGCCAGGTGGTCCGGTCGACATCATCCTCCGATGTGTCGGTCGAGTTCGCCGAGCCGGGCAAAGGTGCCCCCACACCTTCCGAGATGGTCGAGATGTGGGAAAGCCTGGTCGACGATTATGACCTGGCTGTCTATTACCTCAACCAGGACGGCATCACCAGCCCCACCGACGCCCAGATCTACACCAAGATGGTGGGCGTCGTTCTGGTTGCAGCCACCAGTTTCGGCGGCGACTTCTCCAACTTCCGCCGTGAGGCGAGCTATCGAGGCATGAGCTGATGGGATTCCTCGACACCATCCTGAGCAAGTTCCGGTCGGCACCTGTCGACCGCTACGAGGGCGCGTCCAACTCGATCCGCCGGTCCTTCCTGGACACCAGCTACACCTCGGTTCGGTTCGATGTGACTGCCTCTACCCGGCAACAGATCGTCCGAAAGAGCCGATTCTTTGAACAGAACAACGCGGTGATGAATAGGTTGGGCGACCTGTTTGAGAATTACACCGTCGGCTCCAACTTCTCAGTGCAGCCTGCCAGCTCGAATCCCGACTGGAATCTCCGAGCCAAGAAATGGTGGGACACCTGGAGCCGCTATCCTGACATCGGATCCCGGCAATCCTTCGGCACCCTCATGAGCCTGGCCGCCCGTGGTTGGTTCTACGATGGCGAAAGTTTTATCCTTCTGACCAAGGGCGAGACCGGCCGGCCCCGATTGCAGCTCATTGAGCCGCAGCAAGTGTCGACACCCACTGGCCAGGAGGGCCTTCCCGATGTATTCGACGGCGTCCGGTTCGATCCCAAGACGGGTCGGGCCATTTCCTTCTATTGCGGCCAGGAGCAGCAGCAGGGACAGCTTACCGACATCCGCTCTATTTCTTCCGACTCGGTGGTTCACATCTACGAGGCCCAACGTGCCGGCCAGCTCCGCGGCCTGCCTTTCGTGGCCTGTGTAATCAACGACCTTCACGACCTGGACGATCTCCAGAAGCTCGAGATGGAGTCCTGCAAGCTCGCCTCGAGCGTGGCCCAGGTGATCAAGACCAGCTCCGGCGAGGTCCAAGCAACCAGCCTCCGATCGGGTGTTGCTGGTTCCCAGGGCACCGCCCAGAACTACTACGAAAACATTTTCGGCGCCTCGGTCAAGGTCATGAAGACTGGCGACGAGTTCGAGCAGTTCAGCGCTGACCGCCCCAACGTCAATATGCGCGAGTACTGGCGCAGCCTGACCGAGAAGGTCTGTGCCGGCGTCGGTATCCCTTACGTTCTGGTCTTTCCAGAATCAATGCAGGGCACCGTCTACCGGGGCTCACTCGATATGTCTTCAGTGTGGTTCCGCAGCCGCCATCAGGTGATGGCCTCGGCCGCCCGACGTATCTGGGAATACGTCATGGAGTACGCCATCCGCACCGACCCGACTCTAAGGGACAGCCCCGATGATTGGTACGAGGTCGCCATCCAGGCACCCCGGGCCCCTAACGTCGACGTCGGCCGCAACTCAGCAGCCCAGCTAAACGAGCTTGGTGCCGGCATTACGACCTATGACGAGATCTACGGCGCCCGAGGCATCGACTGGCGATCCGCCCTGGAGGCCAAGGCTCAACAGGCCCGGTACATCCAAGACCTGGCAGTCAAGTACGGCCTCGATGTCTCACAGATCTCGACCGCTCAAAAGCAGCCGATAGCACCGGAACCGGCCGCGGCCGCTCTCGAGCAGCCCCCTTCCGAAGAAATGCCAGAGCCGATCCCGGCCGAGCCCATCGAAGAGGTGGTTGCGGTGCTCGAGCCCAAGAAGCGGAAAACCAGAGCCAAGAAAACCGAATGACTAAAGTTACCAACTGGCTTTCCTACCAGCCGCGCGCCTCAGTCCATGAGCCGGCGGTGCTCCAGATATTCGACCAGATCGGTGAAGACTGGTTCGGTGGCTCCGGCATTTCGGCTAAGGCTTTTTCCGATGCCCTCCAGTCTGTCGGCCCCGGCCCCCTGGTGGTCGAGATCAACAGCCCCGGCGGCAACGTCTGGGACGGCCTGGCCATCTACAATATGCTGCGAGGCCGGCAGGCGCCGGTGACTACCCGGGTGGTCGGCATCGCTGCATCGATTGCCTCAATTATCGCCCTGGCAGGTGACACCATCGAGATGGCTGAGGCCTCGTTGTTCATGATTCACGACCCGTCTGGGATGGTGGCAGGCACCTCAGACGATATGCGGAAGATGGCCAACGCCCTCGACCAGCACGCCGAGATCCTGGCTGGCATCTACACCAAGCGCACCGGCAAGACCTCGGCCCAGATCCGCGCGGCAATGACCGCGGAAACGTGGTTCACCGCCCGGGAGGCAATCCAGTTTGGCCTGGCAGACAAGACCACCGAGCAGCTCGCCATGGCCGCCTGCTGGCATCCTCGGGCCGTCACCAAGACCGCCCCTGAGACCGTCCGAAGCAATCTCCGGCGAGGCCTCGAGCAGTATGCCGAAGGCCTGGCCGGTGATGGCCTCGAGAAGCAAACCGTTCTGGACGCCGAGGCCCTAGTGGCCGGTGTGGCGCCCACCGAGGACAAGGTCCGCACAGCCAACGCCTGGTGGGGACGCAACGAGCGCTTCCTCGAGGCCGAAGCCAACACTCCGGCCGACGTAGCAGCCAACCTATGGGGAGGTGCCGCCGGCCGTGACTGGTTCCAAGCGCTTTATGCCCAACTCGAGATCGAGGAGGGAGAAAACACAGACAACAAACTTTCGACCGGCAGCACTAACGCTGCCGCCGATGGCGCGACAACCGCGCCGACATCACAGCAGACACCACACAACATGACTGATTCCAACACCGTGGTGGCGGCCGCTCCTATTGCGCCGACCGCCTTCGACATCGACGCCATCGTAGCCAAGGCGGTTGCCGCTGCCATCAGCGCTAAGGCCATCACCGCCGCCCCTGCACCGGAGCCCGTCGCCCCGGTTCGCATCGAGAACCTCGGCAACGGTTTGCTCGAGAAGCACAAGGGCTTTCGCGCCGGTGCCGAGCGCCAGCGCTTCCTCATCGAGAACCACAGCGAGCTACTGCGCCAGAATCGCTTGATCGCTCCCCAGAACGCGAACACGTTCGCCTCTGGTTTGGTTGTCGATTATCTCGCCGATGCAGTGATCACCGTCGCCACCTCCAAGCTGGCTATGGTCAGCGGTTTCACTCGCAACGTCGGCCTGGACAACCTCCGCCCTCGCGCCACCGTCCAGGTAAAGAAGTTCACCACCGGCGACGCCACGGTCGACAACGCCTCCAACTTCGAGGACGGCGCCGCGAACCAATCCACACTGGCCGCCACCTCGGTGACCGTGAACCAGATCACCAAGACCTTCACGGTAACCCAGCAGGAGCTTAATCAAGGCTTCGCATTGTCCGATCTTGCCCAGGGCAGCGCCGAAATCTTCGCCCTCGGTATCTCGAAGAAGATCACAGCTCAAATGACTACTGCGCTGTTCGGCGCCGCCACTGTCATTGGAACAGCCGCCAACTTCGACAGCTCCGACATTCCTGCGATTTTGGCCTTGGCCAAAAATTACCGTCAGAAGCTGTTGCTGCTCGATGGCGGACACATGGCTCGCCTCATGTTCACCGGTCAGTTTACTGCTGCCGCTGGAACTAATCCGTTCCCTGATACCCGATATGGTCCGTTGAACAACGGCTATTTTGGATTTGCGAACATCCTCGAGCAGAACGACTGGACCAGCGCTGCTACGAACACTGCTGGGTTCGTTTGCGGCCAGGACGCCATCGCTGTGGCCTCCGGTCTCCCGGTCGGAATGATCGCCGGTGAGTTCCTCGAGCAGCGCACGGTCGAGCTGTCCAATGGCCTCTCTGTGCTGCTGTCTGTCTGGTACTCCCGCGCTTCTCGCGCTCACATGGCGTCCTACGACATCATGTTCGGCGCCGCGGCCGCGGACACTACGCAGGCTGAGGTTCTCGTCACCGCCTAAGGCTGAGTCATGAGAATCGCCACTACCATCTCGGTGGACAAGAACGGCAAAACCAAGCTCGTTTCTGGTCCCGAAGTCGACGCGACTGCCCAGCGCGAAGACTTCAACACCGCGAAGATTGCAGAGGGCTCGAAGCTTATCCTGTGGGTACAGGGAGCACTGGCACCGAAAGTTCGTAAGGGTTAACAAACCAAAACTGGGAGGGTTACCGGACTCGCTGGTGACCCTCCCTTTAAAAAACACAATTTTATGGCCGTTCAAGCAGACATTTCTACCGAGTACAGCATGGGCCGCGAGGGCTTTGCGCTGGTCACTAGCACCGCCGCTCAGACCGGCAATTGGTCTGGTTTGATTCCCGTTGAGCCTACGGTGTTTAGTAGCATCACGGGATTCGGAATATCTGGCACTTGGACTTCTAAGACCATTCCGGCTGGATTCCCGCTGGTGGGAAACATCACTGGATTCCAGATCTCCAGCGGAAGCGTTGTGGCTTTCCTTGCTCGTAGCTAATGATCTCAATCGGCATAGCACTCAATCGGTTGTTCTCCGGTCAATCCGGTGGCACTGATGCGCCGGTGCTAAGTCGTGACGTTCTGCGGGAAGACGAGGGCTTCCTGTGGCAGGAAGACGGAACCTCAAAACTGGTTATTACACTTGGCACTTTCGACTCTCTGTTGCGTGAAGACGCTGGTTTTCTGCAACAGGAAGACCTCTTTAAACTCGCAATTCAATCCAACTGACCTATGGCAGATTCAAAGATTACAGCACTAACAAATCTAACGGCGGCAGATCCCGTCAACGATATGCTTCCTATCGTTGATGTCTCCGACACGACAATGGCGGCATCTGGTACAACCAAACGTATCAGCGTAAACAACATCCTCGGAGCATCCGGCACCGCCACGCTCGCCTCCGCCACCATCACCGGCGATCTGACGGTGGCGACTGATCGGTTGAAGGTTGTTACCGGAAGCACTGCGGTTCAGATTGGATCAACTACGCAGACGCAATTCGGAACCACTGCTTGGCCTACTGATTTAATTGCAAAGGCTAATAGCCGAGTTTTGGTTGGAAATTTTGGAACTGCAATATTATGGAACGAATCAACCCCAGCAATTGCAAACAGTTCTATTATTTACATCGGAGCAAAGTCTGGTGCCGGTGCCACTACGTTTGGCGGTTCATACATCTCGGCAGGAATTGAAAACGCTTCTGACCGTGCTGGATTCTTTGCGCTTTCGACTTTCCAATCCAATGGAATCGACCGCGAACGGTATCGGATAGATTCGACTGGTGTTCATACTTGGCAATACGTCGGCGGAGTCGCTGGCACCGCCATGACCCTCAACTCTACGGGGTTGGGCGTGGGGGTTACGCCGAGTGCGTGGGCGAGTGGTTACACCGCGATTCAGAATCGACAGACTTGCTGGTTCGCAACTTCTGCGCGTGACGCAAACTTTGGGGCTAATGTTTATGTCGATGCGGTTGGGTACAAGTATATAGCCGCCGCTCAAGCGTCTTTGTATACGCAGTATCAGGGAGCGCATACTTGGTACACCGCCGCCGCTGGTGCATTGGCTAATGATCCGATTACCACGTTTGCATCTGCCAAGATGACGCTGGATATAAATGGGAATTTGCTGGTGGGTCTTGCCACTGCTGGAACCACCGCTGCCAAAACGATACAGATTGCCAACGGAACCGCTCCGACTGCCAACGTCACTGGAGGTCAGCTTTACGTTGAGTCCGGTGCGCTGAAGTTCCGTGGATCTTCTGGTACCATTACCACAATCGCAGCCGCCTAATCTAAACGACTATGCCTACCATCCTCTGGATCATCGAACGCCTTCTCGTCAAACCCACCGAAGGCTCACTCACCGATGTCGTAATCACCGCCGACTGGCGTTGCAACGGCACTCAGGATCAATACAGCGGCACTTGCTACGGCTCCTGCTCGTTCGCTCCGCCGTCTGGTGAGTTCACGCCTTACGAGGATCTGACCGAAGCGCAGATCTTGAACTGGTGCTACGAGAACGGTGTCGATAAGACCGCCATCGAAGCCAACGTGACGCAGCAGATCAACGATCAGATCAATCCGCCCGTGGTGACGCTGCCGTTGCCGTGGGTTCCGGTTGTGGTTGCGAAGCCGGTGGTTGTCGCTGATTCTCTCCCTGTCTAATATGGAAATCTCAATCAAGCTTACTCAAGAACAAGTCAGCCATCTGCTTCAACTCATTGACATTGCCGTCAAAGCAGGAGGCATTCAAAACGCAAAGGTCGCTTTGCCGCTTGTCGATATCATCGTTGAAGCGTCTCAGCCAAAACCAGAGTAATGCAAACCGACACTAACAACAGCAGCGGAGTTGGAATCTCTCTAGCGACCGCTGCCGCTGCTGGTGCGGTCTCATTCCTTCCGCAACTAACTGAGTGGTTTCAGCTTGGAGCCGCTGTTTTAGCTTTTATCGCAGCATCAATCGGTCTGTATAAAACCTTCAAAAAATGAACTGGAAAACTACTCTTGCTGGCGTTGGCGCAATCCTAATTGCAATCGGCGGTGCGCTCAAATCTGTCTTTGATGGTGATCCTACAACCAATTTGGATATCGCTGCGACAGTTGCGGCAATTACCATTGGTGTTGGCTTGATCGCCGCCAAAGACGCTGACAAAAAGTCAGAGTGAATTTCATCGAACAGATCGTTACAGCTTTGCTCAAGTGGCTAACTGGTTTTATTCAAACACCACCTACCATTGAAGACGCAAAATCAGATCCAGACCTCAAAAAGAAGTTGCTGGATCGTATTGCTGAGTCTGATCGCTAGTTGCGGTTGTGGGTCTCGCGTGGTTATGGTGCCTCACGGTGAGCCGGTAAGGCTCGCTGAGAGCGTCAAAGCCAAAGTATGGGTCAAAGGAGCAGACGGCGTTTCTGTTCGCTCCAGCAACCGGATAACGCTTCCAGAAGGCTGGTACGCTCTACCTAAGGAATAAAACTATGGCCCAGCAAACGATCAACATCGGCACCATCGCCAACGACAACACCGGGGACACCCTCCGCGGCGCCGGCGAAAAAATTAACGACAATTTCGATGAGCTGTATGCCGCCCTGCCGCTGGTTACACCGACGACCTGGGTGCCGACGCTAACCGACTCCGGCGGTGGCCGCACCTTCGCCATCACGACCAACACCGCGCGGCACACCACCATCGGATGTGTGACCACATTTACTGTGGACCTCACCGTCAACTCGGTGACCGGATCCGCTACGGGCAACCTCCGCCTGTCGCTGCCTGATGCTGTGACCTACGAGGCCGCCGCGGCGGTTTGGCTGACTAACGGAACCAACCAAGCCAAGACCGCCATCATCGCTCGCCTAATCGCCGGCACCAGCTACCTCGAGCTGTCGCACTTTGAGACCGGAGCCGCCGCTAGCCTGGCCGCCCATCTCCAGGCCACCAGCCGGCTGATAGTGTCCGGCACGTATTTCACAGCCTAACATGACCACCATCGGATCCAGTCTCCAGCAGGGCATGGCGGTGCTCCAGCAAATGCTAGGGGCTCCGATGTTCATCTGGGAAGGCACGTCGATCCGGTGCATCCCTGCTGCCGTCAACGATGCCAACGTGCCCATCTCCGGTGGCTTTCAAGACAATGTGACCTCGAGGATCCTGGTCATGTTCAGCGACTGGAAGACCTGTGACAGCACACTGGTCTCGATGGACAGCACACTCTACACGCTCGACCAGGGGACCACATTCTCAAGGCTGCAACGTGAGGACGCCGGCTTCGTTCTCCTAGAGAACACCGACCGTATCGCCCTGACCTTCTGCAAGCCAAAGCCGGTGGTCGGTAGGACTCTGGTCTATCAAGGCCGCACCCTCCGAATCCTGTCCTGCCGTGTGGATGCCTCCGGCGCCTACTACAACCTCGAGCTGGGGGCGAAGACAAAGTGAGGCCTGTCGTAAACATGACGGTAGATTCAAGCAACTTCGACGCTGCCATGAAGCAGTATCTGTTGAGCACCTCGCGCGACCTTCACAAGGCGATCAACAGCCGGTTCTTCTACCTGATGGTCAGGCTATTCGTCCTGGTGCCGCCCAAGAGCCCAGGCCAGGAGCGCCGCAGGATCGCCGACTACCTAGGCACGCCTGTCGGTGACATCAACCGGAAGTCTAAGAAGACCGGCAAGCGAGTCGGTAAATCCAGAATCCTTCGCCGGGTGCATCTCATTGCTCAGTCGAAGGAAGCTAAGGGCGGTCGCCGCGGCCTCTATGGCGAAGAGATGAAGGCAGCAGCCTCGGCCCTGATGCGGAAGGCCATCGGGTCCGTCGGCTATCTTCGCAGCGGTGTGGTGAAGATGATCCGAGTCTACAACAAGGGCTTCAGCCAGTTTCAGAGCGCCAAGTGGAAGCCGCTGTCAAAGCCTCCCGGCTACAAGGCGCCCAAGCAGACCAACGCCGCCCTGTTGTCCATGGCCAACCAGTACGGCCTGCCCCAGGAGAACGTCGCCACGCACAAGGGCACCAAGGCCCGAGGATTTCAGGCTGTCCCAGGCTTCAACCCGACAGCCTCGGTGGTCATGACCGCCGGTGTGGCTGACAGCCAATACAATCGGGTGGCCGGCATCTACAACACTGCCATGCAGAAGGCTTTCGACGACGAGACGACAGAGATGGTCAACCACATGACCGAGGCCCTCCTGGCCAACGGCAAGGTTCTTGAAGACAACGGAATCTCAATCAAATGAACGCCGTCGCCCTAAGAGCAGAGCTTGCAGTATCCGACTACCTGGCAGCCGCCAACTGGTCGGCCTCCGGCGCCGGCACACCGACCTGCCTGACGTCCTACAGCCGCGGCCTCTACGACGACCCAGACGACCAGGACGTCATGCCCAACTTCCCGAGGTTGGTTGTCTCGACCAACTCGGCCAGGCCAATGCAGCGCACTGACTTAACCTGTGAGGTCGAGATCGCTGTCGAGCTTCAGCTATCGGCCGACGACACCGACGAGGCTGCTGTGCTGACCACCGTCCAGGTGCTCGACAACCTGATCCTGCCGCTGTTCGACGACACCGGGGCCTCTGCTCTCAACGCGCCATCAAACGACGCCAGCGGCCCGTTTACGGCGCAATTCGCCGCCCCTCTGGACTTTGGTGGCTCATCAATCTCTAATCGGTCCAGGACGTTCACCAGGACCTTTACCCTCTACTGTTCGGCAACCATCTAACCACCCACACGAATGGCTAATTCACAAGGACTCGCATATCAGTTTGGTTCACCGGCTTCGGTGACCATGTTCGACACAGACAACGCAACCGCAGTTTTCACCGCCCTGGCGTCGATTGAGAGTTACGACCTGACTCACGAAGCCGACACCGAGGAGGTCCGAAATAGCGCTGGTGAGACGGTCGGCCACATCGGCTACAATGAACGGGTGACACTTAACCTGAACCTAATTCCCTCAGGCGCCAATGCGGCCGCCGCCCTGGCCTTCTGTTCACTGGCTCCGGTCAACGGAACCGTGGGAATTACCGGCGCTCCAGTGATCAAGATGATGGGCACAGCCGACATCCTAAACACGGGACGGTTCATCTATGCCGGCGGTGGCTCGGTTAAAATGACTCAGAGCGGCAAGGCTATGGTCTCGATCACTGTGAAGAAATTCAAGAACCTGACCACCGCTGCCGCTGTCGCCCTGAACGTGTGAGCAGCCTGGCCGCCATCCTAAGCGCTACAGCTAAGCCCTGTCCGATGGTGATCGGGCTCCGCATGGTGCCCTTTACTGTCGGCCACGCTATCCTGTTGCATCGCCTCGGATCGCCCTTCGTCACCGGAGGTCGGGCCACCGCTAACGACCTAGTCGAGGCTGTCGTCGTGTGCAGCCAATCCGCCGAGGAGTCGGTCAAGACCATGGCCTCGGTGTTCCGGTGGGTGCCTCTTCGGCTGATGCGTAAAAAGGTCAGCAAGTCTGACATAGTAAAGGAATGCCAAATCCTTCAGGAATGGATCGGCGACAAATCAGACTGCCCCGAGGTTCTGAGGCAGCCTGGTGCAGGATCGAGGGAGGCGGCCATGCCCTGGCCCGAAAGGCTGCTGGTTAGCCTGATCGACATTGGATTCACAGAGGAGACGGTTCTAAATATGCCGGTGACCGACGCCGAAAGGTTCTTCCTGACCAATGCAGAAATGCACGGTCAGGTCGAATTATGGAACGATAAGAACGATGCCCTCTGGCGCCTCGGTCAAGAACGGGAGACAGTAAGGAACTAACAAATGGCCATTTTCTCACTTATTGCAAAGCTCGGCCTGGACGGTTCGGCCTACGAAAGCGGCCTTAAACGAGCCTCGAGCGTGACCGACAAGTTCAGGTCATCCGTTGGGATGCAGTTAGGTGCAGCACTGTCTGTTGCTGCCATTGGCTCTTTTGTCTCAAAGGTGGTCGAGACAGTCGATGCCATTGGGGACTTGTCCGAGCAACTCAACATCAGCACCGACGACGTCCAGCGACTCCAGGTGCTGGCAGGCCAGACGGGTGTTTCCTTCGAGTCCATGGCCAAGTCGATCACAGCAGTCGGCCAGGAGCGTCTGAAGGCTATTGAGGAGGGAGGAAAGGCTCGGGAATACTTCAAAGCGCTTGGCTTTTCAGTCGCTGAACTTAACGACAAGAGCATCTCGAACATCGACCTGATCTCGAGGATGGGCCAGGCCCACAAGGATGCAGGCAGCAGCGCACAGACTCAGGCAGCCATGATCGCTATCCTGGGTGAGAAGGCATTCAAGGCCGCGGGTGCTATGGCCAAGATCAAGGAGATCGGTCCGATTGATCTGATCTCAAAAGAGCAAATTGATTCTATTGGAAAATTGGCTGATAGATTCGACGAGATAAAGCGCACAATTATTCTTTCCGCAGTTCCTGAGATTAACTTCTTTGCAGACGCAGTTGAGCGTGCCGCTAAAGATGCTGCAACCATGGAAGATGGATTAACTGGCTTTTTCCAAACACTAGGAGGCAAGGGATCAATTTTAAAAGCCAGCTTTCAAGAAGCGTTTGCCTCACCTCAGGACGTTAACAGAAGTTTTGAGGCATTACCGATCCAACGCGGAACCATTGGCACAATAGACAGCAGGGCAAAACGCGAGACCTCAATGTTCTCAACAGAAGCGCCTCCTGGATGGGTTAACACCCTGGTGGGTCAAATCAAGATCCAGACCAACGAGACCCGTGCAATCCGAGTAAATACCGGCAGAACAGCTCAGGCTGTCGAATAACATGGCAACACTCCAAGGCTCACCAAACCCAAACAACTTCGAGTACATCGAGGTAAGCCGCGCCTACGACAACAACGGCAACGGACGGGTGGTGCAGTTAGTTTTCCGCGGCGATAAGAATACACTCCGCATCGCATCGGCCCAATGGGTGGCCCTGGGCGCCAAATACAGCATCCGCGAGGACGGCCCGTATTCCGAGGCCACCGTTACAATCGGAGGGAGTTCGTTTGACCCTGCAACACCAATTCAAGACCAGTCGGCCCCGCCACCTGGAGAAATAGCAGACATTCGATACGAGTTCCGCACCGATTACCTGGATGTTTCGGTGTTTGCTTTGCCGGCGGTCGACAAGGAGGCTAACTCGACAGGGAATCCAAACCTTTACAAGTTAGTCATTGAGACAGCCGCTAAAAACGGTGAAGTTTTAACTCAGAGAGATACTAACCTGGCAGATCCAGCGCGTTATCCTTTAGCGCTCAAAGTCTGGCAAATGCTCTATCGAGGCCAAGACACGTTCCCTATTGCTCGAGTGAGTCTGACCAGAATAGCCACGTTCAGCGGCAACATGGGACTACCTCAAGTTCCTAACGGAATCCCGCCTGTCTACACGCCGCAATCGTTTACTAAGAATTGGAACCTGCCATTTTCTGTGCAACAAATGCTTCCTAAAATTCCGACCGATCCAGCCACGGGGCAAATATTAGCACCCTTCGGAACCGTGTGGGGATGGAAGCAGACAAACTATTCTACCAGCCTGATAACCAAAACAAATCAGGTAGAGCAGGTTATTGCATGGACTTTCGCACCTTACGACACACTAATCTATCCGTTCCTCTAACCTCTACCCACTAAAACTATGGCAGACGAAATTCAAATGACAGCCCGGTTGTACGCCTCGAAAAACGGCGCTTACCTACCCTCGGTCACCTACACTAAGAGCGCCACGATGGTCGGCACCGACATGGGATCACAGACCCAATTAATCGGAACCACTGTCGAGGCTTTAAGTGTTCCCGTCGACGTCGGGGCACCTTACAAGCTACTAATCTCAAACCTCGACAGCACTAATTTTGTAGATGCTGGCTTTGTGTCAGGAACCTACACCATGCGTGTCCCAGCAGGTGAGACAATGCTAATTCCTTACGTCGCCGCGGCATCTACCCTGTATCTCAGGGCTGACACGTCTTCCGTGACGATCCAAGCCACCTTCTGCGAAGTTTGACTCACCAAAACTATGGCTAACGAAGTCGAGATGTCGGCGCGGCTTTACGCCAATAAAGGCGGAGCCTCGATTAACTCCAACTCTTTCACCGTCATTGCAAATATGACCGGCAGGGACATGGGTCAAATCACTCAGGACGTCGGAACCGCTGACGAGGCCCTGGAGATTAGCTCCGACACGGCGACACCGTACCGGATGCTGATTTACAACATGGACCTCTCAAACGATGTGGCCATCGGGCCCACTGGTGTATTCCCTTTCCGGGTTCCTCCGCAACAGTTCCTGCTGATTCCTTTGGTAAATATGCAGATGTTTGTCAAAGCCCAAAACTCACCAGTTAAGATATTCGTGCAATACTGCGAGCTATAGCCATGGCCATCCAACTGCCCTCAAAACTGGCCGAGACCGGCTTCAAGGCAGACCATGCCCGGGCTATCAACCAGCTCATCGAGGCCGTGCGCCGGGTCCAGCTCGTCGCCGGGCCTGGCCAACGGGTCGAGCAGAATGCCAACGGCACGACCCTAAAGACCCCGGTAATGTCCAGCACCGTGCAGACGTCCGAAGAGTCCTGGTTCTACTAACATGGCTTTCGCCACAGATCGGAAAGACAAGATGTTCACGGCTAAAAACCTGAACGATCTGTATGCGCGTTTTGACCGGAAATGCTATCTGGCTCTTAACGGCATGAGTCCGTTGTTTGCTGACTCTCCAGATGGAGCTTGGGTAGGAAAATATCCATACGGAGTGTGGTATGTTTATAGAAACGACGCAAATTCATGTAAAAGGCTGAGGGCCGATAACCCTGTAGGCCCCAATTACATACCAGGAATTGGAGGCGAGTGGATTGATAATTATCAACAAATCAACGCAGGCATTCAGTTATCAACTCTTGAAAATCAATATGTAGATAAAGAAGGCGGACGGGTTTATGTTGATCACTGGGTTTATCCTAACGATACATTTGCTTGTAATATATCAGACATCCACTACAGCTTTGAGCTGTTAACAAAAGAGATTGATGGCATAAAATACGATGTCCATCTTGGCTGGGATCCACCAGAAGGATCGGGGCTGACGTCCTATGTCCGCGGAAGTCTTGGACCTGGTATTGACCCGACGCTTCCCCCTGGTCGAATCCACAAGCACCGACTGGCTGTCGCTGAGATCGCAGTGGAGGGGCAATCCGAGTTTAAGATCCTAAACACCTACCAGCGATACGACTGCTGGCGTGTCCATGCTTGCGGCAAGAGCGGTGTTACCGTGTTCCTCCAGAATCCCGACGGAAGTGCCGACCGGCACCTGGTCGACCGCGGATCCTGTCGAGCCTTCCGGCGCCGACCTGACGGCAAATGGGTAGCTCGATTCCCGGGTGGTGGAGTCTGCTGTTATTTCTTCCCGTACTTCAGCGGGGACATCCCGTTCCTGGCAGAGGGCCCACCAGAATGGTCGGATAGTGTAACCCAGGCCAATTTCGTCGCCATTGAGAAATCAGCCCAGGCTAACAACGTCGCCAACCCGTTCATATTGTTCCAATGGCGCCAAGTAATGGGCGCGGTCCATGACCCATTCATCCCGTACGACCCGCGGCAAGTCTACACCGGAGTCTATGCCGACCCATCTAACGCCAACACGACCATCGGTGATGCCGTGTTCACCTGGGGACGTGCCCGCGTAACCTACGCCAACGCCGCAGGTGATGTATTCACGGACGTCATTAAGATATTCTCCGGCGCCAATAATCTGGTTCAAAACCTAAGAGACCTAGGGGCGAATGTGAACGTGACCGACACCGAAATCGAGCTGTCGAGCACTGTGGGAACGATTCGAATCTACCCGATCGACAGCAACATCTTCACGACTACGTCAAACCCGTATTGGGAAATCGGTTCGAGCCCGGTCACCATCTCGACCATCTACCCCGCCCAGTACAGCATGGGAATGGATCCTATGTTCGGGCCAGGCACCTACACCTGGGACGCCGGGAATGAGCCCACCATATTCAATTCGATGCGAGATCTCCGACGCAAGATCGGCGTCCAGGTTGGATTCCTCACCAACTACACCGAGGTCGACGATATCACGGAGGAAAAAGTGTCAATTATCAGCATGACCCCGTTGGGGCTGATGTGTCGGGCTGCAACCTCATCGGGAATCGGTGGCAGCACACTTTTTAACGTGGAGACCATTGCCACGAATGAGACTCTGTATGTCGCCGATCGTCCTGCCCAATTCGGAGTGGGTGCCTGGCAGAACTGGCTGTACACCTCGGGCACTCACATTTTCTATCTCCAGGTCGCTGGAGGGTATCCTAGGCTTCAATGGTCAAATATCCTGCCTGCCAGAAACCCGGTGCCTGGTACATCTGAGCAGGCAGTAAACACGTCATTCATACCTGCTGGTGGTCCATGGGGATTCTCAAGTTCAGTCTATGACTTTGATTTAGTAAGGGTTTTCGAAATAGACCTCAGCTCAGGAATCGACGACAGACCATGGGGAGGCGACTTCTGGGTTAATAAGTGGGGAGGCCCAGGCGGATCCGATGCCTCTGTGCGGATCCTAGGAAGGCCCAACAAGACCGAGCAATACGCATTCATACCAACAGCGCCAAACAGCTCTTTTGTCGACCTGGTGGCAGCCGGGAAAGATGACGTTTTCAAGGACGGCCGCGGCGCCTCGTTTGCATCAACAGTCCCGTTCAAATCGGGGACTTACATACCGCCCTATCTCGACAAAATGACCCACATATGCTGGACAGGTGGCGTCGAGCAAATCGGTTTTGACCTGCCCTACAGCCCGATTGAGAACCCCTACCGTCCTGGCGGAGGCCCATTCTTCCACAAAATCCCGAAGTCGGCCTGGCTGTGGGATCTGATGGAATGGTCGGTCAGTGCATGGACCAGGGCGGTGCCCCTATGCCATGGAGAAACATCCTGCCCACTGTATGACGCCACCGGATCCTTTCGGGTGCTGGGCGTGCTGACCATCGGAATGGTGCTTATATATTCATCAGGCGTAGAGGCGCTCGGTGGGCCATGTTTTTATCTGACTGAGCCGCTTTACGACCTTCTAATTGCCAACGGAATTATGTGCTACCGAGCGACAGATTCGGTCGGGAACCTTCGTTATTATGTTCCATCGGCAAATCTGGCTTCGTACAGCGTCAGCCAGGGATTTATTGCGTATAATTTCGACACCGAAAACGGCCAATTTTGGGCCAGCCCTCCGATTGCAGCCACAGGCTACATTTCGAAGCGCAACTACAGCTTCGGTGAGACCAACCAGGGATCCGGTTACTACGACCCGACCACCTCGACCCAGTACTTCGACCGCATCCGATACGTCAACGTGCGCCTGGGCAATGAGTTAAGCGGCAATAATCCAATCGAAAACCCTTTTCAAAGCTAGTTCTGGACCGCTGTTTGACCCCTGCAAACATTGGGTTTTCTCTTAAATCTACAGAAAAACAGTTTTCTCTGTAGACGGAAGGCGTGGCATCGCCCATCTTGATCACGTCGAAGGCAACAAAAACAGCAAACCAAAGCAAAACATGAGCAACATCATCACCGTCCAACTTCCGACCGAGACCTCCTACTGGGGCAGCACCGCCACCGAGGCTGACGTCTACCGCATCATCGGCAACTTGGAGATGATGATCCGAAGCCAATTCCCTGACGTCGACATCGACTTCCAGCATATGCAGGAGCCTCGAGGCCGCGGGATCTTTGGAGACGACCAGTCGCTGATGGATTCCATCTACCAATTCATCCAGGACAACTGGACCGCCGCCCTCTGACAACCTTAGCCCCGGGTGGGGCCTAAACCACCTCCAGGGGCGCGACTGGCCAACGCGCAAACCACAGCAACACCACAGCAATGCACAGCAATGAACCTCAACAGCTTAATCTCAGCCCTGATGATCGTAGAAAGCAGCAACAACGACCTGGCCATCGGTGACCAAGGCCGGGCCATAGGATGCCTCCAGATTCACAAGGCCGTTGTCCTGGACGTCAATCGCATTACCGGCAGCCATTACCGGCACCAGGACATGACCAATCGGGTGGCGGCCCGAGCAGTCTGCCAGGCCTACCTGACCCACTACGGCCGCGGCGCCACCACCGAGCAGTTGGCCCGGCGTTGGAATGGGGGCCCGACTGGGGACCGCAAGACGGCGACGGTGGCTTACTGGGCGAAGGTTAAAAAGGAGCTAAAATGACATTTGATTCACTGCTTAAAGAAAATCGAGATTCACGCCATTACGATAGTATTGGTCCTGATGTTGGATGCCCAATCAAAGCAATGCTGATAATAAACAAAAACAAAATTGCGTTTCTGTTTGCACCATGCAACTGCTGCGATATGACTAGAATGATTGCGTTTTCTAAATCCATTCTTCCAGATGTTACCATTATATTAACATTTAGCGGAAACGATGAGGATACCTTTTACTTTCTTAGAAAAAGTGGCGAATGGATTTCATCAATGACTAATTATTACAAAACACATTAAACACACAAAACAATGAGCGAAACAAAACTAACTGGAGAAAACGCAATGATGGCTTGGAATAAAACATTTAAGATACACAACATACCAAAATGGTTGAATCGAAAGATTAAAGCATATTGCATATTAAAAGATGGAGGAAACGATGCGGATGCGTTTTTCTTTAAACGTATTACATCAGGTTACGGATATCATATGGAATTTAAAGATCTGTTTGACCATTGGGGATCTGTTACGATAGATCAAAAGCCAGTATTTATGACTCAACCATATGGCAGGCATGATTACTTGGCGTTTCAGTTTGCAGATGCATTTAACTTAAACATATCAATTAAGCCTGGCGTATGGAATGAAGGCACTGTTATGTATTGTTTCTGGGAGAAGAAGTACGGAGATTTTGAATGACCAAGCCAAAGACCATCAACGTGACACCAACCACACACAAAACCCTTCGAGCCTACTGCCTTGCCAACGGCCTTAAGATCCAGGCGGTGGCTGACCATGCGATTCAGGCCTGGCTGCGAAAGGCCTCGAAGTGAAAACCGTTTTATCTCCTATGAAATGGATAGCATTGCCTGAAACAGGATCTCAATTCAATGAAGGCCTAATTGAAATAGAAAGGATAGAGGATGAAACCTGGGGAGAGGTTTTAGAAATTAAAAGACACGCTGATGATGATGATCCTTGGAAGATATCAAAAGCGGAATGGCCAGCGATAAGAACAGCTATCAACAAAGCGATGAAGCATTGCAGATGTTTCGAGCAACCATGAAACGCATTCTAGCCATCGACCCAGGCCTATCTGGCGGCCTGGCGCACTACGCCGGCAACCGGGTCACCCTCGAGCCCATGCCGACGACCGACAGGGACATCCGAGATGTCCTGGTCAACTACCTGTCGCAGTCGGATGTCTGCTACATCGAGAAGGTCGGAGGTTACATCGGCGGCCAAGGGGCACCAGGCAGCGCCATGTTCCAATTCGGTCGCAATGTCGGCTTTCTGCATGGCCTGATCGCCAGCATGAACACCAGGTGCATCGAGGTGACACCACAGCGTTGGCAGCGCACTTTAGGGGCTGGCACCAGTAAGACTCATGGAACGCGCTGGAAGGGCCATCTGAAGGGCCTGGCGCAGCAAAGGCAGCCTTCACTCCACATCACGCTCAAGACGGCGGATGCGGTGCTTCTGTTGGAGCACGCGCTGATTGCGGAGGGAGTTAAATGAACGATCATTTTCGTGAGGTCAGGAAAATGATCGACACGCCGAGAATGCATTCAGCCCTAATAGACGCTCCTGAGGCTGGATTTGCCAAAATATGGCAGGTGGGTTGCGACATCGAACGCGAACTCAACGCAGCAAACGACCGCATCAAGCGGTTGGAGGAGGCGGGTGATGCGCTATGCGCTGCTGCCGCCTTTATGGGGTGGCACATGGAGATTGAGAAGTGGCGCAAAGCCAAGGAGGCCAAGCCGTGAGTGACAAATATTTCCCGTGGCCAATTCTGATCCTCCCTTTCGGTTTGGGGTTTGTTGTTGGTATGTTGCTCGGAACGATATCAACCAACAGCTCATGGAAAACATCA